>Ga0070696_100000701_pt1 | contig 21390 bp, 18 predicted proteins | sample KBSK1253metaG_FD_65474 | JGI IMG/M metagenome (GOLD analysis project Ga0070696, IMG submission 65474) | Corn, switchgrass and miscanthus rhizosphere microbial communities from Kellogg Biological Station, Michigan, USA - KBS K1-25-3 metaG | ecosystem: Host-associated > Plants > Roots >... | reverse complement strand
CTGCGTGACGAGATACGTGACGCTGATTCGATCGGTCTCGAGCTTGTCGCTAGGCAAGACCAGTTTGCAGCCCCAGTCGTCCCGAAATTCCGGGACAACTCGCCGAATCGCTTCATTGCGCCGGCGATAACATCCGGCTCCCTCGAGAATCGGCGCGATGTCTTCGGTGATACTGTCGATTCCAAGTTGATCCGCGACGGTTTTTCCGAGACACAAGCTGTCCGGGTCGCTCTCGCGCTCCGGCATGAAGATGCCGAAAACCTTCGTGGGTCCAAGCGCTCGAACGGCGAGAGCGGCGCTCACGGAACTGTCGACGCCGCCGCTGAGACCGACGACGTACCCTTTGCGCCTGAAATCGAGAACGAGATGCCGGCGGAGTGATTCGACGATGTGCTCGACCGCGGCCTCGGGATCGAGTTTGAGCGATCGTTGTGGAAGCAAAGAGTGCATGGGGATTGGGAGAGGAGCGGGCGGCAGGATCATGAGTGACACGACGGTCACTCGTGCGCCTGCGGTTGCTGTCGCGGCGGGAGGTGCAAGCTTGGCACCGACAACAGATGGCGCAACGTGGCCGCCACGCTGAACGGAGTCTCTTGCTGCGAAACGAGTTACGAAGGGCGGCGCCGAAGCGCGAACCGCTCACGTGCGGCGGACTGTTGCATACGCGCTACAAGTGTGACGGCGGCGCGCAGGTGACTCGGACCCCGGTTACTGGCGCTCCGAGGTCACCCTCTCGCGTCACCCGCGAGGGCCTTCGCGTCGTGCTTTCCGCTGGACGTGCGCGGCAGCGACGTGTGGACCTCGAAACGCGCGGGCATCATGTGGCGTGGCAGTTCGGTTCCAGCAAATCGATGCAGAGCCTCGAGATTGCCATCGCCGGCCAGGACAACGTGCGCGATAATCTTGCTACCGCGAATCTCGTCCGGCTCGCTCGCGATGATTACCTCGAGCACTTGCTTCGATGCGTACAGAACTCCGGCGACTTCGTCGGGGCTGACTCTCTGCCCCATCGTCTTGATGATCTTGTCGCGCCGCCCGACGTAATACAGAAATCCGTCAGCATCGCGCCGCACGAGATCGCCCGAAAAGACGACCCGCTCGGCGTCGGGAGTACCTGCGGGACGTAAAGGGTTCGAGCGGTATACCGCCGCCGTGGCCTCGGGATCGTTCCAGTACCCAAGCGCCACCGTCGGACCGCGATGAACGAGCTCCCCTTCCTGACCCGGGGCGGTTTCGTGAAAGTCTTCCGTCAATACCATGATCTGCGCGCCAGGGATGGCGCGCCCGATCGAATCCGGCCGGCGATCCACTTCTTCCGGAGGCAGAAAGGTGCTCCGAAACGATTCGGTCAGGCCATACATCAAGAACAAAAGAGCCTGCGGGTGGTGCGTGCGCAGCGCGCGAACGGCAGTTTCCGGTAAACGGCCCCCGGTATTTGTCATGGCGCGGAGAGCTGGGAGCGTGGTACGGAACGCCGGAGTTCCGAGAAGCTGCAGCCACAGCGGTGGTACGCATGGCAGAACCGTCACTTCCTCCCTTCTGAGAGTAGCGGCGATTGTCGCTGCCAACGGCGCGCGCTCGACCACAAGGGTCGCTCCCACCAGCATGCAGGTGAGCAGTTGGTTGAATCCGTAGTCGAAACTGAAGGGGAGCAGGCTTGCGATCCGATCGTTCGAAGAAAGCTCGGTATAAGCCGCGACGCTCTGCGCGCCGGCCCACAAGTTGTTATGCGAGATCAACACGCCCTTCGGGAGACCAGTCGAGCCAGAGGTATAGATGATCTGCGCGGGGTCCCAGCCCATGCGCGATACCGGGTCCCATGAGGCCGATGAGGAGTGCGCGTCGAGCTCGACGATGTTGGCCCGGGTGTCGAGCGCGCGTCCGAGCCAGTTCATCATTTCACTCGACGTCAGCAGCACTTTCGCGCCCGAGTGGGTGAGCACATACTCGACTTGGCGCGCCCGAAGCGTTTCGTTGATGTTGATTGCGATGGCCCCTGCCGCGAGCACGCCAAAGAATGCCGCGGCTGCCTCGGCCCCGCGCTGAAGCAGGATGCCAACGCGGTCGCCGGGCGCCACGCCTAGGGTGACGAGGCGCTCCGCCACATCCGCGGCGCACGTACGCAGCTCGTCGTAAGTGGTCATCCTGTGCCCATCTACGATGGCTGTGCTGTCCGGCCGGGCGTCGGCTGCGCGCCAAAGCAGATGTGCCGCATTCGGCGCGAACCCGGGCTCGCGGAATTCGCCCGTCCTGCTGGTCCGGCGAGGCACTTCATTAATGGCCTCGTATGGCGCGCTAGAGCGGATCGAAACGTCTGTGCTCATCGCAGGAGGGAGGGGCAGAAGGCTGGCGAGAATGCGGCGTCGCTGAAGGTGCTGAGAAGCGACGCAAACCTTACGATCAGATAACACCAGATTACAACCAGATAAACGCGGAGGCCAGACTTTTTTTTAACCGGCCTCCACCAAGGGGGGTCTGACTCTATTTTCAGAGGGCGCCGGCCGGTTCTGTTTTTCCGCCACCGTGATTGCCGTGACTGCCACGTCCGGAGTCGTCATCCGAGGCGCGGGTTCATCCGCCGGTTTCCCCCTCTGAGCGCCACCGAACTCCTTGGATTCGCCGTTTTCCAGCAACTTCGCAGAGCTTCTGCGCCGCGCCGCGGACGAGCATCGCTCTCGCACTGCCATTCTGCACCGCGGCGAATCGGTGTCGTTCGAGCAGCTTGCCGTACGAGCGGCAGCGATTGTCGCAGCGCTTCGCGATGCGAACGTCCGTATCGGCGACCGGTGCGCGGTGTTGATCAAGGATCCTGCAGACGCTGCGGCGGCCTTTTTTGCGGTTCTCGCGGTGGGCGGGATCGCGATGAACGTGAACGAGCTATATCGGCCTCGTCAGGTCGAGTACGTCGTCCAGCACTCGGATGCGTCCGTGCTGCTCACGAACCGTGACGCTGTCGAGCAGTTTGGCCGCCGGCTCGATATCCAGGCAGCGATGGTGTTCGTCGAAGAGGTGTCGACGCAGACCCAAGATTTCACGGTGGCCGATGTTCCGATGGATGCCCCCGCTCAGATCATGTACACGTCCGGCTCCACGGGTCTGCCGAAGGGTGTGGTCACGAGCCACAGCGCTCTTTGGGCAGGTGTTCGCATCGTCGCGGACTATCTCGGTCTTTGCGGCGGCGATCGCATTGCCAGTCTGCTCCCGTTCAGCTTCGTCTATGGATTCAACCAACTGACGACGTCCCTTTATAAGGGAGCAACGCTCGTTGTCGTCCGATCCAGTCTCGCGGCGGAGATTGTCCAGACGTTGCGTCGCGAGCGAGTCACGGTGCTCGCCGCAGTTCCGCCGCTTTGGCAACAGTTGCTGAATGTGTCGCGCTTTCGGAACGAGCCACTCGAGCAGTTACGCATCATGACGTGCGCGGGGGGGAAGCTTTCGCCGACCGCAGTTCGTGAGCTTCGTGCTGCTCAACCTCAGGCGCGGCTGTTCCTTATGTACGGACTGACTGAGGTTTTCCGCAGCACATACCTGCCACCAGAAGTTGTCGATTCGCATCCGGACTCGATGGGTGACGCAATTCCGGAATCCACCGTATATGTCGTGCGCGATGATGGCCAGATTGCGCAGCCGGGCGAGGTCGGAGAGCTCGTGCACGGCGGCCCCACGGTCGGCATAGGCTACTTCCGAGATCCCGACGCCACATCTCGGGTCTTCAGGGCCAATCCATTTCTGAAACCCGGGGAAACAGGACCCGCGCGCGTTGTCTTCTCTGGCGACCTGGTGCGCCGAGACGCCGAGGGACTCTTGTATTATGTGGGTCGCCGAGACCGAATGATCAAGACGCTCGGTTTCCGTGTCAGTCCCGACGAGATTCTGGACGTGTTGCAATCATCGCAATTCGTAACTGACGCAGCCGTCGTCGCCGAACCGGATGAGGTGCGCGGCGAGCGCATTGTCGCATGTGTCGTCCTCAGGCGCGGGGCGACCCTCGAGCGACTCGTTGACTTCTGCAAAACCGAGCTTCCGCGCCACATGCAGCCGTCGCGATACGTCGTGCTTTCGGCGATCCCGAGAAATGCAAACGGCAAGCACGACATTCCGACCCTAGCAAGTCAGGTCGCTGAGCAGAGCGTCGTCAATCAATAGGACTTGAGGCGGACCGCACTGCGGCGACACCGGCGCGGAGTGATAGGTGGGCCAGGACGACTCGAAGTCGGCCCGAGAGGTCCACGGCGACCTACCCAACCTCATCGCAATAGATTGCATAGGTGACGTCTCCAGATCCGTCGAAGCCAAAGAAGGCGAAGCTCGATACCAAGCGCGCGTGGAAAGAGACGCGCGCGCTCATGGCGCAGCACAAGCGCTCTCTCGCCATCGGTTTCTCGTTGATGATCGTCAATCGCCTCTCCGGACTCGTGCTTCCGGCGAGCTCGAAATACCTGATCGACGATGTCATAGGAAAACACCGCGCGGACATGCTCTGGCCTTTAGCGCTCGCGGCCCTGGGCGCGACCATTCTCCAGGCATTGACCGGTTTCGGTCTTTCGCAGGTAGTTTCGCTCGCCGGACAGCGTGCGATCACCGACATGCGCAAATCGGTACAGGCGCACGTGCTGCGCCTTCCAGTGTCCTATTTCGACTCGACGAAGACCGGCATCCTCATCTCGCGCGTGATGAGCGACGCCGAGGGTGTGCGAAATCTCGTGGGTACGGGGATCATCCAACTCGTCGGAGGCTTTCTCACGGCATTCATCGCCGTCGGCGTGCTGATCTGGCTCAACTGGAAGCTCACCGTCATCACGGTGCTGATCCTTGTGGTGTTCGGCAGCATGATGTCGATCGCGTTCAAGAAGCTTCGGCCGCTCTTCCGCGAGCGCGGCGCGATCAACGCCGAAGTTACCGGGCGGCTCGCGGAGACCGTGGGCGGTATTCGCATCGTGAAGGTCTACACGGCGGAGCGTCGCGAGCGACTCACGTTTGCCAAGGGCGCGCACAAGCTGTTCAGAAATGTCGCGTCGACGATCACCGGAACGTCGGCCGTCGGATCAGGGGTCGCCGTCATCACCGGATTCATCGGCGTCCTGATGATTCTCGTGGGCGGTCGCGACGTCCTCGCGGGACGCATGACGCTCGGCGACATGATGATGTACGTGTTCTTCATCGGCATGGTCGCCGCGCCGCTCGTCGGCATCGCCTCGATCGGGACGCAGATCAGCGAGGCGTTCGCCGGGCTCGATCGCATCCGCGAAATCCGCGACATGGCCACCGAAGACCAAGCCGACGCGTCAAAGGCGGGGATTCAGGATGTCGAAGGCGACATCGAGTTCCGGGACGTGTGGTTCGAGTACAATCCGGGCGTCCCGGTCCTCAAGAACGTCACCTTCCACGCCAAGGCCGGAACGACGACGGCGCTGGTCGGGTCGAGCGGCGGCGGCAAGAGTACGCTCGTGAGTCTGGTGATGGCGTTCTCGCGTCCAAAGGCAGGCCGAATCCTCATCGATGGGAAGGACCTCGATACCCTCAAGCTCCGCGATTACCGCGACCAGGTGGGCGTCGTTCTACAGGACAACTTCCTGTTCGACGGCACGGTCCGAGAGAACATCGCGTACTCGAAACCGGGTGCGACCCTGGAGCAGGTCATGTCTGCTGCGCGCATCGCGCACGCCGATGAGTTCGTCGAGGGGTTTGCCGACAAATACGATACGATCGTCGGGGAGCGCGGTGTAAAGCTCTCCGGCGGGCAGCGTCAACGCGTCGCCATCGCCCGCGCCATACTCGCCGATCCTCGAATCATGATCCTCGACGAAGCGACGTCGTCGCTCGACAGCGAGAGTGAGGCGATGATTCGGGACGGCCTCAGGAGTCTCCGTCGCGATCGGACGACCTTCGTCATCGCACACCGGCTCTCCACGATCGAGAGCGCGGACCAGATCCTGGTGCTCGAGGCTGGCGAGGTCGTCGAGCGTGGCACGCACCATGAATTAATGAGGCTCGGTGGGCGGTATCGTGAGCTTCATGATCGGCAGTACGGGGTGGAAAGGGACGTCTTTATCAATCCGGGTGAAGATTTCATCCCGGTTCCACCTTCGCCGAAAGAGGAGATCCGGGTACCGGCCCGCTCGAACACGACGCTATAGGCCAAGTTTGTTTGGCGTAACAGCTTGTCGGAGGACTTGAGCGGAATGAAAGTCGGCCGGATTGGGTGGAGGCTCGCGGTCTTGCTCGCGTCGCTGGCGGGCGGGCACTCAAACACGTCGTTCGCACAGCAAATAGAACAGTCCGCCAATGGCGAGGTAGCGGTACGGCGGCCCTTTTCCATCGGTGAGCGGCTCACGTACTCCGTCAAAGTGGGGCCCATCGGCAAAGGCACGGCTGTCGCCGAAATCCAGAACGTGGATACGATTCGCGGACAAAAGGTATTTCACAGCGTCTTCCGGATGTCCGGGTCGCTCTTGTTCTTCAAGGTTCGCGATGCGTACGAGAGTTGGTTCGATCCCAACACCTTCATCTCGCTGCGCTATCACCAGGACATCGATCAGGGATCATATGAGCGCAACCGCACATACGAGATCTTCGCCGAGCGCGGGATCTATATCGATGCGGACAAGTCGGAGAAGCCAACGGTCGAACAGCCTCTCGATGACGGTGCGTTCCTGTACTTCCTCCGTACGATTCCGCTCGAGGTCGGCAAGACGTACACGTTCAACCGCTATTTCAAGCCTGATCGCAACCCGGTGCGAGTGACCGTGGTCCGACGCGAGCGAATTCGCGTCCCTGCCGGGGAGTTCGACGCGGTCGTGCTACAGCCCAAGATCAAAGCCAAAGGCATCTTCGCGGAGAATGCGAATGCCGAGGTTTGGATCGCGGATGACAGCACTCGCATGATGCTGCAGATGCGAACGCACATGCAGTTCGGAACGGTCGCGTTTCAGCTCAGAAGCCGCGAACTGGTAAAGCCGGCGCTGGCAGAACGGTAGGCCTGCTCGACGGACGCTACGCGTTCGGTCGAGCGCTCTCCGTGCAGTACTCCTCGAAAGCCGCCTTGAGATCCTCGGCGATATCGGGAGCGGGGCGCCCTTCGATCTGCCAGCGCTCGAGCATGAAGACGATTTGCCCGTCGCGCAGCAGCGCGATGGAAGGCGATGACGGCGGATAGCCAGTGAAATAGCTGCGCGCCTTTTCGGTGGCCTCCCGATCCTGGCCGGCGAAGACCGTGGTGAGGTGCTCGGGTTTGGCCTTCGACTGCTGTAACGCCTCGCGGACGGCCGGGCGCGCCATGCGCGCGGCGCATCCGCAGATGGAATTCACGACAACGAGCGTCGTGCCCCTCTCCGTCAGTTTTTCATCGACAGCGGCGGGTGTGCGCAACTCGTCAAACCCAATCTGCGTGAGCTCGGCGCGCATCGGCTGCACGAGCTCCTCGGGGTACATGCCTGGAGACATCGGAAGTCGCATAAGAATCAATGACGGGATAAGGGTATCGATGGCTGATGGTTACAAACTATCGATGTCGAAATCCTCGTCCCGAACGAGCGCGAGGATCGCGGCTTGCGGCACCACGAGGAACCGCTCGCCCTCGAACGTGATCTCGACCGCAGCCTTCCGAAAGAAGAGCGCGTAGTCGCCGATCATGGCTTGCATTGGAACGAAGCGCGTTTCGCGCGACGACGTCATGCGCCAGGGCTCGTCGACGTTCGTGTCGGGCGCCGGTAGCGGCAGGCCAGGACCGGTCGCGACGATCTGACCACTCTGCACTGCCTGATTGTCGACAGCCGTCGGCGGGAGGTAGAGACCGACGTTCGTGCGCTCCTCGCCTTCCTCAATCTTCACGAGGACACGATCGCCGACCACGATCAGGTCTTTCTTGGCTTTGCGCATTACCCTGAAAATATAGCGCGGGAATGACGCTGGCCGCGCGGCGATGTTCAAGCCGCGTGGACATCATACCACCGCCAATTGTCTGGATCGGAAGCCTGGGCCTTCCGCCACTGATCCGCGACTCCCTTCGCTGAACGCCACTTGCCATCGCTGCTCCATGGTGCCGGCCCGGAGCTATGGCCCGAGACGAAGAACCGTCCATGCCGTCGGATCAACTCAGGGTTGCCGTAACCTAGGAGCCGCACCGCTCCCAAACGCACTCGGTCGAACAGTCGCCGTTCGTGCCCGAGCTCTCTGAAATTCAGCTGATTGATGATCTTGTATCGGCTGAACCCGATCGATTCGGCGTGCTGGAGCAATTCCTCAAAATCGGCGCGCACCTCGAAGGAGAGGTACTGCGGGTGCGTGTCGGGAGTCAGAGCCAGCACACACCATCGATCAGCTCCCTCGATGTCCACCTTGATGAAATGGGGGACACCGTAGTCGCCGAGCAGCTTCTGCATGGTGATGCCCGGCACGCGGACTGAGCCCGCCGGCTGCTTGTTTTCCACCCAGCTGTCGAGGACTGAGCTAGAGCCGAGGTCGTCGGCGCTGATTGTCAATTCGGCGGGTGCGCCGTCAGCTGTGATGGCTGCGTTGATGCAAACCAACCTGTTGTCGGCGATGTGGACGCTGAAGCGTTCACGTGCTCGCTGCACGAGAAACGGATTCGCTTCCACCGCGATCACACGGTATCCGCTGTCAAGGTAGTACTGTGTGTCCGCACCATCGTACATACCAATGTCAAATACGGTGCGCATGGCCAGCCGAGTATAGCAGGACTTACCTGTACGGATTCTTAACGATGCGGACCATCTCGCACCGGAACCGGAATCGCGGCCGCTGCTAATTCGGGTGCGTCGCGGGAGTCGATATCGGCTTCACGAGCCAATACTTGGTCTGCCGCTGCGACGCCCAGCGAATCCGGCCCGCGTCGTCGACGATGGCGTCCTCCTCCTGCGCCGACCGCAACGCCTGCCCGTTCCACTCCGGTACCGGCGTCGTTGCCTGAAGCTCGATCGAAAACCACATCGACGGAATCACCTTCGCGTCGCCACGACCGGGAACCCCGCTCTGATAGTCCCACAAGCCGATGAGCGGCCCCGCACCGTGCCCATGCACTCCGATCGGATGTGTGTAGACCGTGCCATCGATTCCGTCAGCGCGCATCCTCGTCAGCGAGGCTCTGAGTATCTCGTTGCCCGTGCGACCTGGCTGAATCTCCGCCATCACGATGTCCTGCAGCTTGTTCGAGTTCTCGAGCGCCCTCTGAATTCCGGCCGGCACGTCGGTCTCGCCTTCTCGCAGCACATAACCCATGTGCTGCGTGTCGGTGTTCAACCGATACGCGCCGATGCCGAAATCACAATGGAGCACGTCGCCACGCTGGATGATGGGATTGTCTCCGAGCTGTTCCTCGGTCGCGCCCATGCGCTGAACTTCGACGGACGGTTGGAACCACGTCCCCAAACCGAGGTCGTTCACCTTCTGCCGCATCCACCATACGACATCCTGCGTCCGCGTCACGCCGGGGGTGATCACGACGTTCGAGAAGGCGGTGTCGATGATCCCCCAGACGATCCGCGTCATCTGCGTGAACACCTCTTCTTCTTGTGGCAGGCGCGTTGCGATGAGGTCGAGCGCCACCGCATCGTTTCGCTTGAACTTTGAGGACCACCCGGGGCCGAGGGCCGCTCGCATGCCCTCGTATTCGCCCGAGCTCAGTCCATCCGAGAAGGCGAAGGTGCGCGACACGTTGATGTGGATTGCTTTTGGCTTCCGCTCCTCCACGACCCGCTTCAGCACCTTCCACTGTTCGTCACCCCAAAGCTCCGCTTGACGCTGCGAAGTGGCGCCCGCCGGTCCAGCCGCCGTTTGGGTCGATCGCACCGCCTGAAATACCCCGCCCTGCGACGTTCCGCCGAGCGCAATGCGCTCGACTTTGCACAGCTTGGGTTCGGGACCTGAGCCGCGCGGCAACGGCCTCGTGTCCGACTTGATCGCGCCCGGCTTCGCGCACTCGTCATAGAACACGTAGATCGTGCGCCGCCGCGCCGCGAACGTCGTCGGTGACACTAGCGACGTGAAGACGGGATCCTCGTTGTACTCGCGCATCGGCACGACCCAGAAGTCGACGTCGTGCTTGCGCATTACCGCCGGCAGGACCACGTCCATCCGCTGCGCGAGCCAACGCTGCTGCATGGCGGCTTGTTCCCGCAGCGTGCCGAACGGACGATAGGTGCGAATCTCCTGCGCGCTCGCGGTGGCGGCGCACACCAGTAGCAAAGCGGGAATGTGACGCACGCTACGTCGGCGCCGCCGCGTCTTCGACGACTTCCTCCTCCACTTTCTGTTCCCGGAGGATGGTGCGCCGGACGATCCAGACGACCGCGGCGAGTACCAATGCCCAACCACACACCTCGAGCATTCGCAGCCCCAGCGTCCCCCACGCCATCGGCAGCCAGTCACTCCACTCGGCTCTGGCCGATCCCGTTGGCTCCCGGCCAAACGCGATCAGTAACGCGCTGGTCGCCGACTCGGCAATCGCTTCAACGGCCGCGAAGAGCGGGGCGCGCCAGACCCAGCGCTGCAGCGGATAGTTGGCGAGATGAACGGTCACCATCGCACACAACACCAGAATGCCGAACGCGATCGATCCGCCCCACAGAAGCCAGCTGGTCGAGAGGTGCATCGAGACGAGCGCCCGATACAGCCGTAGTACGATCCCGGTGAGGACGGCCATCTCGACGAGCGACAGCGAGAACTTCCGCAGGACAGTCGGCTCTTCGAAATGCCACTGAACGGTGTGCTTCGGAAAATAGTTGCGGCTCTGGCGGGCCATGTTACCTCCGTCCTTCCCCCACCTTCCCCACTGTCGGATTCAACCACAACACATGCTTCGTCTCACGCTCGACGGCGGCACGCGAATACACCAGTGGGAAATACTCACCGCGTGCCCAGAGCGGCAACAGGTTCGCGTAGAAGTCGCTTTCCGGTTGGCCGGACTGACCTGGAACGCTCGTCGCAACGGAGCGATCCCAGTTGGAGACGTCGAGGATTTCTCTGAATGACGCTCCATTCGACTGACGGTAATCGGACCCTGACGTCGAGTTCACCGTACTGCCATCTCCCCCCCGACCGACCGTTCCCGCGTCGAATGTCGTCGCGACGCGATGGGGGAATGACGCGGTATGCAGCGTGCCCCAGCGCCAGGCACTGGTGTCCCCTCCCATCCGCGCGCGCATTCGCGCGAGCGCGGTGTCCATGGCCGCCAACATCATCGAGTCCCGCGTCGCAAGCGAAAATGTCTTGAGCGGCTCGTCTGGCGTCTGCCAATCGTCCAGCCACGACTCGCCCAGTACCGCCTGCACAGCCTCGCTCGCCCCCCCCTCGGCGCGACGCAACGCTATACCACTCAGTGCGCGTTTCCAGCTTTCGAAGAGCAGCGGCGCTCGCTGATCAGCGCGCATCACGTAATCCCACTTCTCGAGCGTCTGAAAAGCCCAGCGTGCCGTGCGCAGTTGCCCGCCGCTCCCCTCCGCTCGCCTCGCGGCGGCAAGCAACGCCGGCACGAGCGCACGAGCCTGGAGCGAGAGCTCGTCGTGTTGTAGCCGCTTGAAATCCTCGACGCTGAACTTTCGGCCGCGGCTGCCCTGACTCAGCACCTCTTCGACGCGACGCGCGCGAAGTGGCGTCGCGAACTCGTAGTTCAGGGGAACGTCGTAGCCTGGCGGCCGAATGTCGTGATTCGCCGTGACGATGAACCCTTTGGGTGGATTGTACGACTTCGGGAGCTCGTCCACGCGACGGAAGCCGCTCCACTCGTATCCGCCCGTTCCCGGAACGGGCAGCAGTCCCGACCAGCTCCGCTTCGGCATGAGCCCCGCCGCGATCCAGCCGATGTTTCCATCCACGTCGGCGTAGATCAGGTTCTCGGTCGGGAGTCGCCAGCGCGACGCGGCCGCGAGAAACGAATCCCAATCCTTCGCGCGATTGACGGAGATCTGCGCGAGGTATCCCGCCGTTCCCGGCTCGCTGCCGACGAAGCGCAGCGCGAACGCGCGTGTGTGGCCCGCGGAGTCCTTGGTAACCTCTGCATTGACGATCGGGCCATGCTCGGTGAAGTCGAGCGTGACCACGCGCGGCGATTCGCCTTTCACCAGAATCGTGTCCACCACCTGACGCAGCGGCTTCCAAGCGCCGCCATTCAGATAGCAAGTCCCGTCGGAACCGCCGCAGGGACCCAGCGTCTCGACGTAGAGATCCTGCTGATCCATCCCCACGATCGTGAAACCGAACCCGATTCGGTCGTTGTGGCCGGCCGCGATCCCTGGAACCCCTGGCTCGCCGGCGCCGATGACGTTCCACCCCGGACCGACGAGATGTGTCAAATACCGCAGCGACGGGTTGTCGAGATACCGATGCGGGTCGTTCGCGAGAAGCGGCTTCCCGGTGGCGCTGAGCCTGCCGCTCACCACCCAGTTGTTCGATCCAACGATCTTCGGGATTCGGACCGGTCCCACCGCCGTCGCGTACGCACCGAGCGAGAGGGTCGAAATGCCCTCGAGGGCCAGACCCGGCGCGGGATCCAAACTACGATGTGGGATCGTCGGCCACAGCTCGTCCGTGCGCTTGGCCCCGATCGCCTGCACGAGCTGGGCACGAAGTACTTCGTACTCGGCGTTCCCCGTCATCGCGAGCGCGGCCATGCGCTGCAGCGGAACCTCGGCCGTCCACGGCTCCGGTAAGTACTCGAGCAGCGTGAATTCCACCGGTGGGCGCTCGCGTGTCTGTGCGATGTACGCGTTCACGCCGGCGACGAACGAGGTCGAAATCTCGCGCGTGTCCGGCGCATAGCTCGTCCACTCCGCGTCCATGTTGCCGCGGTACTTGAGCAGCCGAGCGAATCGATCGCGAGCGACATACGACGGGCCGAGCACTTCTGCCAACCGCCCCTCGCCGATGCGCCGCCAGAGATCCATTTGAAAGAGTCGGTCCTGCGCGGCGACGAATCCTTGCGCAAAGAAGAGATCGTGCTGCGTCCTGGCGTAAATGTGCGGCACGCCCCATCTGTCGCGGCGCACCTCGACCGCGCTGTCGAGACCGGCGACGTCGATCTGGCCTTCGATCTGCGCGAGGCGCGCGCGCGAGAGCGACTTGAGCTCTGCTGGGGTACGTTGCCCCTGCGCCGTCCAAAGCGGAAACAGGACGAGCAGCGCGGCCAAGTTCAGCGCGGACGCCGCGGAAACACACCAAAGCCTCACGGAGAGTTCCTTTTGTCGGTTCTTCCAGAGTTGGAGTCTGTCACGCCGCTCAACCAAAAAGAAGATCTGTCCTTCCTACCGGATCCAATGTCCGAGGCGTTTCCAGCGGATATCGGTGATGAATGACAGTGGTCGGTCGCTCTCGCCCGATGGCACGTAGGAGTAGTAGATGAACATCGGCTTGCCACGCACGTTCGCGCGCGGCACGACTCCCCAGTAGCGGCTGTCCTTGGATTCGTAGCGATTGTCGCCCATCATGAAATAGTTGCCCGGCGGAATGAGCAACGGGCCCCACCGATCCAGCATCGGTGTTTTGGGCGGCGGTCCGAATCGCGAACCCTGCAGCTCGATCTTGTGCTGCCAATTCATCAAGCTCGACGTCTGGGTTCCGTCCCCTTTGGGATTCGTCGCCGCCGCGTACCCCTGGCGCTGCGGCAGGCCGTTCACGTAGACCAGCCCATCGCGCATGTACATCGTGTCGCCGGGCATGCCCACGAGACGCTTGACGAGCGTGGGCTGCGGATCTTCGCCATTCGCGGCCATGTCCGGCTGAAACGGCGAAACGAACACCACGACGTCACCGCGCCTGGGATCCGAGTAGCCAGGGAGATTCGTTCGCGTGAACGGCAGGTGCGGACCGTACACGAGCTTGTTCACGAACAGCCAATCGCCGACCAGGAGCGTGGGAATCATGCTGCCCGACGGAATGCGGAAGGCCTCCATCAGGAAGGTCTTGATCACGAGATAGATCAGAATCGCTCCGGCGAGCGACTTTACGTTCTCCCAGATCCGCTTCGAGAGGGTGCCTTGGGGTCTGCTCTTGCCGCGCGCTTGTGCGACGACGTTGGCGGCCTTCGGTGGAGAGGCGCGTTTCTTTGCCAATGCTCGAATCGATGTGAGTACGTAGGGACTAGAAGATAGCCGTCCTCTGCCTCTCAGTGACGCTCCAATGACGGTCATCCCTCGTGTTTCACCACAGAGGACACAGAGGACACAGAGGGAATGAACGTCAACTACGTGAGCGGACAGGTGGTGGATTCATCCTCTGTGTCCTCTGTGGCCTCTGTGTCCTCTGTGGTGAATTCCTTCCCTTAGGGTACCAGACATACGAAGGGCGCACCGCGTTGGCAGTGCGCCCATCAGACTGACATGAGCCGTCAGCTACTTCATGTGCTTGCTGACCAGCTTCGTCATTTCGAACATCGAGACTTTCCCCTTGCCGCCGAAGACGGCGCGGAGCTTGTCGTCCGCGTTGATCATGCGGCGCTCTTTCTGATCCTGGAGCCCATTCCGCTTGATGTATTGCCAGAGCTTTTTCGTCACTTCGGTGCGTGGAATCGGGCTGTTGCCGACGACCGCGCCGAGTGCGGCGTCCACCTGCATGGGCCTCATGAAAGCGGCGTTGGGTTTGCGCTTCGCGCCGCCACGCTTCGCCGTCTTTCTGCGCGCTGACTTCTTGGCGCCCTTACGACCACCCTTCTTCGCCTTCTTCTTCTTCGTCGCCATGCGCTCTCCTGGAGTTGGTGAACGGAGTGTGTTTTCCCCTATGGGAATCGGGCTCGTTGGATCGCCTCCGCCGCGCGAATAGTAAAGTGCTCCATGGGGAGCGCAATAGGCAGTTGTGCGATTTTCACTCTGAGAATTGACGCAAGAGCTCCATCATCTCGAGATCGTATGGGTCGGCAGAGTCATCTTCGTCCGCCGGCTCGGCGATTTTTTGATTGTGTTCTAGGATGAGGGGCACCTCGCGTGACCGGCGATCCTCGAGGAGCCAGCGGAACGGCTCCGCCCCGATGAGGCCTTTGCCGATGAGCGCATGGCGGTCACGATTCGAGCCGAGCGCACCCTCGCTGTCGTTGAGGTGAAAGAAGCCAGGTGCCTCTCCCGCCTCGGCTTCGAAGACGTCGAGTGTCCGCGTCAGCTCGTCCTTCGACTTAGCGATGTCATAGCCGGAGGCGAAGAGATGGCAAGTGTCCAGCCCGTAGCCAGTTCGCGCGCGATGCTTCTTTGGAACGTCCGCGAGAATCGCTCCGACCTCCTGGGCGGTACGAGCCATCGTGGTTCCCGCCCCTGCCGTATTCTCGACGAGCAACCGCGTCGGGGACTTGACCGCCTCCAGCGCAAAAACGATCGCGCCAGCGATTCGCTCGGCGGCGGCTACACGGTCGCCGTCGGTCGCCGCTCCCGGATGGAAGCACACCGCGCCGAGCCCGAGCGTCGTCGAGCGCTGGAGCTCCTTCACGAGCCCGTCACGCGCGCGCGTCCACTTCTCGGCGTCGGGCGTCGCGACGTTGAGGACGTACGCGCCGTGGGCAACGAACCGCTTCGGATCCATCCTGGTGGCCGCGGTCGCCGCGCGAAATCGCTCGACGCGCTCCTCGCGAATGGAGGTCTTGTCCCCATAGAACTTCGGGATCGCCGTGAAGAGCTGCATGGTGGTCATGCCAGCGTTGGCGGCCCGCCGCACCGCCATGTCCAATCCACCTTTGTCCACGGTGTGCGCGCCGATCCAGAGCGTCATTTCAGATCACCTTTCGCGTTGGTGACTCGAGTGGAGCAGCGCGCTCAGTGGGAGTCTTTGAGGTCGATCATCCGGGACGATCCCGCGTAAGGCACGGACTTCGGGTCACGGAGCGTTCTCATCTTCTTGACGAGCTCCACGATGCGGCGCGCCTGGTCGATGATCACGGTCAGCTCTTCGGTCGGCTGTCCCTTCTCCCTTGCCTCGAGGAGCATGAGCTCGGCCGTCGCAAGCAATCCCGTGAGCGGGTTGTTGATCTCGTGCTGGAGCGTGACGTTGGTCTCGGCGATGCCAGCCACCCAACGCGCGTTGCGAACCTCCTCCTCAGCGGCGCGGCGAGCGGCATCGGATGCCATGTGCCGCTGCGCAATGCGCAGCCGGGCGATGAGGTGCTGGCCATTCAATGGTTTCGTGACGTAGTCATCCGCGCCCGCGTCGAGCACTTCCTCGAGATCCGCCGCGCGGTCGCGTCCGGTCACGATGATGATGAACGTCTCCCGAAGCGGATCGGCGGCGCGGATGCGGCGACACACCTCGAGCCCGTCGATGCCCGGCATTTCGATGTCGAGCATCACGAGCGGATGGCGCGTCTGCTCCCAGGCCTGCCAGGCCGATTCACCATCGTCGGTCACATCGAAATCGCGGCCGAGGGCCTCGAGGACGTGCTCGAGGATGAGCACGCACGTCGGGTCGTCATCGGCGATGAGAACGCGTGGAGAGGCGCTCGGACTCGGAGCCGCACTCATCGGATGGCGCCGAGGCGGAGGACCCGAGGCAGGGACGAATCGCCGGGCGTTCCACGAGCCCATGTCACGGCAATGCGATTCTCCCCAAGCGCGACGTCTGGCGCCTGCGCGTCACCTGTGGGCGGGGAGACGATTTCGCGCACGTCAAACGTGTGACCCATCGTCCGGGAGAACGCGAGTCCCACGCGTTGCGGACTGGAATTCGGATCTTCGTAGGCGATGGCCACGACACCGCCGCGGGCCGCGATCGCGGTCGACCCGATGCGTTCACCGTACACGATGGCTACTGGAGAGTGGAAGAGCATCCCGCGATCCATGGAGTGAGACGCGAATATACCTGGACCTTCGCGCGCCGTCATTGCGTACGCCACGTGCACGTTGTCTCCGTCGGCGGCGATGGATGGTGGCGGACGACGGCATCCGACGCGTCCCGCGTCGGTGGTGTCCACCCGAACCGGCGCCGCCCAGGTGTCGCCGTCGGCGGAACGCGCGACAACCACGTCCGCGGTACTGTCGGACTTGACTGACCACCAGGTGGCGTACCAGTCACCGGTCACGTCTCTCGACACGCGAAGGCTGCCGGAGCATCGAGTGGCGGCAAGCGGCGTCCGACTCGGAAACGCCGCGGGAGTAGGGACGAGGTTTTGGTGTGAGTCGAACGTCAGCCCCGTCGCGCTCGAAGGCGCAGGGGGAAGCGGGGTTGGCTCACTCCATTCGATCGCCGATTTCTGGCAGACGGCTAGCGGCAGGTTCAGCAGGATGACGGCGACCGCATGGAAAACTCGTCTGGACACGCACTGAGGTTAGTTCCCGCGGATGCGCGGATGAAGCGGGGAGGAGGGCGAAGTATCTTTGGGTTGCCGCAGCAACAACGAACGACGCACGCAGGAGTTCTCCCATGGCAGCACCTACGAAGCCCACCCGCTCCGCCACCCAGAAGCTGCGCGCAGGCGTTGAGGCGCAGCCGAAACTCGTGGCAGAGTCCAAGCCCGCGATGCTCTCCGCGTTCACCGGGATTCGCCGGGTTCCAGCGCCCGTGAACGAGCCGGTGAAGTCGTATGCGCCGGGCTCGCCCGAACGCGCCGACCTCAAGGCACGCATCGCCAAGATGGACAGCGAACGGATAGAGATTCCGATCGTGATCGGCGGACGCGAGATCCGGACGGGCAAGACCACTCCGGCGGTGATGCCCCACGACCACAAACACGTTTTGGCGGATTGGCATCGCGCATCCGCTGAGCATGTGACCCAGGCGATCGACGCCGCTCGCGCGGCGCGCGCTGACTGGGCGAATTGGGCGTGGGAGGACCGAGCCGCGATCTTTCTCAAGGCGGCGGAGCTGCTTGCGACGACGTGGCGGTCGACGTTGAACGCCGCAACGATGCTCGGCCAGTCCAAAACGGTCTTCCAGGCCGAGATCGACGCCGCGTGCGAGCTGATCGATTTCTATCGCTTCAATCCGGCGTACGCCCAGGACCTGTACACCGAGCAGCCGCTTTCCAACAGCGCGGCGTGGAATCAGCTCGACTATCGCCCGCTGGAAGGATTCGTCTATGCGGTCTCGCCGTTCAACTTCACGGCGATCGGCGGGAACCTGCCGACGGCGCCCGCGTTGATGGGCAACACGGTGGTGTGGAAGCCGGCGTCGACGGCCATGTTGTCGGCGCACTACATCATGAAGTTGCTCGAGGCGGCGGGCTTGCCGCCCGGTGTCATCAACATGCTCCCTGGCGATGCGGCGGAGATTTCGAAAGTCTGCCTCTCGCACCGCGAGCTGGCGGGAGTGCATTTCACGGGGAGCACCGGCGTCTTCAACAGCATGTGGAAGACGATCGGGGAGAACATGGCGAATTACGTCTCGTATCCGCGGATCGTGGGCGAGACCGGCGGCAAGGACTTCATCGTCGCGCATCCCTCCGCGGATCCGCAGGCCGTCGCCGTCGCGATCGCGCGCGGCGGGTTCGAGTATCAGGGTCAGAAGTGCTCGGCCGCCAGCCGCGTCTACGTCCCGCGGTCGCTCTGGAAGGAGGTGCGAGACAGCACCGTGGCGATGATGGCGGAGATCAAGCAGGGCGACGTGCGCGACTTCCGGAACTTCGTGAGCGCCGTGATCGACAAGAAGTCGTTCGAAAAGATCAGCGGCTACCTCGACGATGCGCGTCGGAATGCCAAGATCGTCAGCGGCGGCAAGGCGATGGGCGACGAGGGCTTTTTCATCCAGCCTACCCTGGTCGAGACGGACGAGCCGGCGTATCGCCTGCTGTGCGAGGAAATCTTCGGCCCGGTCGTAACGGCATACGTGTACGACGACGCGAAGTGGAGCGACACGCTCAAAATCATCGATACCACCTCGCCGTACGCGTTGACGGGCGCCGTGTTCGCCGGCGAGCGGAGTGCCGTGCGCGAGGCGACTCTCGCGCTCCGGAACGCTGCCGGCAACTTCTACATCAACGACAAGCCGACGGGCGCGGTCGTTGGACAGCAGCCGTTCGGCGGCTCGCGCAGTTCGGGCACAAACGACAAGGCAGGCTCCAAGCTGAATCTCACGCGCTGGGTCACGCCGCGGACGATCAAGGAGACGTTCTCGCCGCCGACGGATTACCGGTACCCCTTCATGAATGAGGAATAGAAGGTTGCGAGGGAAGAGAGGTGAGGACCTCCAAGTTTTCTGGTATCGGGTGTAGAGCATCGAGATAGGTGTAGAGACTGCTAGGCTCTACAACTATCTGAGTTCCCTAAACCTGCGAACAGATTACTAGGAGGTCCTCAACGCTCGCGTCTCGCTCGAAATTCCAGTGAAAATCCTGATCCTGAACAAGAGCGAGGTCGAACGTCTCCTCCCGATACCGGTCTGCATAGACCTCATGGCGGATGCGCTTCTCTCGCTCGCCCGAGGCGAGGTGATCCTTCCTCTGCGACCCGTGCTACGCATCCCTGATTCAGCAAACGCCTTTGCGCTCATGCCGGCGTACTCGACGTCATTGCGCGCGATCGGCACGAAGCTGATCACGGTGTACCCCGGCAATCACGGTACTCGGCTCGACTCGCATCAGGGCGCCGTCGTGCTCTTTGATGGCGAGAACGGCAGCTTGTTGGCGGTCATGGACGCTGCGTCGATCACCGCGATACGGACGGCCGCCGTATCCGGAGTGGCCACGCGGCAGCTGGCTCGAAAGGACGCCGGCACGCTCGCGATTCTCGGGTCAGGCGTCCAAGCGCGGACGCATCTGGAAGCCATGGTCGCCGTGCGATCCTTCAAGAAGGTGTTCGTCTGGAGCCGTAATTCGGAGCATGCGCGCGCGTTGGTATCCAGCGCGCTCCCTTCTGCCCGAGTCGAATTCGAGGTTGTCGCTGACCCGGAGGCCGCCGTCGAGAACGCCGACGTCGTTTGCACGGTTACAGCCTCGCGCGAGCCGGTTCTTCGCGGCGAGTGGCTCAAGGACGGCGCCCACGTCAACGCTGTCGGCGCATCCATTCCGACAGCTCGCGAGCTGGACACGAGCGCGGTGGCGCGCAGCCGCGTCTTCGTCGATCGCCGCGAGTCCGCGCTCAACGAAGCCGGCGACATTCTCATTCCGATCCGCGAAGGAGCGATTCGCGCCGATCACATCGCTGGCGAAATCGGCGACCTGCTCGCATCGGGTGACGGTGGCCGCCGGAACGACACCGAGATCACGCTCTTCAAATCGCTCGGATTGGCGATCGAAGATCTGGCCAGCGCGCACTACCTCCACGAGCGCGCGACACGCGAACAGGCGGGCACGTGGGCCGACCTCTGAGGGCACCGACGCTTGCCGACGTCCGGGCGGCGAGAGCTCGAATCGATGGCGGAGCGATGCGCACGCCGCTCGTGAGGTACGATGGGGGCTCGGGCGCGGCGGAGATCTATCTCAAGCTCGAGAATCTCCAGCCCATCGGGTCCTTCAAGCTGCGGGGAGCTCTGAACCGGATCCGCGCGCTTTCGGCCGGCGACCTCGCAGACGGCGTGTACACCGCGAGCGCGGGGAACATGGCCCAGGGGGTCGCATGGGCAGCTCGAGAGCTCGGCGTCCGGGCGCGTGTCGTGGTACCGGACACTGCGCCCGCCGCGAAACTCGAGGCGATCCGGCGGCTGGGCGCGGAGATCGTCGAGGTCCCCTACGACGACTGGTGGAGCACGATGCAGAACCACGGACGCGAAGGCATGCGTGGTGCCTTCGTTCACCCCTTCGCCGATTCGGAAGTGATGGCTGGCAACGGAACCATTGCGCTCGAAATCCATGAAGAAGTTGGCTCGGTCGACGCCATTCTCGTTCCTTGGGGTGGCGGAGGGCTGACGTGCGGCATCGCGTCCGCCGCGCGCGCGCTGATGCCTTCGGTGCGCGTCTACGCGTGCGAGGTGGAAGGAGCCGCGCCCCTGTCCGCGTCGCTCGCTGCCGGAGAGCCTGTGAGCATCCAGAATCGCCGCACCTTCGTCGACGGCATTGGAGGGCGCGGCGTTTTTCCGGAGATCTGGGCACTCGCCCGAGAACTCGTGTCCGGCTCGCTTACCGTGACGGTAGAGCAAGTCGCTGAAAGCGTCAGATTGCTGGCGCGGAGAGCGCGCATCGTCGCCGAGGGTGCCGGTGCGGCGCCGCTCGCTGCGGCTTTGCACCGCGCAGAAGAGCTGACACCGCCACCGAAACGGATGGTTTGTATCGTTTCCGGAGGTAATATCGATTCCGGAGCTTTGGCCACGATTCTGTCCGGCTCCATTCCGTAGCGGTGGCATTCACTCTGCGTTTAGAACGTCCGAGAATGCGCGGCGGCATTCACTCTGCGTTTATAGATCCGGGAATGCCATGAAAACCTTCCGCGACAGTTCTGGTATCGATTGGACCGTCTTCGAAGTGCGGCGAAATTTCAGCGCGAAGGCAGACTTGTCGTACCTACCCACGGGCTATAGCGACGGCTGGCTCTGTTT
>Ga0070696_100000699_pt1 | contig 21491 bp, 22 predicted proteins | sample KBSK1253metaG_FD_65474 | JGI IMG/M metagenome (GOLD analysis project Ga0070696, IMG submission 65474) | Corn, switchgrass and miscanthus rhizosphere microbial communities from Kellogg Biological Station, Michigan, USA - KBS K1-25-3 metaG | ecosystem: Host-associated > Plants > Roots >... | reverse complement strand
GGGGTGGTGCCCAAGACCTACCTGCCGAACTACCGCGAGTTCTACGAGGCGCGCTACTTCACCCCGGGAGAGGCGAGCTCCTGCACCGAGATCCGGCTCGCCGGCCAGGCGTGCGCCTTCGGCACGGGCCTGCTTTTCCGCATCGCCGAGCAGCCCGAGTTCGTGCTGCACGTCGAGATCTGCGAGGACCTGTGGGTGCCGACGCCGCCCTCGTCGTTCGCGACGCTCGCCGGGGCCACCGTGGTCGCCAACCTCTCGGCGTCGAACATCGTCATCGGCAAGGAGAGCTACCGCCGCCAGCTGGTGTCCAACCAATCGGCGCGCTGCCTCGCCGCTTACCTCTACAGCGCCGCCGGGATGGGCGAATCCACCACCGACCTCGCCTGGGACGGCCACGCGATCATCTACGAGAACGGCACGCTGGTCGCCGAGTCGCAGCGCTTCGCCGACACGCCGCAGCTCGCCGCCGCCGACATCGACCTCGGGCGCCTGGCCGCCGACCGGATGCGCCAGAACAGCTTCGCCGAGGCCGCCCTGCGACACCGGGGGGAGGTCAACCGGTTCCGCACTGTCGATTTCTCCCTGCCTCAGCCCGGCGGCAAGCTCCTTTTGCAAAGGCGAGTGGATCCACTGCCCTATGTGCCCAGCGATCCCAAGACGCGCGACGCCCGCTGCGAGGAGGTGTTCCGCATCCAGGTGAACGGCCTCGCGACGCGCATGCGCGCCACGGGAACCAAGAAGCTGGTCATCGGGGTGTCCGGCGGCCTCGATTCCACCCATGCGCTGCTCGTATGCGCGCGCGTTACCGACCAGATCAAGCTGCCGCGCAAGAACATCCTCGCCTACACCATGCCCGGCTTCGCCACCTCCACCCGCACCAAGAACCAGGCCTGGCAGCTCATGCGCGCCGTCGGCTGCACCGCGGAGGAGATCGACATCCAGCCCTCGTGCATGCAGATGCTGAAGGACATCGGCCACCCTTACGCCAAGGGAAAGAAGGTGTACGACATCGCGTTCGAGAACGTGCAGGCCGGCGAGCGCACCAGCCATCTCTTTCGCCTCGCCAACCAGCAGGGCGCCATGGTGGTCGGCACCGGCGACCTCTCGGAGCTCGCGCTCGGCTGGTCGACCTACGGCGTCGGCGACCACATGTCGCACTACAACCCGAACGGCAGCGTGCCGAAGACGCTGATCAAGTTCCTGGTGGCCTGGGTCGCAGAGTCCGACGAGCTCGGCCCGGACGTGAAGCGGGTTCTGCGCCGGGTGCTCGAGACCGAGATCAGCCCCGAGCTGGTCCCCGGCAAGCACGCCACCGAGAGCACCGTCGGGCCCTACGAGCTGCAGGACTTCAACCTGTACTACGTCCTGCGCTTCGGCTACGCCCCCACCAAGATCGCCTTCCTCGCCTGGCATGCCTGGCGCGAGAAGTACCCGCTGCGCGAGATCAAGAAGTGGCTCGGGGTCTTCCTCAAGCGCTTCTTCGAGACCAGCCAGTACAAGCGCAGCGCCGTGCCGAACTCGCCGAAGGTGGGCTCGGGAGGCTCGCTCTCGCCGCGCGGCGACTGGCGCGCGCCCTCGGACGGCAATGCCACCGCCTGGCTGGAAAACCTGGCCGAGGTTCCCGAGCGGGAGCGCGCAGGAAAATGAGGGAAAACGAGGCCGGGATAGTCCTAGCGGACTATGCCGTGTCGTAGACGTGTAGGAGGAAATTGACGCACAATCCCTACCTGTGTAGATCGCAGTCTACACAGCGACAAACGAGTGGCCAGCACGCTGTTATCAGCTCCAACCGAGAGACCGATCCACGCAGCAGTCCCGAGGGACCGGTCCACGGCAGGGCCAAACAAAGTGTAGTCGCAGTTTGATCGTCGCTTGAGCATCACGGGAGGGCACGGCTAGCGGCCGTGCCCTCTTTCTTTTGTACCCGCAATTTGTCGCCGCGAAAGTATTATCCGATCGTCCGGAGGGTGCCGCTATCGCCGAGTCCTGCTTCGCGTTGTCGCGATCCGTGGAATCGAAAGCGGACTGCCGGCGACAGCCGGTCGATCATTTCAGCGCCGCGGCTGCCGACTTCTGCACCTCGAAACCCTCGCAGCTGAACACGCCGCTGCCGCAGGCGTCGTCCTTGCCGGCCTCGAGCGCCCGCCTGTAGTACGTCGCTGCGACCTGCTTCATCCCCAGGCCGCTCGCCGCCTCCGCCAGCATGAAGTACGCGAGATCGCTCAGGTAGCCGACCCGCATCACCGACACCGCGAGGTCGCGCCACGCGCCGCTCGAGTGCAGGCGCTTCCAGTCGCCCTTGCCGCGGCTGTAGGCGAAGCTGCACTGCAGCTTGCAGTCGAACACGGCATTGCCGCTCCTGAAGCGCTCGTAGGGCTCGGAAAGGAAGGTGAGCGTGTCTTTGGCCGACTGCTTGGCGTATTCCTCGCGCGTGATCTCGCCAGGCTTGAGCACCGTGCGCTCGTTGGTCGCGTCTCTCGCGCTGAGGAAGCTCGGCGCCGCGAGCGGCGCGCCGGGGCTCGCCGCGACATAGAGGGGCTGGACTTTCTCGCCCAGCTCCTTCAGCCGCGCGGCGCGGTTCTCGGGCGAGGGGTGAGTCGAGAGGAACTGCGGCGGCGCCTTGCCGCCGACCTTCGCCATCTTTTCCCACAGCGTGACGGCCGCCTTCGGGTCGTAGCCCGCGCGCGCCGCGAGCTCGATGCCGATCTGGTCGGCCTCGCTCTCGCTCTCGCGGCTGTTGGGCAGGGCGATCGCGAGCACGGCCGCCTGCTGCATCAGCGCCGCGCCCTGGTCGCGCACGCCCAGCGCGATGGCCGCGATCTGGGTGCCGATGCCGCTGCCGTAAGCGACCGACATGCGCTCCTGCGTATGGTTGGCGAGCGCGTGGCCGATCTCGTGGCCCATCACCTGCGCGAGCTCGTCGTCGCTAGCCTTGAGCTTCTCCCACATGCCGGTGTAGATCGCCATCTTGCCCCCCGCCATGCAAAAGGCGTTCACCGTCTCGGGCTCGTTGATCACGCGCACTTCCCAGCTCCAGCTCGCCGAGTCCGGCCGGAACTGCACCGCCTGCGCGATCAGCCTGTCTGTAATCTCGCGCACCTTGCGCGTGCGCTCGCCGTCGGCCTCGACCTTCTTTTTCTTGCCCAGGTCGCCCATCATCGAGTTGTAGGCCGCCGCCGACTGGCCGATCGCCATCTTCTCCGGCACGACCATGAACTGGCTGCGGCCGGTGATCGGGTTGGTGGAACAAGCCGCCAGCAGGATCGAAACTATGAGCAGCGGCAAGGACTTGAGCAACTCTGGCATGGCCAGAATTTTAACCGTGTGTAGCCATGCCGCGGCGCAGGATGCTTTTCGGCCGCGCTTCACGTACGCTACCGGGACCGATGGGCAAGCTTCCGCAGGACCGCTCCCCCCAGGAGCGCGCAGGTCTTCCTTCCTTCTGGATCCACGTTTCCCTGGCCGGTAAGTGGTTGCTCTCGCCGCGCGAGGCGAGAAAGCGGGCGGTCATCCGCTTCCTCGACGAGCTGAACACCGGGGCTACGCCTACCAGGAAGCCTTTGGCTTAGGCCGCCCGGCGCTCGATCCGCGGCAGCTCGCCGATCGCCGTCTTCACCGCGTCCTCGACCCGCTCGAGGAATACGAACTGGAGCTTGCGGCGCGCCTCGGCCGGCACGTCCTCGAGGTCTTTCTCGTTGCGCCTGGGCAGCATCACCGTCTTGATGCCGGCGCGCAGCGCGGCGAGGGTCTTTTCCTTCACGCCGCCGATCGGCAGCACCAGGCCGCGCAGCGAGATCTCGCCGGTCATCGCCACATCGGAGCGCACCGGAACGCCGGTGAGCAGCGACACCAGCGCGAGGAACATCGCCACGCCGGCGCTCGGCCCGTCCTTGGGCGTCGCGCCCGCGGGGATGTGAATGTGGATGTCGGTCTTTTCCAGGGAATCGGTAATGAAGCTCTTGGAAAGCGTGAGCGCCGCCTGCGCCGACTCCTTCATCACCTCGCCGAGCTGGCCGGTGAGGATCAGCTTGCCGCTGCCGGGAATCTTGGAGGCCTCGATGAACAGGATATCGCCGCCCACCGGGGTCCAGGCGAGGCCGGTCGCCACGCCCGGGACCGTGGTGCGCTGCGCCACCTCGTTCTCGAAGCGCCGCGGGCCGAGGATGGCGCGTAGATCCTCGGGTTTGGTTTCCAGCTTTTCCGAAAAACCTTCGGCAATCTTCATCGCCGAAGACCTCAGCACGGCGCCGATCTCGCGCTCGAGGTTGCGCACGCCCGCCTCGCGCGTGTAGTCGGCGATGATGGTGCGCAGGGCTTCGTCGGTGATGGTGACCTTTTCAGAAGACAAACCATTCGCCTCGAGCTGCCGGCGCACCAGGTAGCGTTTCGCGATCTCGAGCTTCTCCTCCTCGGTGTAGCCGGGGAGCTGGATGATCTCCATGCGGTCGCGCAGCGGCCCCGGGACCGTGTCGAGCACGTTCGCGGTGGTGATGAACATGACCTTCGAGAGGTCGAAGTCCACGCCCAGGTAGTTGTCGCGGAAGCGCGCGTTCTGCTCGGGGTCGAGAACCTCGAGCAGCGCCGAGGACGGATCGCCGTGGAAGCCGCCCTGGCCGAGCTTGTCGATCTCGTCGAACATCAGCACCACGTTCTTCGACTCGGCGCGGCGCAGCGCCTGGATCACGTTGCCCGGCAGCGCGCCGATGTAGGTGCGCCGGTGGCCGCGGATCTCGGCCTCGTCGTGCACCCCGCCGAGCGCGATGCGCTGGAACTTGCGGCCGGTGGCGCGCGCGATCGACTGGCCGAGCGAGGTCTTGCCCACGCCCGGGGGCCCGACGAAGCACAGGATCGGGCTCTTGCCGGCGGGGTTCAGCTTCCTCACCGCGAGGTGCTCAAGGATGCGGCGCTTGACCTTGTCGAGGCCGAAATGGTCTTCGTCCAGGACGCGCCGCGCCTCGGAAATATCGATCTCCTTGGCCTCGGAATCCTGCCACGGCAATTCGGAGAGCCACTCGAGGTAGGTGCGCAGCATCCCGCCCTCGGCGCTGCCCTCGCCCATGCGCTGCAGGCGCTTCAACTCCTTGACGGCGTGCTTGTGGATGTCCTCGGGCATGCCGGCGTCGTCGATCGACTTTTTCAGCTCCGCGATCTCGGCCGCCGTATCCTCGCCCTCGCCCAGCTCCTTCTGGATCTGGCGCATCTGCTCGCGCAGCACATGCTCGCGCTGGCGCTCGTCGAACTGCTTCTTGGTCTTCTCGCCGATCTCCCTGGAGATGCGCAGCACGCCGACGCGCTCGGACAGGAGCTCGAGCACCTTGTCCAGGCGGCGCTTCAGGTCGAAGGTCTCGAGCAGATCCTGCTTGTCCTCGTTCTTCACGTCGAGGAGGTTCGCCACCATGTCGGCGAGCAGCCCGGGCGAGGTGACCTGCTGCACCACCACCGCGAGCTCCTCGGGCGCGTTGGGCAGAAGCTGCAGCGCCTCCACCGCCTGCTCCTTGAGCTGGAGGAAGCGCGCCTCGATCTCCGGGGTCGCGCTCTCGTCCTGCTTCAGCGTCTCCACGCGCGCGACGAGGAACGGCCAGCCCTCGAGGAACTCGAGCACCCGAAAGCGCGCCACGCCCTGCACCACGAGGTGGTGGCTGCCCTCGGCGCCGGTGATGTAGCGCACCACCTGGCCCGAGGCTCCGACCCAGTAGAGGTCGTCGGGGCGCACTTCGTTCTTCTGCGCATCGCGCTGCAGGAGGAAGCCGACGTTCTTCTCGCTGCGCACCGCTTCCTGCGCCGCCGCGACGGAGGCCGCCCGGCCCACGGTGATGGGCGAGATCACGCCGGGGAAGAGCACGGTGTTGCGCATCGGGATGAGGATGAGCGCGTCTTCGGGCAGCGGCTTCACGGGGCGCGCGCCTCCCGCCGCGCCCGGCGCGGCCGGCTTGCGGCTCTCCTGCTCGTTCGAAAGCACTTTCTGGTTCATGCGCCTTCCTTCCTGCGGAACGTGAGGGTCAGCACGCCGTCGGCGAGCTCTCTATGGGCGAGCTCGAGCGGCATGTAGGGGTCGCGGAGGGGCAGCACGAGGCGCCGCTCGAAGCGGCCGTAGGGGATCTCGATGCGGTGGATGTGCGCGCCGGCCTCGCGGCAGGAGAACGCGCGCAGCGCCGAGACCACGACGCCGCCGGGCTCGAGCAGGATGGTGATCGACTCGGGCGAGACGCCCGGCAGCGCGACGTGCACCCTGAGGAGCTCCCCGGACTCGACGATGTCGACCGGCGGCTCCCAGGCATGCGCCGACTCCGCGCCGGCGACCCTGAAGAATTGGCGGTGCAGGCGCTCGGCCTGCTCCAGGAGCGAGAGCGCCTCGCCCCACATCCAGCTAGAGAAGTCGCGGGATCTCACGGGCGTTACATGGCGGCGGTGGTGAAGGAATCAAGCCCACCGCAAGTTTTACGCCCGTATTCAGAGCTTTACTACGGATGAAACCAAACCGGAGAAAATCGGGGTCAGAGCCCTATTTCCCTTAGCTATGCGTTGCCGGAAATAGGGCTCTGACCCCGATTTTCTCCCGATTTTCAGCGCTTCTTCTTGTTGTAGACCGGCTTGCGCTGCGGATTGAACACCGGGGCGCGCTCGTCCTTGTGGCGATAGTTGATGCGGCCGCGGGTGATGTCGTAGGGCGAGATCTCGAGCCGCACGCGGTCGCCGGCGAGGATGCGGATGCGGTGCTGGCGCACGCGCCCGCCGGCATAGGCGAGCACGTTGGCGCCGTTCTCGAGCTCGACGCGAAACTGCGTATTCGGCAGGACTTCCTGGACCGTGCCGTCCATCTCCAGCATGTCTTCCTTGGCCAAAATGACCTCTGGCGCTCGTGGGCGCGGTGGACTACCTCAGTTGACTTCGGGATCCGAAACTTCGGACGGGGCGGCGATTATACCTGCTCCAGCAGCCACTTTCTGAACGCCGCCACCGCGGGCCGGTCGGCGATGACCTCCGGGCACACGAGGTAATACGCCGACTGCGGCTTCATCTCGACGTCGAAAGGCGCGCACAGGCGGTTGGAGGCGAGGTCGGAATCCACCAGCGGCCTGAGCGCGAGCGCCACGCCGAGCCTCTGCGAAGCCGCCTCGAGCGACAGGATGTTCGAGGAGAAGCGCGGACCGCGGCTCGCGTCGACGCGCTCGGCGACGCCCGCGGTCTCGAGCCAGCGCTGCCAGGCGTTGCCGCCCGCGACCAGCTCCATCGCGTCGTCGTGCAGCAGGACGTGGTGCGCGAGGTCGGCGGGCTGGCGCAGCGGCGGCTCGCCCTTCGCGAGCTCGGGGCTCGCCACCACCGTCATCGAGACCCCGAACAGGCGGTCTGCGCGGTAGCCCGGATAGTGCCCGCTGCCGAGGTGGATCTCGACCCCCGAGGCGTCGTCGCGCAGGTCGAGGCCGCTCACCAGCGTCGGCGCATCGAGCGCGCCCGCGTCCACCATCTTGCTCGAGGCGAACACGCGCAGCTCGATCCTGGGCTCGCGCTTCGCAAACGCGGCGAGCCGCGGCATCAGCCAGCGCGCGGTGAACACCGGCGGCGCCGTGATGAGCAGATCCGCTTCCGCGGCACGGCTGCGGACCATTTCCACGGCGGCGGCAAGGGAATCGAAGCCTTCGCGCAGGCGCGGCAGGCAGGCGCGCGCCGCCTCGGTGAGCTGCACGCGGCGCCCGGCGCGCCGGAAAAGTTCCACACCGAGGTATTCCTCGAGGCTCTTGATCTGGTGGCTGACCGCCGCCTGCGTGATGGAAAGCTCGTTCGCCGCGTCCTTGAACGACAGGTGGCGCGCCGCCGCCTCGAATACGCGCAATGCATTCAGCGGCGGGAGGCGATAGATCACGCTATGGATGAGCTTTTCTTATGCAAGACGTGAGGATTGATCGTTTGTCTCTTGTGTGCCGCGGCCTTATCTTCCAATGCATGAAAAAGGCCATGTACCAAGCTCCAACGACCGAGGAATTGTACGCGCTCGAAAAGCGCGCACGCCTGGAGCGCTCGCGCCAGGTCGCGGCGCTCCTCGGGTCGCTATGTAAGTCGCTTTATGACCGGGCTCGCTCAGCCCTCAAAGCAAAGGTGGTTCGCCATGCGTAACGAACTCGTAACTCCGTTCTGGAAGAATGCGCTCGAGTCGCTGCCGGCCTCCCTGCGCACGCGCTACGCGCGAGACATCGCCGCCGCGGAACGCTGGGAACTGCGCATGGACGCGCTCGTCAAAGGTTGGACGCGCGCGAAAGGCGCGCTGAGCAGGACGTTGCACGCCGCTTAAGCTTGCCTCGCCGTCCGGTCGGATCCGAAGCCTCCTCCTCCTCCTCTGGCTAGGACCACCGGCCGGCGAGCATCCCTCAGCACCGGGGCGAGTCCCCGGTTTTTTTTGCCTGTTATATTTCCGCATGCTGCGAAAGCTTGCCGCCTGTGTGCTCCTCGCCGTTTCCGCTCCGGCAGCCGCGGATCTCGGCGTCAATCTCTACGGCCTGTCGTATCACTTCAGCCGCGCCCGCGCGCACGAGCTGGGCATGGACAACGGGTTCAACCCGGGCCTGGGCCTGCGCTACCGCGTTTCTCACAGCGAACGGCTGCAATGGATCGTCGACGCGGGGGCCTACCACGATTCGGGCCGCAACACGGCGTTCGTCGCCGGCGCGGGCGCATTGTGGAAGGTGGGCGAAAGCTGGCGGCTGGGCGCGGGGCTCGCGGCGGTCAAGAGCGAGACGTACAACCGCGGCGAAGGCTTCGTCACGCCGCTGCCGCTCGCGGCCTACGAGTTTCGCTCAGCAACCCTGAACTTCACCTTCTTTCCCAAGGTGGCGGAAGTCAACGAAGTCGCCACCTTCGGCGTATGGCTCACGTGGTGGCCCTGATCATTCGAGCGAAATCGAGACGTTCACCTTCTGGTAGGAATAAAAGTCGATATTGGAGCGCGTCCGGTCGAGCGAGAGGACCAGGGCGGGAGTGAAGTTCATCCAGCGCCATTGCTTGCTGCGCACGGAGAAGTCCAGGCGCGTCCTGCGGTCGGTGCGCTCCTCGCCGAAAAGCGGGTCGGCCGCGCCGTAACGGCGCTGGCCGAAGGCGAGCTCCGCTTTCAGGAGCAGGGCCGGCTCGGGGATCAACCAGGCCATGCCCGGCGCGAACGTCACGCCGTAGTAGGAGAAAGGCTGCTCCGCGGCCCGGGAGTCCTCCAGCGTGCCGCCGAGCGAAACCGCGACGGTTGGCGAAAGCACCTTGAAGGCGGAGAGCCCTGCGCTGGCGTAGGTGGCGTCGAGATGACCGAAGTCCGGGAAACTCACCCGCCCGAGCTTGAGATCGGCGCTGAGGTTATGGGTGGCGGAGCGCGACAGCGGCTGCAGGTACCCGAGGTAAGGAAAATCATAGAGCCGCTTGTCGCCGAAGGTGCCGGCTTCGATGCCGGCCCTGGCGCGCGGGCCGGCCTCGCCGGCAAGGTCCTTCACCAGCCCGCCGTCCACCGTCAGCCGGTCCAGCCCCGAGCCCGGGTAGTCGAGATAGGAGCCGGTGAAGTAGCCGGCCAGGCGGCTCTCCGGCAGGAGGGGCTGATAGGCCTGGACGCCGTAGCGCAGGCCGGTCACCCGCTTGTTGTCCTCCGGCGGCTGGAACGTGAGGCGCACCCCGCCGATGGTGAACTCGCGCTGGCTGGTGATGTTCCTCGGGTTCGAATCCGACACCAGCGTGGCGGAAAACCGCACGTAGCCGAGAACATCGTCGATGTTCTGCATGAACCGGTCGATGTTGTCCCGGACCTGCCACGGAATGTCCGGCTCGAGCTGGACCTGCTTGAACAGCGCGCGCGATTCGCGGTATTGCCTGAGGTAGAAGAGCGTGCGCGCGAGCTCGAGCTTGATGCGCGGGCTGTCGGTGCGCTCCAAGAGCGAGCGAAACACGCGCGCCGCCGCCTCGTAGTCGCCCGCCTGCATCAGGCGGGCGCCCTCAATGAAGCCGCGCTGCAGCTCCGGGTCGGGGGCCTGGGCGAGCGCTGCTCCGGCCGCCAGGCAGGCGAAGGCGGCCGCAACAGCCGCGTGCCGCCATCGCTTCATTCAAGGCCGCTACCGCTTGCCGCCGAATCCGCCGACCATCCTGGCCCCCGTCGCCGAGCCCAGGCCGTACACGCCGCCGATTTCTTCCGCCTTGGGACCATAGAACTGCCCGGATGCATTGCCCGTCAGAGCGCCATCCTGCGTGTTGACCGCGCCGGAGAACTGGCTGGTACCTGCAGCATAGTTCAAGTTTCCGGACAGGTTCAATCCGGGGCTCGCGCTCGCCGGCGCGAACGTGCTCATGTCGGTCAGCACCGTTCCGGTGGTCGAAAACTGGATGTTGCGGTTCTGGAAGTTGGTCACCGCGCTCATTTGCGCGTCGGTGGCGAATCGCCCGCCCGCGCCGTCGAAGTAGAACCCGCCGGCGTGCCCGGTGAAGGTGGCGCTGGAGAGGGTCGGTACCGCGCTTCCCGGCGTCACCGCCCCGGCGGAAATGGCGCCGGCCTGGAAGGAACCCGGGCTGACATCTTTCATCCACACGCCAAACGACTGGTAGTTCCAGCCGAGGTCGACGGGGTTCATGACGGCGGCGATGGCTCCCGCATTGGCCGCGGCGCAGGCTCCGACCGTGTCGCAGTGGGTCTCGCCTGGGCCGAAGGCCACGGTGGATTGCGGCGCGCTCAGGGTCAGACCCGACAAATTGCCATCGGCGTCATAGGTGAGCCTGGCCGTGCTGTTCCCCCCGTCCACCGCATCGAGATTGAACGCCGCGTCGGTTCCGCTGCCCGTCTGGGAGATTCCCGGCATGATCACCGTCTCGTTCGGGGCAACTGCGGAGAAAGAGGTGAAAGGAACCTGCCTGATGACGACGGAATCGTTTCTAAACGCCGAATCGTTCCTGACGACCGACCCGTCACCGCCCCCGCCGCCGGCGCAGGCGGCCAGGGCGCTCATAGCAATCAGCGCAAATGAAACTCGAATGGAACTCGACATACCTATCTCCTGCTCTGTTGAAGTGACTCTGCTGAAAACCGGTGCCGCGGACAGACCCTAGAGGGGCTTACCTGGGCCTGGGAGCTCTCGCTGAGGAATTCCTACTGCCCGGCGAGCATCGGCTTCTTCGCCTGCTCGGCGGGCTCCATGGGTTCAAAGGGGACGCCGTTTCTGGCGAGGAAGCGCTCGACCGCCGGCAGCCAGTAGCGCGCGCCGGAATCGTCGCTGAAGATATAGTGACCGTCTTTGCCGAAAGCCGGCTGCAGCACGTACTCTGCGCGCGCCCCTTGCGCAGTGAACCGGTCATACCAGAGCCGCGAGGTCTTCGGATTGAAAAAGTGGTCGTTCTCGGCGTAATGGAACAGCACCGGCACCCTGACCGATTTGCCCAGCTCGTCGAACACCCGCGCGAGCGGCTCGACGGCGCACGGCACCCCGGGGTTGCGCCCGGGATTGCCGCCGCGGCCGGCGGCGAACGCGAGCACCGCGACGAGCCCCTCGGGAGCGCGCGCGGCGGTGGTGATCGAGACCACGCCGCCCGCCGACTGGCCGGCGAGGATCATGCGCGCGCCGTCCACGTACGGCAGCGCGCGCGTGTAGTTGTAGGCCGCCATCACGTCGTCGGCCGCGGCGCTCTCGCCGCGCTCGTAGTCGGGATTGCGGCAGGAGCCCGCGTCCTCGGCGAACTCGCCGCCGGTGGCGCCGAAGCCGCGGCGCAGCGGCATCACGACGACGTAGCCGCGCCGGGCGAACTGGGCCGCGGTATGCAGCAGCAGCTCCGGCGACTCGGTGTGTCGCTCTTCCGCCGACACGGCCGCGCCGTGGTTGAGCACGATGGCGCCGTACGGGCCGGCGCCGTCCGGACGCAGGATCTTGGCCGCGAGAGTGTAGTTGCCATTGCTAACCGGGATGCGCACGTCCTCGTCGATGAGAGGCACGTCGGCCAGGTTGCCGCCCTGGGCGTATGCGATGTTTGCGATCGCCCACGACAGGAGCGCGACCAGCACTACCAGCAGACTCATTCCCCTCATCGCCACCACTACCTCCCTTCGTCATACTTGCGACGAACTGTAGCGGTGATTGCGATATCCCACAAGACTGAAAATGACGCCTATGTAGTTGGTATTGTGTGTCGGGAGCAGGCGACGTAATGGGCACGAAAAACCGACTTAATTCACTGTCAGCCGCAACGATCGATGGCATGCGTCGCGGCATCGAGAAGGAGAGCTTGCGTGCGCGCGCCGACGGCGCGCTCGCGACGAGCGCGCACCCAACGGCGCTGGGATCGCCGCTCACGCATCCGCACATCACCACCGACTTCAGCGAGAGCCAGCTCGAGCTGATCACCGGCGCGCACACGAGCGTCGACGCGACGCTCGAGGAGCTCGCGTTCATCCACCAGGTCGTGTATCGCGCGCTGACGAAAGACGGGCGCGACGAGCTCCTGTGGTGCGCGAGCATGCCGTGCAACCTGCCGCCCGACGACGAGATCCCGCTCGGGCGCTACGGCAGCTCGAACGTCGGCCGCGCGAAGACCGTGTACCGCATGGGGCTCGCGCATCGCTACGGCCGGCGCATGCAGACGATCTCGGGCATCCACTACAACTGGTCGCTCCCCAACCGCTCCAACGACGAGTACTTCGCGCTGGTGCGCAACTTCCGGCGCACCGCGTGGCTGCTCTTCTATCTCTTCGGCGCCTCGCCGGCGGTGTGCGAGAGCTTCCTCGAACGGCGCGCCTCGCCGCGCGGCGGCGATCCCACGGCGCGCGGCGGCGATCCCACCCGCGGCCTGCAGCGCCTCGCGCCGGGCACGCTGTACCTGCCGTACGCGACCTCGCTGCGCATGGGGCGCCTGGGCTACCAGAGCGACGCGCAGTCCTCGCTCACGGTGAGCTACAACAGCCTCGCCGACTACGGCGCCTCGCTCTACGACGCGCTCACTACACCGTACCCGCCGTATGAAAAGATTGGCATCAAGGATGGAGCGGACTACAAGCAGCTCGCCACGAGCCTGCTTCAGATCGAGAACGAGTTCTACGGCAAGATCCGCCCGAAGCGGCGCATCCTCCCGGGAGAGCGGCCCCTGCACGCGCTGCGCGAGCGCGGCGTCGAGTACGTGGAGGTGCGCCTGATGGACCTCGACCCGTTCTCGCCGATCGGCATCACCGCGCAGACCTGCCGCTTCCTCGATGTCTTCCTGACGCACTGCCTGCTCGCCGAGAGCCCCCCCGACACCCCGGCCGAGATCGCCGCGATCACCCGCAACCAGGAGCGCGCCGCGCAGCGCGGGCGCGAGCCCGGCCTGCTCCTCGAGCGCGGCAACGAGGAAGTGCCGCTGCAGGCGTGGGGCCGCGAGCTCGTGGCGCAGTGCGAGCCGGTGGCCGCCAGGCTCGACGCGTTCGTGGGTGGCGCCGCCTACCGCGACGCCGTGGGCGCGGCCTCCGCCGCACTCGACAATCCCGATTCGGTGCCTTCAGCGCGCGTGCTGCACGCCATGCAGCGCAACCACGGCAGCTCCTACGTGCGCTTCGTCCTCGCCGAATCGCTCCTGCACCGCGCCACCCTCCTCAACCTGCCGCTCCCGCCGCGGGTCGAGGACGAGTTCGCCAACCTCGCCCGCGCCTCGGCCGCCAAGCAGCGCCAGATCGAGGCCGCCGACCGGGTCGACTTCGAGACCTACCGCAAGAACTACCTCGACCCCCAGAACCTGAAGATCTGAAAAAATCGGGGTCAGAGCCCTATTTCCAGCGACGCGCAGCTTAAGGAAATAGGGCTCTGACCCCGATTTTTTCAATTCACGGCGTGGGCGGCGAGCACGTCCGCCACGCAGGACGTGAGCCGCTTGGCGTAGTCGAGGTGAAGGAACTCGTTGGGGCCGTGCGCGTTCGAATGCGGCCCGAGCACTCCGGTGATGAGGAATTGCGCGCGCGGGAACTTGGCGCCGAGCATCGCCATGAACGGGATGGTGCCGCCCTCGCCCATCCACATCACGCCCCGGCCGTAGTTCTTGATCGAGCTCGTCTCCAGCGCCGCGGCGAGCCACGGCGCAGTCTGCGGCGCGTGCCAGCCGGTCGCGGCCTGGCCGTGCTCGAACTTCACCCGCGCGCCGTAGGGCGGATCGGTCTCGAGGATCGCCTGGAGCTGGCGCGCCGCGCTCTCGGCCTTGACCGTCGGCGGCAGGCGCAGCGACAGGACGAGCGCGGTCTTCGGCCTCAACACGTTGCCCGCGTTCGCCGGCGCGGGCAGGCCGTCGGCGCCGGTGACGGCGAGCATCGGGCGCCAGGTGCGGTTGAGCACGAGATCCGCGAGGTCGGTGGCCATCGGCTGCCCGCCCTGCGCGAAGGGAAACTTGCGCCAGATCGCCTCGCCGAGCACCTCGGCGGCGCGCTTCGCCTGCTCGGAGCGCTCCACCGGCACCTGGGCATGGAAGGCGGCGTGCTTGACCACGCCGGTGTGCGCGTCGTCGACGCGCTCGAGGAGCTGGCGCACGATGCGCGCGCTCTCGGCGACCACGCCGCTCGCGTCGCCCGAGTGCACGCCCTCGGTGAGCACCTCGACCGTGAGCACGCCGTTGACCAGTCCGCGCAGCGAGGTCGTGCCCCAGAGCTGCTCGTAGTTGCCGCAGCCCGAGTCGAGGCCGACGACCAGATCGGGCGCGCCGATACGCGGCGCGAGCGCCTCGAGGTACGCCGGCAGGTCGTAGCTCCCGCTCTCCTCGCAGCACTCGATCAGCATGGCCACGCGCGCGTGCGGGCGCTTCTCCTCGTGCAGGGCGCGCAGCGCGGCGAGGGCGCAGAACACCGCGTAGCCGTCGTCGGCGCCGCCGCGGCCGTAGAGCTTGCCGCCCTCGATCACCGGCGTCCACGGCCCCAGGCCCTCGCGCCAGCCGCTCATCTCCGGCTGCTTGTCGAGGTGGCCGTAGACCAGCACGTTGCCCTTGCCCTTCCCTTCGATTTCCGCAAACAGAACCGGGGTCCGATTCTCGAGCCGCACGACCTCAAGCTTCATGCCGGGCAGCGCGTGCTTGCGGCACCAGTCGGCAGCGAGCTTCACCGCGGCGTCGACGTGGCCGTGCCGCGCCCACTCCCTGTCGAAGTGCGGCGACTTCGCCGGAATGCGGATGTAGTCGATCAGGGCCGGGACGATGGCCTCGTCCCAGAATCTGGCGATTGCGGTCACGGTTTTTTATTCTAGTAGTGTAGGTGCGCCGGCGCACAGAGAAACCCGGCGGGAAGTGCCAGTATCGAAGCGGTCCCGGTTATCTCATAACCGGACACCTCCCTGGGCCCGCGACGGCAACCTCCGTCCGCGGGCCTCTTTTTTTGGCGATGTTGCAGTTGACGCATCACGGGCTTGATCGGCCACGGTTTTGTTCGGTATCGAACTAATATTTACGAACTATCCATCGGCCGATATAAAGTGGCCGTGGGTCCCATAGAGGACAGAGACACCTACATCAACACCCTGAAGTACGCTCTCGCCATCGCCGGGAGCGAACTGACCTTGTCTGTCCGCCTGAGGGTGCCGGTGGCGAGACTTCAAATCTGGCTCAAGGGGGTTGAGCCGATTCCGACAGCCGCCTTCCTTGCTGCTTTAGAGGTTATCGTTACCGCCACCCATGCTGACATAGCTCGCTCCCGCGAAGCTATGCGGAAGAGCACCAACTAGGCTGTCCCGGATCACTTCGACTACCCGCGGTTTGGGGCGTGGGACGCGAAGTCGGGTCGAATATCGTCGTTTTTGGCGCGGCCCTAGCGCCAGGGCGCGGCCCGAAGCGCGCCGGGCAGGTAGAGCGGGTGCGCCGGCTCGCCGCAGGCGTTCATGCGCAGCACGTGCAGGCCCACGCTCGCCTTCCCGAGCAACTCCACCACGTGCGCTGAACGCGCGCGATGCAATCCATGGTTCCCCCACGCGCAGACCACCAGGTCCGCTTCTTTTGCCGCTTTCAGTATCGCCTTGTCATTTTCCTGGCCGACCGGGTCGCGCGCAGCTTTCATGTCGGCGGGGGCGGTCGCGCGCCAGCCGAACAGGTTGGTCACGACGAGCGCACCGAAGCCCCAGCGCTCGGCGTAGAGGCGCGCACGCGTGCACGACGGATCGAGCTTTACTTCGTCGGCGGTGCTGGGATTGAGCATCAGGAAGTTAGCCACCGGGCCGTCAGCCCACCTGCGCCACAAGAGGTAGCGCCACTTCCTGCAGCGGGAGAACTTTGCGCCGGATGGCGTCAGCGTTTGGCCGAACGTGTTCGTGGACACGTTCCGTACTATAGGGCCTACTTGTAGATAGGGTCGATCTTGTGCTGGCGGGCCATCCATTCGGCAAGCCGCTTTTTGTCGGCTTGCCTGGTGATGCCATACCTTGCCTGGATCTCTCCGAGCAGCCGCTCCCGCGCGCCGGCGGCCACCTCGACGTAGTCTATGGTCAGCCTGCCCCATTGCTGCCTGGCGATACCCTTGAGCTGCTTCCAGGTGCCGGCGATGCGATCCCGGTTCATTTTGCGCCGAGCGGCGTGATCTCGCGCTTGGACTCGGACACGGCACGCAGGAGGAAACGGAGCATTCGTCATTGTCGGCCGTCGGAGGACGCGCATTCGGTGCGTCAACGTACATACGGCGCCCGCGCGATGTCCGGAAAAAGCCCGGAACGGGGAAGGCCGTTGCCGGGCTGGGGTGCTTAGGGTGTTAGCTGGGGAAGGAAACACGCACCCGCCGCCATCATTCAATGTTCCCGCGGCAGGATCTATGCGCCGCCCCACATTCGGTGCTATTTCTTTTTGCCGACCTGGTTGCCGCGCCTACAGCACGAGCTTCTCGAGTGCCTCGGCGCAGGCCGCAGCGACCTGGCGGTTCGCCTGGGCGGTGCTGGCGGGCATCGTTGCCCAACCGCCTTTTCCCGCGTAGTCGGCCCTGCTCCCAGCTCTTGGTTTCCCTTTGGGGTGAGCGACGATACCATCGCTGCATCTGCGCGCGCGCCGGCATGTTCATGGGTTTCCCGACAGCGGCTTGATCAGGCTGTCGATGTTGCCGGCGCGAACCTCGGCGGCGAAGCTCTCGCGATTAGTCGATCGTCATGGGCTCGGCGCCCGGCCGCCTCACGAAGATCACCTCCGAGGTGACGGCGCTCATCAGGGCGTCGGGGCGCTGCGGCGGCGGCTGCAGCAGCTGGGCGCCGGCGCTGCCCATGCCGAGCATGGTTCGCGCAACCGGCCGCGAGCAGCAAGAGGAAGCGTCTCACCCGTGCTGTCGGACTCGTGGGGTGATTTACTTTCTATCTTTATCTTTGCCGACCTCGTGGCCGATGACGCCTCCGACAGCGGCGCCGCCCAGCGTACCGAGCGTGCCGCCGCCGAGGGCCGCGCCCCCGAGCCCTCCGGCCACCGCGCCGCCCGCGGTATATTTGTCTTGAGTAGACATTCCGCCGCAGCCGACCATGCCGAGCATCACTGCCGCGACTACCGCACTAGTTGCCAATCTCTGGATCGTTTTCATTGGACTACCTCTTCTCAGACACATTTAAGACAATCCTGATCTATCCGGCGGTCAGGCGCTTCGATTACTTGGCGAGCCTCGATCCGGAGATTTCAATGGACACGTGCCGGTCAGGCTGCATGCAGGCCACATTCTTCGGGCTGTTGGCGTCCTTGCATTCGGCCGCCGCGGTGCTCGGCCGTGTTTCACCCCACGCGCTGGTCTTGACGCGATCCGCTGGTACGCCTTTGCCGACCAGGTAGGACTTCACCGCGCGGACGCGTTCCTCGGAAAGGATCTGGTTGGAGGCGTCGGTCCCCATGCGGTCGGCGTAGCCGATCGCCATCACCGATTGCGAGTCGAGGCCGCTGATCTTGCCGACGAACGCGTCGAGCGTGTCACGGCCCGCCGGGCGCAGCACCGACTTGTTGGAATCGAAAAGGACGTTGGCGTCGAACGCGACTTTTTCGTAGACCGGAAGCGGGGCTGGTGCCGCCGCGGCTATGGGCGCGGGCGCCGCGACGGGCGCTGCGGCGGTGGCGACGTACTGGGCAACGGGCGCCGGAACGTCGGCATGGCATCCGGCAGTCCACGACGGCATCGGGCCGTATCCGGTGTGCCAGCAAATACCGGTGGCGTTCATGACCGGCGCGCCTCGCGTATCGAGGAGCAGCGCCTTCTCGTTGATGTCGCGGGGCTGCGCGATCGCAGTTGCGGAAAAGACGCCCAGCGCGATAGCGCAGGCGACGCCGAGGGTAACCGGTGTCTTGATGAATGTCCTTCTCATGGTGTTCTCACTGATGACTGCCTTGCTGTGTCTCAGCAGATACTGAGGGGCACAACGCATCGTCGGCGCATAACGACGCTCCATCTGCCTGCTGGCACACATAGCCGGGGCGATTTCCCCGGCCCGGTCAGGACCAGAGGCCGCGCAGCCGCGCCGCGACGTCGATCGCGGGCTTTGCGCCCAAAGACAAGACCGGCTCGGCGGTTTCCCCGTAGGCCACCTGCTCGAGGCATTCCATGACCGCCCGGGTGAGAAAGCGGCTTTTCGCGCCGTACACGTGCCGATCGCCCATGCGCGATTGCTGCGTCACATAGTATTTGAGCGGCGCCATGAGATGCAGGTCGGTCTTCGCGCGCGTCATGGCGACGTAGAGCAGGCGCCGCTCCTCCTCGATGAGCTCCGGCCGCCCGGTCGAGAACTCGGACGGAAAATTGCCGTCGGCGACGTTGAGCAGGAACACCGCGTCCCACTCCTGCCCCTTCGCCGAGTGGATGGTGGAGAGCACGAGGTAGTCCTCGTCCAGATGCGGCGCGCCGGAAAGGTCGCTCGTGGCGCTCGGCGGATCGAGCGCCATTTCGGTCAGAAACGCCTCTCGACTCGAGAATTGGGATGCAATCCGCTCGAGCTGCAAGAGGTCGCCGGCGCGCACCTGCGCCGCTTCGTAGATGCGCTCGAGGTGCGGCTCGTACCACCCGCGCACGCGTTGAAGCTGCCCTTCCCACGGCGAATTTCCAAGATAGACGAGAAGCTCATCCAGATCGGGCGCGCCGCTCCTGAGGCTCTTCCATGCGAACCCTCCGGCCTCGAAGCGCGTGAAGACGCGCTCGGCGCTCGCCGGACCGACGCCCGGCTGGAGCTGCAGCGCGCGGAACGCCGCCACGCGGTTTTTCGGATTGTCCGCCCAGCGCAGCACGGCGAGCAGGTCCTTCACGTGCGCGGCCTCGAGGAACTTGAGCCCGCCGTACTTCACGTACGGGATGTTCCTCCGCGCAAGCTCGAGCTCGAGGAGGCCGGAGTGATGCGAGCTGCGAAAGAGCACCGCCTGGCGCCGCAGGAGCACCCCGCGCTCGCGCGCCTCGAGCACCTCCCTCACCACGTACTGCGCCTGCGCCTCGTCGTCCGCCACGGTCACGTAGCGCGGCCTGGGCCCGTCGCCTTTTCGGGAGCGGAGCTTCTTGCCCATCAGCACGTTCGCCGCGTCCAGCACCGGCTGGGTCGAGCGATAGTTTTCCTCGAGGGCGATGACCTGCGTGTTTGCGAACCGGTCCGGGAACCCGAGGATGTTCTCCACCGTCGCGGCGCGAAACGAATAGATCGCCTGCGCGTCGTCGCCGACCACCGTCAGGCCTTCGCCCGAGGGCCGCAGGCCCTTGAGGATCCCGGCCTGAAGCACATTGGTGTCCTGGTACTCGTCGACGAGGATGTGGTCGAACTGCGCGCCGATCTCGGCCGCCAGCTTGGGGTCCGAGCTCATGGCGTGCCAGTAGAGCAGCAGGTCGTCGTAGTCGAGCGCGTGGTTCGCCAGCTTTCTTTCGACGTAATCCTTGAACAAGCCGGCAAGGGCGTCTTCCCACTCCACGCACCAGGGGAAGAGGGTCTGCAGGGTCTCCTTCAGCGGCCGCTGGGTGTTGACGCGGTGCGAGTAGATCGCCAGGCAAGTGTCCTTGCGCGGAAGGCGCTTCTCGGCCTTCGACAGGCCGCGCTCGTGGCGCACCAGGTCGATTAAGTCCGCCGCGTCGCCGCGGTCGAGCACGCTGAAGCTCTCGTCGAGCCCGAGGCGCCGGCAATGGCGGCGGATGAGCCGGTTGGCGACGGAGTGGAAGGTGCCCGACCAGGGCAGCCGCACTTCTCTCTGAACTTCGCCGATGATGCGCTGCGCCCGCCGCGTCATCTCGAGCGCCGCGCGCCGCGTGAAGGTCAACAGCAGAATCCGCTCGGGCGTTGTTCCTTCAAGGATGAGATGCGCGACCCGGTGCGCGAGCGTGTTGGTCTTGCCGGTGCCCGCGCCGGCGATGATCAGCAGCGGCTGTCGTCCGGCCTGCGCCGCCTCGCGCTGCCGGGGATTGAGGCGCTCGAACGCCGCCGGGGTGCCCACGGCGGGCACTATAGGCTACTGCTGTATAAGTTTCCAGTAGCGCGCAGGGGCGGCTACAGGCCCCAGCGGTTAGGCACGCGCGGGCCGGTTGGCGACCCGCAGGTTGTTGCGAATACCGCTTACGCCGTCGACCTGGCGGACGATCCAATCGACCTGCACGATGTCCGGGAAAGCGCCGACGAAGCCGGAGAGCCGCACGATGCCGCGCCGCGTCTCAACCCGGATATCCATCGCCTTTAGCGCCGGCACGGCGAAGATCGCGCGCTCCACGCTGCGGGTGATCGATGCGTCGGCGCGCTCGCCGGGAGCGTCCTGCGCAAGCGCCGTGAGCGCGAAGCCCAACGCCGCGAGCAGCGCGACGATCCATGCCACCGGGATCACACCCCCCAGCGGTTGTGAACCAGATTGCCGATCGCGACGAATGCGGCGGCAACCGCAGCGGCAAAGACCATGGCAAGGAAGTTGAAATCGCCGGGAGCCGGCGCCGCGGTAAACATCGGCGCCACCAGGTTTCCGCCGACGAGCCCCCCGATCGCGCCGATGACGACCGAAACCATCTTGCCCCGGGCTTCGTTGAAGCCGAGGACCGAGTAGCCGAACCAGCCGACGATAGCCCCGCCGAGCATCCAGATGGCGATGTTCATTGCATGCCTCGAGGTGAGACTGGAAAACGGACGTTACGCCGACTGCGCGCGCAATTCGGTTCGGTAACGCACTACAGCCCCGGCCAGCCGTTCGATTGACTATGCGCTCCAGCGCACGGTGCGGCGACTCGTCGCGTGAGATGCTGGGGCCCCAAAAGGAGTTACCCATGAAAGTCCGCCCGCTACACGACCGCGTAATCGTCAAGCGCCTCGACGAGGAAAAGAAAACCGCCTCCGGCATCGTCATCCCCGACACCGCGGCCGAGAAGCCCGACCAGGGCGAGGTGATGTCCGTCGGCAAGGGAAAGCTGACCGACGAGGGCAGCCTCGTGCCGCTCGAGGTCAAGGTCGGCGACCGGGTGCTGTTCGCAAAATACTCCGGGCAGACGGTCACGCTGAAGGGCGATGAGCTGCTCGTCATGCGCGAGGAAGACATCCTCGGCGTAGTGGAGGGCCAGCCATGACCGCCAAAGACGTACGGTTCCACGAAGACGCCAG
>Ga0070696_100000697_pt1 | contig 21497 bp, 17 predicted proteins | sample KBSK1253metaG_FD_65474 | JGI IMG/M metagenome (GOLD analysis project Ga0070696, IMG submission 65474) | Corn, switchgrass and miscanthus rhizosphere microbial communities from Kellogg Biological Station, Michigan, USA - KBS K1-25-3 metaG | ecosystem: Host-associated > Plants > Roots >... | reverse complement strand
GCCTCCTGGTCACGGTCGAGCAGTACGACCCCGATTGGACGGCGACCGTCGACGGCGCGAAGACCGAGATCCTCCGTGTGAATTACCTGCTGCGCGGCGTCGCGCTCCCTGCGGGCGTGCATCGCGTCCGGTACGTCTACGAACCCCGGGCGCTCCAGGCGGGAATTCGAATCTCCGCGCTCTCGGCCGCGATCACGCTCCTCCTCGGCGTTCTGGGCTTCTTCCTCGCGTGGCGGCGTCGTGCGACCGCGGGAGGCGCCGCGGCCCACGCCTCGAAAGATGCCGCGCCATGAAAGCCCTCGTCATCATTCCGACCTACAACGAGCGCGACAACCTGGTGGAGCTCCTGGGCCGCGTCTTCGCGCAGAATCTGGCGGAGCTCGAGGTCCTGATCGTGGACGACAACTCGCCGGACGGGACGGGTGCCTTGGCCGACGAGATGTCGGCGCGGGATCCGAGGATTCACGTCATGCATCGGGCGGGGAAGCTCGGGCTCGGGTCGGCGTACGTCGCGGGATTCCGGTATGCCCTCGAGCGGGACTACGAGGCGGTGTTCGAGATGGACGCCGACTTCTCTCACAATCCGGACAGCCTGCCGACCTTCCTGAGCGAGCTGGAGCAGGCCGACCTGGTTCTCGGCTCGCGCTACCTCCACGGCGTCACGGTCGTGAACTGGCCCCTCTCCCGGCTCATCCTCTCCTATAGCGCCAATGTCTACAGCCGCGTCGTCACGGGGATGAACGTCAAGGACCTGACGGGCGGATTCAAGTGCTTCCGCCGGCGCGTGCTCGAGGCCATCGATTGGAACCGGGTCAAGTCCGACGGGTACGGCTTTCAGATCGAGATCAACTTCAAGGCGTGGCGGAAGGGGTTCCGCATTCGGGAGATCCCCATCCTGTTCGTCGACCGGAAGGCGGGCGAGTCGAAGATGTCGCGCCGGATCGTCTACGAAGCGGCCTGGATGGTTTGGAGACTTCGGATCCTCGACCTGCTCGGCGCGCTGTAGGACGTTGCCCCATGGGCCTCTCCCTGATCGTCGTCCATTACCAGACCCGAGAGGCGCTGGAGCGCCTCTTCGCCTCCCTGCGCGAAGCGAAGCCCGCGCCGCTTCGGGAAATCGTCGTCGTGAACAATTCGGGTGAGAGCCTCGACGATCTGACCGCCTCCACGGGCTGGCCGACCCGCGTCCTGCCGTCGGGACGGAATCTCGGGTACGCGCGCGGCGTGAACGCCGGAATTCGCGCCGCCACCGCGGAGGACGTCCTGATCGTGAACCCCGACGTCCGCGTTCGGACCGGCGCCGTGGAGGCGCTCGTCGCCTCGGCGGCCGCGCGCCCGCGGGCCGGAATCCTGGCCCCGCGTCTCTACAACCCGGACGGGACGCTTCAACTCTCCGCCCGTCGCTTCTACAATTGGAGGACCCTCCTCTTGCGACGCGCGCCGATCGGCGCGCTCAAGGATCGGAGCCGGACGCTGCGGGATCACCTGATGGCGGACTGGGATCACGCCGAGACGAGGCCGGTCGACTGGGTCCTGGGCGCCGCCATGTACGTCCGGCGCCGCGCCATGCGCGACGTCGGGTTGATGGACGAGCGGTACTTCCTGTATTTCGAGGACGTCGACTGGTGCCAGCGGATGTGGCGCCACGGCTACGAGGTGATCTACTGTGCGGACGCTGCGATGGACCACGACTACGCGCGCGAGAGCGCGCGGCTCCGCCCGCGGTCGTTCCGCGCCCACGTGGCGGGGTTGCTCCGGTTCACGGAGAAGTGGAGCGCGCTTGTGTTCACGGTGAACCAGCACCGCCGCCGCCTCGTGCAGGGGATCACCCTCGGCGTCGACGTCCTGGCGATCCTCGGGGGTTGTCTCCTCGCCTACGGCGCCCGCGCGCTCCTCGATCCGTGGTTCGAGAAGCCGCTCTTCCCGATGGCGGACTATCGGGGGCTCTTCTTCTTCGCGGTCGCGGTGACGATCGCCTCGCTCGCGGCGAACGGCCTCTATCGCCGCGCGACGTTCCGGGACGGCATCGAACGCGCGTTCCTCCTCGGCCAGGCGGTGCTCCAGGCCGGCGTCTTCCTCATGGCGTCGACGTTCCTCTTCCAGACACCGCGCTACTCGCGCGTACTCGTCTTCCTGCTCGGACCGCTCCTCTTCGCGCTCCTCCTCCTCGGACGGTTGCTTCTGCAGGGGCTCGCGCAGGGGGCCAAGCGCCAAGGGTTCGCGTTCCGCCGCGTGCTGCTTCTCGGCTCCGGCGGCGCCATGGAGCGCGCGCGGGCGGCGCTGGAAGGCGCCCGCGCCTCCGGGTTCGAGCCCCTCCACGCCGAGACGCCAATGGACGGGAGCGAGCCGCCCGAGGCCGCGGCGCGACGGCTTCGAAGCCTGGTCGAGTCGGAGCGGATCCAGGTCGTGTGCATCGTGCCGGAGGCGGACGAGCTTCCGTACCTCCTCTCGCTCGCCTCCGCGCTGCGCGACACCGGCGTCGCCGTGTATTGGGCCGGCGCGCTCGCGCACTTGGCGCCGGCGGTCGCGGCCCGCGCGCTCGGGCCGCTCGACGCGACGCTCCTCCACGCGCCGAGCCGAGGGCTCTCGCTCAAGGCGAGGAAGCGGGCGAGCGACATCTTCCTCTCCCTCGTGGTCGCCCCGTGGCGCTGGCGCGGTCTGGCCGCTTCCTTGAAGTCGACCGGCGAGAGCCGTAGTCCCGGGGAAGCGTGGCGGCGGGTCTGGTCGGGCGAGCGTTCCTGGGTCGGTCGAAGCGACTACGAGCGCGATCGGTGGACCGGGGTGCCCGCGTGGGCGCGGCTCGCTCTGGAATCGCTTCGGCCGGGCGTCTTTTCGCCCGCGGACGGCACGCCTTCGGATCGCTTCGCGCGCGTCGAGGCAGAACTCGCCTACCTGACGCGATTCTCTCTGGCGGAGGATCTCCGCGTGTTCCTCCGGGCGACGCGCGAGGCGGCGCGATGATCCGCGCGCGCGTTGCCGTGGGTGGCGTCCTACTCGCCACGCTGATCCTCGTGGGGAACGCGTCGGGGGCGACCCGGATCTTCACGACGAATCACGTGAATTCGAACGACGTGCGCGGCCTCGCCGCGTGGGACGGCCGGCTCGCCGCGGCGACGACGGGGGGCGTCGTCCTCGTGGGGATGCCCGCCGGGCCGTTCTCGAAGGTGATCCGATCGACCGCCGGCCTTCCATCGAACACGACGCTCTGCACCGTCGCCAGTCCGGCCGGCCGTCTCTGGATCGGTACGGTGGACGCGGGAATCGCACGTCTTCGCCCCGACGGCACGTTCCCGCGCACGCTGAGCACGTTCGACGGGCTCCCGAGCAGCCGGATCCAGGCCCTGTACCGAACGGGGGACAGCATCTGGGTCGGAACGAGTGGCGGGGTCGCCCTCTTCACGGAGAATCCCGCGAACGGGCAGATCGCGCTCCGCCGCTCGGACACCAGCACGAGCACCGCCGGCGGGTTGATCTCGGACGACATCCGGGCCATCGCGTCGCTTCGCGACACGGTCTGGTGCGCCACGGGCTCGGGACTCTCGGCGTTCGCCGCGGGCGCGTGGATCGCGCGAGGCGATCTCCTCGGCACCGCCGCGAACGCGCTTCTGGCGGCAGGGGACACCCTCTGGGTCGGGACGCCGGCGGGGCCGCGCGCGTACGCGGGCGGCGCCTTGCGGGCGGTCGACGCCGGGCACACCGGTCAATGCCTCGCGCTCGGGGAACTCGGCGGCACGGTGTTCTCGGCCACCGACAACTCCGGCGTGGTCTACCGTCGCGCCGCCGGCGTTTGGTCCGCGACCGGCCCTGGGTTGCCGCCGGCGAAGACCCAAGCATTCGCCATCGCGCCCGACGGCGCGCTCTGGGTCGGGGCCGAGTCGGGCCTCGCCCGGTACGACGCGGGATCGGACCAGTGGACCGCCTACCGGTCCGAGGGTCCCCTCATCGATGGGCCCGGACTCATTCCGCCGGGGATCGAGCGGGCCGTGGTCGACGCGCGCGGGGTCTGGTTCGTCATGGGCAATACCTCGACGCCCGGAAGCGGGGGAGCCGCCGTGCTCCACTTCGACGGGACGAGCTGGAGTGCTTTGACCACCGTCGGCACCGGCGGAGAGCTTCAGGCCGCCGCGACCTTCGGGCTCCTCTCCGATCGGAACGGTCGGCTTTGGTTCGGCCACTGTTGCGCGAGCGGCCCCGATCCGCCGCGCACCGACCGCTGGGATCCGGCCACGGACACGTGGGATCACCCCGAGGCGACGAACCTCTACACGTTCGGACTCGGCCCGCCGGGGCGCGTCTACGGGGGCGGCGTCGAATTCGGAAACGGCGTCTACGAGTTCGACGAGGCGTCGGCCGCGCTCCTCGACTCCCTGACTCCGGCGAATACGGCGGGCGGCCTGGGCGAGAACGAACTCCGGGCGATCGCGTTCGATCCGAGCGGCCGCGGGTGGTTCGCGCTGAAGTCGACGGGAGTCGATCGCTGGGACGGCCGCGGGACCGCGATTCACGACGACGACGTCTGGACGCACTTCGACACCAACTTCCCGGACTTTCGAACGACCTCGCTCGCGGTGCTCAGTGACTCGGTCGTGTACGTCGGCACCGAGTCCGGCGTCGCGCCGCTTCGGAACGGACTGGTGGACATTTCCCGGAAGAATGCGATCAACGCGCTCATCGGCGGCGGCGCGGCGACGTCGCTCGCGAACGATCCGCGCGGCGTCGTCTGGATCGGCTCGGCCGCCGGGCTGATTCGCCTCGATCACGCGACCGGAACGCTCGAGCGGTTCACCGCCGCGGATGGCCTCGTGAGCGACGACGTTCGCGCGCTTGCGTGGGACGAGGCGAAGCACGTCCTCTGGGTGGGAACGGGTCAGGGCATTTCGCAGGTTCGCCCCAGCGAGGAGGGCGCACCGGCCTTCGACGACGGGGCCTACGCCTTCCCGAATCCGCTCGGGCCCTCCTCCGCGCCGCTTCGGATCGGCGGACTCCAGGGCGCGGCCGAGGGCGAGGTGCGCGACGCGACCGGCGCCTTGGTCCGCCGCTTCCACGTGAATCCGGCGTCGGACGTCGCGTGGGACGGGCGCACGGCCGACGGATCGCCCGCGCGATCCGGGATCTACCTGATCGTGCTCCGAGATGGCGCGCGCACGCGGATCCTCCGCGCCGCGGTGGTGCGTTGAAGCTCGAGGCGCCCCTCGCGCATCTGGACCCGCCGGATTCCGCCGCGTGGACCGCGCTCGTCGATGGCGCGGAAGGAGCTTCCGTCTTTCATACCGCCGCCTGGGCCGGCCTCTGGACCGGCGAGTGGCGTAGCGCCCGCTGGGAGGCGATCGCCTACCTCGATTCGAGCGGAGGCTACCTGGGGGCGATCGGCGCCATCGTCCGCCGGCGCGGTTTTTTTCGTTCGATCGACGCGATGCCGTTCGCGACCTACGGCGGCCCGGTCGTGCGACGAGGGCATCCCGACGCGCCGAAGATTCGGCGCGAGCTCCTCGAGGCTTTCGCGGCCTGGATCGGCGGCCGGTTCGTGCTCCGCTCGGGGCTCGCCTGGTACGAGGGGATCGCGGAGGAAATGCCGGAGGGCCTTCCGTTCGCCGAATCGTTCACGCACGTGCTCCCGCTGGGGCAGCCTTTCGAAGCCCTCGCGGAGCGGTTCGCTCCGTCCACGCGGCGTCTCGTCCGGCAGGCCGAGGAGAGCGACCTCGCGATTCGCCCCGCGACCTCCGAAACGGATCTCCGCGCCTACTACGCCATGGTCGTGGAGACCGTTCGCCGCCGGGGAGGGACGCCGAAGCCCTACTCGCTCTATGAGCGGATCCTGAGCGACCTCGTTCCCTCCGGCCTTGCCCGTTATCACCTCGTCTCGCATGGCGAGGAGACGGTGGCGGGCAGCCTCCATCTCTTCCACGAAGGGGCCGCGACGAACTGGCTGCCCGTTTCGCGCGTCTCGTCGTGGCATCTCCGGCCGAACAATTTCCTGATCGCGAGCGTTCTCTCGAGCCTCTGCGACGCGGGCTATCTCGAATACAACTTCGGGGCGTCGCCGCACGACGCGCACGGCCTCATTCGATTCAAGGAAGGCTGGGGCGCGTCGCGCCGGGCCGTTCTGAACGCGGGCCGTCGGAGCGGACTCCACCGCCGGCTTCGCGACGGATAGCCCCCGCGATGCGCCTCCTCCTCCTCGCCCACGCGCCCGTGATCCACACGCAGGTGTGGGCACGTGCGCTCGAAACGCGCGGCCATGAGATCCGCCTGTTGACGCTCGACGCCGCCCCGGGCGCGGCCCACCCCGGCCGCGCCGTGGGCGCCCGATTCCCGGTCACGGCGTTGCGGGTCGCGAGTGCCGTGGGAGCGGTTCGCCGCGAGATTCGCGACTTCCGGCCGGACGTGACGGTGGCGCACTTCCTGCCGGACTACGGCTTCCTGGCGGCCCTCTCGGGCGCGAGGCCGCTCTTCCTCGTCTGCTGGGGCTCCGATCTCCTTCGGAACGCGACGAAGACGCCGCTCCATCGCGCGCGCGCGCGGTACACGCTGTCCCGCGCGGATGTCGTGCACGTCGACGCGGCCGTGCTGGCCGCCGCGGCCGTTCGCCTCGGCGCGCCCACGGGCCGGGTCTGGAATCGCCCGTGGGGCGTCGACGTGGATGCGCTCGCGCCCACGGGATCGTGGGGCGCGCGGCGCGCGCGCGGGGGGAATGGAGGAGCCCTCCGGCTTCTTTGGACGCGCCGGCTCGACGGCCTATACCGCCCCGAGGTTTTCGTCGACGCGCTCGCGCGCCTTCGAGCGATGGGCGTTCCGTTCGTCGCCACCCTCGCGGGAGACGGCGCCCTTCGGCCCGCGCTCGAGGATCGGGCTCGCTCCGGCGGAGTCGCCGACGCCGTCCGGTTCCTCGGATGGGTCGGCGAGTCGGAACTCCGCGGACTTCTCGCCGCGCACGACGTCTACGTTTCGCTCTCGCGTTCCGACTCCACGTCGCAATCGCTTCTCGAGGCGATGGCGGCCGGGCTCGTGCCGGTCGTGAGCGACATCGAGGGGAATCGGGAATGGGTGACCCATCGGCGCGAGGGGTACCTCGTCCCCGGCGATGACCCGGAAGCGGTGGCCTATGCGATCGCCGAAATCGCCGCCGCCGAAATCTCGATGACCGGAACGGGCCCGGCGCGGATGGATCCGCTCGCCGACCCCGTCGGAATGGCGGCGCGGGCACAGACACTGGCGGCGCGTCGTGCCCGATTCGACGATACCGTGGGAGAAACCGAATCCCGCCTGGCCACCCTTTCTGGCCTCCGAGGTAGGGAAAACTGACCCCGCGTTTCCCACCCGGGGCCTATCCCGGGGCCCGAATCCCCTGATTTTGGCCGATTCCTGGCCACCGGTACCCCCTGCCGGGGGCCAAAACCCTGTAATCGCGTCCCACCCAGACCCCCCTTGTCCCCACCCGTCCCTAACCCGAACGCCCCCAATCGACTAAAATTTTGAAATATTTTTGGAATCCGGCTTGACACCCCCTTTTCACCCTCCTAGGATGCGCGACGTGGTGGTTTGTGGGTGGAAGTGGGAAATATTCTCGGCTCCCCGGCGCGTGGGGGGAGCGGGCGGAGGATCGGAACAGTCGGGATGGCAACGTTCCGGGGGAGCTACCAGCACTCGATCGACCACAAGGGTCGAGTAAGTATTCCTGCGCGCTTCCGTCGCCAGTTGTCGGGCGACGCGAACGACACGTTCGTGATTCTTCGTGGGCTCGACGCGTGCGTCGCGCTCTATCCCTCCGACGAGTACCGCCGCCTCGAAGAGCGTCTCCGCGGTCGTTCGTTCACGGACGAAACCGCACGCCGCTTCCAACGCCTCCTTCTCCTCGACTCGCGGGACGAGACGCTCGACGCGCAAGGGCGCATCGCGCTCCCGCCTCGTTTGATTGCCCACGCCTCGCTCAACAAGGACGTGCTCGTGAACGGACTCCTGGATCACATCGAGATCTGGAACCCAGAGACCTTCGAGTCGTACGTGAAGGGTAGCGACCGCACGTACGAAGACATCGCCGGGGAGCTCCTGCTATGACGCCGCTCGCGCTCGCCCGGCGCCCCGTGTCGCACGAGCGCCCGATCTACCAATGGGAGGTCGGGGCCGCCGGCGCCGCGGCGACGCTCCGCCTCTTCGGCGCGCTGGGCGGCCGAGAGCTTTCGCTGGCACTCGAAGCGATCGTGGAGCGCGCGCGTTCCCCGCGCGAGGTCATCTGCATCGATTTCGAGCACGTCGAGCATCTCGATTTCCGAGCCGCGCCGGAGTTCGCGCACCGTCTGGCACGGCAGCGCGATCGCGGCTCGTCGATCTGGCTCACGGGGATGACGCCGTACGTGCGAAGCCTGTTCGACGTGGCGGGTCAGGGCGCCATCGTCGGTCAGTTCACATGGAATGCCGAGGCGGAGGCGCTCGCGGTCGAGCGCATTCGACCTCTCGCTGGTCCCGATCGGATCGGCAGCCGGCCGGCGCGCAGCGGCGCCTGGCACTAGCCGGCGCCGATCGAACGTCGATGCCGGGTCACATCCCGGTTCTCAAGGAGGAGGCGATTCGGTTGCTGGTGACCGATCGGAAGGGCATCTACGTCGACGCGACGCTGGGAGCCGGCGGGCACGCCGCGGCGATCGCCGCGGCGCTCGAAGGCGAGGGCGCCGCCGTCATTGGATTGGACTGCGACCCCGCGGCCGTGGCACGCGCCACCGCAACGCCGCCGGCCGCGCCCCCTCGCTTCGTCGCCGCGCGGGCTCGCTTCTCCGAGCTGGAGGATGCGCTCGCGGCGCTCGGCGTTTCCCGCGTGGACGGCATCCTGGCCGACCTCGGCATCTCCTCGGCGCAGCTCGATGATCCCGCGCGCGGCCTGACGTTCGCCGCCGAAGGGCCCCTCGACATGCGTCTCGACCCGACCCGCTCCGAGACCGCGGACGCGCTGATCCGCCGCGTCGGCGAGGAAGAGCTGACGGGCATCTTCTCGGAGCTGGGGGAACTCCCGAAGTCCCGGGCCGCCGCGCGCTCGGTTCGGCGCGCCGCCGCCGCGCATCGTCCCCTCACGACCGGAATGCTCCGCGACGCCCTGGCGTCGCTCTATCCCGGCCCGACCCGGTCGCGCCGCCTGGCGCAGGCGTTTCAGGCACTCCGCATGGCGGTCAACCGGGAGCTCCCGGAACTCGAGGCCCTGCTCGCCGCCGCCGCCCGGGTCGTCCGGCCCGGCGGCACGCTCGTGGTCATCGCCTATCACTCCCTGGAGGACCGCATCGTGAAACGCGCGTTCGCTCCTGCTCCCTCCTACGACGTCTGGGTGGAAACCGCAGAGACGCCCTGGATCCCGGTCGCGAAGAAGCCCATTCGCCCCTCCGCCGCGGAAGTCGCGGCGAATCCGCGGTCGCGGAGCGCGCTCCTTCGCGCCGCGCGGCGGAAGGAGGGCTTCGCGTGCTGACCGCCGCCCGTCAAATCCTGCGCGCATCCGACGACGATGCGCCGGCCGCTCCGGGGCCCTATCTCCGCCGCCCGCGCCTCGTCCGTCCACGGGGCAAGCGGCATCGTTTGTTCCTCGTCCTTCTCGCGGCCGGGATGGCCCTCCTCTTCACGAAGGTGTGGCAGGTGACCGCGGCGCACGGGCTCTCGGCCGAGCGCGATCGGCTCCGGCGTGAGGTGCGCGCGCTCGAGAATCGGATCCACCTCTCCTCCGAGCTCGCCGTTCGCGCCGCGCTTCGCGAGGGCCTCGACTACGAGGCGCTCGCCGGCCAAGGGTTCCTGAGCCCGGATCCGTCCGCGATCGTCGACATCGATCTCGCGAACGCCGTCCCGAGCGTGCGGTCCAAGGGAGGGGTCGCGGCGCGCCTCTCCTCGACGGTCGGGAGCCTCCTCCGCGGCCTCCTTCCCGGGGACACGCGGGGCCGCGCTTCGCGCCCGAACCTCGCGACCGTGAACGCCATCATCCCCGGCCCGGCTCCACGCGCCGAGGAGAAGGAAGCAAAATGAGCCCGCGCGACCAGGGTCGCCTCCGCTTCGTCGCGCTTCTCGGCCTTGGCGCCTTCGCCGTGCTCCTCCTTCGTCTGGTGCAGATCCAGCTCCTCGACCACGGGCGCCTCTCACGCGAGGCGACGTCGCAGCAGACGCGCCGCGTGATCCTCGAGCCGGAGCGGGGTCGGATCTACGACCGCCATCTCCGCCCGCTCGCCGAGAACGTGGCCCTGAGCCAGATCTCGGTCCGACCCCGCGAGGTCGAGGATCCATCCGAGGCCGCGCGATTCATCCAGCAGACGGCCGGGTCGCGCGCGGTGAGCCGCTTCAAGCAGGGCCGGGCGCGGCACCGCGCCTACGTGCGCATCGCGCAGCAGCTCCGCCCCGAGCAGGAGCTCAAGCTCGCCACGAACGCACTCCCGCGCGGCGTGCACGTGGATCCCGTCCCGGGCCGCGTCTATCCGCTCGACGCGCTCGCGCGCCCGGTCGTCGGCGTGGTCGGCAACGAGGGGGCCGGCCTCGAAGGGTTGGAGTTCGCGTTCGACCGCGAGCTCAAGGGGAAGAGCGGATGGGCGACGCTCTTCCAAAACGGCCGTGGGCTCGCGTACGAGCTGCCCGGGAGCATGGTGAAGCTGCCCGAGCCGGGAGCGAGCCTCGTCTCGACGATCGACCTCGACGCGCAGTCGGTCGCGGTGATGAAGCTCCGGGAGGCCGTGGCGAAGAGCGGGTCCAAGAGCGGGATGGCGATCTTCGCCGATCCCAAGACCGGGGACATCCTGGCGATGGCGATCGTCGACGGCTCGGGGCGCGACCGGACGAGCGAGCATCGGAATCGCCTCATCGCGGACCAGTACGAGCCGGGCTCCACGTTCAAGATCCTCGCCGCCTGCGCGGCCCTCGAGGAGCGGGTCTTCGTGCCCTCGGACTCCTTCTGGGTCTACAAGGGCGAGGCCGACCTCGGTGGGTTCACGATCCACGACAGCCATCCCGAGACCGGCTGGTTCTCCGTGCGCCGGGCGACCGCGCATTCCAGCAACGTCTGCTACGCGCGGATCGGGACCGCCGTCGGCGCCGATCGCATGTACCGCTACGCGCGGCTCTTCGGCTTCGGCCAGCCGACGCGCATCTCCCTTCCGGGGGAGGCGCCCGGGCAGGTCCGGCATCCCTCGCACTGGTCGGCCCGCTCCCTCGCCACCATTTCGATCGGGCAGGAGATCCTGGTCACGCCGATCCAGATTCTCATGGCCTATTGCGCGGTCGCGAACGGCGGGATGCTCCTCCGCCCGCGCATCGCGAGCGCGATGGTCGACGAGGCGGGCGAGCCCATCCGCGAATTCCCGGTGGAGTCGGTGCGGCGCGTCGTTTCGGAGGAGACGGCGCGGACCTTCCGCTCGTTCCTGCGCGACGCGGTCCTGGACGGCACGTCCGCCGAGGCGGCGATGCCCTGGTGCGAGGTCGCGGGCAAGACGGGGACCGCGCAAAAGTCCGACGAGAACGGGCGCGGCTACGGGATCGGCCGCTACGTCTCCTCGTTCGTGGGGATGGCCCCGGCCTCGGACCCGCGCGTCGTCGGCCTCGTGATCCTGGACGAGCCGCGCGGCGCCTACTACGGCGGCTCGGTGGCCGCGCCCGTGTGGCGCGAGATCGTTTCCACCTGGGCGGCGCAAGGACGCTGCGCGATCCCGATGCCGACGACGGTGGTTCCGTCGAACGCGTTCGCTCAGGCACCGGGCACGCCCGGCGCGCCGGCGATCGTGCCCGACGTACGGCTCTTGGGGCTCGCCCACGCGCGGCTGGCATTGGGGCGCGAAGGATTCGACGTGCGCGTCAGCGGCACGGGCGAGCGGGTGGCGGCGCAGTTTCCAGCATCGGGCGAGACGGCTCGTCCCGGATCGATCGTGGAGCTCACGTTGGCTCCGGAGGGGGGCGGTGCGGAAGTTGTCGTGCCGGACCTCCGTGGGCTCCCGATCCGGGACGCCGTTTCACGCCTGAGCGCGCTCGCCATTCCGGTGGGGCGCATCCTCGGGACGGGCGTCGTCGTGAACCAATCGCTCGCTCCCGGTCGTTCCGTGCGCCGGGACACGCCATGCTCCCTCACGCTGTCCCCTCGGGGGGCGTGATCGCGTCGGGGCTTCGCGACGTCGCGGCCTTGCCGCGAGTTCTCGCGGCCCTGGACACGCGCGGGAGCCTGGAAGGGGAGTGGGCGCGCGTCCAGTACGACTCGCGCGCGGTGAGCCGCGGCGACGTCTTCGTCGCGACGCCGGGACAAAAAGTGGACGGCCACGCGTTCGTGGGGGCCGCGGCGAAGAAGGGGGCCCTCGCCGCGATCGTCGAGCGGTACGTGCCCGAGGCCCCGGTCGCCCAGGTTCGGGTCGAGAACGCGCGCCGCGCGCTCGCGATCCTCGCCGCCGAGGAGACCGACCATCCGTCTCGTGAGATGACGCTCGTCGGCGTGACGGGAACCAACGGGAAGACGACGACGACGCATCTGATTCGCGCGGCCCTGGCCGCGCGCGGGGAACGGACCGGGTTGGTGGGCACCGTCGGGTATCAATTCGAAGACGAGGCGACCGCGGCGGCGCACACGACGCCGGAGGCGCCCGATCTAGAGCGCCTCTTCCGGAGCTGGAGGAGTCGGGGCGCGACGGCCGTCGTGATGGAGGTCTCCTCGCACGCCTTGGCGCAGGACCGAACCTATCGCGTCGCCTTCGACGTTGGAGTCTTCACCAACTTGACCCAGGACCATCTGGACTTTCACGGCGACATGGAATCGTACCGGGCCGCGAAGGCGAAGCTCTTTCGCGCCGCGTCCCGGGGCGACGACACGAAGAAGATGACCACCGTGACGAACCTGGACGACTCGGAAGGGCGCTGGATTCGCGCGCACGCCGATGGTTCGACGCTCGGCTATGGAATCGACGCGGTGGCGGAGGTGACGGCCACGGACGTCGGGTTGGATCCGGAAGGCACGAGACTCCGGATTCGGTACCCGAACGGATCGGTAGCGGTCGCCCTCCGCCTCCGCGGCGCGTTCAACGTATCGAACGTGCTCGCGGCGTTCGCTGCCGCTTACGCGGCGGGGACGCCCCCCGAGACCATCGCGACGGGGCTCGCCTCGGTGGGCGCGGTGCCGGGCCGCCTCGAGCCGGTCGATGCGGGTCAGCCCTTCCAGGTGCTGGTCGACTACGCGCACACGCCGGACGCCCTCGAGCGCGCGCTCGAGGCCGTGCGCGCCTTCGCGCCGAAGCGACTGCACTGCCTCTTCGGTTGCGGCGGAGATCGCGATCGCGGCAAGCGGCCCCTGATGGGCGCCGTCGCGGCGCGGCTCGCCGATCGCGTCACGGTCACGTCCGACAACCCTCGGAGCGAGGATCCCGCCGCGATCATCCGCGAGATCCTGGCCGGCGTGTCCGGCGCCCCGAACGTCACGTCGATCGTCGACCGCGCCGAGGCGATCGCGTCCGCGGTCGCCGCGTGCGAGCCCGGCGACGCGCTCCTGATCGCGGGGAAGGGACACGAGACGTACCAAATCCTCGGCGATCGGACGATCGCGTTCGACGATCGCGAGGCGGCCCGGCGCGCGCTTCGCGCCGGCGGGTGGGCTCGATGAACGCCGCGACGAGTCCCTGGCTCTCCGTCGACGCGGTGCTCCGCGTCACCGGCGGGCGCCTGTGGAAGCCCGAGGGCGGCGCGCCGGGCGCGCGGCCGAGCGTGGCGTCGGGCGCGTCGATCGGGTTCACGGCGTGCGCGATCGACAGCCGCGCGCTCACCGGCGGCGAGCTCTTCGTGCCGCTTCCCGGCACCCGGGCCGATGGCCACGCGTTCGTCGCGGCGGCGCTCGAGGCCGGTGCCGCGGGGAGCCTGGCCCGCCGGGGATGGAGTGTTCCCGCGTCCATCGCGGGGACCGGCAAGCCGATCGTCGAGGTCGAGGATCCGCTCGCCGCGCTCCAGACGCTCGGCGCTCACTGCCGCGAGCGCGCGGATCTCCCCGTCGTGGCGGTGACCGGCTCGAACGGGAAGACGACCACCAAGGAGATGATCGCGGCCATCCTCGCGACGGGACGCCGCGTTCACCGGAACATGGGAAACCTGAACAATCACATCGGCGTGCCGCTGACCCTGACGTGGCTTCGGCCCGAACACGAGGTGCTCGTGGTGGAACTCGGAATGAGCGCGCCGGGCGAGATCGCGACCTTGGCCTCGCTCGCCAGGCCCGGCGTCGGCGTGTTGACGAACGCGGGGCCGGCGCACCTGGAGCAGCTCGGCTCGCTCGAGGCGGTGGCGCGGGCGAAGAGCGAGCTGGCCGAGGCCCTGCCGCCGAGCGGCTTGCTCGTCCTGAACGCGGACGATCCGCTCCTCTGGCCGATGAACCGAAATCGCCCGGTCCGGAAGCGCTCGTACGGGCTCGACAATGCCGACGCGGACCTTCGGCCGACGCGCGTCGATCAGACCGCGGCGGGCGGGACGCGCTTCTCGCTGCCCGGCGGGCCCGACGTTCAGCTCGCGCTTCTCGGCAGGCACAACGTCCGAAACGCGCTCGCGGCGCTCCTGGTGGGCGACGAGTTCGGCGTGCCGCGCGCGGCGGCGGCGGGCGCGCTCGCCGCGATGGAGCCGCCGAAGCACCGGCTGGAGCTGCTCCAGGCGGGCGGGATCTCGATTCTCGACGACGCCTACAACGCGAACCCCTCCTCGATGGCCGAGGCGCTCGCGCTCCTGGGGTCGATCGAGGCGCGCGGCGCTCGCCGCGCGGTGCTCGGGGACATGCTGGAGCTCGGCCCGACCGCGGAGGCGCTGCACGAGGAAACCGGGCGGCGCGTGCCGCCCGACGCGTGGCTCTACGCGGCGGGGTCGTTCGCCGCGGCGCTCGGGCGCGGCGCGGCATCGGCCGGCGTGCCGGCCGCGCGCATTCGCCGATTCGACGATGTCTCCGCGATGGCGGCCGCCGTCTCGGCCGATGCGAGGCCGGGTGACCTGGTCCTCGTCAAGGCATCCCGCGGGATGCGCCTCGAGCGGGTCGTCGAGGCGTTGACGGGCGGCGGCGCGGGCTTGACCGGCGGGCTCGCCCGCGCGGGGAGGAACTAGGCGTGCTCTATCATCTCCTCTATCCACTCCACGAGCACTTCCCGGCCCTGAACGTCTTCCGCTACATCACGTTTCGTTCGGCCTACGCGCTCGCGACCGCGCTCATCATCGCCTTCATCCTGGGCCCTCCGGTGATCCGCCGGCTCCGCGAGCTGAAGATCGGTCAGAAGGTCCGCGACGACGGGCCGCAGAGCCACCTCCCGAAGGCCGGGACGCCCACGATGGGCGGCGTCCTGATCGTGATCTCGATCGCGATCACGACCCTCCTCTGGGGTGACCTCACGAACCGCTACGTCTGGATCGCGCTGATCGCGACGCTCTGGATGGGCGCCGTTGGGTTCCTCGACGACTACCTCCGCGTCGTGAAGCACTACCGAAAGGGGCTGCTCGGGCGCTACAAGCTCGCGGGTCAGGTTCTCCTCGGCGTCGGCGTCTTCCTCGCCGTGTACTTCTATCCGGCGCATACGCTGCTCGACCCGGCCGAGACGAACGTGCCCTTCCTGAAGCGCACCGTCGTCGACTTCGGCTGGCTCTACCTCCCATTCGTCATCCTCGTCGTGACGGGGTCGTCCAACGCCGTGAACCTCGCGGACGGCCTCGACGGCCTGGCCGCGGGAATGACCGCGGTCGCCGCCGTCGCGCTGGGCGGCATGTGCTACATCACGGGCCACGTGAAGTTCGCGGAATACCTCCAGATCACGCACATCGCGGGGACGGGCGAGCTCACGGTCTTCTGCGCCGCCGTGATCGGCGCCACGCTCGGCTTTCTCTGGTGGAACTGCCATCCCGCCGACGTCTTCATGGGGGATACCGGATCCCTGGCCCTGGGGGCCGCGCTCGGCACCGTGGCGGTCCTGATCAAGCGCGAGTTCCTCCTCGCGATCGTGGGCGCGGTCTTCGTGGCGGAGGCGCTCTCGGTGATGGCGCAGGTCCTCTCCTTCAAGCTCCGGGGGGTGCGCATCTTGAAGATGGCGCCCCTCCACCATCACTTCGAGCTCTCCGGCTGGACGGAGCCGCGCGTCGTCGTCCGTTTCTGGATCGCGGCCGCGCTCTGCGCCCTCGTCGGATTGAGCACCCTGAAACTGCAATGACCGACCGACCCGCGCCCTGGTTCGCCGGCACGAAGGCCCTCGTGGTGGGGATCGCGCGGAGCGGCATGGCCGCGGCCAAGCTCCTCCGCCGCCATGGAGCCGATGTCCGCGCGGTCGACCGGCGGAAGCCGGAGGAGCTGGGCAGCTTCGTCCACGACCTCGAAGCGCTCGGCGTGGAGGTCCAGCTGGGATCGACGGATCCCGAAGCGCTCGCCGGACGGGACCTGGTCGTGACGAGTCCGGGGGTCCCCCTCGACCTTCCGGTCTTTCGCGAGGCCGCGCGCCGCGGGATTCCGATCGCCGCCGAGGTGGAACTCGGGTTCGCGGTCGCGCGGGCGCCGATCGCCGCCGTGACGGGAACGAACGGGAAGAGCACGACCGTGGAACTCATCGGGGCGATGGGGCGCGCGGCGGGGCGGCCGACCGAGGTCCTCGGAAACATCGGCGTCGCGCTCTCCGAAAAGGCGGAGGAGGTTCCGGCCGATGGGCTCCTGGTCGTGGAGATCTCTTCCTTCCAGCTCGAGGCGTGTTCGCGGTTTCGGCCGAACGCGGGCGTGCTCCTGAACATCACGCCGGATCACCTGGACCGGCACGGGAGCATGGAGCACTACGCCGCGCTCAAGGCGCGGCTCTTCGCCAATCAGACCGAGGAGGATTTTCGCGTGCAGCCGCTGGCCGAGCCTCGCATCGACGCGCTCCTCCGCTCCATGCGCGCGAGGCCGCTCTGGTTCGGCTTCGCCGATCCGACCGCGGAGGGCGTCTGGGAGTCGGACGGGGCGCTCCGCTGGCGGTTCGGCGGTCGGGAGGGCGTCCTGATCCGCCGGGACGAGGCGAGGCTCCCGGGGCCGCACAACACCGAGAACATGGCCGCCGCCGCGGCGGCCGCGTTCGCGGTCGGCGTGCCCGAGCGCGCCATCGCGACGGCGCTCCGCGAGTTCCGCGGCCTGCCGCACCGGCTGACCCTGGTGGCCGAGATCGACGGCGTCAAGTACGTGAACGACTCCAAGTCCACGAACGTCGATTCGCTGAAGCGCGCGCTCGAGTCGTACGACGAGCCGATCACGCTCATCGCCGGCGGCCGCGACAAGGACGGCGACTTCGCGGCGATCCGGCCGCTGGTCCTCGAGCGGGCGCGGCGCGCGATCTACGTCGGCGAGGCGGCCGCGAAGCTCGAGCGGGCGTGGGAGGGCCTTCCCGCCGCGCGGGCGGGCACGCTCGAGGAGGCGGTCTCGATGGCGCGGTCCCAGACGCCGGCGGGTGGCGTCGTCCTCCTCTCGCCCGGCTGCGCGTCCTACGACATGTTTCGGAACTTCGAAGAGCGCGGCGCCCGGTTCGAGGCGGCGGTGCAGGAACTGAAGCGCTCCACCGAGCGGGTGAAGCGATGACCCAGGCCCTCGCTCGCGATCGGCGCCTCGACCTGACGCTCCTCCTTCCGGTCGTGTGCCTCGTCGCGCTCGGCGTCGTGATGGTCTTCTCCTCGAGCGCGACCTTGGCCGCCGACCGGTACAACTCGGAGTACTACTTCCTGAAACGCCACGCCGTGCGCGTGCTGTTCGGGCTCGTGGCGCTCCTCTGGTTCGCGCGGCTCGACTACCGGGTGCTCCAACGGGTCGCGCCGTGGGCGGTCGGAGGGACCGTGCTCCTGCTCGGCGTGCTCCTCGCCGTGGGCGGCGCGGTCCGCGGCGCGAATCGTTGGCTCTCCCTCGCCACGATCACGATCCAGCCGACCGAGTTTGCGCGCGTGGCCTGCGTCGTCTACCTCGCGATGCTCCTCGACCGGAAGGGCGAGCGGATGGCCTCGTTCCGCGAGGGCATCCTCCCGGCCTGCCTCGTTCTCGGCACGCTCTCGTTCCTGATCCTGCTTCAGCCGAATCTCGGGAGCACGATCGCGCTCCTCTCGACGGGGTTCGTCATGCTGCATCTCTCGGGGGCGCGCGTTCGGCACCTGGCCCTGCTCTGCGGTGCCGGCGCGGTCGTCGCGTTCCTGGTCGTGCTCCGAAACGGCTACATGATGGACCGCGTGCAGGGCTGGCTCGCGCAGTGGGGCCACGGCGCGGCCGACACGCTCGGCAAGAACTGGCAAGTCTCCCAGTCGATCCTGGCCCTCGGATCCGGCGGCGTCTTCGGCGCCGGCCCAGGGCACGGGCTCCAGAAGGTGTTCTTCCTTCCCGACCCGCACACGGACTTCATCTTCGCTGTGATCGGGGAAGAGCTGGGCCTGATCGGCACCGCGGCCGTGATCGTCTTCTTCGGCATCGTCTTCCTGCGGGGACTCAAGATCGCGGGTTCGGCGCCGGATCGCTTCGGGATGCTCCTGGCCGCGGGGCTCACGGTGAATCTCTCGATCTACGTCGCGATGAACGTCGCGGTGGTCACCGGCGTGATTCCGACCACGGGACTGCCGCTGCCGTTTCTGAGCTACGGCGGATCCGCACTCGTCGTCAACATGGGGGTGATTGGTGTCCTCCTCAACATCGCAAGCCAGGTGGAGACCGGAATTCGCCCGGGTCCGGTCCCCACGCCCGTCGGAGGGCGCCGCGCGCGTGTCCGATAGCGAGGCGCCGATTCGCCTCCTGATCGCGGCCGGCGGCACCGGCGGACATGTCTATCCGGGGATCGCGATCGCCGAGGAGTGGCGCCGGCGCCATCCGGAGTCGGACGTCGTCTTCGTGGGGACCGTGCGGGGGCTGGAGGCGACGGTGGTGCCTCGCGCCGGATTCGCGCTTCGAACGATCGCGGCGCGCGGATTTCCGCGCCGCCTGGGCCTGGGTCTCTTGCGCGCGCTGTGGGCCGCGGCGGCGAGCCTCGTCCAGGCGTCGTCGCTCCTCAAGGAACTGAAGCCGAACGTCGTGCTGGTGACGGGAGGGTACGTGAGCGGTCCGGTCGGGTTGATGGCGAAGCTGGCCGGAATTCCTGTCGTGGTCCAGGAGCAGAATTCCGTGCCGGGCGCGACGAATCGCTGGCTCAACCTGATCGCCGACGAGGTTCACATTTCGTTCGTGGAGTCGCGCTCCTACTTCCGGCGGCGAAACAACCTCAAGGTGACCGGCAACCCCATCCGGCGTTCCCTGCTGCGCCAGGATCGGACGAGCGCCTACGAGTCGCTCCGGCTCGATTCGACGCGCAAGACGCTCCTGGTCTTCGGCGGGAGCCGCGGCGCCGCGAGCATCAATCGCGCGTTCGCCGAGGCGCTGCCGCGGCTTCACCGGGTGCCGAACATCCAGGTCGTCTGGCAGACGGGGCAGGAGGAGGAATCGGCCATGCGCGCGAAGGCAGCCGGACTTCCGTTCCCGGTCCGCGTCCTCGCGTATCTGGACGCGATGGAGAAAGCCTACGCGGTCGCCGACCTCGCGATCTGCCGCGCCGGCGCGATGACCATCGCCGAGCTGACCGCGTGCGGCGTGCCCGCGATCCTCGTGCCGTATCCGCATGCCACGCACGACCATCAGACCCAGAACGCGCGGGGACTGACGGAGCGGGGCGCGGTGGAGATGATCGCGGACGCGGAGCTGAACGGCGCCGAGCTCGCCAAGCGGGCGATCGGGCTCCTGACCGACGAGTCGCGCCTCCGGCGAATGTCACGAAACGCGCGCGCGTTCGCGCGCACGAACGCGGCCGAGCGCCTCGTCGGGTCGATCGAGTCGCTGGCCCACGTGGTCGCCGAAGAGTCGTTGCGGTAACGGATGTACGGACGGATCCGGAGGATTCATCTGGTCGGAATCGGCGGCAGCGGAATGAGTGGAATCGCGGAGGTGCTGTTGAACCTGGGTTACTCGGTCTCGGGATCGGACACGAAGGCGAGCGACGTCGTGGCGCGTCTCAAGGCGCTCGGCGCCGCGGTCTTCCCGACGCACGACGCGGCCAACGTGGAGCGCGCCGACGTGGTCGTCGCCTCGACCGCGATCGCCGAGGGCAATCCCGAGCTGGTTCGGGCCCGCGCCCTCGGCGTTCCCGTGATTCCCCGCGCGGAGATGCTCGCCGAGCTGATGCGGATCAAGTATTCGGTGGCCGTCGCCGGCGCGCACGGCAAGACGACCACGACGTCCATGGTGGGGGAGGTCCTCGCGAACGGCGGTCTCGACCCCACCGTGATCGTCGGCGGGCGCCTCATGGCGCTCGGCGCGCACGCGCGGCTCGGCCAGGGACCCTTCCTGGTCGCGGAGGCGGACGAGAGCGACGGCTCGTTCCTCGTGCTCGCTCCGACGATCGCGGTGATCACGAACATCGACGCCGAGCACCTCGACTACTACGCGTCCCTCGAGCGGATCCAGGCCGCGTTCCTGACGTTCGTGAACCGCGTCCCGTTCTACGGCACGATCATCCTGCCCGCCGACGACCCGAACGTGGCGTCGGTCCGGGCCGGTGCGAAGCGCCTGACGTTGACGTACGGATTCGCCCCAGGCGCCGATGTCGAGGGCCGCGACCTCTCGGTCGGGCCGGACGGCGTCCGATTCCGGGTTTGGGTTCGGGGGAAGGACGAAGGAACGGTCTCGCTCCGCGTGTCGGGCGCGCACAACGCGCGGAACGCGCTGGCCGCCTTTGCCGCGGGCTGGGAACTCGGCATCACCGTCGCCGCGATCCGGGAGGCGCTCCACGCCTTCGCGGGAGTGGGACGCCGCCTCGAGCGTCGCGGCGAGGTCGACGGCGCGCTCTGGATCGACGACTACGGGCACCATCCGACGGAGATCGAAGCGGCCGTGTCGGCGCTCGCCGCGACCTACGGCCGGCGGATCGTGGCGGTGTTCCAACCGCACCGCTACACGCGCACGCAGGCGCTGGCCGACCGGTTCGCCGTGTGCTTTCACGGGGTATCGGAGCTGATCCTGCTCCCCATCTATCCGGCGGGAGAGCCGCCGATCGCGGGCGTCACGTCGGAGGCTCTGGCCGAGCGGATCGCCGCGGTCGGTGGCGTCACGCCGCGCTGCCTCCCCGGGTTCGCGGAGGCGGCCGCCGCCGCGCGGGAACTCCTGAAGCCCGGCGACCTCCTTCTGACCGTGGGAGCGGGCGACGTCTACAAGGTGGGCGAGTTGGCGCGGGGAGGAAAACGATGAGAGCCGGTTTCCGGAGCCTTCCGTCCTGGAAGAAGCCGCGCGTCAAGCGGCGCCGCCGGAGAATCGCGCTCGCCGTCCTGGCGCTGGCCGGCCTCGCGGCATCGGCGCCCCTCCTCGCGCGCCCCGCGTCGCGCGCGCTCGGCGCGCTCCCTCCGTTTCGCGTGGGCGGGATCGAGATCTCGGGCCTCCTCTACCTGTCGCCCGAGGAGATCCGGGCCGCCATCCCCGTCCGGGAGGGGGACAACCTGCTTCTGGTCGCGTCTTCGGACATCGAGGCCGCGCTGCGAAAGAACACGCG
>Ga0070696_100000694_pt1 | contig 21554 bp, 20 predicted proteins | sample KBSK1253metaG_FD_65474 | JGI IMG/M metagenome (GOLD analysis project Ga0070696, IMG submission 65474) | Corn, switchgrass and miscanthus rhizosphere microbial communities from Kellogg Biological Station, Michigan, USA - KBS K1-25-3 metaG | ecosystem: Host-associated > Plants > Roots >... | reverse complement strand
TCGGGACTGCGACCTTCACGTTCAGCGATGGGGGCAACGCGGTATTTGCGTACACGGTGAATGGCATCGCGCAGAGCAAGGCGATCACGCGTGAAGTGTTCGCCACGCCGGGGACCGTGTGCCATTGATCGGGCTTGGCCACCGGACTCCGCAGCCCTTTCAGGTCTCTTTCAATACGCCCGCGTCATGAGGGGCGAAATTGATGCGGCGTTCCTCGATGCCGTGGCACGCGACGACGCCGCCGGTCGGCGCGCGCTTCAGCAGCGGCACCTCGACGCGGCAGCGCTCGTTGGCATACGGGCAGCGCGGGTGGAACGTGCATCCTGGCGGCGGCGCGAGCGGGTTGGGCACTTCACCGGCCACCGGCGTGCGCGCCTTGCCGCTCATCGCGATATCGGGAATCGCGTCGAGCAGCATGCGCGTGTACGGGTGCTGTGGTGTCGCGAACAGCGTCGCCTTGTCCGCGAGCTCGACAATCCGCCCGAGATACATGACGCCGATGCGGTCGGCGACGTGATGCACGACCGCGAGGTTGTGCGAGATGAAGAGATACGTGAGCCCGAGCGCGCGCTGCAGATCGCGCATCAGGTTCAGCACCTGCGCCTGCACGGAAACGTCGAGCGCGGACGTGGGTTCGTCGCAGACCAGAAACTCGGCCTCGCTCGCGAGCGCGCGGGCGATCGAAATCCGCTGGCGCTGCCCACCCGAAAACTGGTGCGGATATTTGTGGCCGTCCGCGGCCGCGAGTCCCACCTGTGTGAGCAACGCATCGACGCGCGCTACCGTCGCGCGCCGGCCGCGCAGCAGGCGCTGCGCCCGGATCGGCTCGGCAACGATATCGACGACGCGCCAGCGCGGATTGAGGCTCGCATACGGATCCTGGAAAATCATCTGCAGCTTGCGGCGCAGCGTGCGATTGCCCCTGCCGTAAGCGAGCGTGCCGACATCCATGCCGGCGTACGTGATCGCGCCTGACGACAGCCGATAAAGACCGACGATCAGGCGTGCGACCGTCGACTTGCCGCAGCCGGATTCGCCGACAAGCCCGAGCGTCTCGCCGCGCAGGATGTCGAAACTGACATCGTCCACCGCGTGCAGCAACAGCCGATGCTGCCGGCCCAGCACGCGCGTGAGCCAGGGCGGCGACACGTCGAACGTCTTCCCCGCGTGCGCAACCTGCAGCAGCGTGTCGCGAGCCGGCGTCACGTGCGATCCCCGGCGGCGTAAAGCCAGCACGCAGCCCGCGACGCGCCGGCATCGATGAGGTCGGGTCGCTCATGCAGGCAGCGATCGAATACGCGGCTGCAGCGCGGATGGAACGGACAGCCCGCCGGAATCGCCGTCAGGCGCGGCATGCTGCCGTCGATCTGCACGAGATGCTCGCGATCGCCGACGAGCGACGGAATCGAGCCCATCAGGCCGATCGTGTACGGATGCTTCGGCGCGCGAATCACGGCGGACACAGGGCCGATCTCGACGATGCGGCCGGCGTACATGACGGCGACGCGGTCGGCCGTTTCGGCGATGACGCCCATGTCGTGCGTGATCAGCATGACGGCCGTTCCGTGGTCGCGGCACAGCCGCTTCAGCAGCGTGATGATCTGCGACTGGATCGACACGTCGAGTGCGGTCGTCGGCTCGTCGGCGATGATGAGCCGCGGCTGCGCGGCGAGCGCCAACGCGATCACGACGCGCTGGCGCATGCCACCCGAGAACTGGTGCGGATAGTGCCCGATGCGCCGCGCGGCAGCGGGAATGCCGACTTCCTGCAGCAGATCGATGGCGCGCGCGCGCGCCGCAGATTCGGAGAGCGGCAGGTGTGTTCGGATCGTCTCGACGAGCTGATGACCGATTGAATACAGCGGATCGAGCGACGCGAGCGGGTCCTGGAAGATCGCGCCGATCCGGCGGCCGCGAATTCGCCGCATCTCGTCGTGCGACAGCCGATCGATGCGCATGCCGTCGAGGAGAATCTCGCCGGCGGCGACACGACCGGGCGGCTCGAGGAGGCCGATGATCGCCGCACCCGTCAGCGATTTACCCGCGCCCGACTCGCCGACGACACCGAGCACTTCGCCCGGCGCGATCTCGAACGACACGTCGTCGACGGCGGTCAGGATGCCGCGCCGGGTGGGAAACTCGATGCGCAGATGACGAACGTCGAGCAGCGCTTGCGTCATGTGCGCAACCGCGGGTTGAGCGCGTCGCGCAGCCAGTCGCCCAGCAGATTGATCGCGAGCACCATGATGACGAGCGCCACGCCGGGAAACAGCGTCACCCACCATTCGCCCGAGAACAGAAAATCGTTGCCGATGCGGATCAGCGTGCCAAGCGATGGCTCCGTCGGCGGCACGCCGACGCCGAGGAACGACAGCGTCGCCTCCGTGATGATCGCAGTCGCGATGTGGATCGTCGCGATGACGAGCACGGGGCCGAGGACGTTCGGCAGCACGTGACGCCGCATGATCGCGAGCGGATGGATGCCGAAGAGCCGCGCCGCCTGGACGTATTCCTTGCTCTTCTCGACGAGTGTGGAGCCGCGCACGGTGCGCGCGTACTGCACCCAGCCGGACACGCCGATCGACAGCACCAATACGTAAAACGCCATGCTGTCGTGCTCTCCCGGCAGCAGCGCGCGCGCGACGCCGTCGACGAGGAGCGCGATCAGGATCGCCGGAAACGAGAGCTGAACATCGGCAACGCGCATGATGAACGCGTCGGTCTTGCCGCCGACGTAGCCGGCGAGAAGCCCGAGCGACACGCCGAGCACCATCGAGAACAGCACGGCGCAGATGCCGACGAGCAGCGAAATCCGCGCGCCGAACAGGATCGTCGACAGGATGTCGCGCCCCTGGTCGTCCGTCCCGAGCGGAAACACCGCTTCGCCGCCCGGCAGCCACGCCGGCGGCTTCAGCGAATTCGAAAGATCGAGCAGCCCCAGGTTGAACGGATTGTGCGGCGCGACCCACGGCGCGAACACCGCGCTGCCGACGCACAGCAGGAACACCACGGCCGCGACGATCGCGTACGGCGAATGCCGGAAGCTGTACGCGAGATCGCTGTCCCACGACTGATGGAGCGCGGCCGCGAGACGGTTCGTCATCGGTTAATGTCCGCCGCTGCCGGGACGGTCGATGCGCAGCCGCGGGTCGACGACGTAGTACAGGAGGTCGACGATGAGATTGATCGTCACGAACACGATCGCGATCAGGCACAGGTACGCGGCCATCACCGGGATGTCGACGTAGCTCACCGCCTGGATGAACAGCAATCCCATGCCCGGCCACTGGAACACCTGCTCGGTGATGATCGAGAACGCGATGATCGAGCCGAGCTGCAGGCCCGTGATCGTGATCACCGGCACGAGCGTGTTCTTGAGCGCATGGCCGAAGTTGACCGCACGGTCGGTGAGGCCGCGCGCCCGCGCGAACTTGATGTAATCCGTGCGCAGCACTTCGAGCATCTCGGAGCGGACGAGCCGCATGATGAGCGTGAGCTGAAACAATCCGAGCGTGATCGTCGGCAGGATCAGCGATCGCAGGCCGCTGCGTGTGAGGAGGCCCGTCGACCACCAGCCGAGCGATACGACCTCGCCGCGTCCGAACGCCGGCAGCCACCCCAACTCCACGGCGAACACGAGGATCAGCAGGATGCCGATCAGGAACGTCGGCAGCGAGACGCCGAGGAGCGACAGCGACAATGCAGCGCGCGCGAGCCAGGAGTTGGGACGAAGCCCCGCATAAACGCCCGCCGGGATGCCGACGATCAATGCGAGCAGCGCCGCGCAGAAGCTCAACTCGAGCGTTGCCGGAATCCGCTGCGCCAGCAGCACCGACACCGGCTTGCCGATGCGCAGCGACACGCCGAACTGCCCGTGCACCGCGTTGACGATGAAGTGATAGAACTGCACCCAGAACGGCTGGTCGAGGCCGAGCTCGTGCGTGAGGCGGATGCGATCCTCGGGCGTGGCGAACTGGCCCATCATCAACTGCACCGGATCGCCGACGTACTGGAACAGCGAGAACGCGACCAGCGCCACGACGAGCATGACGACGATCGCCTGCAGCACGCGCTGGATGATGAACGCGGGCATCGGGAGTTTCTAGCGGAAGCGCCGGGGCGGCGGCTGCCACCCCGGCTGACAGTCAGGCGGGAAGGGCCGCCCCGACCGACTGACCAGCCCCCCGGGGGGCAGCGAGCGGAGCGAGCGTGGGGGGATGTTCATCCCAGGCGGGAAGGGCCGCCCCGACCGACTGACCAGCCCCCCGGGGGGCAGCGAGCAAAGCGAGCGTGGGGGGATGTTTCATCCTCACGGGGTCATTGACGACCGTTCGCGTCGTTGACGTGGACCCACCACATGCGCAGGCGATTGTCGGCGCTGTGCGTGACGTCGATGTTCTTGCGCATCGCCCACGGAATGATCTGCTGGTGCAGCATCAGCTGCGCCACGTCCTGCGTGTGCAGCATCAGCGCCTCGTGGATCATCGCGAGGCGCTTCGCGACGTCACCTTCGACGCGCAGCTTGTCGATCAGCTCGTCCATCTTCGGATTGCTGTACTGGCCGTCGTTGTACTCGCCGTTGCCCTTGGTGTCGGGCGTGTGCACGAGGTTGACGAGCGCGTCCTGCGCATCGAACGTCGCAACCGCCCAGCCCAGCATGTAGAGGCTCGTGTCGCGCTTGTTGATCTTGGCGAAGAACTGCGCCTTCGGCATCGCGTCGAGCTTCACCTTGAGGCCGATCTTCGCCCACATCGACGTCAACGCCTGGCAGATCAGCGCGTCGTTGATGTAGCGATCGTTCGGGCAGTCTAGCGTCACTTCGAAGCCGTCCGGGTAGCCCGCTTCCTTCAGCAGCGCCTTCGCCTTCGCGACGTCGTACGCCGGTCGCTTGTTCGCCGCGGGGTAGTAGCCGTAGACCTGCGGCGTGATGAGCTCGCCGGTGGGGATCGACAGGCCGCGCATCAGCGTGCGCTTGATCGTCTCGATGTCGATGCCCGTGTACATCGCCTGGCGCACGCGCAGATCCTTGAACGGATTCTTGCCCTTGACGCTCGAGTACTGGAGCTCGTCGCGCTTCTGGTCCATGCCGATGAAGATCGTGCGATTCTCCTGGCCTTCGACGACCTTGATGTTCGGGTCGGACTTGAGCTTCGGCAGGTCCTGCAGCGGCGGGTCGAGCGCGAAATCGATCTCGCCCGACAGGAGCGCCGCCGTGCGCGTGGCGGCCGACTTGATCGGCGTATAGACGATCTCGGTGACGTTGCCCTCCATCTTGCCCCACCACTTCGGATTGGCCTCGAGCACCGTCTTCACGTCGGGCTCGCGCGACTTCAGCACGTAGGGACCGGTGCCGTTCGCATGGCCGACCGCGTACGTCTCTTCCTTCTGCACGTAGTCCTGCACCTCGACGACGTTGTGCTTTTCGCACCAGCTCTTGCTCATGATGCGCACGTCGGTGAGCTGGCGGAGCAGCACCGGTGCCGGGCCCGTCGTCGTGATGTCGACAGTCAGGTCGTCGACCTTCGCGGCGCCCGAGACACCCGATAGATACGCCTTCATCATCGAGCGCTTCGACATTTCGCGGTTGACCGAGAACACGACGTCGTCGGCGGTCAACGGCTCGCCTTCCTGGAACTTGACGTTGGGCCGCAGATGGAAACGCCACTGCGTCGGGCCCATCTGCTCCCATTTCATCGCGAGCTGCGGCACGACCTCGAACTTCTTGTCGTACTGGACGAGCGATTCGTAGACGTAGCTGTTGAACGTGTTGTTGAAGCTTTCGTTCTGGGCATACGGATCGAACGTGAGCACGTCGCCCTGGCTCGCCCAGCGAAACGTCTTCGCGAAACCGGGCGCCGCCGTCAGCACCGCCCCGAGTACTGCCGCAACACAGATCTTCGAACGTGTACGCATTACGCCTCCTTAGGGACTTCACACCTGCCTCCCGCGCGGGCGGCCGGGCGTGCATGATGGCGAACCGGGAGGCGAGCGTCAATCGATCAGCCCATCCCCGTCGTGGAAGGGATGGGGGCCATCGAAGCGGCCGATGAACGCCGTGTGGCTGATGAGTCCCGCCTTATCGTGCCACAGATGAAGCTGGAAAGCCGGCGGCTCGAGCGTGAACTGCGATGCCGCGTCGGGATCGAGATCGAGCACCACCTGGTGCGCCGGACTCGGACAGGTCGATGCGAGCGTGCCGCCGAAGCGCACCTCTATCGGGCGATGCAGGTGTCCGCACAGGATGCGCTCGATCCGCGGATGGCGCCGGACGATCGCTTCGAGCGCGTCCGGATCGGCGAGGCCGATCCGGTCCATATGGCCGATGCCCGTCGGGAACGGCGGATGATGCATCAGGATCACCGTCGCTCGCTCGGGCGCCTCGGCGAGGTGCGCCTCGAGCCACGCGAGCCGCTGCGCGTCCAGGGCGCCCCCGCTCGCGCCCGGAATCACCGTGTCGAGCGCGAGCAGCCGCAGCGGCCCCGCCTCGACCGCGTACTGGATGAAGCCGTCGGTTTGACGCAGATACGCGTGCTCGGGGAACGCGGCCCGCAATGCGTCGCGGTTGTCGTGGTTGCCGGGCAGCAGGTAGAGCGGCATCGTCAGCGGTGAGAGAAGGTCGCGCAGATGCGCGTAGGCTTCCGGCCGCCCGGAATCGGTCAGATCGCCGGTAACGACGACGATATCCGGGCGCTGCGGCAGCGCAAGAATGTGCGCGACGCAGCGACGCAGGTACGCGGCCGTATCGACGACGCGGTAGGCCAGTGCATTCCCGGCCTTGATGTGCAAGTCGCTGATCTGGCAGATGAGCATCGGTGACCTTCAGGATTCGAGAATCAGCAGCGCGTCCGCGCCCACGTCGATGCCGACGGCGTCGCCCTTGCGGAAACTGCGCCGCTCGCTCGTATCGACGACGATCGACTGCTCGGCGCCGAGATCGACGACGACGCGCGTCGTGCTTCCCAGGAAGAATGCGGAGACAATGCGTCCGGCCAGCGCTCCCGCGTCCGGCTCGACGATACGCGCGTCCTGCGGACGAAACATCGCATGATCGCTCGTCGCCCGCGCAACCGGCAGCCGCAGCGCGCCGCCCTGCACTCGCAAAAGTCCGTCCGTGCACGTGCCGGTCAGCCGATTCATCGTCCCGATGAAGTCGGCCACGAACGCCGACTCGGGCCGGTAATAGATTTGCTGCGGCGTGCCGATCTGCTCGACGCGGCCCTGCGACATCACGGCGACGCGATCGCCGAGCGCCATGGCTTCACCCTGGTCGTGCGTGACGTACACGGTCGTGACGCCGAGCGAGCGCAGAAGCTGATCGATGTCGACGCGAAGGCTCTCGCGCAACTTCGCGTCGAGCGCGGTAAGCGGTTCGTCGAGCAGCAGCACGCGCGGCTTGACGGCGAGCGCGCGCGCGAGCGCCACGCGCTGCCGCTGCCCGCCGGAGAGCTGATCGACGCGCCGATCGCCAAGCCCGGCCAGATGCATCATGTCGAGCAGCCGCGATGCCTGCTGCCGCCGCTCGCGCGCATCCACGCGTCGCACCTTGAGCCCATACGCGATGTTTTCGGCAACGGTCATGTTGGGGAACAGCGCGTAGCTCTGGAACACCATGCCGACGTTGCGGCGCTCGATCGGCAGCGTCGTCACGTCGTCGGCGGCAAACCAGACATGGCCGCCGGCATCCGGCTCGGCGAGGCCGGCGATGATCCGCAGCAGCGTCGTCTTGCCGCATCCGGATGGCCCCAGGAAAACCAGCGTCTCGCCGGTGGCGATCTCGAGATCGAGCGGCAACAGCGCGCGCGTGCCGTCCGGGAACGTTTTCGCGCAGCGCGCGAGGCGCACGCTGGCGGCGTTATCCGCCATGCCGCTTCGCCATCGACGACGTTCGCTCGCGCGAGAGCCATTGCATCCCGATCAGCAGCGGGATGATCATCAGGAAGAACACGATCGTGTACGCAGAGCCGATCTCGAGCCGCATCGACGCGTAGCTGTCGGCGAGGCCCACGGGAATCGTCTTCGTCAGCGGCGTATGCAGCATCCACGTAATGTTGAACTCGCCGACCGACAGCGTGACGACCATCAACGCGCCCGCGAGAATGCCGTAGCGCGCATTCGGCACGATCACGCCGAAGAAGCGGGCAGCAAAGCCGGCGCCGAGGCTCGCCGCCGCTTCCTCCAGCGTGGCGAGATCGATCGCGGCCATCACCGCGAGCACGGAGCGCGCCATGAACGGCAGCGTGAACAGCACGTGGCCGACGAGAATGAACGTCCAGCTCGCGCGAAAGCCGCGCCATTCACCGTAGAACAGGATGAGCGCGAGCGCGGTGGCAAGTCCGGGCACCGCCACCGGCAGCACCAGCAACTCCTCGAACAGCCGCGTTGCGCGGCTCGGGCGCCGCGCGAGCACGTACGCGATCGGCACGCCGAGGACGAGCGTCACGGCGAGGCACGCGATCGCGATTCCAAGCGACAGAAAGATTGAATCACGGTACATCGACCACACCTGGCCGACCCAGCGCAGCGTAAGCCCGCTGCGGACGCCGACGAAGAAATTCTCGGAAAGCCCGGCGAGCACCGAGAGCACGACCGGCACGACGAGAAAGGCGCACACGAGCACCGTGAAGAGGAGTTGCGCGACGAACCGTGGCCCGGGCCCGCGGCGTTTCATACCCGGGCTCGCGCGCGTCATCATGCGGCAGCGGCGACGGTCGAGCCCGCGAGCGTGCGCGCGAACGCGAGCGCGGCCCACGTGATCACGCCGAGCACCAGCGACAATGCCGCCGCGATCGAGAAGTTCGCGTAGTTGGTGAACTCGGTGTAGATCGTGATCGGCAGCACGTTGATGTTCGTCGCGAGCGTGAACGCGGTGCCGAAGGCGCCCATGCTGGTCGCGAAGCAGATCGCGCCCGCGGAAATCAGCGCCGGGCGCAATCCCGGCAGCACGACATCGCGCAAGACCTGCCAGGGGTTCGCGCCGAGCGAGCGCGCCGCTTCCTCGAGCGCGCGGTCGAGCTTCTCCACGGCCGCCATCACCGTCAGGATCACGCGCGGAATCGAAAAATAGAGATACCCGAGGAAGAGCCCTGCGATCGAATACGCGAAGACCAGCTTGATGCCGAACAAGGCATCGGTCACCGTGCCGATCAGGCCCTGCCGGCCGGCGAGCATGATCACCATGAAGCCGACGACCACGCCGGGGAACGCGAGCGGAAACGTGAGCAGCGACACGAGCACATTGCGGCCGAAGAATTCGTTGCGCTGCAGGAACATCCCGGCAATGCCCGAGACGATCAACGTCGCGAACGTCACCGCGACCGAGAGCACGACCGTCGAAACGAGGCTGGCGAAGTAATTGGCATCGGTGACGATCGCGGCGTACGCGGCCACGCCACGCGGCCCGCTCGCGCCGACCGCCACGAGCCGCGCCATCGGCAGCAGCCAGAACGCCGCGAACACGGTCAACGCGGGCAGTGCAAGCAGCCCGAAGCGAATGTCGCCTCGCGACATGGCGCGTCTCGTGCCCGCAACCGGCAATCTCGGGCTACGGTGAGCCTACTGCGCTTCCCTCAGATAGCGCTCGGTGAACGGCTTTTGCGCGTCGGCCATCTTCGCGAAATCGACCGGCTTGGCGCGCGCATATTCGGACGCGGGCAGGAACCGCGACTGCGCTTCCTTCGACATCGCACCGGCCCGGACCGGCCGCAGGAACGCGTTCGCCCAGATCGCCTGGCCCTCGTCGGAGAGCGTGAAATCGAGCACCTTCTTCGCGTTGGCCGGATCGGGGCCATTTTTGACGAGCGCCATCACGTACGGCACGACGACGGTGCCCTCTGCCGGAATCACGAACGCGATGTTCGCCTTGTCCTTGTACTTGCCGCGATACGCGTTGAAATCGAAGTCGAGCAGGATCGGAATCTCGCCCGACAGCACGCGCGCGTACGACGTCTGCTTCGGCACGATCGGATCGTTGGCCTTCATCTGCTTGAAGTACCGGATCGCCGGCGCGAAGTCGTCGAGCGTTCCCCCGAGCGCATTGTTGACGGCAACGGCACCGACATAGCCGACGAACGCGCTCGCCGGATCGAGGTATCCGACCATGCCCTTGTACTCGGGCTTCAGCAGATCCTTCCACGATTTGGGCACCGGCTTGCCGTGCAGCGCATCGACATTGACCATGAAGCCCAGCGTGCCGGAGTGGATCGTGAACCAGTAGCCGTCGGGATCCTTGAGGCCGGCCGGAACGTCGTTCCAGTGCGCCGGCTTGTAGGGCGCGGTGACGCCGTCCTTCTTCGCCTGGATGCCGAATGTCACGCCGAGATACGTGAAATCCGCGACCGGGCTCGCCTTTTCCGCGATGATCTGCGCGAGCGACTGGCCGGAATTCTTGTTGTCCTGCGGAACGGTGATGCCGAGCTTGTCCTTGATCGCCTTCAGCTCGGTCCCCCAGTCGGCCCATTCGGGCGGGCAGTTGTAGCAGATGGCGGTCTGCGCGTGCGCCGCGCTGAACAACGCGCCAACGGCGAAGAGCAGCGGCGCGGCGAGCGTGGCAAGGATGCGTTGACGCATGGAATGTCCTCCGAGGATCGTTATGGGCGGGGCCTGTGGCTCGGATTGTAAACAAGTGCACCGTCCGGACCTCAACGATTCGCTGCCGAAGCGTCGACGCCGCGTGCGACGTGCGCCGATACGATGTCGGCGACATCGCGCGCGAAGCATTCGGTCGGCGCGACGCCCATGCCGCGCAGCCATGTGAGCTGACGCTTCGCGAGTTGCCGCGTCGCCGCGATGCCCCGCTCGCGCAGCGACGCCTTGTCAATGCGTCCCTCGAGGTAATCGAACGTTTGCCGATACCCGACGGCGCGCATCGACGGCATATCCGCATGCACCGCGTACCGATCGCGCAATCCGCGCACCTCGTCGATCAGCCCGCGCTCGAGCATCGCGTCGAAACGACGTTCGATGGCAGCGTGCAGTTGCGCGCGGTCGGCGGGCGCCAGCGCCACGGCGATCATCGGCGCGATTCCACGTTGCGCTTCGCGTGCACCCTGGAGCGCCGAGAGCGGACGGCCGGTCAACGCGTGCACTTCGAGCGCGCGCTGAATGCGCTGCGAATCGGTCGGCGCCAGCCGCGCGGCGCTTGCGGGATCGACCCGCGCGAGCTCGGCATGCATCGCGGGCCAGCCGGTGCAGGCGGCGCGCGCATCGAGCTCGGCGCGAATCACCGGATCGGCGGCCGGCAGCGCGCTCAAGCCTTCGCGGAGCGCCTTGAAATAAAGCATCGTGCCACCCGCGACGATCGGGATGCGACCGCGGGCGCGAATGCCGGCGATCGCCGCAGCGGCATCGGCGCAAAAGCGCGCGGCGGAATACGCTTCGGTGGGATCGATCAGGTCGACAAGGTGATGCGGAACCTTCGCGCGTATCGCCGCGTCGGGCTTCGCCGTGCCGATGTCCATGCCGCGATACACCTGCGCCGAGTCGGCGCTGACGATCTCGCCATCGAAGCGCGCCGCGAGCGCGAGCGCGACCGCCGACTTGCCCGCCGCGGTCGGGCCCATCAGCAGCACCGTCGGGATCACGCGATTCAGCGCCCGCGCATGAACAGCCGGTCGAGGTCGGAAAGGCTCAACTGATACCACGTCGGCCGGCCATGATTGCATTGACCGGCGCGCTCGGTTGCTTCCATTTCCCGCAGCAATGCATTCATTTCGGCGATCGTCAGGCTGCGGTTCGCCCGTACAGCGCCGTGACAGGCCATCGTCGACAGCAGCTCGTCGCGCCGCGCATCGAGCGCGCGCGAGCCGCCGTACTCGCGGATATCGTGCAGCACGGCGCGCGCGAGCGCGGCAGCATCGGCGTCCTTCAGCGGCGCCGGAATGCCGCGCACGGCCAGCGTCGCCGGGCCAAGCGCGGTCACATCGAAGCCGAGCGCATCGAGCGCCTCGCGATGTTCGGTGGCCGCGGCGACTTCGAGCGCTTCCGCCGCGAACGTCGCGGGAACCAGCAGCGGCTGAACCGGAACGCGGCCGTCGAACGCCGTCTTCAGCCGCTCGTAGACGATGCGCTCGTGCGCCGCATGCATGTCGACGAGAATGAGTCCGGCGCGGTTTTGCGCGAGGACGTAAATGCCATGGAGTTGCGCGATCGCGAAGCCGAGCGGGTGCGCGTCGTCGCCGGGCATTTCGATCGGCGCCGCGACGCGCTCGCCGAAGAGCCGGCGATAGAACGCAGCGGGCTCGTTCGTGTCGAGCGCCATTGCCTGCTGTCCGTCGGCGGCGATGCCGGCAGGATTACCTGCGCCGCCGCCGTTGCCGTGCATCCGCGCGTTCCCACCCGCGGCCGGCACCAGCGGCGGCAGGTGCGCGGCGGCGAGCCCCAGCCGCTCGGCCGCAGATACGGCCGGCTGCTCGGCGGCCGTGGCCGACAGCGCGCGCTCGACCGCATGACGGACGAACTGGTGAATCGCGCCCGCGTCGCGAAAGCGCACCTCCGACTTCTGCGGATGAACGTTCACGTCGACGCGGCGCGGATCGAGCGTCAGCCATAACGCGTAGGCCGGCTGCCGCTCGTGGTGAAGGATGTCGCGATACGCCTCGCGCAGCGCGTGCGCGAGCATCCGGTCGCGCACATGGCGGCCGTTGACGAACACGTATTGCGTCGTCGGGCCGTCGGCGGCATACGCGGGCCGAACGGCAATGCCGGTGAGTTGTACGTCGCCCGCGATTGCGTCGACCAGCGTGCCGTGGAGCACGAACGATTCGCCGAGCAACGCCTCGACGCGTGCGCGCCGGCCGCCGGCCTGCAGACGCTGCAATGCGCGGGCGTTATGCGTCAGCGTGAACGCGACGTCGTCGTGCGCGAGTGCTATGCGCCGGAACGCCTCGTCGCAATGCGCCCATTCGGTGGCCTCGGTGCGCAGGAACTTGCGCCGCGCCGGCGTATTGAAATAGAGCTCCTCGATGGTCACCGTCGTGCCGCTCGCGAGCGCGGCCGGTGATACGGGACCGATGGTGCCGCCCTCGATTTCAATGCGCCACGCGTGCGGCTTCGCCGACGCGCGCGAGGCGATCGCGACGCGGGACACGGCGGCGATCGAGGCCAGCGCTTCGCCGCGGAAGCCGAGCGTCGCGATCGCCTCGAGATCGACGATGGACGCGATCTTGGATGTCGCATGCCGGGCGACCGCGAGCGGCAGGTCCTCCCGCTCGATGCCGGTACCGTTGTCGGCGACGCGGATGCGCTTGACGCCGCCACCGGCAACGTCGACATCGATTTGCGTCGCACGCGCATCGAGCGCGTTTTCCAGCAGCTCCTTCAGCGCCGCCGCCGGACGCTCGACGACTTCGCCGGCGGCGATCTGGTTGATCAGGAGGTCGGGAAGCGCGCGAATCGAGCCCATCAGCGGGAGAGCCCCTGTGACCAGCGCGCATACACGCCGCCGGCGACGGCCTGCAGCGCAGCGATCCGCCCGTTCAGGTCGCGCAGGATTTCATCGCGCGACTGGCGCGCCGGCGTCCCCGGTCCCCTCGTTTCTTTCGCGCCTGTGCGGCACCACGTCTCTACGAGGTCGGCCGTCATCTCGATGTGGCACTGGAAGCCGATGTGGCGCTCGCCTGCAACGTACGCCTGATTGGCATTGAACGCATTCGTGAGCACGCGCGTCGTCCCTGCTGGCAGGTCGAACACGTCGTAATGCCATTGGAACGGCGTGAAGCGGGCCCGGCCGCCAAACCACGCCTGCGCTGCGTCGGCGTCGGTCGTTTCGACGTCGATCCAGCCGATCTCGGGCACCGGCGTGCGCGCGACGCGCGCACCGAGCGCGCGCGCCAGCAACTGGCCGCCGAGGCAATGACCGATGACGGGGATGTCCCGGTCAATCGCCTCGCGCAGCAGCCGCGACAGCGGCTCGATCCACGGCAGGTTGTCGTTCGCACTCATCGGCCCGCCCATCATGCCGATGCCGGAGAACGCACGCGGGTCAGGCGGAATCCCGTCGCCTTTGTCGACTGCAATGAGTTGCCACGGTAACGACGCACGATCGAGCCACTGCGCGAAATGCGCAGGGCCCTCGGTCTCGCTGAAGCGGAAGATGGCGATCGGTCGCATCGGGGCCCGCGATGCGGACGCCTACCAGCCGCGGGCGATGCGGGCGTACGCCGAGTGGTTGTGGATCGACTCGAAGTTCTCCGCTTCCACGGTGTACGCGGAAAAGCGGCCGTCGGCGGCAAGCCGCGCGGCGACGCCGCGCACGAGGTCTTCGACGAAACGCGGATTGTCGTACGCGCGTTCGGTGACGTATTTCTCGTCGGCCCGCTTCAGGATGCCGTAAAGCTCGCACGACGCCTCTTCCTCGGCAATGCGCAGCAGGTCGGAAACGCGGACCGTTGCGCGCGGCCGCACGACGACAGTGACGAGCGAGCGCTGATTGTGCGCGCCGTACGCCGAAATTTCCTTCGAGCACGGACACAGCGACGTGACGGGCACTGCTACGCCGACAGTGCTGGTGAACACACCGTCGGCGAGCTCGGCCGTCAACCGCACGTCGTAATCGAGCAGGCTCGCCACACCGGACACTGGTGCCAACTTGCGTACGAAATAGGGAAACTCGATCTCCAGCCGACCGCCGGGCGCGCCGAGGCGGGCGATCAGGTCGTCGACGAAGTCACGCAAGCCGGACACGGTCAGCGCCGCGGCGCCGGGCATCGCGCGCTCCTCGAGCAACGCGACGAGCCGCGACATGTGCGTTCCCTTGTGCGCTTCGGGCAATGCAACGTAGACGCCGCACGTGGCGATCGTCCGGTGCACGTCACCTTCGCCGTCGGCGAACGACAATGGATAGCGCAGCCCCTTGATGCCGACGCGGTCGATCGCGAGCTTGCGCTCGTCGCGGCCCGACTGCACGTCGGGAATCGGGATCAATCGGCTGGGCGTCTCGGGTCGGTTCATCGTCTGGTGAAGTGTGCCATAAGCGCGGGCGCGGCCATCACCCGATAGCCGCCATGACCCATTGGATGCAAGAACACCGGCGCGCGTTTCACGCCGCAGGCTTCGCCCAGGCGTCCGGCGTCCGTTGCGCGAACCGCGCGTGGATGGACGCCGCGATGCCTTTCGCATCGAGCCCGACATGCGCGAGCAGGAATGCCGGATCGCCGTGATCGATGAACCGGTCGGGCAATCCGAGGTGCAACAGTGGAATCGCGAGCCCTTCGCTCGCCAGGAATTCGGCGACTGCGCTGCCCGCACCGCCGGCAACGACGTTCTCCTCGACGGTGACGAACGCATCGTGGTCTTTCGCCAGCGTGCGGATCAGCTCGGCATCGACGGGCTTCACGAAGCGCATGTTCGCAACGGTCGCATCGAGCTCTTCGGCGGCAGCCAGCGCCGGATAAAGCAGCGGACCGAACGCGAGGATCGCGATCCGGTTGCCCCGGCGCTTGGCACTCCGTCGCATCTCGCCCTTGCCGATCGGCAACGTCGTCAACGCCGGATCGATCGCGACACCCGGTCCCGCGCCGCGCGGATAGCGGACGGCGGACGGCGTGCTCATGTGGAATGCAGTGGTCAGCATTTGCCGGCATTCGTTCTCGTCGGCTGGCGCCATCACCGTGGTATTTGGCAGGCAACGCAGATAGGTGAGATCGAAGGCGCCGGTGTGCGTCGGGCCGTCGGCGCCGACGATGCCGGCGCGGTCGATCGCGAACATCACCGGCAGGTTCTGCAGCACGACGTCGTGGATGAGTTGATCGTACGCGCGCTGCAGGAACGTCGAGTAGATCGCGACGACCGGCTTCATGCCTTCGCAGGCGAGGCCGGCGGCGAACGTGACCGCATGCTGCTCGGCGATGCCGACGTCGTAATAGCGCTCGGGAAAGAGCTGCGAAAACCGCACGAGCCCCGAGCCTTCGCGCATCGCCGGGGTGATGCCGACGAGCCGTCGATCCGCGCGCGCCATGTCGCACAGCCAGTCGCCGAAGATCTGCGTATACGCGGGCTTGCCGCCGGACTTCGGGACAATGCCGATGGCCGGATCGAACTTGGTGACGCCGTGATAGAGGATCGGATCCTCTTCCGCGCGCGCATAGCCGTAGCCCTTGCGCGTCACGACGTGCAGGAACTGCGGCCCCTTCAGCTTGCGCACGTTCGCAAGCGTTTTGACCAGCAGATCGACGTCGTGGCCATCGATCGGGCCGATGTAGTTGAAGCCGAATTCCTCGAACAGCGTTCCGGGAAGCACCATGCCCTTGACGTGCTCTTCGGCGCGGCGCGCGAGCTCGTGCACGGGCGGCAGCTTGGCGAGGACTTCCTTGCCGCCGCGGCGCACCGTGTTGTAGAAGCGCGAGGCGAGCACCTTCGCCAGATACTGGTTGAACGCGCCGACCGGCTCGGAGATCGACATGTCGTTGTCGTTCAGGATCACGAGCAGGTTCGCGCCTTCGGCGTTGTTGAGCGCCTCGAACGCCATGCCGGCGCTCATGGCGCCGTCGCCGATCACCGCGACGATCCGGCGCGTGTCGCCGTTCAGCTTCGCCGCGGCCGCCATGCCGAGCGCGGCGGAGATCGACGTCGACGAATGCGCCGTGCCGAACGTGTCGTATTCGCTCTCGTCGCGGCGCGGAAAGCCGCCTGGACCGCCCCATTGCCGAAGCTTGTCCATCTGCCGGCGCCGCCCGGTGAGGATCTTGTGCGCGTATGTCTGATGGCCGACATCCCACACGATCCGGTCGCGCGGCGTATCGAACGCGTAGTGCAGCGCGACCGTGAGCTCGATGGTGCCGAGATTCGACGAAAGGTGGCCGCCAGTGCTGGCGACGGAGCGCAGCACGAAAGCACGCAGCTCGCGCACGAGCTGGGGAAGCAGCGACCGGTCGAGCTTGCGCAGGTCGGCCGGAAACTCGATCGTTTCGAGGAGCGGATAGCTGTCCATCGCTAGGACGTCCGCAACACGATCCAGTCGGCGAGCTCGGCGAGCCTGTCGGCCGCACGTCCGAACGGCTCGAGCGCCGCGCGCGCCTCCGCGCGAAGCGTCCGCACCCGAGCTTTCGCATGCTCGAGGCCGAGCAGCGTGACGAACGTTGCCTTGCCCTGCGCGGCATCCTTGCCGGCCGTCTTGCCGAGCGACGCGTTCGAGCCTTCGACATCCAGCACGTCATCGACGACCTGGAAGGCGAGGCCCGCGGCCGCCGCATAACGATCGAGCGCCCGCGCTTCCGCGGGCGCCAGTGCGCGGCCACACCGCGCGCCGAGTTGTACCGCCGCGCGAATCAGCGCTCCGGTCTTCATCGAATGCAGTTGGGCAAGCGAATCGGCGTCGAGTGCCGCACCCGTCGCGTCGAGATCGAGCTGCTGCCCGCCGGCCATGCCCGCGTAACCTGCCGCATCGGCGAGCAGGCGACAGGCGTCGTCGCCGCTCGTTGCGGCATCCTGACCGAGCACCGCGAACGCGAGGGATTGCAATGCATCGCCGGCCAGCAGCGCGGTCGCCACGTCGAAGGCCACGTGGCACGTCGGCTTGCCCCGCCGTAGCGCATCGTCGTCCATGCACGGGAGGTCGTCGTGGATCAGCGAATACGCGTGGATCAACTCCACGGCGGCGGCGCGGGCGTCGGCGCGCGCGGGATCGGCGTCGCTGATGGCACTTGCCGCGTACACCAGCAGCGGCCGCACGCGCTTGCCGCCACCGAGCGTCGAGTAGCGCATGGCTGCCGCGAGCCGCGCCGCCGGCGCGTGGGCGGCCGGCAGCACGCGCTCGAGCACGCCTTCGATGCGCTGCCGGTGCTCCTGCGCCCAGACAACAAACGTGACGCCGTCACGCATCGTTCTCGTCGTCCGGCGAGAACGGCTGCAATACGCCCTTCTCCAGCACCTGGACCTGTTGCTGCGCGTCCTTCAGCGCCGCCTGGCAGTACGCGAGCAGTTCCGCGCCGCGCTTGTACGCGGCCAGCGACTGCTTCAATGGCAGCTCGCCGCTTTCCATCCGGCCGACGAGCGCCTCGAGCTCGGAGAGCGCGGCTTCGAAACTGGGCGGGGATTCGGCTGTCTCGGACATGTGCGTGCGGCGTGCTATTCGACAGGAGGAAACCGGTCCTTGACCCGCGGCCGGAGAGCCCAATATACTAGCATGTTTTGGCGACGCGGCCTCATTAAGACGCACGAATTCAGCGTCTTACGCGATCTTTTCGCGCGGTCGACTTAGCAAAGCGGTCCGGGTGTTTCGCAACGGCCACGCTGCGCAGCATCCCGGGTTGTTGGGTTGGGTTATCACGCACGAAAGGATGATCGATGTCCGATCTCGCCACCGCCGCGCGTTTGCGGCAAGCCACGTCGCAGCTCCCCGCGAACTGGTATTGCGATCCCCGGGTTTTCGACGCCGAGCGCCGGCAGCTTTTCGCGCGCGCGCCGGGTTATGCCGGCCACGCGCTGATGGTACCCGAGGCGGGCGATTATCACGTTCTCGCAACGCGCGACAACGCGCAGGCGCTCGTGCATGGACCGCAGGGCATCGAGCTGTTGTCCAACATCTGCCGCCACCGTCAGGCGATCATGCTGACAGGCACCGGCAACGCGGAGAACATCGTGTGCCCGATCCATCGCTGGACGTACGATCTGCAGGGGAAGCTTCTCGGCGCGCCGCATTTCGAGGATCAGCCGTGCGCGCACCTTGGCCGTACCCCGATCGAGAACTGGAAGGGGCTCCTGTTCGACGGACCGCGCGACGTCGCGCGCGACCTTTCCGGCCTCACGCTGAAGGACCTCGACTTCGCAGGGTACGTGCTGAACCGCGTCGACCTGCACGAATGCAACTACAACTGGAAGACGTTCATCGAGGTCTATCTCGAGGACTACCACGTGCAGCCGTTCCATCCGGGACTCGGCCAGTTCGTTGCCTGCGACGATCTGCGCTGGGAATTCGCCGAATGGGCATCGGTGCAGTTCGTCGGCGTCAACAGCGGCCTCGCCAAGCCGGGCACACGCACCTACGAGCGCTGGCACAAGGCGGTGCTCGATTATCAGCGTGGGCGGCAGCCGGCGCACGGCGCGATCTGGCTCACGTACTATCCGAACATCATGGTCGAATGGTATCCGCACGTGCTCATCATCAGCACGCTCGTTCCGAAGGCGGTCGATCGCACGCTCAACGTCGTCGAGTTCTACTATCCGGAAGACATCGGGCTCTTCGAGCCGGAGTTCGTCGCCGCCGAGCAGGCGGCGTATCACGAGACGGCGAAGGAAGACGACGAGATCGCCGAGCGGATGGACGCCGGCCGCAAGGCGCTCTGCGCGCAGGACCGCAGCGAAGTCGGACCGTATCAATCGCCGATGGAGGACGGCATGCAGCATTTCCACGAGTTCTACCGCAACGCGATGGAGCCGCATCTCGCGGCATTCTGATGGGATTTCCTCCATGGCTCGCGCAACCCGTAATCCCGCTCGATCCCCGGCCGCGCCTGGTCCCGCGCAAGCAGCCATGTATTCGACGTTGATCGGCACGGCGGAGCTCGCACGACACCTCGGCGATCCGGCGTTCGTCATCGTCGACGTGCGCCACGATCTCGCGCAGCCCGAGCACTTCGGCTGCGAGGCTTACGCGAAAGCGCACGTGCCGGGCGCCGTCTTTGCGCATCTCGATCGCGATCTGTCTGCAGCGAAGAGCGGCCGCAACGGCCGCCACCCGCTGCCGACGCCGGAAGCCACCGCAGGAGTCTTCGGGCGCCTCGGCATCGATGCGAAGAAGCAGGTGGTTGCCTACGACCAGGACGGCGGCCTGTTCGCGGCGCGGCTATGGTGGATGCTGCGCTGGCTCGGACACGACAACGCGGCGGTGCTCGATGGCGGATTCGCGAAGTGGCAGCGCGAAGGGCGGCCCGTCACGGCGGAATCGCCTGCCACCGAGCAGACGACTTTCGTGCCGACGCTTGTACGTCCCACCGTCAGTGCGATGGGCGTCGCGGCAAGCCTGCCACGCCACGATCTGTTGTTGCTCGATGCGCGCGCCGCCGAGCGCTATCGCGGCGACGTCGAGCCGCTCGATGCCGTTGCCGGTCACATCCCCGGCGCGCTCAATCGCCCGTATGCGCGCAACCTCGGGGCCGACGGCACGTTTCGTCCGGCGCGCGAGCTGCGCAGCGAAATCGACGCGATCCTGCATGGCCGCTCGGTCGACGATGTCGTTCACTACTGCGGCTCGGGGGTGAGCGCGTGTCACAACGTGCTCGCGATGGCGATAGCCGGCTATCCGCTGACGCGGCTTTATCCGGGCTCGTGGAGCGAGTGGAGCGCCGACGCGAAACGACCAGTGGCCAAGGGACAAGTCTAGGCCTTGTCACGCAGGGCCCAACTCGCAAGCTGCGTGTAACGTGCGCCGTCGGCGCCGGTTTCCGAGCGCATCAGCGCGATCGAATCGATGTCCCAAAGGAATGGACCCGCAGCCTCGTGCGGATACGGCCCGCGGCATCGGCGCGCGAGCGTCACGTGCGGATGAAAACGCTGATCGTCGAATGAAATGCCGTTCGCGGCAAGCGCGACGGCGAACGACTTCGCCAACGCGTCAAGCGCCGGCGGCGGCGATGATGCGCCGATCCATGCGATGCCCGCGCGGCGAAAGCCGCCTTGCGTGTCAAGCGTAATGCGCATCGCTTCGCACTCGATCGTTGCGCCCGCCGCCGTCAGCGACCCGAGCCGCGCCGTGGGCCACGCGCCGATGAACGCGAGCGTCAGGTGGATGTTGTCGGCGGGAACGGGCCGCCCGTGCGCGCGACGGGCGATGTCACGCGCCAGGTCACCGAGCGCAATCGCAAGCGCCGGCGGCGGGACGAGCGCGTAAAACACGCGCAAGGTCGCGGCGCCCCGCGACACTTGCGTCCCTTTTGTGTGCGCGTCGCTCAGCCGTTCGCGACGTGCAGCTTCTTCGCCTTGTCGAAGAACTGCTCGTCCTCGGTCGAGCCTTTCAGCGCGGTGGTCGATGCGTGGCCACCCTGCACCGTCTGCGTCACCTGGTCGAAATAGCCGGTGCCCACTTCCCGCTGATGCTTGACCGCCGTGAAGCCCTGACCGACGGCTGCGAATTCCGCCTCCTGCAACTCGACGAACGCCGACATGTTCTGCCGCGCATAGCCGTGCGCGAGATGGAACATCGAATAGTTGAGGCTGTGAAAGCCGGCAAGCGTGATGAACTGGAACTTGTAGCCCATGGCGCCCAGCTCGCGCTGGAAGCGGGCGATCGTTGCATCGTCGAGATTCTTCTTCCAGTTGAACGACGGCGAGCAGTTGTAAGCGAGGAGCTTGTCCGGAAATTTCGCATGGATCGCGTCGGCAAACGCTTTCGCGAAGGCGAGGTCGGGCTTGCCGGTTTCGCACCAGATGAGATCGGCGTAGCGCGCGTAGGCTAGTCCGCGCGATACCGCCTGCTCGATGCCGGCGCGCGTCTTGTAGAAGCCCTCGGCCGTCCGCTCGCCGGTGCAGTACGCCTTGTCGTTGTCGTCGATGTCGGAGGTCAGCAAGTCGGCGGCTTCGGCATCGGTGCGCGCGAGCAGGATCGTCGGCACGCCGAGGCAATC
>Ga0070696_100000692_pt1 | contig 21574 bp, 10 predicted proteins | sample KBSK1253metaG_FD_65474 | JGI IMG/M metagenome (GOLD analysis project Ga0070696, IMG submission 65474) | Corn, switchgrass and miscanthus rhizosphere microbial communities from Kellogg Biological Station, Michigan, USA - KBS K1-25-3 metaG | ecosystem: Host-associated > Plants > Roots >... | reverse complement strand
ATTTGACCGGCCATCTGCTGGATCTTGATGATCACAAACTCGGCGGGCTTGAGCGGCGCGAATCCGACGATGATGTTGACGATGCCGCGATTGATATCACTTTGTGTTGTGGTTTCTTTATCACATTTCACGAAGTAGGCATCGCGCGGTGTGCTGCCCTGAAATGCGCCCTGTCTGAACAGATCGTGCATGAACGCACCGACGTTGAGTCGTATCTGCGCCCACAACGGCTCGTCGTTCGGCTCGAACACCACCCACTTCAACGCGCGGTAGAGCGTCTCCTCGATGAACAGGGCCGTGCGCCGCACCGGGATGTATTTCCATTCTGAGCCGACTGCGTCGTTGCCCTGCAGAGTCCGCGCGCCCCATGCGATTGTGCCGTAAACCGGGAAGCTTCGAATGCAATTGATCGCCTGCGGATTCAATACGCCGTTCTCGTCATTGGTCAAAACGTTCTTCGGGCCAAGCGCTCCCGTCAGGCTTGCTTCTGTTCCCGCCGGGGCTTTCCAGACTCCGCGATTTGAATCGGTGCGCGCATAGAGACCGGCCATGAACCCGCACGGCGGAAACTCGCCTGGCCGATTCTCCTGCAGCGGGTCCGCCGCCTTTATCCAAGGAAAGTAAAACGCCGCGTTGATCGAATCGGCGCCGGTCAGGCTGCCGTTTGGGCCACCCTGCAGCGAGTTGAATGAATCGCCCTGCGCACAATCGGCGATAAGGAACGCTCGGCGCGCGTGACAGAACTGTTCGAGAGTCCCGAGCGTGCCCGCATTGGTTTCGCCGGGAACACATAGCAGGTTGAACAGGTCGATTCGATCCAGGTAATAAACGCCACCGACGCCGGTTGTGGGAAGGATCGCTGTTTCGAACTTGCCGTCGTTTACTTCGAGCGGCTTTCCCGCGTTGCCGCCGGTTAGTTTCGCCGCGTCCGGAATCTCGCCGGCCTTCGGATCTGGCGGGACGGTAAAAGCAGTGTCGGCTGGCGGATCAGTCGCATTGCCCTGGACCTCGCCGAGGACAAATGCGGACTCGTTCTTCAGGACACTCTCGACGAATCTGGGGTCCTGTTTGTCCATCGACAGATTCTCGAAGGTCTCGACGGGGATACCCTTCTTGTCCTGCTTGAAATTGTTGACCACGAGTCGAAAGCGTTTGTCGTTTGGCGCGGGGCGCTTTTTGGTTACGATGGCGTAGTCGTTTGCCCATGCGCCGGCGCTCGAAGCCGTAACCTTGAGTTTGTTGTCCAGCGTCACTACCGCGGATGCGGCATTCTCGGTGGCGGTTTGTGAATCTGTTCTCACCACTCGCACGATGTAGGCGCGCTGCCCGCCGTTAATAAAGAAGTGATATACGGAATAGCTCATCGGGCTTCCGGGATCCATGCCGCCGAATTTTCGATCGTACTCAGCCCAACTGAGCACCAGTTCGGCGCGGTCGGTCGGCCCTTTCGCGGCCCAGCCGACAAACGCTGTTATCGATGTCGCGACCCCTGTGATGGTGCGCACCCCGCTTTTCAACTCCTCGATGTAGACGCCAGGATAGGTCGGTGCAATTGGCATAGTTTAACTTCTCCTTAGTCAAGTAGTCCGGCTCCCTGCTGCAAGCAGGTCACCCGGTGAGGATAGTCAGACCCGTCGCGGTAGCCGGGATTCAGGATTACAACCCGGGGCGATCAGCCGGCTTGTGGCCAGTGCTTCAGTAGTAACTCGATTTCATCTCGTTTGCTGCGATCGACTCCGTAATGAACTCGCGAATCCGTTCCCATCCGAGCCACTATCAGCCCGCGCTCGGTAAGCTGGGCGAGCGCTTGTTTTACTCGCTCGGACTGCCGCTTGATGTTTTGATCCAGCAGCCACCACTCAACGATACCTTCCAGGGTATCCTGCGCGTCGGGATTGGCATGCAGATAAGCAAGGATTTGATACGCCATGTCGGCCTCACCTGCCTTGTCGCCGCCAGAGTTCAAAGTCACTCCTTTGCTCCCCGGACTGTAGCCACGGTAGCAATTCGCGTACTCGTCGCTTAGTTATTGGGACTACGTAAGGCGGCCCTGGCGGGCAGGACTTATTTATCTCGGTGAATTCTCGCCACACAGCAAAGCGCGTCCACTTTGCCGGATAAGTTTTGCCAGGAGGAAATTGTCCTATTGGCGTCAGGCTTTGTCCGCCTCCGAACTATCAATCGGTTGAATAAGCTTCAGAGGTTGAACTCTCCGCATTCATCCACTATCGTGGTGCCCTGCACCGTTCACCGGAAAGGACTCGCCATGAACTTTGAATACTCCGAAAAGGTGAAAGCGCTTCAGCAAAGACTCAGCGCCTTTATGGACGAATACGTTTATCCAAATGAGAAGACCTTCTATCGACAAATCGAGCAAGGCAACAGGTGGGAACCAACAGCGATCATTGAAGAGCTGAAACCAAAAGCGCGCGCCGCCGGATTGTGGAATCTCTTCCTGCCCGAGAATCCCTACGGCGAGGGTTTGTCTAATCTTGAATACGCGCCGCTTTGCGAAATCATGGGCCGCTCCACGATGGCGCCCGAAGTGTTCAACTGCTCGGCGCCGGACACCGGCAACATGGAGGTGCTCGCGCGATACGGAAGCGAAGAGCAAAAAGAGCGATGGCTCAAGCCGCTGCTTGACGGCGAAATTCGTTCCTGTTTTGCGATGACCGAGCCCGCGGTTGCGTCGTCGGATGCAACCAACATTCAGGCGAGCATCGTGCGCGACGGCGACAGCTACGTCATCAACGGGCGCAAGTGGTGGAGCTCAGGCGCGGGCGACCCGCGCTGCAAGATCGCGATTTTCATGGGCAAGACCGATCCGTCGGCGCAAATTCACAAACAGCAATCAATGATACTCGTGCCGATGGATGCGCCCGGCGTCAAGATCGAGCGAATGCTCACGGTGTTCGGCTACGATCACGCGCCGCACGGCCACGGCGAGGTGGTTTTCGAAAACGTGCGAGTGCCCGCTTCGAATATTCTGCTCGGCGAAGGACGAGGCTTCGAGATCGCGCAGGGACGGCTGGGGCCCGGCCGCATTCATCACTGCATGCGATTAATCGGATTGGCTGAGCGGGCGCTTGAGACTATGTGCAAGCGGGTTCGCTCGCGCGTGGCGTTCGGCAAGCCCATCGCCGCGCAGGGAACGATTCGCGCGGACATCGCCACTTCGCGGATCGAGATCGAACAATTGCGGCTGCTGACTTTGAAAGCGGCGTACATGATGGACACGGTCGGGAACAAGGCCGCGCGCGCCGAGATCGCGATGATCAAAGTGGTCGCGCCGAGCATGGCATTGCGAGTGATCGATCGAGCGATCCAGGCTTGCGGCGGCGGCGGTGTGAGTCAGGACTTCGAGCTGGCGGCGGCGTGGGCGGGCGCGCGGACCTTGCGGCTCGCGGACGGACCCGATGAAGTCCATCGCGAAGCAATCGCGAAGCTCGAGTTGAAGAAGTACGAGTAGTCTAGCTTCGTCTAACCGTCGAAACGAAGGACGCCCACTTTTTCGAGCACCCTCAGGTAATCGGCGACTTCCTCGACCGCCACGGGACCGTAGGCGGCCGTGATGAAATCGCGGATGGCTTGAATGCTGCGCTTGCCGTCTACCAGATTCAGAATTTCGTAGAGGACTATTTCTCCATTCGGCCGCGCGCCGATGCGCTCGATCGGGCGCAGGTCTTCGCCGCTCGCGCGGTCGGCGACGTAATCGTAGTAGTAAACATTCATCGGCCCGGATATTTTTCGCGTTGGCACTCGCCCGAAGTCGGCGGTCACCGAACGCGGTCTCGAGGCTTCTTTTGGATTGCGCGGCTTCTGGTCTCTCGGTTCCTCGCGAGCTTCCAGTGTGAATACAACCCGCTTGCCTTTGCGTTGTTCGCTCAGCACGCCGGTGAGCAGCAACCACATTCCACTCAATTGATCGATTTGATTCTCGACCTTCGTCGCGAGGGCCTTGTCGTCGGGCGCAAGCATAAGCACGGATGTCAGGGCTTCGGCGTCGTGTTCGAGCGAACGCGCGATGATGTTGCGAGACTCGTCGATTGCGCCCGCGACTCCGGACACTTCGATAGCGTGCGCCCGGTCGCGTGTGACGGGCACTCGTGCAACGGCGCGAGCGAAAACCTCGTCGGCAAGCCGCGCCGCTTCACGAGCGCCCGCGTGCGCCAGAAAATAACCCGACGCCGCCGCAATGAAAGAAGAGCGTTTCATCTTCGTGGGATCGATGTTCGCCGGAGTGTCGTTGTTGGTGTGAATGAAAACGTCGGGCCAGTCGCGCAAATAGATCGCCGGGATGCGGAACGTGCCTTCCTGATAGACGTCGTGATCGGAACCCATCTCAAATGGAGTCGAATCGGCGACGAAGCTGTCTTTGCTGCCCCCGGGCGACACCAGCCCATCCTCGAAACCGGCTCCCGACGCCGCTTTCACGCTGCCTGCTATCACGTAGTCGCCGAAAATATCGCCGACTGTATCAACGCAGCTCGGCAGCGACGCCGGCGTGTGAGTCACGTGCAGCACCGACTTTGTGATCGCATAATTCCCGCCCACCATATCGCAATGCACGACCGCCTTCATTCGTCGAACGATCTCAGGGTGAGCAGCGAAGTAAGCAACGGTGCCGCTGATCTCGGGCGGCCAGATGAATCGTATCGTGCGCCGAGGAGCTTCGATTTCGCCGCGCTTTATCAAGATCATCAGTGTGCGCGCGACTTCCAGGATCGCCGCCGCGCCCGAAGCGTTGTCGTTGGCGCCGGGCCGTTGATGACACAAATGACATGAGTAGACGATTTCTTCTGCGGCAGCGGAGGTCCCGGGAATAACGGCCGATACGACATCGTAGTTGCTTTGCGTGAGTTCGGCTTTCACCGTCGCGTGAAGAGTGATTTGCTCGCCACGCGCAAGCCGGGCCTGATATTCGCGCGCGCGCCGGAGCGAAATCATGAACGCGAATTTGTTTTTCGGATTGTACGGCGACAGATGCCCCCAGCGGACGTTGTCGGCATAATCGCCGGACCAACCCGTGACTTGATTCTGCTGATAACTGAGGATGCCCGCGGCGCCGCGTTCGTCGCACGCCATCCTATGAACGCCGGCGACCCCTCCGCCCGCGAGCACGATGTGACCCGCCACGTCTTTGCCTTCGTAATCTTTTGCGGACGTGCCCGTTCCAACATCGATGAGCGTCGTCGTTGCCTCGGCGCTCTGCGAATAATCCGCGAGCGCGACTCGCATCTCATTCCAGTCGGCAACTTTAGTTTTGTTCGGTTCGATCTCCCACAACTCGCCGCGCTCAGCTTCCCACCCGGGCGCGGACTTAAGCGTGTAATAAGTCTTTTCTCCATCCGCGGGAAAGCGTTCGATCTGCACCTGCGAGAGGCCGTATTCCCTGGCCTTGTCCGCTATGTACCCGGCGGCTTGCGAGAAACCCGACGAGGCTTGCACGCGATGATATCGAGAAAGTTCGGTGACTGTGTCTTTTGCAATCAATCCGCTGATCTCCGACGCGAGTGCGGTCACTTCCTTATCGGTGAGCAAGCTTGTTTTGGTGAATTGATTTTGCTGAGACTGCGCGGCAACGGGGCCGGCGAAGGAATGAAACAGAACGACCCACAAGATGAGTAGCGAGACGGCGTTTTGCATTAGTTTGATAGCCTTTTCTTTATTTGCGCGTCAGTCGTACAAGTTATCAGACGACGCGATTCGGGAGATGCATTTTAACCTAATGGCGTGACGTGAACGCAAACCTTTGGAGGGTCCGAGCGCGGAATAGGTTAGGCGAGGGGTTCACCCAAACAGGGCGACCGCAATCGGCCGCCCTGTTCGGAACTCGGCGCGCTCAATCAAATCTGAAGGTCACACCCGTGCTGACGCGTAGGTTGTGACGCCACTCCTTGTCGCCCGTAAACGGGTCTCGGTCGCGAAATGGAATGTAATCGGCTTGGATTAACCTGACGGCCACGTTACGCGCGACTTTCACGTCAACGCCTCCGCCGGCGCCAAGCGCGAAGTCGACGCTCGAACCGACGTCCTGGATCTCGCGCCTCACTCCTCCCACCAGGGCATGCGCAAAGCCTTCGACGCGGTGGCCTCGCGCCGTCACCCGAGGCCCAAACAGAAAATTGAAAGTTGTGAACCTGATGTTCGGGCCGAAAACTTCGAATTCCTTCCTGTGATAGCTGAAGTCGGCGACGACGCCGAAACTCCTGGACAGGTTCGCCGCTCCGCTTACCGCGAACCCGTGAAACCCCTCGCGTTGCTGAAAGAACGGATCCCCGCTTGTATCGAACGGGTCACTGATCTTTATATCGGCACTGAAGTAGGAATAACCTCCGAATACCTCGGCCTTCGGGTAATCACTTTGAGCGCGAGCCGCCACGGTGCACAGCAAAATCACTCCGGAAATAAACAACAACTTCTTCATGACAAACTAAGCCTCCCCTTTTGATCTTCGGCCGCACGGCGACCGATGGAAGAAGCCCAGCAAGATCAAGTCCAAGATTCGCAGCGCAATGCCTGGCCTAAGGCAGAGACGTCCCTGTTCCCGCATAGTTCCGCGGTTTCAATGTGGAAACGTTGAACGCGCAGCGGACGGGGCGACGTCACTATCAAACCAGGGTGTGACAAACGTGACCCACGAAACGAGCACGTATGCCAGGACGCGGGTGGCGTGTAAGAAAACCGGACGAGGCCAAGCGCGAGGCAATATGAGGAATCGAAGACTGCCGTGTCGATGAAAACCTGGAAACCTTATTTCCTTCGCAGATTCATTCGCGCCTGGGCGATCGACATCGCGGCCGCGTAAGCATAGCCGCAAAGGTAGATCATCAAAAACGGCAGCGTGCCGAAGATCCCGCTGTCGACCGCGTACCAGATCGTAAACACAAAATAGATCGCGAACAACAACTCGAGCAGCGGCAACTCGAGTCGGCGCGGAACGTAGCTCTTCTTCACCCATATAGTGTCGCTTGTGTTCTCGATTCGGTACTTGGGCGTGCGCACGAACGGAGTCTTCACTCCGAGCACCGCTTCCAGCACCGCTCGCGCGTTAGAAAACGTCAGCGCGATTCCCATACTCATCACGAACGGAATGTACTTGAGCGATTTTTTCCAGGTGTCCGGATGCAGATACCGCTGCGTGACAACGTAATAAACGATCACCGACAGGGTCGAGAAAGTGAGTATCGGGACATCGAGCGCGAACAGGTGAAAGAGTCCCTGGTTGTAACGGACGATCAGTATCGGGAAGTTTATCAACGCCAGCACGATCACGAGCGGCGCGGCGAGATTACCGGTCAGCCGAAAGAACTGCTCGAGCTTAACACGCATGGGCAAACGCGGATCGTGCCACATTCGGCGAAGCAACTTCATTCCTACTTGCACGACGCCCTTTGCCCAGCGGCGCTGCTGCGACTTGAAGGCGTTTATTTCGACCGGGAGCTCCGCGGGGACATCGTCGTCGGCCAGATAAACGAATCGCCAGCCCATCAGTTGCGCCCGATATGAAAGGTCTGTGTCCTCGGCGAGCGTGTCGTGCTGCCAGCCTCCCGACCACTCGATTGCTTCGCGTCGCCACATACCGGCAGTCCCGTTGAAATTGAAGAAGCCGCCGCATCGATTGCGCGCCACCTGCTCGATCACGAAGTGACCGTCGAGCATGATCGCCTGCACCTTGGTGAGCAGCGAATAGTCCGCGTTGATGTGACTCCAGCGCATCTGCACCATTCCGACGCGCTCGTCGGTGAAGAAGTCCAGCATCTTGCTGATGCAATCGGGGCGCGGCACAAAATCGGCGTCGAAGATCAAAACCAATTCGCCCGAAGATTTCTTGAGCCCCGCTTCGAGCGCGCCGGCCTTGAACCCTTCGCGGTTCTCGCGGTGATGATAAACAATGTCAACACCCTCAGCGAAGTATTTGCTTACCGCGGCCGAAGCGATCTGTTGCGTTCGGTCGGTCGAATCATCCAGCACCTGAATCTCGAGCAAATCGCGCGGATACTCGAGCTTGACCACTGCGTCAATCAACCGCTCGGCCACATACATTTCATTGAACAACGGAAGCTGGACGGTGACTCTTGGTAAACGATCCGGAGAGAATCGAGCCTTCGGTTGCGGTTTGTGCTTTTGATAGCGCAGAAACAAATACACAAGCCGGTAGCGATATACACCGTACACCGAAAGCAATCCGAGAATGCCAAAGTAGACGCACATGAAATAAATATCGAGCGCGTCGTTGACATTCAGGTAGCTGATGTTACCGGCCGGATAGCGGCCGCCATGCGTCGATGACGAAGCAACGAACTTGTCGATCGCGACGTTGCCGGTTTCGGCAAGCGGCATCGCGAGAAGCTCGACTTGACTGGTCTTGCCCGCCTGAACCGTTACCGAACCAAGAATGCGATCTAGTCCCGAGCACTCAGACGCGAGCACGTAGTTACCGGGCTCGAGCGAGTCAAAAGAAAACGAGCCTTTTGCGTCGGTGACCGTTTCGGTCTCGCGGCCCGTCGCTTTGTCGCGAGCCTTAACCGTGAGCCCGATCATTATGTATCCGCGCACTTCGATTATCTTGCCCTGGATCGAGGGTTCAGTCGCGGCGTGAACCAGCCCCGCAACCATAAAGATGAGGACGGCGGGCAGGGCCGATCGTATTAGCTTCTTCATTTGATTCCTATTATGACTGCCGCGAACTCGGAAGCGGGGTTATTACTCTCCTGGTCCAGTCAAGCGGAGAGTATAGGGATGTAATTCGCTCATTTCAAGATTCGCCAGGATGACGCTTGTCGACAGAGTAAACGAAGAGGTCAATATGTCGGCGGCGTTCTTCCCGAATAAGGCGGTTCACCGGAAGACGAAGACGACCCATACCCCGATTGGAAATCCGGATTCGCGGGCGCACCCTGCGGAGGATACGGCTGGCCTTTGCGCTTTTCGAATATGGCGGTACCAATCACGCCTCCGACTGCCGCCATACCGATCGCGACGATCGCAAACACAAGCCATATCGCCAACGAGACGAATATCGGATGGTCCTGCATTGTCGCGACGAATTGCCGCAACGTCTCGCGAGTGGCTACGTCCTCGATTGCGTCGGAGCGAGCTTGCATCTGCGCGACGGACGCCGACCACTGAAGCAAACTGAGCGGGACTCCGATAACCAGATAGACGAGCGAGCCTACGACACCGGCGAGGGCGCCGGCTCCGGCGCCGTCGCCTTTGGTGACTGGAAGCACCGGTGACCGCTTGATCAACAAGTACGCCGCGAGCGCTCCTCCCGCGATTCCCCAGCCGCAGCAACAAAAATTACCGAGCGACACGATTGGGATCACGGACCCCAGCCCGAGCACGAGCCCGCCCAAAAGCGCCGGTTGTAGTTTGGAAGGTCTTTCAACCATTGTCAGAATCGAACAACCGTATCGGGGCCGCCTTCGATGTGAACCGTGTCGATGAACCGCACGCGCTTCGTTCGCTCGGTTGCCATGATGATCGAAGAAGTGCGAGTGCCCGTTCCAAAGAATCGCACGCCGCGCAGTATGGTTCCATCGGTCACACCCGACGCGGCGAAGATCAGCTTCTTACCCGGCGCCAGATCATCCGTATCGTAGATGCGGCGCGGATCGCTTATGCCCATCTCCTTCATTCGCTCGATCACCCCTTCGGGGATTCGGCTGCGGTCCTCAACGTCTTCGAGTTGATCCTTCAGCACGAACCGAGCGAGTATCTGCCCGTTCAGGCATTTCATCGCCGCCGCCGTCAGCACTCCCTCCGGAGCGCCGCCCGTACCCATCACCGCGTGCACGCCCGAGCCTGCCACCGCCGCCGAGATGCCCGCTGAAAGATCGCCGTCGGTGATCAGCCTGATTCGAGCGCCGGCCTCGCGAATCTCTTTGATCAACCTTTCATGACGCGGCCGTTCGAGCACGATTACGACCAGGTCCTCGATGTCGCGATTCAACCGGCGCGCTATGCTGCGGAGGTTGTCCTTGACCGGCGCATCAAGATCCACCGCGCCCTTTGAAGAAGGTCCGACGATCAGCTTCTGCATGTACACATCCGGCGCGCGAAGCAGGCCGCCTTTCTCGGCGCAAGCCATCACCGCGATCGCGTTGCCCGACCCGGTGGCGCACAGATTCGTGCCCTCCAGCGGATCGACTGCGATATCGACCTCCGGAAACTGATCGCCGTCCTCGACGTCGGAGTGATGGCCGATTCCGACTTTCTCGCCAATGTACAGCATCGGCGATTCATCGCGTTCTCCTTCGCCGATGACGATCTCGCCGCGCATCGGAACGGTGTCCATCACCTCGCGCATCGCTTCGACAGCCGCGTGATCCGAGTATTTGCGATCACCCTGCCCCATCGTTTGCGCCGAAGCGATGGCCGCGGCTTCGACCACACGCAGGAAGTCGAGCCCCAACTCGTGCTCCATCTTTCGTTCTCGCATAAGTCCTCCAGTATGAGTGCGACATCAGCTCAAGGGGAGTTGATAATGATTCAACGACCCTGCTTTTTCAAGTGCGAACGGGTTGGGGGCCGGGAGCTGTGTCAATCACATGCAAGCCGATTTAGACGTGGACATGCAGAGTGCTTTGGGGTAACATCGCAGCCACTCAAAATCGCCCGGAGGTCCGACACGGGCGTCAGGTCTCAAGAATCGAAAAGGGAAGACAGACTCGCTGGAGCTTCGCTGGAGCTTGATGTTGAGAAGGACGGTCATCGCATTGCTTTGTAGCTTGATGCTGGCGCCGGGCCTGCTCTGTCATGCGCTGGCCTTGCGCGAGAACGCCAGTGCATCGCTTTCGCAGGATCTTTCGCCTCAGGCAGTGACGCTCATCATCAACGAATACCTGGCCGATCCGCCGGCTGTCGGTGGAGACGCAAACGGCGACGGAACGATTAGCGCAACGAACGATGAGTTCGTTGAAGTCGTCAATAGCGGAGCAACGGCGCTCAACGTCGGCGGGTTCACCATCAGCGATGCAACGCAGGTAAGGTTCACGTTTCCCGCGGGCAAGATGATTCCGCCCGGCGAGGCGGCGGTCATATTCGGAGGCGGCACTCCGACCGGCTCGTTTGGGAACGCCGGAGCAAATGGACTCGTGTTTACTGCATTGTCGGGCGGGCTCTCGCTGAACAACGCCGGCGATACGATTACGGTGAAAGACAGCTCGAGCGTGGTAGTTGATACGTTAACTTTTACATCCACCCAGGGAAACGCCGATCAATCAATCACGCGCAGCCCGGACATCACCGGTGGATTCGTCAATCATTCGACGGCGACCGGCAGCGGAGGCGCGTTGTTCTCGCCGGGCGCGAAAGTCGACGGCAGCACCTTCACGCCCCCCAATCCCCTGATCAGTTCGATATCGCCTACGGTGACAATTGCCGGAAGCGGCAACGTGCCTCTGATGGTCGCGGGCAGTAATTTTCAGATGGCGTCGATGGTCCTTGTTGACGGCGCGCCGATAAGCACTTCTTTTCAGAACGCGAATCTGTTGAACGCGACTATTCCCCCGGCCGTGACAAACTCACCGGGGGCGCATTCGGTGACAGTCGAGAATCCCGGCCCGGTTAGTTCAAACTCAAAAACATTCACGGTGCTTGCCGGCCTTGGAATAAACGAATACCTGGCTAACGGCTCCGCTGGTGATGCAAACGGGGACGGCACCATCAGCGCAACTCAGGACGAATTCGTCGAGATCATCAATCGCACAAGCTCGGCTGCCAACGTTGCAGGCTTCACGATCAGCGACACCGATGCAGTGCGATTTACTTTTCCGCCGGGAACGATTATTCCGGCGAACGAAGTCGCCGTTATTTTCGGCGGCGGCACGCCTACCGGCGACTTCGGCAATGCGCGTGCGAACGGTCTCGTATTCACCGCGACGCTTTCGCTGAACAACACCGGCGATACGATCTCGTTGAAAGACTCAGGAAGCATCGTCATCGAATCCATCACGTACGGCGCGAGTGAAGGAGGCGCTGCCTCATCCATCACCCGCAGCCCGGACGTCACGGGCGATTTCGTCCCGCACTCGACCGCTCCCGGAAGCGGAGGCGCGCTATTCTCGCCCGGCACGCGCATCGACGGCACTACGTTTACTCCGCCGAATCCTTTGATCAGCACGATATCACCGACTTCGACAATCGTCGGGAGCGGCGATGTGCCTTTGATGGTCACGGGCAGTCACTTTCAAATGGCCTCAATTGTCCGCGTTGACGGATCGCCCATTAGCACCACGTTTCAGAACGCGAGTCTGTTAAACGCGACGATTCCGCAGTCCGTCACAAACGTACCGGGGCCGCATTCGGTGACCGTAGAGAATCCAGGCCCGGCGGGTTCCAACGCGAAAACGTTCACGGTGCTTCCCGTCGTCGGGATCAACGAATATCTGGCCGATCCACCCGATGGCGCAGCGGGCGATGCAAACGGAGATGGCCTTACGAGCTCATCACAGGACGAATTCGTCGAGATCATCAACCGCACCAGTGTCGCCGTCAATGTCGGCGGATTCACGGTCAGCGACGCCGACGCCCTGCGCTTTACTTTTCCCCCGGGAACATTCATTCCGGCTAACGAAGTAGCGGTCATCTTCGGCGGAGGGACGCCGACCGGCGAATTCGGCAATGCGCGAGCTAACGGACTTGTGTTCACCGCGACGCTTTCGTTGAACAACGACGGCGATACGATCTCGTTGAAAGACAATGCGAGCAACGTTATCGAATCCGTCACATACGGGGCGGCCGAGGGCGGCGCCAATCAATCGATCACGCGCAGTCCGGACGTATCCGGAAACTTCGCGATGCACTCGACTGCGCCGGGCAGCGGTGGGCGGCTCTTTTCGCCGGGCACGCGACTGGACGGCAGCTTCTTCACCGCGCCAAACCCGCTGATCGGCTCGATCGCTCCTGATTCCGCGGTCGCGGGTTCGGGCGCTGTTCCGATAACGGTAAATGGAAATCATTTCGACGCGTCGGCGCGCGTTCGCGTGGACGGCTCGCCCATCGACACGACTTTTCAAAATGCGATGCAGTTGACGGCGGCCGTTCCCGCATCTGTGACCAATGCCGGCGGAGCGCACGCGGTCACGGTGGAGAATCCGGGCCCGGTCATTTCCAATGCGGTTACCTTCACCGTTCTTGCGACGGTTGGCATAAACGAATACCTTGCGGATCCGCCCGACGGCGCGGCGGGCGACGCAAACGGCGACGGAGTTACCAGCTCATCGCAGGACGAATTCGTCGAAGTAATCAATCGCACCAGCTTGCCCATCGACATCGGCGGCTATTCGATCAGCGATGCCGATGCTCTGCGCTTCACTTTTCCATCGGGCACGATCCTTCCGGCTAACGAAGCGGCAGTCATCTTCGGCGGCGGAACGCCCACCGGCGACTTCGGGAATGCGCGATTGAACGGCCTCGTATTTACTGCGACGCTTTCTTTGAACAACACCGGCGATACAATCTCGCTGAAAGACGGCGCGAGCAGCGTTGTCGAATCCATCACCTACGGATCGAGCGAGGGTGGCGCCAATCAGTCAATCACCCGCGGCCCGGACAGCACGGGCAACTTCGTTACGCACTCGACGGCCTCGGGCTCCGGCGGGCGATTGTTCTCGCCGGGCACTCGACTTGATGGCTCACCGTTTACCGTAGGCCCGCGCATAACTTCGATCGCCCCCGCAAGCGCGCCAAAGGATGACCCGCCGTTTGAGATCACGGTGATGGGCAGCGGCTTCGATTCAATGTCCGACGTTTTGATTGATGCGCTGCCGGTGACAAGCATGTTCGTGAGCGCCGGTGAGTTGAAGGCGATGGTGCCCGCAAGCGTGACCGGAGTTAGTGGATTTCATGAGGTGCGAGTGCGGAACGAGGGCGGCAATCGCTCGAACACCGCAACGCTCACGATAATTCCGCCGCCGCCGTTTTTGTCCGATCTGCGGCCCAGGCTCGTCACGATAGGCAGCGGGCAATTCACATTGTTCATCGCGGGTGTGAATTACGATTCGGCATCCGTCGTGCTGGTCGAGGGAACGCCGGTCTCGACTACATTTGTCGACTCCCGCGAACTGAAAGCCCTCGTGCCGGCGTCGTTTGTTACATCTCTCGGGACGCGGCGCGTCGTTGTTCGCAACAGCGGCGGAATCGAGTCCAATCAGGACTCGTTCGAGGTTATACCCGCGGCGACTGTTTTGACGTCGCTGTTCCCGACAAGCGTGCGAGCCGGCGCTCCAGGTTTTACGCTCTCGATCAAAGGCGCCAATCTCAAGAGCGGCGCAAGCGTGATGTTCGACAAGACCCAGCTCGAATCGATATTCATTTCGTCCTCAGAGTTGAGAACCGATGTGCCCGCTTCCTTGATTGCAAGCGTCGGGATTCGCGCGGTGTCGGTTCGCAATCCCGGCGAAGCTTCTTCAAACGAGTTGATCTTCTTTGTTCTTCCTGACCCGCCCATCATCGCTTCGCTTGAGCCAGCCGGAGTCCTGGCGGGGAGCGGGGACGTGATGGTCACAGTGAACGGCTCGAAATTTCAACGCGGCGCGGTCGTGCGAGTAATTGAAGACACGCGCCGCCCGGCCGCGCTTGATACGACGTTCGCCGGCGAGGGCCGGCTTCAAGCGAAGGTGCCGGCGTCGTTCACGCAGGTTCCGGGCGTTGTGCTGCTCGGTGTTGAGAATCCCGACGGCGGTTTGTCAAACGCCGCGCCGCTCAGAATATTCATCAAGGATCCGCTGGTGATAAACGAGTATCTTGCCGATCCACCCGAAGGCGCCGCGGGCGACGCGAACGGGGACGGCACGCGCAGCTCTTCAGCGGATGAGTTTGTCGAGATTCTAAATCGCAGCGGCGAACCATTGGATATCTCGGGCTACACGCTGTCGGATGCCGACGCCCTCAGACACGTCTTTGCCGCGGGCACGGTCCTTCCGGCCTTTGAAGCGACGGTCGTGTTTGGCGCAGGCACGCCAACCGGGGCCTTTGGCAACGCGAGCGAGAATCATCTGGTGTTCAAGGCTTCGGCGGGCGGGCTGTCGCTGAATAATGGCGGTGACACGATTACGTTAAAGGACGCACAGGGAAATGTCGTGCAGGAGATCAAGTTCGGCGCGGGAGAAGGAGGAGCGGGTCAATCACTGAATCGCGATCCCGATGGTGATGGTTCAACGTTCACGCTGCACGCGATTGTTGCCGAGAATTTCGCGCGATTGTTTTCGCCGGGCACAAGAGCGAACGGCTCGACCTTCACGATCAAGCCCGCGATATCAGGCTTATCACCCGCTTCGGTTCGAGTTGGCGCGCTGTCGTTTTCGCTTGTGGTCACTGGAAGCAAATTCCTTCCGGGCGCTGTTGTGCTGTTAGGCACGACGCCTCTTGCGACGGTGTTTCGCTCGGATTCACAACTCGAAGCGCAAGTCCCCGCCAGTCTCGTCGCAAGCGCGGGCGCGGTCGAGATCCGAGTGCGCAACCCGAGGGGCGAACTCTCGAGCGCATCGCCACTGTTGATCATCGACGATCCACCGCGCATTTCGGGCATCACTCCGCAGGTGGCGGGCACCGGAGCGGACAAGCTCGACGTTACGATCAGCGGCGAACGTTTTCAGCAAGGCGCCGTTGTCTTTGTGCAGGGCTCGCGAATGGAAACGCGATTCATCTCGGCGACTTCGCTGGTAGCGACGTTGCCGGGCGCGCTGCTCGTTCGCGCGGCCGAGCTTCCGGTGCTGGTCGAGAACACGGACGGTAATCGATCGAACACGGCGATGCTGACGGTCGAGAACGGCCCGCTGATCACGCGGCTGTCGAAGGGTAAGATCAGGGCGGGCCGTGGAGTCTTTGAGTTGACGCTTGGCGGCGTCGCCTTCAAATCGGACATCGTGTTGTTCGTGAATGATGTCGCGGTGAGCACAACCTTCGTGAGCGAATCCGAGTTCACCGCCCGCATACCGGCTGAGTTGAGTGCTCAACCGGGGGTGTTGATGCTTCAGGCTCGTCATCCGAACGGCGGCCGCTCGAATATGGTGAAGCTGAAGGTTGTGCAGTAGCGCCACGTATCTTGGAGAGTCGTTCGCACTGTTGACCAACCGCATGGATGATTGCGAGCGTTCAAAAGACCCTGTTTGCGGTTAGTGCGCAAGGAAAATCCGTCTGCTACAATAATTCTTCAATCATTGATCGGGGAGCATGTTCTTGAGTCCTAATGTCGCACTCATATCCGGCGCAATCGCGGTCTTGGCGCTTGTTGTGTCCATTTTTGGTGCGTCGTGGCTCAACCCGCGAGCCACCGAGAGGCTTGTCGATCAACTTGAGAAACGATTCGATCAAAGGTTGGCAGGCATCGATCAGCGTCTCGAGAGGATCGAACGTCAGCTTGAAGCGGTTTTTGAGCCAGTGTTGCCGCTCCGATCATAATCCCAGATCCAACCCGGCTAGTATTCAAATGAAAACACACAAGACACGCTTGCTTACTTATTTTCTGGCAGTAGCAGTCATCTTGAGCGCCGCGTGTTCAAAAGCGAAAGCACCGGGCGGCTGGGTCACGCAGGACACCGGAACCGGCGACTCATTCTTCAATGCCAACTTCGTCAACGAGAATGTAGGCTGGCTCAACGGCGCAAGCGGACGCGGTCCGGAAGAGCCCGACGAGAATGCCAACTCAAACAAGAAACCCAAACCAAAGAAACCGGGCGAGAAGATCGATGATCCGCTGAAGGCCAATCAGGGTTTCGAGGTCCTTCAAACAACAGACGGCGGCCAGACCTGGCGGCAGATCCCCGACCAATTCAAAAACAAAATAAGATCAGTCTGGTTCGTGGATCCGCGGCAAGGCTGGGCGCTAACTATCGACCGGAACATTCTTCACACAAGCGACGGCGGCGCGAGCTGGACCCTTCAACGCAAGGCCGGGACCGTGAAGCTCAAGCTGATCGGCAATCTTCGCCAGCCCGAAATGGATCAGCCCGAGCAAATCGATTCGCTTCGATTCATCGACGCGAATCACGGCTGGGCGTGGGGCGGCGGACGCAAAGACGAATACGCCGAGCAGCCGGGCGTCTTTCTTACAACCGTCGATGGCGGCAGGAACTGGAATCAGATCAAGTATCCGTTTGATCAAACCGCTTCGGCGATTTTTTTTCTCGACTCGGATCACGCGTGGGCGAGCACGACCGGCGCAAGCTTCTATCGAACGACCGACGGCGGACTCAATTGGGAAAAAGTCCAAACCAAATTGCCCGAAGACGTGTTTAGATCGATGTTCTTCACCGGCCCGAATGAAGGCTGGGTCGTAGGACGAAGCGGGCGAATCGCCAGGACCTCGGACAGCGGACGCACTTGGCGAAAGATGTATGAGATCAAAGATCAATTTAAGATGCACGATGTCTTCTTCACCGATCGCTCGCACGGTTGGGTCGTCGGGGACGAAGGCGCGATCCTCTACACTCCGGACGCGGGTGAGAGTTGGATTGACGTCAGCGCACCCATGCCCGCTCGAATGATGAATGTAGTTTTTCTGAACGACCACACTGGCTGGGCCGTCGGGCTGAGCGGTGTTGTTCTCAAATTCGAAACCAAGTAGCAAACCTGGGCGTCCTCAGCGTCTCAGCGGTTTCTCCTGGATCAGCTCGGGGAAATAACCGCGGAGGGCGGACAGGGCATTGACCGGCAATTCTGAGCCGGCCAACCTGTGAAGTCACTACCCGATGCCTAAGCTATTTGAAATTGATGCTGAGCTTGCCGCTGTAGTTTCGCGGGCGGCCGATGGTCGTTCTCGAAAACACGCTCTCGAATGTGATCAGATAAAACGTGTCCGCCAGATTCTGAATGTTGAACTGGCCCGACAGCGAAACATGATCGTTGATCGCGAAGTCGCGCCCGATTGAGAAATCCAAAACCGTGTGAGGCTTTACGAATCCCTGCTCGAAGTTCACGCGGTCCAAAACCTTCTCCGGGAATTCCATCTCGAACTCGCTCTGATTCTCGCCAGGCTCAGTCTCGACGGCATAACCGCTGTCGTGGCGGCCGCCGAATGCCGTCCAGAATGTTCCCGGCAACCGGTCATACATAAATTGAAACACGACGGTGTTGCGCTGATCCTCTTCATTGTGAACACGCTGCCCGGCGCGCTCTCGCAAATCGATCGCTTCTCCCAGGAACAAGCCGCCAGTGATGGGCGCAAATCCGTAGAGATGCAAATTTGTGTAGCTGACGAAACCTGAAAGCCCACGAACCAACGCCAGATCGAGTCGAGTCTCAAGACCCTTTGAGCGATTGCGCGCGAGCGATACCGGAAAAATGATTCCGGTGTTCAAAAAGTTAGTGATGTCCGCCGAATCCTTGAAGCGTCTATAGTAAAAATCCGAATCGAGTCTGAGGTATCGGCCGAGTTGCTGTTGAAAGCCGCCGTTGACCTGCCATTCGCGGCTCGGTCGAATAGGAGCGCCTGTTTCTCCGCCCTCGTCGCCTCCCGGGCTGAAGATCCGAGCTTGCTCCGATGATGAAAGCAGCAGGTTTTCGAGCGCGGGTGTTTCAAGAAAGCGATTGTAGCCCGCGTGCAAAACAGTTTTGGTCCTCTCGATCCGATAAGCAACGCCGAGCCTGGGGCTGACGAAGTTCTTATCGACCAAAAAATGATAACTGTCGAAGCGCACGCCTAGATCGAAAGTCAGATTGCGGGCTGCGTTGATGTGATCCTGAACGTAAGCCGATCCTTCCCAACCCGTACGGTGATCGTTAAAGAAAAATGCGTTGGGAAATATGAACTGCTGAACCTCTTCGGGCAGATCCGGTTCTTTCTCGAGCACTTCCCCGAGATCGGTTATCGCCACCGTGAAAGATTCGGTGACGGGGAAACGAGTAAACTCGAAGCCGGACTTGATCGTGTGCCGGCTCTTCTGCCACGTGAGCGATCCGATCAATCCGTAAACGGAATGATGGCGCGACTGCTCCGCGAACACGGGGCCGACCATCTGGTTGCTGCGCAGGTTCGCCGCGTTGTATCGCTCGTATCCGGAGAGTTGACTCATCAGGCTATGCGAGAAAATGTGCTCCCATGACAGCGACGCCATATTGTCGTTCAAGTGACGCCGCAGATTCTGACCCTCTTCCTGCTGATCGGGAAAGTTGGGCACATCGAACTTCTGCCGGTTGTAAAAAAGATTCACGCGCAACAGATTCTTATCGCTCGGCGTGTAGTCGAATTTGAAAAAGGTCTTCAGCGCCTGTCCGTTGTTATGAAAGTTCTCAATCGCTGGAGGATCGAGGAAGCGATCCGTGGTTGAGCCCGCGGCGCTTGCGAAGTAACCGAACTTTTGCGAGTGACCGCCGACGTCGAATGAAGTTTCAAACGAGGAGAAGCTCCCAGCCGACAGGGTTACGCTGCCCGATTCCGGGACTTGAAGACCCGCTCGCGTGGTCACCGCGACAATCCCCGCAAGCTTGTTTCCGTATTCGGCGGGGATGTTCGCCGTGCTTACCTCAACCGATCTAAACAATCGCGGGTCGGGCGCGGCTGCGAATGTATCGGCGATGGTGTCTGTGATCGGAATGCCGTCAATCGAATACTGGACCTGATATTCGATGCCGCGCGCGTGAATCCGGCCGTTCGCATCCGCAGTCCAACCCGGCGCCATGGCGATAATCTCTTCCGCGCTGCGGCTTGGTTGAGATGTCGGAATCCTGAGAATGCGGTTGCGATCGATGACCGTCGTGGGCGCGGTCTTATCAGGCTCGAGGAGTTCGTTTATCGCTGAAACATCCACCTCTTGTCGAACCGGCGCGACGCCAAGCTGCACGTCGATCTGCTGCGCCAGATTTGTTCGGACGGACACCGCTCGCGTCGAAGTCTCAAACCCCGATGTTTCAACGGTGAGAGTGTAAGCGCCAAGGGGCACGTCAACCAGACGGTAGACTCCCTGACCGTCGCTCGCAGTTTCCTGCGCGTATGCGGTGATCGCATTCGTGAGCCGCACCCTCGCGCCGGAAACAACGGCGCCGGTGTTGTCCGTTACAGTTCCGCGTAATATAGCTGTATTTGACTGCGCGAGGGTTATCGAACCTGTCCCCAGCAGAAACATAATAAGGACGTAGTTTCTGAGAATTCGCGTTACCACTCACACCTCCCAGGTCCATCCGCGTGGATCGATCGCCGTCTTCGATTGTGCGATCAAAACCGCAGGTTGTATTTCAAGAACAAGCTGCGGCCGGGCGCGTCAAGGCCCCAGCTTATGCCGCGATAGTTTCTGTCACTGATGTTCCTGAAGTCGATCAGTATTTCGTGACGCTCGCCGAAACTCAAGCCACCCCGGAGATTGAACGTCGCGTAGCCGGCGATTGACAGATACAGAGGCGCCGCATTCACTCCCGTCCCCAGCACGCGATTCTGTATCTGCGCGAGCGTCTCGCCCGTGGCAATTAAGCGATCATCCGAGTTGCCCGGTATTCCGTCAGGCCCGGCGCTAATGAGCCCGCGAAATCTCGCGCCGTTGTTAAAGAAACTCGCGATCGAGCCACGCGAGCGCGTCGCGCCGGTGCGCCGGTCTTCAAGATCGAGACTCGATAGCCGGTCCTGCCTGTCAGCCGCGTGAATGTAGGGTTCAATCCAGAATCGCCGGGATGCCGGCGCATACCGAAGCTTCAGGTAGCCGTCCGGCGCCGGCGTGCCTCCCTCGATATTCGGCGGCAGATCAGTCCGCTTATCGCGAGCGTGCAGGTAAGTGAAGATCGTCCCGATCGACCAATCGAGTGCGAGCTTAGCGTCGAGCGTGTGCTCGAAGCCGTATATCCGCACGTCATCGAAGTTCGCGCGTACCAGCACGGGACTCGTGGATGCCGCGACGAATACCACTCCGTTTGCGGACTGTGAAGAAATCGGCGTCGTACCGAGTAATTTGCCCACCGACCCGGGCGGAAGTATCAACGCCTGCTTGGTGATGTTGTCAGAGATGTCGTTGACGAAGAATGTAAGGTCCGTATCAAACCGATTCTTGTGATAACGCGCGCTCACTTCGTAGGTGATGCTGGTTTCCGGCGCGACCTGTGTCACCGGTGTGCCGGTTGAGACAGCCGTGCTGGCTGCAGTCGATCCGATCGTCGCTCCAAGCCCCGCGACATCAGGCGCCGCGACTTCAAATCCCGAACCGGTTAGTCCCAGCGTCCCGAGGTCGGTGATGTGAGGCGCGCGAAACCCGCGGCTGATGTTCGCCGACAGGCTCACACCTTCAAGCGGCGTAAAGATCGCTCCCGCGCGAAACGTCACATCGTCGACTTTGAGGGAATCATCCGGCCACAGCGGCTTTCCGGCGACGAGTGGCGAATCCGCGGCGCGCGCTCGATAGGACGCGGCGCTCCAGCGCACGTTCCCGACCAGCCGCAACCGGTTCGGAATCGCTTCAACGATGTCCTGAACGTACAACCCGCCGCTGTTGTAGCGCGAGTTGCCGGGCACGCGCGGTCTGCGCAAAGTAGAAACTGCAGTAACCGGATTGAAGCCGAAAGACGGAGCCTGGATTCGCTCGTGATAAAACTCGCCGCCGATCAACACGTTATTGCGCGATCCCCATTGTTTACCCGCAAACGCCTG
>Ga0070696_100000691_pt1 | contig 21578 bp, 15 predicted proteins | sample KBSK1253metaG_FD_65474 | JGI IMG/M metagenome (GOLD analysis project Ga0070696, IMG submission 65474) | Corn, switchgrass and miscanthus rhizosphere microbial communities from Kellogg Biological Station, Michigan, USA - KBS K1-25-3 metaG | ecosystem: Host-associated > Plants > Roots >... | reverse complement strand
TCGAGGACCACGATGTTGCTCGAGGAGATGCGGACGACGGGGTACCATGCGCCGCGGCGCAGCGTGTGCGCGCCCGCGGGTCCGACCCGGGCCCAGCCCTTCACCTGCAGGCGGGTCGGCGTAATAGGGCGAAGGTCCATGACTCTAACTCTAAGGGGCAAGGGAAGTCCGCGTCGTGACTGTGCTCACACGTCGCGTGGTCGCCTCACCCGCACTCGCTGAACCCGCACACGTGACACTTGGCACAACCCTCGATGAAGGCGAGCTGTGAGCCGCAATCGGGGCACGCCCCAATGAAGTCCTGCTCGGGGGTCCGGGACCGAAGCCCTGCCTCCCCATCCGGGCCTGTCACGATCTCCCGGGCCGGCACGGTGGCTCCTGCTCCCCCCTGCCCGCTCGCCAGCAGGTCCTGCTGCACGCCCTGCTTCTCGTGCATCCACTTCTCGATGGCGATGCCGATGGCGTCGGGCACCGAGAGCACTTTGCTGGGTCCCAGACCCACGGCGCGGTCAGACGAAATGCCGCGCAACTGGCGGTAGACCTCCTTCAGGGGGATGCCCGACCGCAACGCCAGCGAGATCAGCCGGCCGATGGCCTCGACGTCAGCCATGAGCGCGCCGCCCGCCTTGCCGAGCGACATAAAGATCTCGAACGGCTGACCCTTGTCGTCCTCGGTGATCGTCACGTACATGGTGCCCAGCGGCGACTCGACGCGGCGCGTGGAGCCCTTGAGCAGCTCGGGACGAGACCGCTTGGCGCGGCGCTGCAGGTTTTCGGCCTCGACGTCATGCAGCTGCCCGCGAGTCCGCTCGAGCTCGGTGTCGAGCTCAGCGATGCGGCCGAGCGCCTCCGCCAACGCGACCTGCGCATCTTTGGGTGCGTCCGCGGGCGCCGCACCGGTGGCGGTGACCTTCTTCGCCGTGGTGCCCGTCGACAGGACCTGGTTCTCGCGCGCGCCGTCGCGGTACACGGTCACGCCTTTGCAGTTGAGGCGGAACGCCATCCGGTAGATCTGCTCGACGTCCTCCTCGGTCGCGGCGTTGGGGAAGTTGCAGGTCTTGGAGATCGCCGAATCGGTGAAATCCTGGAACGCCGCCTGCATGCGGATGTGCCACTCCGGCGTCACGTCGTGTGCGGTGACGAACACGCGCTGCCACTTGGCCGGCACGGCGTCGAAGTGGATGTGACCGGCCTCGGCGATCTGCGTCACGAGCGCTTCGGAGTACCAGCCCTCCCGCTTCGCGATCTTGACGAACTGCTCGTTCACGTCGGGCATCAGCACGCCTGCCTGGTTCCGCATGAACGCCACGGCGAATAGCGGCTCGATCCCCGAAGAGCACCCGGAGATGATCGAGATCGTGCCGGTCGGCGCCACGGTGGTGAGGTTGCAGTTGCGGAGCCGGCGCATCGGCCGGATGCGCTCGCCCTTGGCGTCGCGGGCAGCGCTCGCATCGGGACCCCAGATCGACCGCTCCCACTCGGCGAAGGTGCCGCGCTGCTCGGCGAGCTTCTCAGAGGCGACCTTCGACTCCTCGTCCACGAACTCCATGAGACGCCGCCCCAGCGCGACACCCTCGTCGGAGTTGTAGGGAATGCCGAGCTCGACGAGCAGGTCGGCCCAGCCCATGATGCCGAGCCCGATGCGGCGGATCCGCTTCGCGAGATCGTCGATCTCGGACAGCGGGTACTTGTTCGCGTCGATGACGTTGTCGAGGAAGTGCGTGCAGAGATGCACGGCCGTGCGCAGCCGGTCCCAATCCACGTCGCCGTTCTTGACGAACAGGCCGACGTTGATGGATCCGAGATTGCAGACGTCGTAGGGGAGCAGCGGCTGCTCACCGCACGGGTTGGTGGCTTCGTAGCTGCCGAGGCGCGGCACCGGGTTGTACTGGTTCGCGCGGTCGATGAAGAACACGCCCGGCTCGCCGGTCTTCCACGCGCCGTGAATGATCTTCCGGAAGACGTCCCGGGCATCGAGCTGCCCCATGACCTTGCCGGTCTTGGGGTGGATCAAGTCGTAGGACGTCCCCGCCTCCAGGGCCGCCATGAAGGCGTCCGTGACGGCCACGGAGATATTGAAGTTCGTGACCTGCGTGAGGTCGTCCTTGCAACTGATGAACTCGAGGACGTCGGGGTGATCCACGCGCAGGATACCCATGTTGGCGCCGCGGCGCGTCCCCCCCTGCTTCACGACGTCGGTCGAGGCGTCGTACAGCTTCATGAACGACACGGGGCCCGACGCGACCCCCATCGTGGAGCGCACGACGTCGTTCTTGGGCCGCAGGCGCGAAAACGAAAAACCGGTCCCGCCGCCCGACTGATGCACCAGGGCCATCGCCCGCAGGGTGTCGTAAATGCCGGAGCGGCCGTTCGAGAGCGCGTCGTCGACCGGCAACACGAAACACGCCGACAGCTGGCCCAGGGGCCGCCCGGCGTTCATGAGGGTCGGCGAGTTCGGCATCCATACCCGCGTCGCCATCAGCTCGAAGAACGCTTCCGCGAGCCCCTCGACCGCACGGTCGGACGCGCCGTACGCCCGATCGGGCGCGGCCACGTTGCGGGCTACGCGCCAGAACAGGTCCTCAGGACTCTCGGCGGGTTTCCCGTGGTCGTCCTTCACCAGGTAGCGGCGCTCGAGGACCGTGAGGGCGTTGGCGTTCAGATCGAGTTTGGCGCTGTGGGTGGAATCAGTCATGCGGCTCATCCCTCTGCGGTGAGAGCGGTCTCACTGCTCAATTCGGCGATAGTTGAAGTTAATCGGAACGCGGATGGTCAAGGTAGGCGCGCGTGCAGGGCCGAGCAAGTCGGAGCGAGAAGCCCCGCGCGTCAAGACGATTGACAATCAACATCACAAACTTGGTTGGTCAAGTTGTTCGCTCAGGCGGGAAGGCTCCCCCACGGTGCCGCTCGGCCTCCACCACGTAGTGTTGCCACGTCCCGCGAATCCGCTTCCGCAGCTCATCGTCGACGCCGCGGGTGACCCGTGCCGGGACACCCATGACAAGCGATCCGGGCGGCACGACCATGCCTTCGGGAAGCACGGCGCCCGCGGCCACGACACTGCCGGTGCCGATCACCACACCGTTCAGCAGCACGCTGCCCATCCCTATCAGGCACTCGTCCTCCACGGTGCAGCCGTGCAGGATCACGCGGTGCCCGACGCCGACGCGGGCGCCGATGGTCGCGGGCTTGCCCTCGTCGACGTGCACGATCGTGCCGTCCTGGATGTTCGTGGCTTCCCCGATCGTGATCGGTGCCATGTCGCCGCGGAGGACCGCCTGATACCACACGCTCGAGTGGGGTCCGAGCGTCACGTCCCCAAGGACGACGGCCCCAGGGGCGATGAAGGCGGTGCGATGGATCTGACCGATTACTGTCTCACAGGTTGAAAGGGCCACTGCACCCACGCCTCGACCGGCTCACCGTTCTTCTGGGCGGGGTTCCAGCGCAGCGTCCGGGCCATGTCGCGCGCTTCATTGTTGAAAGTCTCGACGTTCGAGGGCACGTAGACACGCGCCTCGACGGTCGTCCCTTCGCGCGACACGCGGATCAACAGGATCGCCTGGCGTGGGAAGATGGGCGCGTCCGCCCCCACGGGGATCAGCGTCGGCGACAGTGGTACCGGCCTCGTGTCGAAGCAGAGATTGTCCTGGTTGTACGCGGGACCGAATTGATCGCACGGGCCGACATCATCCCCCTGCCCCGTCGACTGCAGCTGGACCTTGATCGTGCTCGCTTCGCCGGGCGAGATGATGACCTGGCGATCGAGGGTCTGGTACCCGGCCGCGCGCACGTTCAGCCGGTGCACGCCCGGCGGTATGTCGAGGCTGCTGCCCCGCACCTGCTGGCCGTCGACCAGGACGCGCGCGCCCTGCGGGACTCCCTGGAGCACAAGCCGCCCCGGCGTTCCCGGAGGGGCAAGAGGCGTGTGGGTGGTGGTCACGGTCGCCCGGGCGCTGTCGCGCCGGGCCGAGTCGGCCGCCGCCGCCACGAGCGAATCGTGACGCGCGACGCTGTCTCGCGCGGTCGAGTCCCGGATCGCGGTGCTGTCGGTGGCCGGCTTCGCCGCGAAGATCAGCCCCTGCTTGTAGGCGTAGAACCCACCACCCCCGAGCACGCCGCCGACGATCAAGAGCCAGAGCACGAGGCCGGCGAGCACGGAGCGTTTCCGCTCGCCAGCGACGGTGGGGGGGGGCGGCCGGGTCGCGGTGACACGCGGCAGCGGGGTCGTCGGCGCGGCGGAGAGTCGACCAGCCATGGCCGGGAGCGCCATGGTGGCGTCGGTTGTGAAGGAGACCGAGCGACCACCCTCCAGCACGCCGATGAGCTCCTCGGCGTTCTGGAAGCGCTGCTCGGGCAGCTTCGCCATCATCTTCTTGACGATCTCGAAGAGCTGCCGCTTTTCGGGGTTCTCGAGCGGCGGCGTGGGCAGCTCCTCCATGATGTGCTTATAGCCGATCGAGAAGGAGTCCTCGCCGTCGAACGGCACGCCGCCCGTGAGGCACTGGTACGCGACGACGCCGAGCGAATAGATGTCGCTGCGGCCGTCGAGCGCCTGCGCCTTGGCCTGCTCGGGACTCATGTAGTGCGGTGTCCCGATCGACATGCCGGTCCCCGTCAGCTTGCCGCCGGATGCCGCCTTCGCGATGCCGAAGTCCGTGACCACCGCATGCCCGTGCTCGTCGAACATGATGTTGTCGGGCTTGATGTCGCGGTGCACGATGCCGCTCTTGTGCGCGTACGCGAGGGCACGGCACACGTCGGCGAGCACGCGGCGAATCTCGGCGGGGGGCAGGCCGGCGCCACGCGCGGCGAGCACGCTGGAGAGCGGCTTGCCGCGCAGGAACTTCATGACGAAGTAGATGACCCGCCCGGATTTCCCGACCCGGTAAATCGGGATGATGTTGGGGTGCTCGAGCTTGGCGGAGGTGCGGGCCTCGCGCTGGAACCGCTCGACGAATTCCTTGTCGAAGGCGAGGGAGAACGGCAGAACCTTGATGGCGACTTCGCGATCGAGCTCGGTTTCCTTGGCCTTGAAGACGATCGCCATGCCGCCGCGGCCCAGCTCGTCGATGACTTCGTACTCCTTTTCGAGCTCCTTGCGCACCATCTCGATTTCGGTGAGCTCCTGCGACTCCTTGATCGCGCCGGACGGCGTCGTCGCCGTCAGGTCGAGGCCGCAGGAGTCGCAGAACTTCGCGCTATCCTTATTCTGGGTGCCGCAGCGGGAGCAATACAATCCGGTCTCCGAAGGAGCCGGGGTAACTTAGGTCTCCGCCGGAGTCGGGTCAACCGACTAGCGCGCCACGACTTGAAAACGCCGTGTCCGCGTGGCGCTGACGCCGCTCGCGGGATCGCTGATGACAACGGTGAGCCGGTACATTCCCTTCCCGACATCGCGCAGGGCGACGCCGCGATGCACGCGCGTGACGGGTCCCTCGGCCGCCGCGTCGAACTCGAGCAGCACGGGCGCGCGCCCGCCGCCGAACAAACTCCCGATCGCGCCGAGCAGCGAGCGCCGCCCCTCGCGCTCGAGGCGCACGACGGTGTGGTAGGTCGCGCCGCGCGGCAACCCGTAGACCTCGTAGTACAACTCGGCGGCGCTGCCCTCCGGAAACCGGCTCAGCGGATTGAGCCGCACCGTGTCGCCCGACGTGACCCACACGAGTCCCGATCCGTCGCGGCCCAACACGACGTCGCTGACAGCGAAGGCCGCTCCGGTCAGCGGGCGAACGTCGAGCGTATCTTGCCGCACCAGATCCCCCGCGCTGCCGTCGGGCGTCATGACGAGCAGGCGGTAGCGGTACCGCCCCGCCGGCACCGGCAGAGCCAGGCGGCCCGTGAGATACGCCGGCCGGCGCAGCGCCTCGCGCGCGCCGAACACGCGCAGCGTGTCGAGTCTCGCCACGACGCGATCGGCGGAATCGGAGACGACGACCCGGAAGTGCAGCGGGTAGAGCAGCCCGGCGCCCTCCCCCGCTGATTCCGGCGTCAACCGCTCGCCCGGCACAGCAAACACGACGTGCAGCATCTGGTCCTGCCCGACGCCGGGGCCGGCGGCGACGACGAACTCACTGGCAACGACGTCGAGCGCCTCGTCGAAGCGTTGGGCGTAGCTGTCGCTGGTGGTGCCGACGGCGATGCTGCGGCGTCCGTGCGCGCGGTCTTCGGCGAGCGCGCTGCCGGGGGCGTTGAGGCTGTGCCCCACTCGTCCGTACAGGGGCCCGAACTCGTCGCGAGACGCGTACAACTCGGAGACCCGGGGGTCGGAGTAGGCCCCCGCCTGGACGCCGCTGCGGAACCCGAGCGCGTCCACGAGGCTCTCGATCAACTTGTAGTCCTGCACGTCGCCCCGCGCCGCGAAATGGAAGATCAGGTCTCCGCCCTCCGTGGCCTCGCGGCGGTACAGCCAGCTTTCGTTGGGCGCGCAGCCCTCGCCGTTGGGCTGCTCGACGTCGGGGCAGGCGAAGCGCGCGCGCCGGTCGGGCTCGCCGTGGCGCAGGTAGATCACGCCGCGGTCGTCGAACTCCGTTTGCTTCGCGCGGTAGACCTCGGTGATGTCGTAATGCCGGTGGCGGCTGACGAGCCGGAAACTGCGCCGAACGTAGAACCAGCGCCGGTAGTGCTCCGCCAGACGCTCGCCCACATCGCGCGCTTCGACGACGTCGCGTCTCGACCAGAACGCCTCGAGCCAGCGCGCGCGTGCCGGCGGATCGGGGAGCGCGTCGAAGGCCGCCAACTCGACCGAGTCCGCGATCCACGAGAGATCGGAGCGGTACAACGTGAGGGCGCCGGCCGACGTGGCGGCGCGCGCGCCCGCGAAGTATGCCGTCCACCCGTCCGCGCGGCGGCGGGCGAAGTAGAACGTGCGCGCGATCTCGAGGAGCCCCACCCCGGAGTCGCCGCCGACGGCCAAGAACGCCCGGAAGCCGGCGATGGCCGAGTCGGCCTCGCCGGCTTCACGCTCCACCCGCCCGCGCACCAGCTGCACGTCGGCGTGGCGCCCGGCCGGCGATCCCGCGGCCAGGCGCACCGCGGAGAGCGCGACGTCGAGACGCGGCTTGATGCGTTGCGTCAGCGCCGTGTTCGCGAGGTCCACGACCGCGAACGCGAAGCTGGGGTCGACCTCGGTCGCCCGCGCGAACGCGCGCGCCGCCTTGGAGAGGTAATCCTTGCCCAGCATTTGACGCAGGTTCTCGAGCGCGAGCACCGAGCTCTCGCCGAGGGCCAGCTCCGCCAGCCCGAGGCCGTACCAGGGGTAGGGCCAGTCGGGCTGCAGTTCGGCGGCCCACTCGAATTCGCCCGCCGCGTCGTCGTAGTGCGACTTGACGGTCAACTCCCCGAGCCGGTACGCGATGAAGCCGAGGCGGAGATGGACCAGGGGATCGTCGCGGCGTTGCCTGGCGATCGCGATCGTGGTCGCCTCGACCCGGGCGAGGCCGGTGCTGTCGGTCACGGTGGAGAGGGAATCCCGCAGCGCTTCGATCCCCGCCCGGTCGGCGGGGGATTGGGCGACGAGCGTGAGCAGAGCGAGGAGCGCAGGGGACATACTCGGTTGCATTATACGCCGCCGGAAACGCGGCGGTTCAGACGGGACGGTGCGCGCTACGTCAGGACCTGTCTGCCCCTTTCGACGTGCCAGTTTGCCCAATATCTTGGCGTACCTTAATTTATGCGCCCTGTGGAGCACGTCCGCGCGTGAGCGCCTGCACCTTCTGCGGCCGTCAAAACGAGGCCGCCGCGCAGTTCTGCACCGACTGCGGTAAGCCGTTGACGCAGGCCGCTGCCGCGAAAGCCGCGATGGCGGCGGCCGCGGGAGGAGGCGCGGGCGTGGCCCGCACCAGCGTCCTGCCCCACCCCGCCGCCCCCGCCGAAAGCCACGCCTGCCCCGTCTGCGGGTCCGCCCTCGATCCCAGCATCCTCGGTCGCTTCACGCCGGACCGCCGTGCCGACCAGCGGCTGACCCTCGTGTTGCTCGCCGAGGGGGGCGTCGAGGTACAGCGTTTCGAGCGTAAACAGACATCGACGAGCATCGGCCGCGTGGACGGCGACGTCGTGTTCAAGGACGACGCGTTCATGTCGCCGCTGCACGCCAAGCTCTCTTGGGAGGACGGCCGCCTGGAGGTGCGCGACCTGGGGAGCCGCAACGGGACGTGGGTCTTCCTCGAGGCCCCCTACCGTCTCGTGGACGGCGACCAGTTCCTGATCGGCTCGCAGGTGATCCGGTTCCGCCGCCTTGGGTATCCCGGACCGCACGCCCCCGATGCCGACGCGACGAAGCGCATGGGCAGCCTGGCCCCGAGTGCCGACATCGCCAACCTGACCCAGCTCCGCGCCGACGGCAGCTCTCGCGACTCGATCCAGCTGTCGCCGGGGCGCGACGTGCACATCGGCCGCGAGCGCGGCGATTGGATCTTCCCCTACGACCCGTCGATGAGTGCTCAGCACGCGACGGTACGCTCCGAAGACGCCGACTTCGTCCTGCTCGACGACCACAGCCGCAACGGCGTGGCGATCGCGGCCCGCGGGGCGATGGTGCTGCAGCACGGCTCCCGGATCATGGTAGGCGACAAGGTCCTGCGCGTCGAGCTGCCGTCGTGAAGATCTGCCCCGTTTGCTCCACCGAGTACGCCGATGACGTGAAGTTCTGTCCCAACGACGGACAGACCCTCCGCTCGGCCGCGCCGGCGACGGACCTCGTCGGTCAGGTGGTGGCGGACCGCTATCACGTGATCAAGAAGTTGGGCGAGGGCGGCATGGGCCAGGTGTACCTCGCCGAGCACGTGAAGATGGGGCGGCGCAGCGCCATCAAGGTGATGAACCCGTCGATGGTCCATGACCCGGATGCCGTCGCGCGCTTCAACCGCGAAGCGTCGAACGCGAGTCGCATCACCCACCCCAATGTCTGCGCGATCTACGATTTCGGCGAAACGCCCGAGGGGCTGATCTACCTCGCGATGGAGTTCATCGAGGGCGAGCCGCTGACCGACCTGCTCGAGCGCGACGGCGCGCTGCCGGTGCGGCGCGCCGTGGGCATCTTCGTCCAGGTCGCCGACGCGCTACAGGCGGCGCACGACCTCGGCATCGTGCACCGCGATCTGAAGCCCGACAACATCATGCTGGCGCAGAAAAAAGGCGGCGATCAGGTGAAGGTCGTCGACTTCGGCATCGCCAAAGCGGTCGGCGGCGACGAGTCGGGCCAGAAGGTGACGAAGACCGGACTCGTCGTGGGCACGCCCGAGTTCATGAGCCCCGAGCAGTTGTCGGGCGACAAGCTCGACGGGCGCAGCGACCTGTACTCGCTGGCGCTCGTGTTCTATCGGATGCTCGCCGGCAAGTTGCCGTTCGAGGCGACCACCGTACAGGAAACGATGATCAAGCGCTTGACGGACGAGCCCGCGAAGCTCGCGGCATCGCGCCCCGATCTCTCTTTCCCTCCCGGCCTCCAGGCGGTGCTCGACAGCGCGCTCATGCGCAACCCGATGGAGCGCTATCAGACGGTGGCGAAATTCGCCGACGACGTGACGTCGGTCACGGGAGTCGGACGGAGCACGACGGGCGGTGTGCCGCAGACGCGCGCGGGCATCACCGACACGGAGGGCAAGACACAGCTGCTCGACACGTCGGCGGGTCTGACGCAGCGCATTTCGGCAACGCGCGCTGCGCCCCCGACGCCCCCGTCACTAAAAAAGCGCTCCCTGATCCCCGTGGCCGTTGGCGTCGTGGTCGTCCTGGCCGCCGGCGGGGCGTGGGTGGCGTTGTCGGGGGGGCAGAAGAACAATGCTGTGTTGCCCGACACAGCGGCTGCCCCGACGAACCGCCAGAGTACAGATTCCGGCCGCCGGGGCACGGGGACGCCGGGCGGGCTGCACCAAACGCAGACGCTCGCGAACCGCGACACGACGCCGCGGCGCGTCGAGCCGCCCCGCGGCGGTTCCGTCGACCTCACCAGAGCGCACGACGCGCTGGACAACCTGTTTCTCGAACGACTGGACAGCGCGACGGCTTTGATGGTACGCGACTCTGCTCTGCGTTTCTACCGGGCGCCTGGGATCAGCGCGACGGACAAGGCCTACGCCGCGTTCGTCGTCGGTAATGCGTTCTTCTCTCTCAAGACTGACTCCATCAAGAACCGCACCAACGGCTGTGAGTGGGTCCGAACGGCGGCCGATCTCGACCCCGCGAACACCGCATATCGGGGCGTCCGCGCCCAGTGCCCGAGCTAATCATGTTCGGACGCTCAGCCGCCAAACCCATCCGCGTGCAGGTGTTCGGCAAGACCGACGTCGGCCGGACCCGCGAGCACAACGAGGATCGCTTCCTCGTCGCGGATCTGACGCGCAAGGACGCGTCGCTCCTGCCCCAGGTGCGCCAGCACGACCTGGGGGAGCGCGGGTCCCTGTTCGTCGTCGCCGACGGCATGGGGGGCGCGGCAGCCGGAGAACTGGCCAGCCAGATGGCCACCGACACGATCTTCGCGCACCTGCTGCGGGCCTGGAACGCCGAAACGGAAGCGACGCCGCAGCGCTTCGCCCATCGGCTCAAGGAAGCCGTCGAGGTCGCGAACGCGAGCATCCACGCGCACGCCAAGGCGCACCCGGAAGTCAAAGGGATGGGCACGACAACGACCGCCGCCGGCGTGCTCGGCGACCACCTGTACCTCACGCAGGTCGGCGACAGTCGCGCCTATCTAGTGCGCGGTGGCGTAGCGCACCAGCTCACGAAGGATCAGTCGCTGATGCAGCGTCTCGTCGAAGCGGGCGAGCTGACCGAAGAAGAGGCGGCCCAGAGCGAGCGCCGCAACATCATCCTGCAGGCGCTCGGTCCCGACCCCAAGGTCAAGGTCGATTTGACGCACCAGGAAGTGCGGCGTGGCGACGTCCTGGTGCTCTGCTCCGACGGTCTGTCGGGTCAGGTCAAGAAGGAAGAGATCGCGCAGGCCGTCACGGAGACGAAAGGCGATTTGGCCGCGGCGTGCGACAAGCTCATCGCGCTGGCCAACGAGCGCGGCGGGCCGGACAACATCACGGTCGTGATGGCGCGGTTCGACGGCGACGGCCTCCGGTCTTCGGGAGAGCAGGAAGAAGTCGGCCACCAGGTGTACCCGCTGATCGACACGGAGACGAGCACGGAGCCCGTACCGATCTATAAGGGCAGCAAACCCCCGGTGCCGAACAAGGAAACGCAGGACGCCCGCTTCCGCGTGTTCACGATCGTGCTGGCGGCGATCGCCGTCGTCGCCGCGGTGGTCTGGTACTTCACGCGGAGCCCGTGAAAGCGCAATTCAAGTTCTTGTCAGGGGCCCGCGCCGGGCAGCTCGAGGCCTTCGGCAAAACCTACATCGGCCTCGGCCGCCATCCGTTGTCGGACGTGCGCTTCGACGCCGAGCGCGACCTCGACGTTTCCTCTCGCCATGCCGCCGTCATCCGCAAAACCGAAGGGTTCTTCCTGCAGGACCTGGGGAGCCGCAACGGCACGTTCGTGAACGGCAAGCGCATCACGGCCGATACGCCGCTCCACGACGGCGACGTCATCGGCTTCGGCGCGAACGGGCCGGCGCTCGAGTTCCATGCGATGGAGGGCGCCGCGAGCGACGACCTGGCGACGACGGCCGCGGAGGGGATGGCGGTGCGCGCGTCGTCGCCGCGCCAGATGGTCCCGGCGCGGGCGTCGGCCGCGCCGCGTTCCAGCACCGGCGTCCGCATCGCCGTCGAGGTGGCGCGGCAGACGGCCCAACTGCGGCGCACGACCAAGATCCTGATCGGGTTCCTGCTGCTGACCGTCGGGTTGTTCGGGTGGCTGCAATGGCAGGCCGCGAGCCGCACCCGCGAGCTGCTGCAGCTGCAGGCGCGCGCCGACAGTCTGATGGCCGAGGCCCGGCAGCTCTCGACGCAGTTCCAGTCCCAACTGAAAGGTGTGCGCGACGCGCTCGCCGAGTCCCAGGCCGAGACCGCGCGGCTGCGGAACGAGCTCGAGGGCGCGGGGGGTGATGCGTCGTCGGTGGCGCGGCTCCGCACCCAGCTTGCCGACGCGGAGCGGCGGCAGCGCGCCCTGGTCGGCGCGGTCGGCGGTGTGAATTACCGGGCGATCTCGCACAAGAATCAAGACGCCGTCGCGATGGTGCTGGTCGAGTTCTCGGAGACGGAGCGCTTCAGCGGCACGGCGTTCGCGATCGATTCGAACGGCACCATGGTCACGAACAAACACGTGCTGGTTGGGGAAGACGGCACCCGCACGCCGCGACGCATCGGCGTGATCTTCTCGGGCAGCACGCAGATGTTCCAGGGCGAGATGGTCGGCGTGTCGCCCACCGCCGACATCGGTGTGCTGCGCGTGCGGATCAAGGGCGGTACCCCGCGCGTCTTCGGCCTGGCGCGCACGCGCCAGGGCGTCGAGCGCGGCGATCCGATCGCGATCATCGGCTACCCCCTCGGCTTCGATCTGCCGATGGAAGCGCACGGCCAGTTCCCCATCGCCGAGCCCACCCTGACCGTCGGCACGGTGAGCAAGGCGCTCACCGCCGTCGTCCAGGTCGATGGGTACGGGGCGCCCGGTTCGTCGGGGAGTCCGATCTTCGATCGCGAAGGCCGAGTGATCGCGGTGCTCTACGGCGGGCAAACCGAATCGCAGGGCAAGATCATCTTCGCGGTGCCGGCGTATCTCGCCGCGGAGTACCTGCGGAGTCTCAACCTGCTGCGTTAGCGCCACCGGCGTCCACGAGCTCCGTGGCGCGTGTCCAGCGCTCAATACCTGCCTCCAGCCTGCGCTTGAGGGTCTCGAGCTGGGCGCCCAACTGTCGGGCCTTGGCCGCACCTTCGGGCCGCGTGTAGAGCGCCGGATCCTCGAGCGCCGCCACCACACCCGCCACCTGCCCTTCCAGCTCCTCGACCGCCGCCTCGGCTTGCGCCAGCTCACGCTTGGCGCGGCGCAGCAGCTCGCTCGGATCGCCGCTTTTGGCCGTGCGGGCGACGCGCTGCCGCTCGTGGACCTGCCGTAGGGCTTGGTCTTCGGCGGCTTGCACGGACGCGGCGTGCGCCCGCTCCGCGCTGACTTCCTCCCATTCCGAGAAGCCGCCGGCGAATTCGGTCATATGCCGGTCGTGCAACACCCAGATACGGGTCGTCAGCGTCCGCAGCAGCTCGCGATCGTGACTCACGAGGATCACGGTGCCATCGTATTCGCCGATGGCGTCCTCGAGCGCTTCGATCGACTCGACATCCAGGTGATTCGTCGGCTCGTCCAGGATCAAGAGGTTGGCCCGCGACAACATCAGAATCGCGAGGGCGAGGCGTGCGCGCTCACCACCTGAGAGCGAGTCGGCGCGGCGCAGCACCTCCTGCCCCGAGAAGCCGAAGCGGCCGAGGTGCCCCTGGATCTGCCCGCGCTCCCACTTCGGTCGCAGGGTGGTGATCACGTCATACAGCGTGCGATCGAGCGGCACCTGCGAGAGGTCCTGCCGGTAATAGCCCGCGGTGATCGACGCGCCGAGCCGCAGCTCACCGCCGCGCGTGGGATGCTCGCCCAGCAACGCCCGGAGCAGCGTCGATTTCCCGGTCCCATTGCGTCCGAGGATCCCCAGGACGTCGGTGCGCTCCAACGTCCCGCTGAACCGTTCGATCAACGCGCGGGTGCCGACGTCCACGCTCACGTTGTTGGCGGCCACCACCTGGTCGCCGCCCCGCTCCGCCACCTCGAACCGCAGCGCCATCGTGCCGTCGGCGCCGATCACCGGGCTGAGCCGCGGCAACCGGTCGAGACGCTTGCGCCGGCCTTTGGCCTGCTTGGTGTTCTGACCCGCGATGTTGCGGGCGATGTAGTCCTTCTCGTGCGCGATGACGCGCTGCTGCTGCTCGAAGGCGCGCTGCTGCGCCAGCCGGCGCTCGGCGCGCTGCGCCACGAACGCCGTGTACCCAGCGGAATACGGCGTGGCCGTGTCGCCCTCGAAATGGAGCACGTGATCGACGGTGGCAGCGAGAAACGCGCGATCGTGGCTCACGAGCAGCACGGTTCGGTCATTCGCCGTGAGGTATTGCTCGAGCCAGCGCGTCGTCTCGAGATCGAGGTGGTTGGTCGGCTCGTCGAGCAGCAGGACATCGGCGGTGGTCATCAGTTGGCGCGCCAGACCGAGCCTGCCGAGCTCGCCGCCGCTCAGGGCGGAGAGCGGAGTGACGCGGGCTTTGACGGGGTCGAACTCGAGGCCGTGTAACACCGCGTCAATCCGCGACGTGACGGCGTAGCCGCCCTCGTGCTCGAAGCGCTCCAGATCCTCGCCGTAGCGGGCCAGGGCCTGTGGCGAAGCATCGTGCGCGAGCTGCGCGGCCTGCTCGACCAGCGACTGCTCCAGGGCCAGCAGATCGGCCAGCTCGCCGGCCGCCGCCGCCCAGACGGTCGTGGCGCTGCCGTAATTGCGGTGCTGCTCCAGCAGCGAGACGCGGAGGCGGGGCGCGCGCCCGATGGAGCCGCGGGTCGGCTCGAGCTCACCGGTCAGGAGCCGGAACAGGGTCGTCTTCCCGGTCCCATTGCGGCCAACGATGCCCCAGCGCTCGCCGGGGGAGACCGTGAACGAGACATCCGAGAACAGGGTCGTGGCGCCGAAGTCCACCCCGACGCCACTGAAGGCAATCTGCGTCATTCACCCCTTTAAATGTTTCTGTTGTCCGACGGCATACGCCTCGCGCAACCACGCTTCGACATCGGCATCGATGTCCGACACCGCCGCGAGCCGGAAGTAATGTACGTGGTTGCGCGGCGAGAACGTCTCAATGCCACGGAAGCGGGGGTGCTCCAACCGGCGCGCCAGCACGACGTGACCATCGAGCCATTGCCGGCGCGGCGTGACCTGGGCGAACGACATCCGCACCTGAAACGCAATGCGGGTTTTCTCGGGAAGGACGATCACTGGTCCGCACTTGCGGAGGGACTTCACAAACGCGTCGTACAGCGCGCGAATCAACGGTGGCTTCCCGACAAAATGATGCGCCAGGTCGAGCTTGGCGCAGGTATGGCTCTGATTGCGGTTGGCAAAGCGGCGGTGACACGTCGGGCAGCGCCACAACGCCGGCATCCGCTTCATCAACTCATCGCCCAGGGGTCGCCAATGTTTTCACGAAGCGATACGTGAAGTCCGCGCCCTCGTAGTAGGCGCGCACGCTGATGCGCTCGTCGCGGCCGTGGGCGCGGATGTCGTCGGCATCGAGGTACACGCCAGACACGCCGTACACCGGCAGCCCCGCGTTGCGCAAGAACAGTCCGTCGGTCGCGCCGGTCTCCATGCTCGGGACCACCGGCACACCCGGCCACATCGCGGCCGTCACGCGCTCCACCGCCCCCATCACTTCGGGTACGAGCGGCGAAGGGGGCGACGGGACCGCCGAGTCCTTGACGGTCACTTCGATCGAGTCGTTGCCCACGACGCGGCGGATGGTCGCGACGACGTCGGCGGGGCGCTCGTCGGGCAGGAGCCGGCAGTTGACGACGGCGCGGGCCGTCTGCGGCAGGGCGTTGTCGGCGTGCCCCGCCTCGACCCGCGTAGCCACACAGGTGGTGCGTAGCTGGGCATTGAAGAACGGCGACGACGCGGACAAGCGCGCAGTCGCCGCCGCGTCGCGTGGCGTCCGCAGTACGCCGCGCACGTCTGCCGCAACGGCCGGGGACAGCGTGGCGGCCACCTGCGTGAAATAGGCGCGCGTGATCTCGTTCAGGCGAACCGGGAACGTGTATCCGCCCACCCGGGTGAGCGCGGCCGCGAGATCGTAGATCGCATTCTGCCCTGTGGGGGGCGGGGGGGGCAGCGAGCTGTGACCGCCCGGGTTGTGCGCCGTGAGCGCGAGGCTCAGGTAGATCTTCTCGCTCGCCTGGACGCCGCGCGCGAACATCCGCCCGTCCCGCATGAGCGGGTCACCGCTGTCGCCGTTGATGCAGTAGACGGCGTCGATCAGGTCGCGATGATTCTGGAGCAACCACTGAACCCCGTTGTAGTCTCCCCCGCTCTCCTCCCCGGCCGTGAGCGCGAGGATGATGTCGCGATCGGGGACGAAGCCCTCGCGCTTGAGGCGTATGAGCGTGGCGACGAACAGCGCGGCCATGTCCTTGATGTCGAGCGTCCCCCGGCCGTAGAAGAAACCGTCCTGTTCCGTCAGCGTGAACGGGTCAACCGACCAGTCTTCACGCCGCGCCTCGACGACGTCGAGGTGGGCCAGCAACAGGATGGGCCGTCGCTTGCCCGTGCCCCGCAGCCGCGCGACGAGGTTGTGGTTGCCCGTCGCCGGACCCAGCACCTGAACATCCGCTGCGGGGAACCCGGCCGCGAGGAGCCGGCGGGCCATCGCTTCGGCGGCTGGCGTCGTGTTGCCATGCTCGTGCGTGGTGTTGATCCCGATCAGCTCCGCGAGCACGTCGCGGGCGAGCTGCTGATCAGGGGAGAGACCCTGTGTAAGGCTCAGGACCGTGATCACGACGGCAAGCATCCGAATCCTCCGTTAGAGATCGCCGCGCTTCATTTGCTCGACGGCGTAGTGGCAGGCCCGAGCCGTCAGCGCCATGTAGGTGAGCGAGGGGTTCTGGCACCCGCTCGATGTCATCGCGGCGCCGTCCGTCACGAACACGTTGCGGACGTCCCACGACTGGTTCCAACCGTTGAGCACCGACGTCTTCGGGTCCCGGCCCATGCGCGCCGACCCCATCTCGTGATTGGTGCCCCCCGGCGTACTCGGCACACTCGACGACGGCTCGATGTTCTTCGCGCCGGCCGATTCGAGCAATTCGGCCGCAGTGACGTTCATGTCGCGATGGATCGCCAGCTCGTTGTCGCTCCACTGACACTCGATGTGGAGCGTGGGGATCCCCCAGCGATCGACCAGTGTCGGGTGGAGCGTCGCGCGGTTCGTCGGTCGCGGCAACGTCTCGCCAAAACCCCAGAGGCTCATCGACCAGGGACCGAGCTGGGCGACCCGCGCCTTGAGCGCCGCGCCGATCCCCGGCGCGCGCAGGGCGTCACCCCATCCGCCGCGGCTCGCCGCGCCCTGGAATCCGTACCCGCGAATGAAATCGGGATGGCGCGACGCCACGTTGCGGAACCGTGGCACATAGATGCCGTTGGGCCGCTCGCCGATCTCGCGGCGGTTGGTCCAACCCTCGAAATCCCCGTTCGCACCGCCCCACTTGATGTGATCCATGATGTTGCGGCCGACCTGGTCGCTCGAGTTCGCGAGGCCGGAGTTGAGCAGGATGCGGGCGCTCTCGAGCGCGGAGGCGCACAGGAAGACGATGCGCGCGGTATAGACGCGGTCGGTCTTCGTCACGGCGTCGATCACGTGCACGCCGGTGACGCGGTTCTTCTGAGGATTGTGGATGAGGCTGCGCACGACGCTGAACGGCCGCAGGGTCAGACGGCCCGTCGCCTGCGCCGCCGGGAGCGTCGCGTTTATGCTGCTGAAATACGACAGCGTGATGCAGCCGCGGTGGCAGGGCCCGCAGTAGTGGCAGGGGGCGCGGCCGAGGTGCGGCACGGTCAGGTTGGCGGCGCGCCCGATCGTGAGCATGCGATCCCGGCCGAAGTGCGCCCGCATCCGCTCTTTGACGTGCTGCTCGACGCAGTTCATGGCCATCGGCGGCAGGAACTGGCCATCCGGGAGATGCGCGAGCCCCTCGGCTTGACCGCTCACGCCGATGAAACGCTCGACGTGGTCATACCACGGGGCGATGTCGGCGTAGCGGATCGGCCAATCGATCGCTATGCCATCACGCACATTCGCTTCAAAGTCGAGATCGCTGAGGCGATAAACCTGGCGACTCCAGATCGTCGACTTGCCGCCGACCTGGCGCGCCCGAAACCAGTAGAAGGGCCGATCGGCCGGTGTGCTGTAGGGATTGTCGGCGTCGTCGGTCCAGAACACGTGGCTCCACTCGTCGAACGACACCGAGTGGCTTTGCGTGGGCTGACGCGCCGCGACGGTGCGGCGGTCACCCAGCCCGCGGAACGGCATGTCCCAGGGCGGCTTGTGCTCCACGAAGTCCCGCTCGGGCGTGATCGCCCGCCCCGCCTCGAGCACGAGGGTACGGAGCCCCAGCTCGGTCAACTCCTTCGCCGCCCAACCCCCGGTCATCCCGGAACCGACGACGATGGCGTCGAAGTCGGTGACCTCTTTCATACGGGCGCGCACCCGTCGTAGCGGCCCGGGAGCGGGAAGAGACCGAGGGCGCGCATGCCCGCCTCGGACGTGCACCAGCCGTACACTGTGAGGTATTTGAGCATCGCGAACCAGTGTTGGTTCGCGGCACTGCCGCGAGCGGCGCGGAGTGCGGTGACCTCGTCATCGAGTGCGGTCAGCACGGCGATTTGGTCGGCCTCGCCGCAAGCGAGGAAGTCGAGGCCCGCGCGGGCGCGACTCTTGGCATCGAGCTCCGGAAGCCCGGCGAGGAATCGCCGGCGCTCATCGGGCGTGTACCAGTCCGCCAGCATCTTGTCGATGAACGGCGTGACGCCGGCGGCGCCGGCGCCGGGGAGGATCCGCTCCGCCGCCACGGACACATTGTTCTTGGCGAGGGGGGACAGCGCGCGGGTCCCGCCGCTTCGGTGCACGTCGCGGCCGAGGGCGAGTAGATCTGACGCGTCGAGGGTATCGAGTGTCTGGAGTCCCGCGGTCGCCACCAGCCACTGGATCAGCTCGCGTCGTTCCATCGCTGCCCTCGCTAGCGCGGCGGATGCCCGAGCGTGGGCAGCACCCTGTCGAGAAAGTCTTCCACGGGTTGCCGCCCATTGGACCCCATGCGGTGCTCGTCCATCAGATTGATCGCCCGCGCGTTCGCCAGGGCCGCCTCGACCGGGATGCCCACCTCTTTGATGAGGTACGCGGCCCAGAGGTGACTCGCCCGCCAGGCGATGGTGCAATGGAGCAGCACTTTGCCGTTCGCGGACCGCACCGCCTCCGCAAACTTCGTGAGCGTTTCGGGCGAATAGGGGTACTCGCCCGTGCCGCGCACGGGGAGGTACACGTAGCGCATGCCGAGCTCGGCGACGAGCACCGGCTCATCGAACTTGACGTTCCGCGTCATTTCTTCGGGTGTCCGCAGGTTTACCACCACCGTCACGCCCTGTGCGTGCAGCTCGCGCAACGCGCGCTCCGTCGGTTGCCCGGTCACGAAGACGTCTTCGCCCAAGCGCGCGGCGCGGTCTTGAAATAACCCCGCGGTATCGAGAATGGTGGGGGCGGCGACGGCCGTGATGCGCGCCGGCTTCGTGAACTGCTGCGCAGCTACGACCCGCGGCGCGGCCGCCAGGACGCCCAAGGCGGCCACGATGAACGATGTGCTAGGGCAGTGTGAACGCCACATAAGTATCTCCCGATCGTGTTCCGAGTTTTCCGCCGCCGGCGGCAATCACCACGTACTGCTTTCCACCTACAGCGAATGTACTCGGCGTCGCGTATCCCGCAGCCGGCAACGTCGTCTCCCAGAGGAGCCGGCCCGTCGACTTGTCGAATGCCCGGAACTTGCCATCCATCGTTGCAGCAATGAACACCAGGCCGCCCGCGGTGACGATCGGACCACCGTACTGCTCTGTGCCGGACGGCTCGCCGAGCGGAATGCGCCAAGCGTAGTCGCCCGTGTTCAGGTCGATCGCGCTCAAGGTGCCCCAGGGCGGCTTGATCGCGGGGAGTCCGCGCGAGTCACGCCACTTCTCATAACCGGCGAACTCGTACGGCGGCGTTTGCCGTGTGATCGGAGGTTCGGCCCCGCGAGGTTGTGCTCGACAGGCCGTGCGGAGCACGGAGGCAATTACCGCGCATTTCTCCTTCTCGGGAAGCGTCGCGAACGACGGCATGAAGCCGCGACCGCGCTCGAGCAGCGCCTCGAGCTGCTCCAGCGACATGCGGCTCGAGAGGTCGATGAGCGAGGGTGCGCGATCACGGCCGAGCCGATCGGCGCCGTGGCACCTGGCGCAGCGCGCCGCGTAGGCGTCGAGGCCGTTTCTCACCTCGCGCATCGCCGCGATCCAGGGGACGTCGCTCGCGTTCACGTAGAGCACGCCGCTCGTCGGGTCCACGGCTGCCCCGCCCCATTCCCCGCCGCCATCGAAGCCCGGCAACACCAGCGTGCCCTCGCGACTCGGCGGAGTGAACAACGAACCATGGCGTAGCCTGCGAAACCGTCGCCGCTCGGTCGGCGTCACATCGGCTTCGTTGATCGACTGCCGTGCAAAGGGACCAGGTTTCAGGGGAAACGGTTGTGTCGGCGAGGTTTGCTCCCCCCACAGATCGGATTTCGGGACGGGGCGCTCCGTCACGGGAAAGAGCGGCTGGCCCGATTGCCGATCGAACAAGAATACGAATCCGCTCTTTGTGATCTGCGCGACGGCGTCCACGCGCTTCGTCCCGCTCGTCACCGTGACGAGGTTGGGCGCGGCGGGAAGATCGCGATCCCACAGGTCGTGATGCACGGTTTGGAAGTGCCAGAGCCGCCTGCCGGTGAGCGCATCCAGGGCGAGGAGCGAGTTCGCAAACAGGTTGGCACCGTGGCGATCGCCGCCGTAGAAGTCGGGCGTCGCGGAGCCGGTCGGGATGTAGACGACGCCACGCGTCGTGTCCACCGTCATCCCCGCCCACGAATTGGCGCCTCCCGCCTTCTGGAAGGACTCGGCAGGCCAGGTGTCGTACCCCGACTCGGCTGGCCACGGAATAGTGTGGAAGGTCCAACGGACCTTGCCGGTGCGCGCGTTGTACGCACGGATGTGTCCGGGTGCCGAGCCGTCCTCCTCCCCGACCCGCGTGCCCCAGATGAGCACGTCCTGGTAGACAACGCCCGGGCTCGTCGAGACGAGATATGCGTCGCCGATGTCCCGGCCGAGCCCGACGCTCAGGTCGATCCAACCCGAGTCGCCGAAGCGGCGAATCGGCTTCCCTGTCCTCGCATCGAGCGCATAGAGGCGCCGCTCGATGGCGAAGAAGATGCGCTGCCCCGCCGCCCAATAGACCACGCCGCGGTTTACGTGCGGTTGGGTGTGGCGATTCGGAAACGGATCGAATCTCCAGAGGAGGGTTCCCTTGTCGGCGCGCAGCGCGACGACGGCGAGCTTGGGTGTCGTCGTGTAAAGCACGCCGTCCACGACGATCGGCGTCGCCTGAATCTCCGAGTGCTCGAGAGGAAGGTCGCCGGTGTGGTAGGTCCAAGCGACCGTGAGCTGTGCGACGTTGCCGCGATTGATCTGATCCAGCGGCGAATAACGTGTGTTGCCGGGCGCGCCGCCCGTCGTGCGCCAGTCGGCCCCCGGGGTGTTGGGAGGTGCGCAGGAGACGACGAAGGTGACGATCGCTCCAAGCACCAACAGTTTCAGGTGCGCTTCCCCCTGCCGCTCTGCTCGGCGAACAGGCGCCGGCCTGTCGCGTCGTCGAGTACCTCGTACATCCCGAGGATGCCGATGACTTCCTGCCCGGCGCGAATCGGGGCCTTGCCGGCACGCACCCACGTGATGGTACCGGTGGTACCGCGCTGGCGCTCGATGATGTCGAGTTTGGCCTCATTCGCCTTCACGACCGCTTCGTCGTCGATGCGGTATTTCGCGGATTGGTGCTTCCAGGGGA
>Ga0070696_100000687_pt1 | contig 21669 bp, 21 predicted proteins | sample KBSK1253metaG_FD_65474 | JGI IMG/M metagenome (GOLD analysis project Ga0070696, IMG submission 65474) | Corn, switchgrass and miscanthus rhizosphere microbial communities from Kellogg Biological Station, Michigan, USA - KBS K1-25-3 metaG | ecosystem: Host-associated > Plants > Roots >... | reverse complement strand
ATTCGCGACACCTGTCGATTTTGGCCGACCCCGTTCGACGTGTCAGTAAGAGCCAGGACTTGGCCGATGTTCATCGGAAGCGTGGCTCCGAACCCTTTGTAAGAGGAGACACGACCATGCGTTCCAAGCGAATTTGGGCCGGACGAATCATCACCGCCCTCCCCGTGCTGTTTCTCGTGTTCGACAGCGTCATCAAGTTCACCCACATCGCGCCGGTGACGGAGTCATTCGCGCGACTGGGTTATCCCGTGACCATCGCGGTGGGCATCGGCACGCTCGAGCTGATCTGCCTCGCCGTCTACGTGATCCCGCGGACGTCGATCGTCGGCGCCGTGCTGCTGACCGGTTTCCTGGGCGGCGCGATAGCGACGCACGTGCGCGTCGGCGATCCCCTGTTCAGTCACGTGCTGTTCCCGACGTATGTCGCCGCGCTGATCTGGGGGGGATTGTTCCTGCGAGACGAGCGGTTGCGCGCCGTGATTATTCCGCGGCCGAAGACGGGATCGACATTTGTGCGCGATTTCTCAGCGGCCGCGCGCACTGCCGGCTAGCCGATGCAAGAAACCCCGATTCGCGCGAGCGAATCGGGGTTCTCCCGAGCAAACACCACGATTGCGCTAAAACGCGCGCTCGGGTCTATCGGTTGAGTCGAACCCCGGCTTCGATGCGGGGTTGCCATCCACACGGTCCTTCAGGTCATCCGCGGCGTTCGCCACCTTGTGGCCCGCGTTACCAATTTTCGAGCGGCCGCGATTGAAGCCTTCGTTGGCGTAATTGCGGACCACTTCCCACGACCCGTATTTCTTGTCGGTGGTCCAGCCACTGCGAAGATCGCTCTCGATCTCATTGAACGAGCGGTTCCGGTAGTCGGGGTTCCGGCTCGCGACATGGCCGAGATAATACGCGGGTTTCACATCGTCGTACTTCCGGTCTGCGAGTCGCCCGGGGGTGGTTTCATAGTGCTTGCGATAGAACGCGTCGTCATCCGACGTAACGGCCGTCCCGGCCTCGGCGATCGCGCGTCCCGCCCACCATCCACCCATCGCGCCGACGATGCCGCCGATGACGGTTCCCACCGGTCCAACGACCGATCCCGCCGCGGCCCCCGCGAGCACGCCCGATACACCGCCTGCCGCTTCGCCAACATGATCGGCGACTCCGGGATTGTCGTCGTGCATGCCCAGCGCCTTGTCCTTGGCGCGTTCGATTTTGCCGTCGGACGTGTCCGGCACTCTGTCACGATCAGTCATGTGCTGCCCCTCGTGTAGTGAGACGCGAACCGAACCGGCAATTTCAATACCGAATTTGTTTACGACGTACTCGTCAGTGCAGCGCAGGTGCACATCGCATCTTTGTGAGATTGTCATTCTCAGCTCAGGCAGTGAGCGAAGAATCTTCTGTGAATAGAGAAGATCCTTCGCGGAGCCTGCCCTTGAGCGTAGCGAAGGGCTCAGGATGACAGGAAAACATTGTCATTCTGAGCTCACGCATTGAGCGAAGAATCTTTCGTGAATAGAGTAGATCCTTCGCTGCGCTCAGGATGACACTTTCTGACATCTCACGATTTCAACTCGACTTTGCTGAACGCATCGAGCGTCGCTTCCGCCGACGGCGGATGGAGAACGTTCCGGTCCGCGAAATCCTTTGCCTGCGGATACTCCGTTGCACGAATGCGCTCGGCGGCTTTCTCGAGATCGTACGACGTACGTCGGAGCTGAACATCTGGGCCGAGCAACAGCCAGTAGGCGCCCGGTTCCTCGAAGGGCATTCCCACGCTCCCCGAGTTCACGACTCGAACCTTTCCAATCGTTCGGTCGAACTGCATGTGCGTGTGACCGCAGACGACCATGGACACGTCGAGCCCCGCGAAGACCGGTAAGAGTCGATCCTCGGCCGTACGGCGAGTGAAGATCTCGGTGTCGTTTCGCGGAGTCGCATGGCAGAACAACACGTCACCCACGCCTGCGATCTCGAGCTGAATTGTCTTCGGCCAGCTGGCGATGAACTGTTCGTCCTCGGCGTGAAGCTGCCGCGCTGTCCAGCGGATGATTTCGCGAAACGGTTCCGGGACCTCCGGCGACTCGGCGCCGCGCATCTGCGCCAGCACCACACGGTCGCCGTTTCCCTGGATGAACTGAACGGGCAGCTCGAGCGCTCGAAGACACTCGAGCGATTCCCGTGGCATCGGGCCGGGAAATACATCACCTCCAACTACGACATGATCGACGTCCGCCCGTCGAACCTCGCGAAGCACCGCCTGGAGTGCGGGGAGGTTTCCGTGAATGTCGTAGAGCGCGGCGACGCGCTGGATCATCGATCGGAAAACGCAGCCGCAAAGATGACCACGGGGACGGAGATGATGAGATTGCCGGTGAACGCGGCCGTTCGCCTCTTCTGGCGCACGCGCTTCGCGAATGCGCGGTCGAACGCCTCGGCGTAGACCCAGGTCGAATCCGGCTTCGCACTGCGCACCGATCGCGGCGCGATCGTGGAGCCGTTCGCAGTGGGCACGACGATGAGCAGTCCCCACGGCCCGATCAGCCCGGACGCCAGGCCACCGGCAAACCATCCTCCGGTCGAGACGCTCTTCGCGGCCTCCGCTCCGTCGCGCGCGCCGGATTGCGCGAGCGCTGTCGTATCGGACGGGGCTTGCGACTGGAGCCCGCTCGTCGTCGCGCACAGGATAGTTACGGCGACCGACAGGACGCGAACGAACTTCACTGCCTTCATCATCCGTGGGCCGATGTTGTCACGAGAGCATCACTCGACGCGCCGTGCGATGCCGAAGTAAATGACCTGCGGCGCGGGGGGACGGCCAGTGGCGTCATTTGCACCGCCGATGACTCGCGCGCTGTAAAGTCCCCCCGCAATGGGATTTCCAGCAGCAGTGAGCATATCCCACACGAGCGTTCCGTCGTCGCCGCTCCGCATCGCGCGGACGAGAGTTCCGTCGGGTCTGAGGATCTGTATCACGCCTGGAGCAGGGACGTTGACGAATTCGACGCCGGTTTTGCCCATCTCCGTCGCGATAGTGAGACGCGCCGCGCGAGGACCTCGATCGCGCACCGGTAGAGAGAGCAGCGGCGACTGCAGAGTTCGCACCCCCGAGACAATTTTGCCGGTCGTGCGGATCTCGAGCAGGGGCGCGAGCGCCTGCGCGAGCGCTGGGTCCAGGTGCACCGCCTCACGAAATGCGCTCGACGCCTCGCGCTGCCGGTTTTCCTCGGTGAGCAGCGTTCCCAGGTTGAACCAGACGCTCGCGAGACTGGGCTGTTCGGCGAGCGCGGCTCGATACGCTTTTTCGGCGGCGGCACTTTGCCCCAGGCTCTGGAGGAAGTTGGCATAGTCCGCGCGAATCCAGGCGAGCGCGGGCTGCAGCGCGAGCGCGCGCTGATACAGACGGTCGATCTCTGCCGGAGCTCGGCCCGCTCGCTCATATGAGGACGCGAGGGCTCGGAGTCGATCCGGATGATTGGAATCGATGCGAACGGATTGCTCCAGCGCGCGAATGGCGTCGTCGGTGCGGCCCATCTGCTGGTACGCGACGCCGAGGAGGAAGTGCGCTTCTCCGAACGTGGTGTCTTTGTCGAGCGCGCGATCGAGCAAGCCGGCGGCCTCGCCGAGCAAGCGGCCATTGTTGGCGCGATTGGCGTACACGATTTCCCCGAGTCGCTGATAGACCGCCGCGACGGGACCCGCCTGGTCTCGCGCGAAGTACGCCTGGATCGGCCGGCCCACGAATCCCTGCGTCGGCGCCGGACGCGGCGTGGCGCGCGTGGTGACACGGATCCAATGATCGGTGAACGTGCCGTGCAGGACCGGACGCACCTGCACCCGGGGCATGTGACAGCTCGAGCAATCGGCCGTGGGCGTGTGGTCCGCCACCGACGCCGAGCGTGTGAGACGCTGTTGCAAGACGACCGCCGCGTGACAGCTCAGGCAGGGCTGGTTTCTCGTCTGACGATCGGGGGGAGGTTGGTGCGGGTCGTGACAGGTGGCGCACTCGAGCGGCCGAGCCGTGTTGCGTGTCGCGATGAAGCACGCGCTCTGCCGCAGCCGGTCGGCGTGGGACACGATGTCGATGCCGCCGGACACCTTGAAGAAAGCAGCGAAATCGCGCAGCGGCTGCGAGGGGATGTAGCTGAAATTGTCGTTTCCTTCACGCAGCACGGTGACGGGAGTGTGCACGTGGCATTGCTCACAGACGTCGAGTCGTCGCTCGAGCGGCAGCCGAGCGGGGTTCACGATGCTCTTGTCGAACGCACCGTCGCGCGGCGTGCCGGCCTTTCGCTCGGCGACATGGAGCGCCCCGGGACCGTGACACCGCTCGCACCCGATGCCGGGGCGCACCTCGGCGTACTTCCCTTCGAGAAACTGAATGGGCTTGGGATAGCTCGAGTGACACGAGATGCAGCGGTCGGGCATCAAACGATCGAAGCGCCCGTTGTTGATCTGATATCCCGGGCTGAAGTCCCAGCCGTACTCGCGATACCAGGTGAGCGGGAGCTGGAACAGCCGGCCGTTTTCTTCGGTGAAATAGGTGAGCGCGACGTGTCCGCTGCCCATGACATAGTCCACGCGTCGGCGCAGCTCGTTGAGTCGCTTGCCACCGGCGCCGGTCAGGAACTCCACCTGCCACAGATGAGTGCCATCGTCCACGACTGAGTAGCGCAAACCGGTCGGCGCGTGGAACAGCGATGTATCGAGCGGCGTCTCGATGCGATTCGCGCGCGTCCACTTGTGAAACGACGTGGCCATGGGATGCTGCTTGTACGCCGACGTCTCGCGGACATGACAGCCGGCGCAGGGGGCGTCGCCGACGTATTCAGTCCTCGTCACAACGTTGCGAAATGCGGGAGCGGGGGTGGAGGACGCCGGTTCGTCTTGCTGCGATGTTGCCGGCTGCGATTTCGACGTGCGGTCGCAACTAACGAGGGTCAGCGCGACTACCGCCGACAGGCACAGCGGCACGAGACGCGTCTCACTCACCGTCGAAGAAGTCGACCACTCCGGTCTCCAGCGAGTACTCGGCGCCCACGACGAGCAGGCCTTCTTTGTGGATCAGCTCTTCGAGCACCTCAGAGCCGTGTCGCAGGTGGTCGACCGACGTCCGGATGTTGGCGCGAACGGCTGCTTTCACCAGAGCGTCCGCATCGTGTCGCAAATCGGTGGCGAGAAGCTGCTCCACGGAGGGGCGCACCCGGTCGACGATCGACGCGAGGTTGCGCGACTGATTCTCCGTCGGCGTGCGCAGCTCGTCGATGGTAGCCAGAATCGCGCCGCACTGCGAGTGGCCCATGACCACCACTAGACGCGTGCAGTACCGCGCCGCGGCGAATTCGACGCTGCCCACCTGCGAGGGCGCGACGATGTTGCCCGCGACGCGGATGACGAACAGGTCACCTAGCCCCTGATCGAACACGATCTCCGCGGGCACGCGCGAGTCCGAGCAGCCGAGGATGATCGCGAACGGCTGTTGTCCGCTGGCGAGCTCGATACGCCGGGTGTGGCTCACGAAGGCGTCCGAGCCGCGCATGTTCGTTGCGAACCGGACATTCCCCTCTCGCAACCGGGTCAACGCGTCCCGCGCCGGGATCATTAGAGGATTCTCCAGAAGGCATAGCACGCCTTCTCTTTCAGACGACCCATGAGCCCACGCTTCCTGAACTCGGCGAGATGAATCTCGTTCGAATGGGCGAGGTCGTCGAGGAAGTGCTTCTCGATCGTTCTGGCTGCGCCATCGTCGAGCATCATGAGCACCGTCTCTTCGTTGAAGGACAGCGATCGATTGTCGGCGTTCATGCTCCCCACCGCTCCCCACTTGCCGTCCACCACGAGGGTCTTGGCGTGCATCATAGTAGGCCGGTACTCGAAGAGGCGCACACCGCCTTTCAGCAGCTGCTCGTAGCGGGCGCGCCCGGCGTACCAGGTGCTCTTGATGTCCGTCTCCTCGCTCACCGTCAGGACGCGGGTGTCCACGCCACGTCGAGCGGCTGCGATGATCAATTTGCGAAAGTCGCGGTCGGGGACGAAGTAGGAATTCGTGATGTAGAGCTTTTCCCGCGCGCTCGCGATCGAGACCGCGAAAAAACGCTCGGCTTCCGTGCTTCCCACGGAGGGTGATGCGTGCAGCAGGCCAGCGAGCAAGGTGCCGTCATTTTTGACCGGCTTCTCGTCCGCGGCAGGAAAAAGGGTCTCGCCGACGAGCAGCTCTCCCGTGGCTTCCGCCCAACAGGCAGTGAAGGCCTGCTGCAGCTGGCTAACTGCCGGGCCGGTGAACCGGGCGTTGGAGTCGCGCCATTGATCCTTGGAGCGGCCGTTGCCGAACCATTTGTCGTCGATGCCGAAACCTCCCGTCCACCCGATGCGCCCGTCAACGCACACGACGCGGATGTGCGCGCGATGATTGAGGTGATTCATCGCCATCACGGTGATCGGTCGAAACTTCTCGACGCGCACGCCACCGTGTTTCAGCGCATTCACGTATTTCTTCTTGAACGACGTTCCCCATGCGTCGTAGAGGAAGAGCACTTTCACCCCGGCGCGCACCCGCTCCACCAGGATCTCGCTCAGCTCGTCCGCCATCCGGCCGGGCTTGCAGTAATACATCTGCAGGGTGATCGACCGCTGAGCGGCGCGGAGGTCAGCCCAGAGGCGCGGGTACGTCTGATCGCCATTCCAGAAGATCTCCACAGAGTTGCCCAGCTGGAGCTCCGTGCTGCTGGCCAGCTCGATCATCGGCTGAAACGCGGGCTCGTGGACGCCGGGCACCTCGGAGCCACCGAGCGTCTTCACTTCGCGCACCGGAGTTCCCCGCACCGCGTCGAGGATCCCGATCAAAGCGAGAACGCCGGCGATGAGACCCAGGAGCAAAAACCCGATATTGGCGAAAGTCATCTCTGCGGCGCGGCGCGATGGCGCATGTCTATTTCGCGTTCTCGGCGATCCGCGCCTTGACCAGCTTTCGCACCAATGCATCCGGCAGCGGGCGGTCCGGTTGGAAGCGGATAGTGCCCTTGCTGGTGCTGTAGTCCGCGAGCTCGTCTTTGTGTGCTGCGACCGTGGTGGAGCTCATGAGAAAGAAGGCGCAGTGGTTTGCGGTCGCGCCGAAGCCGACGAGCAATCCGTTGAGGCGGAACGCCGGGATCTGGTAGCTGATGCATTCTTCGGCCTGCGGCGCCGCAGCTCTGATCGTCTTGCGGAGTTTTTGAAGCGCGGCCCGTTTTTCCTTGCTGAGGCCGGCCAGGTACGCGTCGATCGTTCTCGTTTTGGCTTTGGTCTTCGCCGTCATCGTCTGTGCTCCCGCAGATCGAGTCGCTCGCCTTGTGCGCTGGAGTTTAGCCGCGGGGCGGTCGAGATGGATGGCCCGCCAGGGTAGGTCTAACGCGAATCAGGCGACTCGTGCACGGCTGACCACGCTCGGATCGATGCCTTGTACCCCTCAGGCATCCGCAAGGAATCAACCTCGGCGAGCGGGAACCAGCGCAGCTCTTTGTGCTCCTGGCTCAGAACGGCCTTGTGTCTCGAAGATTCCGAGCAACCGTACGTGAGAACGAGCACGTGCACCTCTGGGGCGATGGTGTAGATCCAGGCGCTGAGGAAGAGCTCCGGTTTGATCGTCAGTCGCAACTCTTCCGCGATCTCGCGTGCGAGACACTTCTCGGGAGACTCGGACAGCTCGAGCTTTCCGCCCGGCAGTTCCCATTCGTCGCGCTCGTTCCGCAACAGAATTACCTCGCCGCCGCGGATGACGACCCCCTTCACCGATACGGGAAAGCGATACGCGTCGTTATCGCGTGGAGGATTGGTCATTGATATGGTCAGGGCGTCGAGTGACGCGCGTCGAACCCAGGGTGGTTCATTAAGGTATGCGAGTCTGCTCGAGAACATTCATCGCAAGCCTCTTCGCGGCATCCGTCGGGGCCAGCGGCTGCTCCTGGAACGGACCAAGCGACGGGACATTTCGCGGCATATACGTGACCGCGTTCGAAGCGAGCAACTTTCGCGCTTGCGGTGGTACCCAAGCGTGGTGGTTGACCGACGCATCTGGAACGCTGTTCAGCCAGTTGCCGCCGGCGAGTCCGCCCGACTTCTCGCGCTCGGCGTATCTTCGCGTGAACGGCCGACGCAGCGCGCGTGGCCAGTATGGCCATCTGGGAGCATATGCGTACGAGCTGACGGTCGATCAGGTTCTCGAGGTCGCCAGCGACACCAGCGGCAAGTGTCCCTGAACTAGCAGCTGCTCACGACAAGGGCCTGGCGGAAGAAGTGCTCAGCGATGAGCCGCTTCTTCCAACCATCTTCCAGGATCGCGACGGTTGCCGCGGCTTTCGGTTCTGCGGCGCGACCCGACTACCTCAGCTGACCCCGAATGGCTCCGCCTGGGAAGGCCGTGCTGTGCACGTTCACGTAGTACTGCTCCGGATTTGCGAGCAGGTCGGACAGCACCGCGGCTGCCCGTGCCCGCGCCACGCCACGCAGCTGCGACGGCTGGTCACTGATGGACGCCACCGGTACGCCTGCCTCGAGGAAATCCCAGTGAATCGGCCCGTTCGACCCGGCCGGCGCCTTGTGAATGTGCGCGCGCGTGTACGTTTCGCCGCTCTTGTTATTGACGGTGAACGTGAACTCCATCGTCCCGTCCTCGTTGACCACGACCTGCGCGTGCCCTTTCGATTCCGAGGTGCTTGCTCCGTTCGGCTCATTCTCGGATCGCAGCTGGACGTTGAAGACAGTCGGTGGTGCGGCCTCGCTTGCACTGGCAATCAAAGCCCCGTGATTGGCGACGACATTCGTCGAGGAAGTGGTCGCATCGACACAGGCGGCGACCAGGACTACAACACACACTCGAGCGCAGCGCATACGACCTCCGTCAGCTGTTAGGGTAAACACACGGTTCAACCCCCGCTGTCGGCACGAAGGGACGACGTGGAGCGAACAGCGGCAACAGCTACAACTCCTCGTTCGGCGGCGCTAGTCACTCACGTCTTGCGCTACTGCGGCCTGCGACCCTTCGCTCTGTTGGAGTGCATCGGTGTTCCACTCGGACTCACGGGGGTGGGCAGCAGCCGGGTCGGGCGACGAGAGACCCCCTGCGGAATGGGTTCGCCATGCCAACCCTTCTTGCGTCCCTTGTCCCAACCAGGTGGACGCTTGCTCGGGCCGTTGCTCGGCTGACCCGCACGTCGCTCGGCGCGCGACTGTTTCGCGGCACCAGCGCCATTCTCGCTGCGCGCGCGCTGACCCTTTCCGCTTCCCGCGCCCTGAGCGCGCACGGACGCCACTGGCAGAAGGAGCATGACGAGCAGGGCGACGACAGTCGGAGCTCTCATATGCGTGAACCCGCGTGATAGTGTCTTCACGAGAGACTCGCATGGCTGAGCCGGAGTCACCGCCGGCGTCACCGTGTGATGCGGCTTACAAACGCAGCACCACAGGCGGGGAGCTACTCAGGGCGGCCGTCTTCCCGGCGACTTCGTCTTGATCACGATCACGCCATTGGAGCCCCGCATTCCATAAAGCCCAGTGTCTTCGGGGTTCTTCAGCACTTTGATCCAATCGATGTCATGCGGATTGATGCCAGTGAGTGCGCCGCCGGGTCCCGGTGTAAAAGGCACGTCGTCGACGATGTAGAGTGGCGCGTCGCTGCTATAGAATGACCCCGCGCCACGGATCTGAACGGCGATGCCCCCGTCCGAGGTGCTCGTGATCACGAGACCGGGCACTTTGGCCTGAAGCACCTTCTCGATTGGCTCGCTTGGAGTTTTCTCGAGGTCTTCAGCCGTCACTGCTCCTTTGGGGGGCGGTGCGGGGGGGTTCGAGTGCCCGGAGCCACAGCCGGCCGCGAGTCCGACGAACATCCAGACGGCGAGCGCGGCGCGTGGTGAGGAACATGTCATGGAAGTTCTCCGCTGAACCGCTCGCAAGAACGATAGCACGCGTCGGGCGGACTGTCCGGCGCTTCTCTTGATTTAGCTCTGCCGACGCGCATCGCAAGAGCGTCGGACACATACGATTTTCGGTTAGCCATGGATTACGGCTTGCTAGTCTTTAGCCCGGAAACGCAGACAGACTGGACTCGGGAGCGCGAGCCGCCGCGGCGTCGGTGTCAACTTGCCGCTCTTTTGATCGCGCGCGAACACCACGACGGAGTCAGACCGTTGATTGGCAACGAGCAGCCACCGCCCAGTGGGATCGAGGCTGAAATTCCGCGGCCAGTCGCCGTCCGTCGCGACAACCTGCTCGAGCGCGAGCGCTCCGGTCGAACTCGAGATGGAGAACACGGCGATGCTGTTGTGGCCGCGGTTCGACACGTACAGCGTATCTCCGGCGATATGGATATCGGCCGGGTAGTTCACGCCGGTCCATCCTGACGGAAGCGTCGAGTGCGTCTCGATCGCGGACAGTGCCCCGTGCTCGACGTCGAAGCGGAGCGTCGTCACCGTGGAATCCAGCTCGTTGGCGACGAACACGAGCGGCATCTTTGGATGGAAGGCGAGGTGGCGCGGCCCCGCGCCGGGACGCATCACCGCGTCGCCGCCTTCTATATGGTGTAGTGCTCTGGCATCGAGGTCGAGGCCGTAGACGATCACGCGATCGATGCCGAGGTCCGCGGCGAGCGCGAAGCGGTTGGATGGGTCGGTTACGATGCAATGGGCGTGCGCCGCTTCCTGTCGCTCCGGGTTCGGGCCAGTGCCGCGGTGCTGCGCGACGTGCGCGGCCGGCGCGAGCGCGCCTGCGGTCTGTATCGGCAGTAGCGCGACGTTGCCTCCGACATAGTTGGCCACGAGCACCACACGACCGCTTCGGTCGACGCGCACGTAACACGGGGCGCCTCCCTCCGACGGTTGCTGGTTGACCAGCGTGAGAGCGCCGGTCTCGCGCGCGATCGTGAATGCACTCACCGCGCCAGTTTTCTTGCCGTTGTATTCCGTGACCTCGTTCACGGCATAGAGCGCGCGCCCGTTCGGATGGATGGCGAGGAAGGATGGATTGGCGGACTTCGCCGAGCCGACCTGCCGCAGCTCCCCGGAGTGCGAGTCCATGCGGACGAGATAGATCCCTTCGGAGCGGGTGTTTTCGGTGTACGTCCCGACGTAGAGGAGCTCACCCTCGGGCGCCGACTCGTGGCCCAGAGTGAGATCCGCCGCGCCACTCGCGAGGCCGAGGAAACCCGCGGCGGACGCGGCGAGAAAGTCGCGTCGCGACGGTTCGAGCGAATCCGTCAGGTTGCCTCGCCGGTTGGGCTGGACGGAGAATATGGCTAGTGCGCGGTGGCCGCGTCCACCAACACGAGATTGACGACGATCAATCGGGCGGGAACCAGATGAACGTCGTCATTCCGCTCGCGACCATGCCATCGCCACCGACGGTATACATCACGCTGATGCGATACCTCGCGCCGACACTCAACGGCTTCGGTTCGGTCCAGACCTGAGCGCTCTTTGGGTTTTCTCCATAGACGATAGCGGGACCCAACGGAGCCTGCTCTGATACCGTGAATCCCCACATGACGGTCTCCTCGGGTATCGCAGAAACCGCAGTCACGGTGAGCGCCGAGATGCCGCACTGCGGTGACCACGTGAACGTCGGCTGTGATGTGGTGAGGACGCCAACGACGATGCTACCGGCGCATGGGGGTGGTGGAGGCGCGGTGGCATCGCGACACGCGAGCGACGTCACGAGAATGGCGACTGCGGCGCTCCGCGCGCGTCGGGCAAGCGCCTTTACGGTGTCCATACTCTGGAAACCACTCCACGACGCCCGCGCGTCACGCGAGAATTGCGACGATGACGAGGTCAAGTGAGAGTTGTGATCGTCGCGACGTACGAGCTAAAGAGCTTTCGATGAAGCGCTGTTGCGTCTCATGGTCAGAAGAGCAGCTATCACCAGTGCGACGAGAAACGCCGGCACCCCGGTCAGAAGGGGCCACGTTACCAGGGCAATGAGCATCTTGGGCCGATAACCCGACGCCAAACCCAGCTCGTGAATGTTGCCCGCGAGCGCGAACCCGAAACCGCCGAGAGCAGCGCCCACGGCTGCGTGCCAGGCCGTCGTTCGCGTCGAGTTGTGAAGTCGAAAATGCTCGTGGGCGACGTGGGCCGCCAACACGACACCACTGACGACGAAGGCGGACCACCGCCAGAAGCGCAGCATCTGAACGGACGCCCCTGCAAGTAAGGGCAACAGGAGACCTGCGGCGACGTAGAGCACACCCGCGAGGATCGCGTTTCTGATCCACGGTGCGCGGCCTGAGTCATCCATGCGTGTAGCCGAGCGCGTCACGGCTGGCACCTGTCACTCCGCGTATCGCGCGGAGATTGAGCCAGTAGTACAGAGGAAGGCTGAATCCGAGGCCGCCAGCGAAGGACAGCAGAACGAACCAATACCACTTCACCGGCCCGATGGGATGTCGAGCGAAATACACGGCGAGCACAATGAGCGCGAGGAGAACGTCGAGGATGAAGCCCAGCGCGAGCCTGTCGTCGAGCACCGGGCCCAGGCCGTGGAACTCGAAAAACAGCCAGTAAATGAAGAAGCCATTCGGCACGACGAAGCCCAGGAGGGCGATCAGAATCAGCCACATGGTCGACGCGGGGGTGTGGGGGGATGGGGAAGAAAGGGTCAGCGACTATGGCCTTCGCATTGTCTGGAGTCCGTCAACAGTTAGCGTCGTGGGACAACACGACAAGAGCCATATGAGTCGTGACCCACCCCACTCCGGAGCGTCGATACTGTAGTTGGCGGCGGCTCCCGGCGCATCAGCGCGGGGCCGTCTCTGTGCGCGCGTTCGTCGCGGTTTCCTCCCCTCCCCCCATCCCCTCCTCTCGCGCATGCTCATCTGGCTGTTGGTGTTGCTGGCCCTGTGGCTCGTGTATCGCGAGAGGAAACTCAGGCAGGAGCTCGAGCAGCAGGTCGAGCGACTCTCCACTGCCATCGACCAACTGACACAGCGCGTCCGCGACCTGGCCGAGCCGCGCGAGCGTCCCGCCGTTCCTCCCCCGCCGACTTCGGTGGCGCGGGCCGCGAGTCGGAGCATCGCGTCCAAGCCCTTCGACGCACCAGCGACTCCCATCGCGCCCCCGCCCCCATCGGCTCCGCGCGAGCCAGTCCGACTGATCCCGCCGGTGGAGCCGCGCGCAACGCCGGTGCCGCCACCGATGCACGCCTTCGAAATGCCAGCGGCTGTGCTCTCCGCGCTGACTCCCGTCGAGCCAGTGGATGAACCAGCAGTAACGATTCCAATTGAATTACCGGTGGAACCGCCGGTAGAACCGCCGGCCGAGCCACCCGCTCCGCCGCGGCGTTTCGCCTTCCCCGGCACCTCTGGAGGAGAAGGAGGCGGTGGTGGGGGCCTGGGCGGCATCGACTGGGAACGGTTCGTCGGCGTCAAGCTCTTCTCGTGGATCGCCGCGATCGCGCTCGTGGTCGCCGGGGTCTACTTCCTTAAGTACTCGATGGACCATGGGTGGCTCGCGCCGCCGATACGCATGGCCATCGGCATCCTTACCGGCGTCGGCCTGCTCGTCGTCTGCGAGCTCAAGGCCGCGCGGCGCTATGCAGTCACCGCGAACGCGCTCGACGCGGCCGGTATCGCGCTTCTCTTCTCGACCTTCTTCGCGGCGCACGTCCTCTGGCACCTGATCAACGCACCGGTCACGTTCGCGCTGCTGGCGCTCGTCACCGCGACCGCGGTCATGCTCTCGATCCGGCGCGAATCGCTGTTCATCGCGGCGCTCGGCCTGCTCGGCGGCTTCGCGACGCCGGCGCTGATCTCGACCGGCAGCGACAACCCGATCGGATTGTTTGGATACCTCCTGGTGTTGAACGCTGGCCTCGCGTGGGTCGCGTATCGAAAGCGGTGGCCAGTGCTGACCGCGGCAAGCCTCGTCTTCACGACACTGTATCAGTGGGGCTGGGTCGGAAAGTTTCTCACGAGCGGCAAGCTGCCGCTGGCTGTCGCCATCTTCCTCATCTTCCCATTGCTGAGCTTCGCATCGCTGATACTCGGCGAGCGGCGCGCGGGTGAGTCAGGCGGCTCGGGCGAACTGCGTGAGCAGGGTCCCTGGGAGCGTCTCTTCGCGCGGACCGCGTGGGCGAGCGCGGCACTGCCGCTGCTGTTCGCGGTGTATCTCGCGACCGTGCCAGCGTACGGCGAGCGGTTCGGCCTCCTCTTCGGTTTCCTGCTCGTGCTCGACGTCGGGCTCGCGGCGATCGCCATCCTTCGTGGGCCGATGGTGCTGCATCTCGCCGGCGCCGCCTCGACGCTCCTGGTCTGGGTGATCTGGCTCGACAACTCGTACGTCGCTCGCGCCTGGCCCTGGGTACTCGCGTTGCTTGCGCCGTTCGTGGCGCTGTTTCTCGTCGCCGGACTCGTCGCTCAGCGACTCGGCCGTCCGCTCGAAGGGCTGAGCACGCGCGCGACGTACGCCGCGCCGCTGCTCCTGTTCGCGTTCCCGATGCTCGTGGCAGTGGAACCGCTGGTGGCGTCGCCCTGGCTGCTGTTCGGCACGATGTTCGTCCTGCTCGCGGGCTGCGCGTGGTACGCGATCGCGCAGGGCGAGGGCGCCATCCACTTCATCGCCGCGTTCTTCGCGCTCGCCGCGGAGGCATTCTGGTCGGCGAAGCATCTCTCGCCCGGCCGACTCCTGCCGGCGTTGACGGTCTATCTCGTATTCGGCCTGTTCTACATCGGCGTGCCCATACTCGCCCGGCGGCTCAAGCGTACGCTTCAGCCCGAAGGTGCTGGTGCGTTGATCGCGCTCGTCAGTCTGGCGCTGCTGTTCTTCCTTGCCGGTGGAGCGGTGGCGTCGTCGGCGCTCTGGGGCATTGCGCTGCTGATCGCGGTGCTCAACGCCGGCATCTTCATGGAAGCGGCGTCGGCCCGTATCCCCCTGCTCTCCACCGTGGCGCTGGTACTCTCGTGGATTGTCCTCGCGGTGTGGTGGACGACGGTGACCGTCGCGACGATGCTGCTCCCGGCGCTCGCCGTGATCACTGGTTTCGCGCTGCTCGCCATCGCGGGCAACGTCTGGGCGCGTCGCAGTGTGCCGGAGAGCGCCGAGGAGTTTGACCGCAACGCGCTGCTGGGACTCGCCGGGCATCTCTTCCTGCTGCTGGTTGCGTCGCGCGCCGAGCTCTCGATTCCGCCCTGGCCGATGCTCGGTGTTCTGCTCGTGCTGAACCTCGCCGCCGGCACGGCGGCGCTGTATCTGCGCCGAGCCGCGTTGTGGGTGGCCGCGCTGGCTGGAAGCGCGATAGTACTGCTCACGTGGTTGACCGTCGCGACGCAGGCGCCCTGGCCGATGACCGCGGTGCTTGCCGCCGGCGTCAGCGTGGCGCTCGGATTCGCTTGGATCGGTCTCGCGCGCCGAATGACGAAGACGACGCAAGACTTCGAGCTCGCCGCGGTCGGGGCAACGGTGCTCGCGCAGATCGTGGTGGTGGCGTCGACCTTTCCCGCGGGCGCCCCGACGCTCGCGTTCCTCGTCGGCGCGAACCTCTTGCTACTCTCGGCGGCGTTCGTGCTCGCGACGCTGCCGCGCTGGCGTGTCCTGTCCGTCGTCTCGGTGATCATCGCCGGCCTGGGCGCCTTGCTGTGGCAGACGGATCACAAGGTGCCTTTCGATTGGCACTCGCATCTGTGGTACGCCACGCCGCTCTACCTGCTCGCCGTCGCATACCCGCTCCTGCTGGGCCGGCGCGCGGAGAAGGCGAGGGAGCCGTATCTCGCGGCCGTGGTTTCGAGCGTCATCTACTTCTTCATCGCGCGCTGGGCACTCGTCGGCGGAGGATACGGACAGATGATCGGCGCGCTGCCGGTCGTGCAGGGTGCGCTGATCGCGCTGTTGCTCGCGAGGCTGCTGCGCATGGAGCGTCCTGGAGAACGCACGCTCGACCGGTTGGCACTGGTCGCGGGGGCGGCGCTCGCCTTCATCACGGTCGCGATCCCGCTGCAGCTCGACCGGCAGTGGATCACGATCGGCTTCGCGTTCGAGGGCGCGGCGCTGGCGTGGCTGTACACGCGGATCCCGCACCGCGGACTTCTGCTCTTCGCGACAGGACTGTTCACCACGGTGTTCATCCGGCTGGCCGTGAATCCTTCGGTGTTCGAGTATCACGCTCGCAGCAGCACGCGGATCCTGAACTGGTATCTCTACGCCTACCTGCTCTGCGCGGGCGCGATGATGCTCGGCGCCTGGCTGCTCTCACGCACGGACGATCGCGTATTCCCCACTTTGCCGCGGCTCTCGACGCTGCTCCCGGCGGGCGCGACTATCCTGCTGTTCCTGCTGCTCAACATCGAGATCGCGGATTTCTACGCGGTCGGGCCCAACATCACCTTCAACTTCACGGCGACGCTCGCGCAGGACCTCACCTATACGCTCGGGTGGGCCGTGTTCGCGCTGGCGATGCTCGCGGTGGGAATCGCGCTCACCAATCGCCCCGCGCGCATCACGGCCATCGGGCTGCTCGTCGTCACCATCGCCAAATGCTTCCTCCACGATCTCGCCCGTTTGGGTGGACTCTATCGCGTGGGCTCGTTCGTGGGCCTCGCGATCTGTCTGTCGCTCGTCGCGGTGGCAATCCAGAAATTCGTGCTCTCTGCGCCGAAGCGTCCGCCGACGTCTCCCCCGTCTCCCCCGTCTTCCCCGCCCCCGCCCGAAGCGGCGCGAGGAGCAGCGGTATGAAGCTCCTTCTCGGCGCGTGTTTGGCGCTCCCGGCGTTCGCCGCTGCGCAGGATTCGCGTCCTGCGCGTCCTGAGCTCCTGCGCTACGAGCGCGCGGTGACCCCCGCGGCTGGTGGAAATCGGCTCGACGTCGACGTGACGCTGCTCGCGGGCGGAGCACCGTTCACGGTCACGCGGCGAGGTGACGCAGTGGGACGCAGCGGGAATGCGATCGCAGAAGGTGGCCTCGGCGACCTCCGGTTCTATGACAAGTCGGGGGGGGGGCGCGAGGTGCCGTATCTGCTGGTGTACCCGCCAACCACGGCACCGCAGTGGCAGAACGCGGCGGTGCTTCCCGTCGCGCGCACCGACACGACGAGCGGGCTCGAGGCTGACCTCGGCTCCGCGCATCCGGTGGATCGGCTACGCGTGCAGGGCATTCCCGCGCCATTTCTCAAGCGTGTGCGTCTGGAGGGAAGCGGGGACCGCTCGCACTGGACGATGCTCGTGGATGAGGGGACGTTGTTCGACTTGCCGGCGGAACGCCTGCGGCAGATTGAGCTCGAGTTCGTTCCCGGGGAATACCGCTACCTGCGTGTCACCTGGGACGACCGCAACAGCGGTCGCGTACCAGCGCCATCGAATGTCGAGGCGCGGTTGCGCGTCGCGGGCGCCGCGGCGCCCACGCTGCGGGCGAGCATTTCCATCGAGCGGCGTCCGAGTGAGCCGAGGATCAGTCGCTATCGGCTGCGTCTCCCCGGCGTTCGGCTGCCGATCGTCGCGTTGGAGCTGTCGGTACGCGGGGGCAGCGTGCTGCGCGAGGCGCGGGTGAGCGAGGCGCGACTCGAGCGTGACCGCGTCGAACCGGTGGCACTCGGGGCGGCGACTTTGCGGCGTGCCCAGCGCGGCGACGTCGCCGCGTCGTCGATGGTCATCCCGATCGCTTCGCCGACGGAGGCCGCGCTCGACCTCGTGATCGACGACGGCGACAATCCGCCGCTCGACATCAGCGACGTGACCGCGATCTTCGCGACGCTGCCGTACGTCTATTTCGAGAGCCCATCGACCGAACCGCTCACCGCGCGCTACGGCGGCGAGCGCATCGCGCCTCCGCGCTATGATCTCGAGGCGGAGCGCGAACGTGTGCCATCGATGCAACTGGCCGTGGCGCGGTGGGGCGACGTGCGCGAGCGCGCGCCTGGCGCCGTCGCTGCCGTCACGCCGCTTCCGATGGTCGGCGCTCCGATCGACGAACGCACTTTCCGCTGGCGCCGCGAGATTCCCAGCGGCCCGAATGGTCTTACGGCGGTGTCGCTCGACGCCGCGGTGCTGGCGCACAGTCGGCGCTTTCCGGACCTGCGCATCGTGGGTAGTGAGGGACGACAGGTGCCCTACCTCCTGGAGCGACTCGACGAGCCGCTCTCGATCGACCTCGGCAAAATCGAGGAGGCGCCGTCTACCGACATTCGCGATCCGTCGGCGAATTCACCGACACACACGCAGTATCGGGTGAAGCTGCCATACCCGGGGCTGCCGGATTCTCGTCTGGTGCTCACGACGTCAGCCCGCGTCTTTCAACGGCTGATCGCGATCGACGTGCAGCGTCCAGCGGGAGGAGCGCAGCGCGGTCCATGGCTGCAGCGGATCGTCAACGCATCGTGGAGCCACGCCGACCCGGAGTCACCCGCGCCCGCGCTGACGATCGGCCTTCCGATGGTCGACGTGACGGATCTCGTGCTGATCGTGGACGAAGGGGACAACAGTCGGCTTCCGCTTGAGTCGGCGACGCTGCTGCTGCCCGCGTTTCGCGTGCGTTTCGTGCGCGACGGTTCGGCGCCGGTGACGCTACTCTATGGAAGGGCGGACATCGAGTCGCCGTCCTATGATTTCAGACTCCTCGCGCCACGATTGATCGGCGCGCCGGCTACCGAGATCGCCGCCGGTCCGGAGCGGACCATCCAACCGCCATCCGTGAGCGTCCTGCCGATGACGCTCTTCTGGGTCATCCTCGGCGTCGCCGTCGTAGCGATGCTCGTGGTGATTGCGCGGCTCGTGATGAAAGGCGGCCCGCCGGACCAGGAGCCGATCGTCGCTGAGGCGGAGAAGAAGCAGGTATAGCTCAGCGGCTCTTCTTGCTTTGCGCGAGCTCGGGCGGCGCCTGACACCGCCACGCTTCCGCGATGAGCACCTTCAGATCCGCGACACTCACGGCATCCAACCGCACGAGCACGGCTGGGAAGCCGTTGTAATGCGGCTCGGTGAAAAACTTCGTCGGATCGGCGGACAACAGCTGCTCCCTCTGGCCCAGGTTGGCCACGCGCACCGCGATCACTCCGGGGTTGGGGACGCGAGGCTTCTTGGGCACGACGCGTTCCATCCACACCCAGACGAATCCCTTGAGCTTGCCTTTGTTCGGGACCGAGAACGCGAACCGATCACGCGCTTCCTCAGCCGCGGGCATCGATAAGGCAATACGACGGACGTCAGCCTGAGTTGCCATCAACGTTTGCCAGGCGCGAAGGAACTATAACGTCCCGCCATCAGGCCAGTTTCGCCAGTGTGTGTTCGGTGGCTGACGAGGTTGATACCTGCTCACGTCTCCGGTGCTGAGCACATCCGCGAGCTGCTGAAACGTCGCGGAACCGCTTGGCCGGTCGTCAGCCTCGACCACGTTTGGATGATGCCACGCCTCGAGTTGCATGATCTGATTCATCTCGGGGAGAACGCTGATTCTCCGTTCGTCCGACGTCGCGAGGAGATCTTCCCGAACGACCTCCGCTAGGAATCGGCACAGCTCGAAGACGTGCACTCTGGGAGGCTCCAGGAGGTCGATCCCGTAACGCTCGTACTCGTGTTGAGCGGGAATCGGTCGAGGGTTCCCTCGGACGACGACCTCGTGAGCATCTTCAGCCACTAGCTCGGACGTTTCGGCGTCCTGCCATGCACCCTCGGCCATTGGGAACACGAAGCGAGAATCATTGTTCGGATTGTTGGCGAGATAGTTCTCGTACGCTTCGGCCGATACATACTGGTCGCGGGTGTCTCGGGCATGCAGCCGACTGGCGAAGGTGTGAATGTGTGTGTCCGGCAAAGCTGCCCTCGGCGAGAAGCCGAATTTCTCGATCACGACCGCCCAGTCGTCGGCCGAGCGAAATAACGAGAGACGCGTGGCCGCCAGGTAGACGTAGCCATTGTCGAGCATGGGAAACGTGAAGGTGTCGCAGCAGCCGTCCAGGATGGCGAGTATGGTCTCGGGGTCGAATTGCTTCACGCTGAGCTCATCCTGATTTCCCATCTCCAAACCAGCCCGTCATCCGGATCCATGACTTCACCGCGCCACTCGAAGCCGCACTTGGTGAGGACTCGCGTCGAGGCATTGGGTGCCGGCAGCGTATGCGCTCGAACGACGCGAACGCCGGCGGCGAACGCGTAGGCGACGAGCGCCCGCGCCGCTTCGGTGGCGTATCCCCGACCCTGCTGCTCCGGGTCGACTCCGTACGCGATTTCGACGACTCCGTCCGGAGTGGGAGGGCTCTTGTAGGCGCAGCTCCCGACGACCGCACCGCTGGCGCGATGCATCATGGCGAAGCCGCACGTCCATGGATCCGGCGAGGTCGAGGCTCGGAGCCGAGCGAGCCAGTCGTCCGAGACCTCGGCCCGATCGGCATCGCTCATCGCGGCGATCCACGTGAGCACCTCTTCCGGCTCACGGATGACCAGCTTGAGGTTCTCCGTTTGGATGTCTGTCCCGCTCATTGGGTCTAGCGCTTCCGCTCCGGCTCAGGAGAGCGCGAACTGCTTTCCGAATCGCGAGTTGGTTCCGCCAGCACCTTCGTGAGAAATCGCTGACCCTCGCCGACGCGTTCCATCTCGACCGCAATTCCATCGACTGCCTGCTCGACGCGACTCAGGATTTCCGACTGTCCTTGGCGTAACGCCTCAATCTCCTCGCGAATCGCGGTGATGTCGGAGGGAAGTTCGGCTCCGCCGCCCTGGGCTTTGAGCGCTCGCTGACGGTCCATGAGCCGTTGCGCGCCGACACCGAACAACGCCGCGAGGAAAGCATGGGCAGTCGCATGCCAGGTCTCAGCGGGTAGGGCCGCGAACCACGTGGCACCGATGTTGGCGACACAAAGAAGCCACGCGATAGGGATCCACGCGCGGTGCTTGAACCACACAGAGGCCTCCTGGTACTAAAGCTCGCGCCGATTCAGCTGCTTCACAGCGTAATCCGCCGCACGCGCCGTCAGCGCCATGTACGTGATGCTCGGATTCTGGTTCGCGGTCGACGGCATGCACGCGCCGTCGGTCATGAACACGTTCTTCACGTCCCAGATCTGGTTGTGAGAATTGAGCACCGACGTTTTGGGATCGCGACCCATGCGCGCCGTGCCCGTCTCGTGGATCACCAGCCCGGGCGGGTTGTTGTCCTTGATCGGCGAGATGTCGGTCGCGCCCATCGCCTCGAACATCTCGCTGGCGCTCACCACCATGTCGTCCAGCATCTTCTTCTCATTGTCGCTGTACGCACAGTTCACGCGCAGCGCCGGAATCCCCCACGCGTCGACCAGATGCGGGTCGATCTCGATGTAATTCTCGTGACGGGGCAGCATCTCGCCGAATCCATAGAGCGTCATCTCCCACGGCCCGAGATCGCCGATGAGTGACTTCTTGAACTGGGCGCCGAACCCGGGCATTCCCGAACCGCGCTCCCAACCCGCGCGCTCCGCCCGGCCTTCGAACCCGTATCCGCGCAGAAAATCGGGATGCTTCGTCTTCACATTGCGGAAGCGCGGGACGTAGATGGCGTCGGGACGGTTCCCGACCTCGCGTCGGTCGCGCGCCCAGGGCAGTGTGGCGCTGGCGCCGCCCCCCATGATGTGATCCATCAGGTTGTGGCCGAGCTCTCCGCTCGCGTTTCCCAATCCGGTCGGGAACTCCGGCGTCGCCGAGTTGAGAAGAATGCGCGTCGATTCCAACGCCGATGCGCAGAGGAAGAT
>Ga0070696_100000686_pt1 | contig 21682 bp, 21 predicted proteins | sample KBSK1253metaG_FD_65474 | JGI IMG/M metagenome (GOLD analysis project Ga0070696, IMG submission 65474) | Corn, switchgrass and miscanthus rhizosphere microbial communities from Kellogg Biological Station, Michigan, USA - KBS K1-25-3 metaG | ecosystem: Host-associated > Plants > Roots >... | reverse complement strand
CCTCCGGCGTGCGATCTTCAATCAAGAACGCGCCGCCTTTGGTTTTGGGGAGTATGGCCGCTGCTGTCGCCATGTTCGGCTCCTATTGGATCCTCTCGAAAATTCCCGCCGCGCCCTGTCCGCCGCCCACGCACATCGTCACCATGCCGTATCTCGCATTACGCCGCTCCATCTCGCGGAGGATAGTGGCCGTCAGCTTCGCCCCGGTGCAGCCCAGCGGATGCCCAAGCGCGATTGCGCCGCCGTTCAGGTTGACCTTTTCCGGATCGAGTCCTGCGCGCTTGATGACGGCGAGCGCCTGCACGGCGAACGCTTCGTTCAACTCGATGATGTCGATCTCATCGAGCTTCAAACCCGCCAGGGCGAGTGCTTTGGGAATGGCTACTACCGGACCGATGCCCATAATCTCCGGCGGTACGCCGCCTGCCGAGAAACTAACGAATCGCGCCATGGGAGTGAGGCCCAGTTCGCGCGCTCTGCGATCCGACATCACCAGGGCCGCCGCCGCACCGTCGCTGGTCTGCGATGAGTTGCCCGCGGTGACCGTGCCGTTTGCGTGGAAAACAGGTTTGAGTTTGGCGAGCGCATCGAGCGACGTATCGGCGCGCGGCCCCTCGTCGCGATTGAAAATGGTTTTCGTGATGCTGGGCTTGGCGCCGTTGGGCGTGACCGTCTCCACCTCGAAGGGCACGATCTCCTCGTCGAACTTTCCCTGGGCCTGCGCGCGCACCGCGTTCTGATGGCTCCGCACCGAGAACGCGTCTTGTTCCTCGCGTGAAATACCGTACTTGCGCTGCAACTGTTCGCCCGTCAGCCCCATGTTCATGTAGATTTCCGGACGGTGATCGACGAACCACGGATTCGGAGCGAGCTTGTTTCCTCCGCGCGGAATCAGGCTCATGGATTCGCTGCCGCCGGCGATAATGATGCCTGCGCCGCCCGCCCGTATGCGGTCCGCTGCCATGGCGATGGCCTGCAATCCCGAGCTGCAAAATCGATTAATGGTCACGCCGGGGACGATGTCCGGAAGTCCGGCACGCAACGCGGCTTGCCGCGCCATGTTCATACCCGATTCACCTTCGGGCATGGCGCAGCCCAGGATCACATCGTCCACTTCGTCTTTGGGAACCTGCGGATATTTTTCCAGAAGCGCGCGAATGGCAGCCGCGGCCAGGTCATCAGGCCGCGAATTTCGCAGCGTGCCGCGCGGCGCTTTGCCGACGGCTGTGCGCAAACAATCGACAATCACAGCGTCTTGCATGATGGGCTCCCGTGGTTCTGATATTTCTAGGCGTTCACATGCCGGATAACTTAGTCGTACCCGTAGAAATCAGCATCTCGCATCTCCGTAATGGAGCCATCCGGGTGCTTATAGAAGCCGTCGAGGGCTACGTCCTTAAACCCCAACCATAACCCCGCCAGAAAGCCTTGCACAACAATCCTGAGTCTGCCGTCTTCGCACGGCTCGACGATAACTGACAATGTACCTTTGCGGGTACCCAGTATCACCTCTTCGCTTGGTTCGCCCGCCATCTTACTCAGGATTAAAAAAGGAAGCGCCCTAAGCTGGCGCCCTCTGTCCACCGCCATCTGGCGAAACACTTGGGCCTCGTTCATTTCATTACTGCAAACCAAGTCCGAATTCCTCAATTTCTCAGCGGCTTGCCCGTCTTGAGCATGTGCTGCATGCGCTGCTGCGTTTCCGGCCGGCCGCACAAGCTCAGGAAGGCTTCGCGCTCGAGATCGAGCAGATATTGTTCGGAAACTGTCTGCTCACCCGTTGGGCGCCCGCCGCTCAATACGTACGCCAGCTTCTCACCTACTACGGTATCGTACTCGGTGATGTAACTGCCTTCGCGCGCCATATAGAGCCCGACTTTCATGAGCGCATAAATTGCGTCGCCGCCCACCTTGATGTCCTGGCGCGGCACCCCGGGCGCGTACGTCTGGGAAAGCAGCAGCGCCTGCGCCTTGGCATCGGCAATCAGCCGCTCGGGATTCATCAAAACCATGTCGCCATCGCGCAGCAGGCCGAGATTGCGCGCATCCGCCGCACTGGTTGAAACTTTCGCGAACCCGATCAGTTCGAACGCATCTTTCGCATCCGCGCGCAGCAGCATCTCTTTGCAGCCGCCGCCGCCGGGGATCACGCCGACTCCGGTCTCGACCATCCCCATATACAACTCCGCCGACGCCTCCACGCGCGCCGCATGCAGCACGATCTCGCATCCGCCGCCGAGCGCCAGCCCGAACGGCGCCGCCACCACCGGCTTGGGCGCGTACTTGATCGCCATATTCGCCTGCTGGAAAGCGTGCACGGCGGCATTTAGCTCGTCCCAATCGCCCTCCTGCGCCCAGAGCAGCACCAGCATGAGGTTCGCGCCCGCGCTGAAGTTCTCGCCCTGGTTGGCAATGATCATGGCTTCGAAATTCCGTGACGTCTCCTCGATCCCGGCACGAATCATCGCCACCTGATCGCCGCCGATCGTGTTCATCTTGCTGTGAAACTCGAGACACAGGACGCCATCGCCCACATCCACGAGCGACGCCCCCGCATTCTTCTTCACCACGCCGCGCGCGCGCTTGATATCCGAAAGCACCAGAATGCCGGGGCGCTCTTCCAACTCCTGATATGCGGCGCCCTGCAGGTCAAAATATTCGGTCCGCGGGTATCCGTCACGGTCGGCTGGCCGGTAGAACGATTTCGCACCCGCCGAAAGCATCCTCTGCACGTTTTCTGGCAGCGGCCGCTGGTCCTGCTCAATGCGTCGTGCGGTCGCTTCGAACCCAAGCGCGTCCCACAGTTCGAACGGGCCGAGCTTGTTGGCATAACCCCAGCGCATGGCGCGATCGATCTCCACCACACGGTCGGAAATTTCCGGCACCACGCTCGCCGAGTAAAGGAACAGATCACCGAACAGTTTCCAGAGAAATGTTCCGGCGCGATCCCGTCCCGCCACCAGCACGCGCAGCCGCTCGGCGAGGTCTTCGATATTTTTCGCCGCATCCACGGATGGAAAGCGCGGCTTCTGGGCGGGATGATACTCGAGCGTCTTCCAGTCGATGACGTGGATTTCCTTTTCCTTGCCGACGCGCTTGTAGAGTCCTTGCCCGCGTTTCTCTCCGAGCCAGCCGCGCTTCACCATTTCATCGAGAAACGGCTGCATCACGAAGCGGTCGCGCCATGGGTCGCCGGCGGCCATGTCGTGCAGATTGCGCGTAACCATAGCCCAAACGTCGAGCCCGACGATGTCCAGTAGCCGGTAACTGGCGCTCTTCGGCAGGCCACTGATCGGCCCGGTAAGCGCATCGACCTCTTCAATCGTGTAGCCGTCTTCGACTGTTATCTTCTGAACCGTCGATCCGAAGAATGTGCCGATGCGGTTGGCGATGAAGTTCGGCGTGTCCTTGCACGGGACCACGCCTTTGCCTAATCGGCGGTCGCAAAAATCCTTGACGAAGCCGAGCACCTCCGCCAGCGTTTCGGCCCCGGGGATCATCTCCACCAGGTGCAGGTAACGTGGCGGGTTGAAAAAATGCGTCCCCAGGAAGTGCCGGCGGAATTCGCTGTCGAAACCTTCGGAAATAGCGGCGAGCGGGATGCCGCTGGTGTTCGTCGAAAGGATGGAGTCCGGCGCTCGCGCAACCGCCACCTTGGTCCACAGCGCGCGTTTGATCTCGAGATTTTCGGTTACGGCCTCGACGATCCAGTCGCATCCCCGGACCTTCTGAAGATCATCTTCAAAGTTTCCGGGAGTAATCAGTTTCGCGGCCGACGGCGTAAAGAACGCTACCGGTTTCTGCTTCGCCGCCGATTCGAGGCCGGCGAGCGCGGCTGCATTGCGATTGGGAGCCCCGGCCGCCACGATATCCAGCAGCAGCGCCGGAACTCCGGCATTCGCAAAATGGGCGGCGATGCGCGCACCCATCGTGCCCGCGCCCAGCACGGCCACGCGTTGGATTGGCTTCACACGGCGAGTTTACCGCGATTGAAACCCGGCGCGGAACGACAACGAAAACAACCGCGTTTGCGGCTGGTTGGGTTAGTTAATCGAAGTCACGGTAATTTTGTCGCCGCTCATGGTCCCGTTGACTTTTGCACGGATCGCTTTTCCCTCACCGAGGTCCTTGACCCAGCTTTTCTTTTCTTTCAGCTGTTCAGCGGCGCGGGTGCTTCCGACCGAGTCGAAACGCAGCACACTGCCGTCCTCGAGCTTCAGGCCGAACATCGTGGTGGAGTTCGATGCCGCGCACTGCGCCTTGTTCTCGCCCGATTCATTCTTCATGCGGCTGCGATGCTCCTTCGACTTGGCCTTCTCTTTGGTCTCGGTCGAAGTGGTCGTTGTCGAGGTAGTTGCTTGATCTGTCGTAGTGGTCGTGGTCTCGCTCGTGGTTGTGGTTGTATTGCTGGCGGCGCCAGTCGAGCCGCCGGATATGCAGCTCATGTCCACCAGAGTGCCCTTCCAATGGCGGATTTCCATCGGTGCAACCGTCTGAGTGCTGCCTGACGTGGTCGTTGCGGTCGACTGCTGGGTCACAGTCGTCTGCGTGGTGCTCGGCTGCTGCTGTTGTTGCGGCGGGTCCGCCTGTGCGAAACACAGCCCGCTGAACAGCCCGACGGCGGGAAACAAAACGGCCAATTTTTTCATGGAATTACCTCCCGGCTCGTGGCTAGCAATTGGGCAGCCGCCTGCAACGTCGGTTTTGTAAGGAAACGAACATTCGTTCGACGCGCGTGTGCATATCCGTACGCATTTTGAGACCTAATCCCACGCATGTACCTGCCCGAGCCGCCGGCTCTCGCATTCCGGACCCGCTGCTATGATAAAGTTCGGTACCCCGCCCAGCATGGATTCCATCCAGCAAACGCCCAAGCGCCCCCGCGTTCCTCGTTGGGTGCTGATGCTCATTACCTACGCCCTATCGCTGGCCTGCCTGGTCTGGGCGTTATATGGCTACGATTTCAGCGAGATCAAAGGCGATATCCGAAGAGTCAGGTGGGGATGGGTGGCCCTGGCCATCGTATTCGATCTTTCGGTGTATGTTTTTCACGGCTGGCGGTGGGTCACCCTGCTCAAGCCCATCGAAAAGCTCAGCCTGTGGCGCACCGTGCAGGCGATTTATATCGGCCTGTTCGCCAACGAAGTTTTGCCGCTCCGGCCCGGCGAAATCATTCGCTGCTATCTGCTGGCAGCCTGGAACAAGCTTCCCATTTCTCTGACGCTCACTTCGATGGTCATTGAGCGCGTGATCGATGGCATTTGGCTCGTGGGCGCGTTCTGGATTTCCGCCTCGCTCATGAACATGCCTGCGCCACTGGTCGATTTCGCGCGAGCCATGGCCGGAGGCGTCTTCGTTTTGGCCCTGGTTTTTCTCTACGTTCTGTTTCACAAAAAGCACGCACATTCCGTCATGTCGAGCAGTAAATGGGCGCAAAAATTCATCCACGTCCTCGACATGATCCACGAGCTGGGTGACTGGCGAACCCTGCTGGCCTCTTTCGGAGTTACTTTCTTTTACTGGCTGCTCCAGGCGCTTTCCATTTGGGCTCTTTTCCGCAGCTACGAGATGGATCTTTCGATCTGGGCGGCCACGGTGGTGCTGGTGGTGATCCGGATCGGCACGATCATCCCGGCGGCGCCCGGCAACCTCGGCGTATTCAACTCGGTCGCGAAGCTGGCGCTCATGCTCTTCCTGGTCGAGCCGGGTACCGCGTCGGGTTTTTCGATTTTCCTGTGGGCCGCCCTGACCTTGCCGCTGCTGATTGGCGGCTTTGTTGCCGTGTTTCTTACCGGCGTGAGCATCGGCGATATTCGTAAGCACGCCCACGACCATCACCGCCAGCACCGGGAGCGGCGCGAAACACCGGCGCGGCACTAGCCCTGCTATAATTTCGCCTCATGCTGAGAATTTCTTTCGCAATGCTTTTGTGCGCCATGGCTGTGACTGCGCAGGATTCCGACGGCAAGATCCGCGTCATCGCGTTCGGCGCCCATCCCGACGATTGCGATATTCGCGCTGGCGGTACGGCGGCCAAATTCGCGGCCCTGGGCCATCCCGTCAAGTTCGTGTCGGTCACCAACGGCGATGCGGGCCACCAGTCAGAGGGCGGTGGAGCGCTGGCCAAGCGCCGCCGCGCGGAGGCCATAGAGGCCGGCCGGCGTCTCGGCGTCACCTACGAAGTCCTCGACAATCACGATGGCGAACTCTTGCCCACGGTCCAGGTGCGCGAGCAGATTATCCGCCGCATCCGAGAGTGGAAGGCCGACATCGTGCTTGCGCCGCGGCCCAACGACTATCATCCCGATCACCGCTATACCGGCGTGCTGGTGCAGGACGCCTCTTACATGGTGGTGGTGCCGAACGTCTGCCCGGACACGCCGCCGCTTTATAACAATCCGGTATTTCTCTATTTCGAAGACGGCTTCCAGCGCCCGAATCCCTTCCGGCCGGATATCTCGATCTCCATCGACGACGTGTTCGACAAGAAGATCAACGCCCTCGACGCGCATGTTTCGCAGGTCTATGAATGGCTGCCGTGGGTCGATCACACACTCGACCAGGTTCCGAAAGATCCCGTCGCGCGCAAGAAGTGGCTGGCATCGGTGCGCGAACCGGCCCTCCGTCCAGCCGTGCGCCAGGCGCTCGAGAAATGGTACGGGCCCGCCCGCGCAGCCCAGATCAAGCTGACGGAGTCGTTCGAGATCTGCGAATACGGCCGCCACCCGAGCGATGCGGATTTGCGCAAGCTTTTCCCGATGCTGGGGAAGTGAGGCTCCCGAATCCGAGCGTCACCCGCCCGAAGGATGAAATAAGTCCACGCCCGCGGATTGCGGTTCCGGGCTTTCAATATCCAGGTTCACGACCACCGGCTCCTGCCCGCTGCGCACGACGACCGCCTCTACCGGTTCGTCCCGCCGCGCATTGATCTCCTGGTGCGGCACAAACGGCGGCACGTAAATGAAATCGCCGGGGCCCGCCTCATCCACATACTCGAGCTTCTCGCCCCATCGAAACCACGCCCGTCCCTTGACGATGTAGAGCACCGTCTCGAGTTCTCCATGATGATGCGCTCCGGTTTTTGCGTCGGGCTGGACGACAACGGTTCCCGCCCATAGCTTTTTGGCGCCTGCGGTCGCGTGCGTGATCGCCGCCGCTCGCGTCATGCCGGGAGTTTGCGGCGTATTGGTGTCCAGTTCACCAGCGCGGACAATGCGAATACCGTGAGCCTTCCAATCCGGATGAGCAGCGTCCATTTCCGACATGCTATCAGGAGCGGTACCGGGCTTCGGCCCTGCCGCTTCAGTTCGCTGAGTGACCAGATCACTGCATGCGTGCTCACAAGCAGCACGAACGAATTGGCACGCAACAGCCGCCGCAGCTTTCACTCATGGATGGCCGCATCCCATTTTCTCTCCGCTGTAATCAATCCGCGCATGGAGCTTTGTCTAGCTTAACTAAGCTAAGACAAGCTTCTTCTCCGGAGGCTCGCGAAGGCCCCCAAAATCGTAGAAAGATAGTAAGATATAGGTATATATTGAATTGCATTTATCTGACTAATCTTGTAAGCTCGTTTTCTGGAGTCTTTATGAAAAGCACCGTTACAAGCCGCGGCCAGACGGTCGTGCCGGCCGAGTTGCGGCGGCGATACGGTGTAGAAGCTGGCACGGCACTGGAATGGATCGATACGGGCCACGGCATCCAGGTCGTCCCTCTTCCCGCCGACATCATCGGTGCGTTGCGGGGCAGCGCCAGGGGAGAAAAGCTGGTGTCTAAGCTTCTAAAGGCCCGCGCGAAGGATCGCGAGCTTGAAAAACGGCGATAGCGGGGACCGAGCCCGCTACCTGCTCGATACATCCGCCCTCATGACCCTGCTGGAAGGCGAAGCCGGCGCGGATCGCGTCGAGAAGCTGATCCGTAGGGAGACTGTGCTTCTGCCATTCATGGCGCTGCTGGAGGTGCACTACGTCACCATCCAGGAGCAGGGCGAAGAGGAAGCCAACGCTCGCTACGCCATGCTTCAGGCGCTGCCGACCGTGCATCTCAACGAAGTCGATGAGCCCGTTCTGCTGGCGGCCGCCAATCTGAAAGCGCACCACCACATGTCGCTCGCTGACGCCATCATCGGAGCGTTTGCGGAGCGGCATGATGCAATCCTGGTTCACAAAGATCCCGAGTTTGAGGCGCTTGTCGGACGGGTCCGATTGGAAGCACTGCCGTACAAAGCCCGCTAACGCTAAGCGCGCGCCCGAAACAAGTGCCGGGTTCCGCGTCTCGGCTTTCAACGGTGAAAAGTTCCTTCAGCAGGTGAATCAAAGGTTCGCGGAACTGCCGCAAAGTGAGAGCTGCCACCATTCGGTCGAACCCGCGTTCACAGTCCTTCGAGGGTGGCTTTTGCCCAAGCGATGTCCTCCTCGTCTGCTGAGGTTCATCAAACAACGGCTCCACGCTGACGCCCGTGAAAAAAGGTCCGACTCGTGTTTTTGCCAATTCGCTAAACGGCCGGGTGCTCCTGAGCCGAGTGTTTCCTGGGTATCGGGGGAACTTTTCCATTAGTGTGACGAGATCGCCTAGCGTCATCGTGTGCTTAGCTGGAAAATTCTCCTCACACCCGCGGCACTTCCACCTCCCGCCCCATCTCTTCCGCCGACACGTATCCCGCGTAAATCGCCAGCGTCACATCGAGCGCCAGCTCCAGGTCGCTCTCCGGCACCCGCTTCTCGCGCACGCACTCCACAAAATTTCGCAGCTCGCGGGCGTAGCCCAGGCTCCAGCCTTCATCGGGCGACGCCGGAATCCAGCCTTCGTTCGAGCTGATTTTTTCCATCAGATAAATATCCTTGAACTGTTCGTGGCGCGGATTGTAGACGTCGATCACGCTCACCGGACTGATGCGGCAGCGAGTGCGGTGATTGTTGGCGAACACCTCGATGTAATCGTAGATGCCGCCCATCACCAGCTCGGAAGCCGTCACGTCGGCCACCGTGCCGTCCTCGAACGTCACGTGCAGAAGCGCGTAATCCTCGGTGTCCTGATATTTGGTGCGCAGGAATCCGCGGTCCTCAAAATCCGGGATGCGGGTGATGGAATGCGTGCGCGCCGAGACTGTCGCCGGCCGCAGCGGCCGCCCGTATCGCGTCAGTCCTTCCTTGCGTTTCAGATAGAGGATCGCGCCCAGCGGATGGCAGCCTTTGGCGATCAGCGAACCGCCGCCCTGCACGCTCCAGATGCCGTACACCGGCGAATGCGAGCCGTTGTGCGATTCCTCGCCCGCCATGCGCAGGATTTGAGCCCGCGATTTCTCGATGATTTCCCGCTCCTTTTGCACTGACGGCGCGTAGACGAAATTTTCCGCGTAACCGAGCGTGACGCCCGCGTCGCGCACCGCGTCCAGCAATTCGCGCCCGGCCGCGACCACCGCGTCCAGCATCTGCCGCTTGTTCGTGCTTTCGGGCGAGCCGTAGAATCCCGTGAGCGGTTTCTCCACGATCGCGTGCTTTCCTGCGCGCGCCGCGGCCAGTATGTACTGCTGGTGCGACGAGGGCGGAGTGCAGATATCGAGCACGTCGATCTCGGGCAGCATTTCCTCCACCGAGGCAAACGCCCGCAGCCCGTGCTTTGCCGCGAACGCGTCCCGGCTTTGGGCGCGAGCCGAAGTCACACCCACCACCTGCACATTGGCTTCGGGAAAGTTTTCCAGATGGAAGCGTGCAGCGAATCCCGCGCCCGCAATCCCGATTTTGAGAGGATGCATTGATCCGGGAATGGTTCAGGAAGCTCTGCGATGGTCGCGGCCCGAGATGGGCGGCGCTGGCGCAGCGGGCTCGACGGGCGGAGGCGGCGCGGGCTTCTTGCGCGTATTTAGACGCACCGTGATGAGTTCTTCTTTCACTCTCTGGAATTTCGCCGTTCCTGGTTTCGCGCCGGCCTTTTCGATCTCCGCGTCGGAGACCTCCTGCGCCGTCGGATAGTATTTCTGCAGATAGTTGCGAATGCGATCCTGTACCGTTCGTTGCTGCGACCGGTAAAGCAGGAACAGCAGCTCATCGCCCGGTGCTTTGATCAGCGCCTGATAAATCTGCGAGGGCAGCCGCAGCCGCGTCGACTTGACCGCATTCTCTAGCTTCTTAGCGCGCGGCTCGAGCTTCTGCCAGAGATCGATCTCCGGCTTGCGCATTTCGAGCGTCTTCGCCAGGTCCGCGCGTTCGCGTGGCGACATTTTCTCGGTCAGAACAAATAGAAACGGGCCCACGCCGGCCGGCCGGATCCCGTTGCCGTTCGGAAGCAGGCGCCTCAACTTCTCCAGCTTGGTGATCGAGGCCACGCTCAGCTTCGATCCGGCCAGCGCCGTTGAGAACATGCCCAGCAGCCCGGTCTTTTCCAGATCCCGAATCACCTCGCCCGCATTCGGTTCCTCGGCGATGTTCCGCAATTCTTCAAAGAGCGCACGGCCGGTAATCAGCTTCTCGAGCTCCCCTTCGCGCGCGTTCTCATACTGTCGCTGCGTGCGCTCGTCCACATTGAATCCAAACCGCGCCTTGAAGCGGATCAGGCGCAGCAGCCGTATGGGATCTTCATAAAACGCATAAGAGTGCGTCGCGCGCAACTCGCGGCCCGTTAGGTCGGCAAGCCCGTTGGTGGGATCGATGAGCAGCCCGCGCGATCCCCGGTTGAGCGATAGAGCAATGGCGTTGATGGTGAAATCGCGCCGCCGCAAGTCGTCCTGAATATACGCGGGCGCCACCTGGGGCTGACCGCCGGGCCGGGGGTACTTCTCATGCCGCGACATCGCGATCTCGCCCGGCACCGCTCCCGGAAAAATCAATTGCACCGATCTCCGGTTCTCGTCCACCGAAAGTGTGCGCGCTCCCGTGCGCTCGGCCACGGCTTTGGCCAATTTGAGCGCGTTGCCCTCCACGGCAAAATCCAGATCGCGAATCGGAAAGCCGCCCAGCATGTCGCGCATGGCTCCGCCCGTCAGAAACAAGTTGACGTTGGCGTGGCTCGCCGCCGCCTGCAATTCCGCCACCACGCGGTTCTGGTCCGCGTTCAGGTGGCTCTCCAGCATGAACATGTAGTCGCTCATCGGTGGCGTCTCGCTGGATCAGAAATTCGAATTTTGCCCGGCATTCAAGAAAGCGCGTTTAATCAGGCACGCGGATGATGTTCATCCAGAGTCCTGCGAAGTCTGGATCGCATGACGTGCGTATAAATTTGCGTAGTCGATATGTCCGCATGCCCCAGCATGACCTGCACGCTTCGCAGATCCGCTCCTCCTTCGAGGAGGTGAGTGGCGAAACTATGCCGCACCACGTGCGGCGTCAAATTGCGAAAAATCCCCGCTCGCCGGCCGTGCGCCGCCAGCAGTTTCCAAAAGGCCTGCCGTGTCATGGCGCCCCCTCGCGCCGTCACGAATAGATAGCGGCTGCCGCGGGCCTTCAGAATCATACCGCGAGCCGTTTCCATGTAATGGCGGACCGCCGCCACCGCTGCCCGCCCCACCGGAACCACCCGCTGTTTGTTGCCTTTACCAGTGGTTCGCAGAACCCCCATCTCCAGATTCAGATCCGATGTCCCGAGCCGGCATAACTCAGAAACCCGAAGCCCGGTGGCATAGAGCAACTCGAGCATGGCCCGGTCGCGGACCCCGGTCGGCCGCGAAAGATCGGGCGATTGGATCAAATTCTCGATCTGCTTCAAATTAAGGAACTTAGGTATATTTTGCCACTGTTTGGGTGTTCGGACATGCTCGGTCGGATCGGACTCGATCCGGCGTTCCCGCACTAAAAAGCTGTAGAAATTCCGTAACGTCGCCAAGTGCCGCGCGATCGACCGGCTGGAGAGACCCGAACGATACAAAGAGTTTAGATACTCCAAAACGGCATCTCGGTGGTCCGGGCCGAGATGGGCCGGCAGCGCCTGGCTGTATCGGTTCAGGTCGCGCCGATAAGCATCCAGGGAATTTGCGGCTAAACCCTTTTCGATTCTACAGAAAGTGAGGAATTCCGCCACTTCGTTCTGCAAAGCGTCAACCGGGCGCAAATCGGACTCCCAGGTCCTTGAGCCTTCTGGCATTGTGCCAATGATACAATAATCGCGAAAATGTTTGAAACAATTAGTCAATAGAGGGCTGTTTGGCGAGCTCCACAACCAAGAAAGTGCTGGTCCGGCGCTTCGATCGGGAGCCGTTGACGGGTTTTGTCAACCCTCTGAGCTACTTGCTGCCGGAAGGCGTGGAGCTGATGAGGCCGGACGGTACGGTTGTCATTCTGCCCTACCGCGAAGTAAAAACCGTGTGTTTTGTTAAGGATTTCGAAGGTGCGGAGGCCGTGCCCGAGCGGCGGGTCTTTCACACCCGGCCCAAGATGGATGGTCTCTGGGTACGCATGAAGTTCCGTGACGGCGAGATCATGGACGGGATTCTGTCCAATAACCTGCTGCAACTGGAGCCCTATGGATTCACCGTCGTTCCCCCGGAACCTTATTCCAATAACCAACGCATTTTTTCGCCGCGCGAGGCGTTGAGCGAATTGCAGGTCTTAGGCGTGGTAGGCAGCCCGCTCACTCGCCGCCGGCGCAAAGAGGTTCCCAAAGAGCAGATCGGCCTATTCGAGCCGCCAGCCTAGCGGGCCAGTGGAACGGCTCCCAGCCGGAACTCGGCCAGGTCCAACCAAGTACACGATACCGTGCTCTGCACAAAGCAGGCCCGATCAGCGGGGATCGTCCGCGAATATCGGAATTCTGCCCAGCGGTCCCGGGCGACTTGCGCAAGGTGCTCGACCTTATCCGGCTGCAGGCCCTGGGCCAGCGTGATGTGCGGGTGATACGAAAATTCTTCCTGAAAAGCCAGAGATCCACCGTTCAGCGCCCGGTATATCTGGCGCAACTCCCGGTCACCTTTTTTGATTCCGATAAAGATCACGTCGGTCTTGGGGAAGATTTCAATCCCACCCGGTTCGATCTCGAACGGCGCGAACCCGGACAGAACCTCACGCGCTCTTTCGATGGCGTCGGCGGGCTCACTCGACAGAGGTCGCGGCGGCAACATGGTAACGTGCGCGCGCACAACGCAACCGGGTACCATGTCCCGGCGAAGATCATCTAAGAATTTTGCTAACGGATCAGGAATGTAAACCACCAGGGCAAACAGATTGATCCGGTCGGCACCATTCGGGCTGACGGCCATGTAATCTCTATATCCTACCCGGTCGCGGGCCTCGTGGGGCAATCGGGATTATTCCTGTTGCTATACTGAAGCTTCACTCCAACCGATCGAAGTCAGCTGGCAGGGCCTTTCGTGGAAGAATCCATCGAGATCCGCGGGGCGCGGGTCCACAACCTCAAGAACATTTCGCTCGCAATCCCGCACAACCAGTTGACCGTTATAACGGGAGTGTCGGGCTCGGGGAAATCGTCGCTTGCCTTCGATACGATTTACGCCGAGGGGCAGAGGCGCTACGTCGAATCGCTCTCAGCGTACGCGCGGCAGTTTCTCGAGCGCATGGAAAAGCCCGACGTCGACGAGATCGACGGCATCGCGCCCGCCATTGCCATCCGGCAGAAAAATACCAGCCGAAATCCGCGCTCAACGGTCGCCACCTCGACCGAATGCTACGACTTCCTCCGCCTGCTGTTCGCGCGCGTGGGACAGACGTTCTGCCCGCAATGCAGCCGGCGCGTCGAGCGCGATACGGTCGATCAGGTTGCGGCCCAGATGCTGGCGCAGACGGATGGATCGCGCTGGTACGCCCTTTTTCCGGTCACGCACGCCGATCGGCCCGACACCCAGAAACTCCGCGATCATCTGTTCGAGCTGCGCAAGAAAGGCTTCAACCGCCTGTTTCAGGAAGGCCGGATGTTCGAGTTTTCGACGCCGGAATCCCTGCTGGACATCGACTTTGCCAAACCGCTCTACGTGCTGGCGGACCGCATCGCCATTTCAGCGGAACTGCACCAGAGATTGGTGGATACGACCGAGGTCGCGTACCGCGAGGCGGGCGAGGTCATCTACCAGAACGTCGGTTCGGGCGAGCGGCTCAGGTTCAGCGAAAAGTTCGCCTGCAAGCAATGCGGCATCAACTTCATGGAGCCCGAGCCCGAGCTGTTCAGCTTTAACAGCCCCGCGGGTGCGTGCCCGCGCTGCCAGGGCTTCGGCAACACCATCGACTACGACATGGATCTCGCGATTCCCGATAAATCGTTGTCGCTCACAGAGGGCGCGGTTGAGCCATGGACCAAGCCCAAAGGCCGGGAGTGGTTTCTCAAACTGCAGCGGGCGGCCGAAGCCGGGAAGGCGCGGCGCGTGCGCATGACGGTGCCGTTCTGCGATCTGACGGATGACGAAAAAAACTTTGTCATAGAGGGCGGTCTGGGGTTCGCCGGGCTGCGCGGCTTTTTCAATCATCTCGAGGCCAAGAAATACAAACTTCACGTACGCGTATTTCTGGCGCGCTATCGCGGCTATGCGCGGTGCCCGGATTGCAATGGCTCGCGGCTGCGCCGGGAAGCGCTCTATGTGCGGGTGACCGGCAAGACCGTAGCCGACGTCGTCCGCATGAACATTGCCGACGCGCAGGCGTTTTTCGAATCGCTCGTTCTGTCGCCCGAAGAGACCGCGATTGCGGAAAAAATCCTGATCGAGATCCGGCAGCGATTGAAATTTCTGAACGACGTGGGGCTCGATTACCTGACGCTAGACCGGCTGGCCTCGACGCTTTCGGGCGGAGAAGCGCAACGCATCCAACTCGCGACGTGTCTGGGTTCGAGGCTGGTGGGCGCCTGCTACGTGCTCGATGAGCCTTCGATCGGGCTGCACACGCGCGATACCGGCCGGCTGATCCGCATTCTGGAGGAGCTGCGCGGCCTGGGCAACACCATCCTGGTGGTAGAGCACGATCCCGAGGTGATGCGCGCGGCCGACCACATTGTGGATCTCGGACCTGGCGCTGGCGAGAACGGCGGGAACATCATCTATGCAGGGTCGTTCGGGCAGTTGATGAGCGATGGAGACGGTTCGCTCACCGGCCGGTATCTGCGCGGCGAGATGCGGGTGGCCGAGCGGAAAGAGCGGCGTCCGGTCGAACGGCGGCGCATGCTGCGATTCCAGGGCGCGCGGCTGCACAATCTGAAGAATCTCGATGTCGAGATTCCGTTCGGGATGCTGGTCGTGGTAACGGGCGTTTCGGGCTCCGGCAAATCCACGCTGGTGCATGACGTGATTTTCCGGTCGCTTGAAACCATTCTGAAAAAGACTGAAGCATTGGAAGAGAACGAAGCCATGGGTGCGGAAGACGCGACCGAGATGGCGGCCCGCATGTCTTGCCGCAAGGTGGAAGGCGCCGAGCGCTTGCGAGAAGTGGTGCTGGTGGATCAGTCGCCCATCGGCCGCACGCCGCGCTCGAATCCCGTGACATACATCAAAGCGTTCGACCTGATTCGTTCGCTCTTCGCTTCGACGAAAGACGCCGAGAAGCGCGGTTACACGGCGGGCCATTTCTCCTTCAACATTCCCGGCGGGCGTTGCGAGGCCTGCCAGGGCGATGGCACCGTCACGGTCGAGATGCAATTCCTCGCCGATGTCGAGTTGGTGTGCGATGAGTGTAAAGGCACGCGCTACAAGAGCGGCATACTCGAGATTCGCTACCAGGGCCTGAACATCCACGAGGTGTTGCAACTGACGGTGGACGAGGCGATCCGGTTTTTCCACGCGGCGCCGCGCCTGGTGTTGAAGCTGAAGGTTCTCTCGGATGTGGGCTTGGGTTATCTGCGGCTGGGCCAGTCCGCGACCACTCTTTCAGGCGGCGAAGCGCAGCGCGTCAAACTCGCGGCCCACCTGGCGCAAGCCTCCTGCGCCGGCACGCTCTACATCTTCGATGAGCCGACCACGGGCCTGCACTTCGACGATATCGCCAAGCTGCTGGCGGCATTCCAGCGGCTGATTGAAAACGGCGCATCGCTGCTGGTGATCGAGCACAACCTGGACGTTGTCCGCGCGGCGGATTGGGTGATCGATCTCGGCCCCGAGGGCGGCGACAAGGGCGGATACATTGTGGCCACCGGGACGCCGGAACAGATCGCGAAGGCCGAGGGGTCATGGACGGGGAAGTATTTGAGATGATCCTGCGGCGATGCCTGAACTGCCCGCGCTGAATGCCCTGATGACGGCCTATCGCGACCGGCCCATGGATTTTGCCGATGCCACGCTGGTGCATCTCGCCCGCCGTGAATCGCTCAGCCTGATTCTCACCGTGGACCACGACGATTTCGAGACGTACCGGATTGAGGGCCGCAAGAGTTTTCGCATCATCCCTGCGCGTCGCGCGGGCTCGCGCCGTCGATGAGTATTTCATTCGTGCGCTGCCAGTCGTATTACAACAAAAGTTAGTTGTGACAACCTGCGCCGCCCGCGGGCTCGCTGCCGGTGACAAGATGTCACAGGCAACACCGCCTTATATCCCGATCCGCCGGCTTATCAGCGTTTCGTGCTTGGCACTCGGCATGCTTTGTAGCTGCGGAGGAGTGAACCAACCATGAAAACGTTTCTGTACAACTTTGTCAAAGACGAGCAAGGCCAGGATCTGATCGAATATACGCTGCTTTTGGCGTTTGTGTGTCTGGCGTCTGCCGCGCTGTTCATCAGCGCCGGCGGCAGCGTGTCCGGTATCTGGACTGCGACCAACTCGCGCTTAGCCGCGGCCAATACCTCGGCCAGCTAACAATTTTGGATGGAGGGCATCAACCAGGTGCCTTCCTCCTTTATTCGAGCGTCGCGTGAGGAGTGACCACGATGAGCTCATCAGACGTATCCATTCCGAGTCAGACTCCGAAGCAGCCTGATTCGACCCCAACGAAACCCGCCCCAACTCGCAATAACCGCAGGCTGCACGAACGTATCGCGAACAACTCCGATATTCTGATTTGCTGCCAGGATAAGAAAGGCGTCGAGCGTCGCATTCGCGCGCGCGCGATCAATACGAGCAAAGCAGGAATTCTGGTGCAATCGGACGAATCTATTCGGGCGGGCACCGTGGTTTGTCTGCAAGCCGCAAATCTCACCTTCATCGGCAAAGCCTGCGTCCGCTACTCGACACCGAAAGGCCTGAAGTTCAGGCTCGGCCTGTACGTGCCCGATCGTCTCACGCGCACGCTGTAAAGCGGCCGAACACCGCTGCCGGATTACTTACTCACGACAACTTTGGCCGGCGCGCTGCAAACCGGATGGTTTGGATCTGTACCGACAGCACAAATTTTCAGCTCGGTGGCGCCGGCCGGGAGATCGGCGGGAATCAAAATGCCGACGCGCTCGACGCCCGTCATCCCAAAAGCGGCGCCTGAGGCCTGCGGCACCAGCCCTGCGCGGTCATGAATGCTCGCCGTGACCGGTCCACTACCTGGTGAAGCCAGGCCGGTGGCGAAGATCTGTATGACGCTGCCCGCTCGCGCCGGATGCATGACGCTATTCACCGTGTTGTCCTGATTCACTACACCGTTCGGGAATATGGCGGGTGCCACCATGGCGAGCGAAACCGACTGCGGCGTGCTTGACCGGCCATCGACCGTCACCACTGCCTTGGACGAAGTTTTTCCGGCAATCTGGAGGGGAACCTGAAGGCGTATGCTGGCCGGCGCCGCGGAAAACACTTTGGCCGGTACGGTGTCGAAGGTCACGGAGACCTGAGAGCCGGCCAGATTCCAGCCGGTGACAGCCGCCAGGGACCCGGCGACGAGCGGCCCGGCTTCGAAGTTCGCCGCGTTCACGACCGCGGTGACGTTCGGTCCGGTAGTTTGCTGGCCCGCCACTTCCGTTACGTTCATCGTGATGGGAATGCCGCGGCTGCCGACGAAAGGCCCGGCATCCACGAAGACCGTGGCATTGTATGTCCCGGCAGCCACTTTGTCGGGACGCGCACGCAGCATGAGGGTGCGGTTGTTGACGGCGGAGGACGGATAGGTCTCGAGCCATCCGGCTCCGTTTTCAAAAATAATGCGGGCAGTCCACTCCATAAGCCCGCCGCCTTCATTGCGCACGCGCACGTACTGCGTGGGAGCGGGACCGTTGACATATCCGTTGAAACTCACCGAGGACCGGTCGATGAAAAGGTGCGGGAGATAGTCGGCGTCGCAATCGCCCAGGGCGGGGCAATCCGAAGCCGGCGGCACGTCGGCAAATCGTGGAATCGGGGCGTTGGCCGCGACGTGCACATTGGAAAGGGGCGCGAGCGATATGGACTCTTCCGCCGAGGTATTCCCGGTGAAGCCGGGTGCCGTCAGCGACAGGAAAGTCGGGATCTGAGCGCTTTCCCGAATGACCGGATTCGCGTCCACGACCTCGTATAAAGCGTTGCCGGCGCCCGCGGCCAGCGCAACTTCACTCACCGAGTTAAAAGACGTCGCGATGAATGGAGTTGGCAAAGCGGGCGCACCGCCTGCGCCGTTTTCGTCAGCGCCGATAATCCGCACCAGCAGCAATGAGCCGGTGGAACCAGGGGTGTATTGCCCGCCCGACGCGGCAACGCCGAGATCTCCGCCTGCGGTGGGCGTGACCGCGCTCGAGCCGGCCACGAAATCCGGAACAAACAGGCGCGCGCCCGCCGGGAATCCGGAGTACCGGAGCATGATACGCGTTCCGGTGTCCGCCAACGGATCCTGGGCGAGCGATTGAAATGCCGAGGCGAAGCCTTCAGTCACGCGCGCCGAAGAAAAGCGGGTGCCGGCAGCGAGCAGGTTCGCAATATTGAGGATCGGTGGAACAAGCGATCCCGAGCAGTTCACCGCTGCGTTGGCGTATTGGGCAAGCAGCGCGGGTTGAGCGATGCCTACTACGAAACGGTTGCTGTTGGTCGTTGGTCCATTGCCGCTGATGGAGAAGGCGGCCGTAATGGGCGCGGTGTTGGCCTGCGATACATCGCCGCGCAGATTGGTGATGCGGAGCGCCACTTTGCCCGAAGCCGGCAAAGTGAACTCGACACCGTTGAACGCCAGTGCGCTCGGCCCAGCGGGCCGGGGCGAAACGCTTGGAACGGGACCGGCGCCCGTGTCGACGGTCAACTGCGCGTCGAGAACGCCGTTGGTCAGCAACTGGTTGGTGTTGTTGACGCTGAGGAATACCGTCAGATTCTCTTTGATGACCGCGCCAGGGGCGCCGCCGCTGCATTCAAGCACAACATCGCCCAACCGCTCCGCAAGACCTTCGGCGCGTACCAGCGGTGTTACCGCCGTGCCTGCGCAGGTCAGCCCTTGCGCGGAGGCCATGTTTACAAGGGTTACAAGGAGGAAAACCAGACCTGAAATTCGATTACCATTCCGAATAAGAGGTCCCATCAAGACTTATTTTATCCGATCCGCTGTGAACGTCAAATATGCCGGGCTCAGTCTGGTTCACGCTTTGGGAGGCGTCTTCCATCACGATTCTCCAGGAAGAGTTCGAATCGGCGATCGGATCTTTCGGAATTTCCCTCAGATATCCTTCGGAAACAAGGTCTTGAAGGGACGCCGGGGCTTTCTGCTTGTCGTAGGTGTACTCGTCGATGACCGTGCGCAGGGCCATCAGGTTTTGGCGCAGCACGCTTTCTCGCGTGCGCAGAAGCGACTTCTGATAAAGCGGCGCGGCGATCGAGACCAGGATCACGATGATCGACATCACGATCAGCAGTTCGATCAGGGTGAAGCCGCGGCGCCAGACCGGCGCGCGCTCACCATTCTGAGTAGGAAGTGCCATCCGCCGCCTTGTCGCTGCTCTTTGTATAGACGTCGAAAACATTCTGACCGCCCCAGCCCATGGACTTGGGATCATCCTGCATGCTGCGCCTGCCCCAGTCCGTCGAGCGGGTCATGGGGTCCTTGGGGATGCGGCGCAGAAAGCGCACCTTGGTATCCACCTGCCCGGCTTTCTTGACGCCCTCGACGAGAATATCGAGGCTTTCGGGATAACCCTCGGCGCCCATTTTCTGGGGACCAAGCTGGCCGGTGTCGGCCATGTCTTTATACTTGTCGATCGCCGTACGCATCTCGCGCAGCGCCCATCGCAACTCGCGCTCCTTTTCACCCCGCACCTTGGAGCGCGCCAGGGGCACCGCCATAGAGGAGAGAATGAGCAGGATGGTGAACGCGACAATCAGTTCGATCAGCGTCAAACCGCGGTTGTCGCCCACGCGCATTTACTTCACCGATGCCGCAAGCTGCGGCGCAACCGTCAAGATGGGCTGGGACTGCGAGTTTCGGAGCGAAAGCTGCGCTGTCACGACCGTGTCGCCTTTGCCCACCGCCTGAAATACAAGTGTCACGAGCGAACCCGAACCGCTGACGCCGCCGGTGGTCGGGAAGCGGCTGACGTTGATGGTGGCTTCGCCGCTATCGTTCAAAACATTTTTCGAGAATGCCACCTGCTGCCCGTCGCTGGCCAGCAAGTCGCCGCGCACTACATCGTTCAGCCGCAGGATCTTCGGATCGAACCGGATCTGCATGGGGGTGGAGGCGAGATCGGCCACATTCTCGGCCGTGAGATTCACGGTCAGAGTGCCGTTCAATTGTGCCGAGGCCTGCGCCGGCGCAAACATCACGCGCGCGTTCGACGGAACGGCAGGGGCCGGCTGGCCTTCGGGTTTCGCTGGCGGAGCGGTTGGAATGCCCAGGGGCGGCGCGCCTGGACTTACCGGCAGGTTGACGGGCGGCGCATTGACTCCGGGAATCACCGGCACGGGCTGCCCGGGAGCTGCGACATTGGGCGATTGCGCCGGAACAGCCGGCTGTGGAGCGGGTGCCACTGCCGTGCCTGGAACTGGTGCGGCGGGCTGCGGCGCTTCTGGCGGCTTCGGTTGCGCGTAAGTCAATTTCACCGTAGTCGAGTTGCCCGCGGACACGCCCCTCAGATTCACCTCGCTGATTTCCGGCGTTCGCACGATGTGCGGGATGAGCGCGATGACCAGTTCGCTGTAGTCCTTGGTGACCGATTCGCTGGTGAACAGGCGGCGGAGCACCGGGATGCTCGATAGCCCCGGCACACCCGTTACGGACTTGGTCTCCTGCACCTGCATCAGGCCGCCCAACAGGTTCACCTCGCCCTGCTTGAGGCGGACGTCGTTGATGATTTTCGACTGGCCAACCACCGGCGACTCGATGCCGCCCAGGTTGATACGTTCCTTCACATTCGAAATGTCGACCTCGACGTGCAGGGAAACTTCGTTCGGTCCGTGCACTTTAGGCACGATGTCCACGTTGACGCCGACGTCGAGGAACGTAAATTGGGTGTTGACCAGCGGATTGATACCCACGCCGCCGATGCCCGGCTGAAAGCTGCCGGTGGCGTACGGCACTTTATCGCCGATCTTCAGGCTGACCTTCATCCCGTCGATGGCGCGCACCTGGGGAGATTGCAGCACCTTGCTGTTGCGGTCGTTGATCAGCGCCTCGAGCAGCCCGCTGGGGAGCGTGAGCGAATAGTCGTGCGTGCTGATCTTACCGATGTTGGCCAGCGGGATCGCGGTCGAGACGGCTGATGCTGCTGCTGCGCTCCCGCCGTTGCTTCCTCCATTGCCGGGTATAGTGGTCGAGATGCTGGAGCGGGGCGTGAAGGCGATTGGTACGTTGAGGCCGCTCGACGCAACGGCGGCCGTCAGGTCGCGCGTTTTGGCGCGACTCACCTGCATCACGAGGATGTCGACCACGACTTCCGGCTTGGGCTTAT
>Ga0070696_100000685_pt1 | contig 21688 bp, 17 predicted proteins | sample KBSK1253metaG_FD_65474 | JGI IMG/M metagenome (GOLD analysis project Ga0070696, IMG submission 65474) | Corn, switchgrass and miscanthus rhizosphere microbial communities from Kellogg Biological Station, Michigan, USA - KBS K1-25-3 metaG | ecosystem: Host-associated > Plants > Roots >... | reverse complement strand
GACATCGTCATCATCGGCGGCGGCGTCCACGGGCTCGCCACCGCCTACTACCTGGGCGAGCGCGGGGTCCGGAACGTGGCCGTCCTCGAGAAGTCCTACATCGGGGCCGGCGCCAGCGGCCGCAACACCGCCATCATCCGGTCGAACTACCGGACCCCGGAAGGCATTCCGTTCTACGAAGCCTCGGTCAAACTCTACGAGCAGCTCTCCGAAGCGCTCGAATGGAATCTGCTGTTCAGCCAGTGCGGCCACTTGACGCTTGCGCATACGGACTCCGCCATTGCAGGGCTGCGTGTGCGCGCGGAAAATAATCAGGTGCTGGGCGTCGATAGCCGCCTGATCTATCCCGACGAAATCCGCCGGCTGGTTCCGACCATGGATGTGAGCGATCGTCCGCGACTTCCCATTCTCGCGGCGCTCTTTCATCCCCCGGGCGGAATCATCCGGCATGATGCCGTGGTGTGGGGCTACGCGCGCGCCTGCGAGCGGCTGGGCGTCGACGTTCACCCGTACACGGAAGTAACCGGCGTGCGCGTGTCGAATGGAAAAGCCGAAAGCGTCGCCACCACGCGCGGCGGGATCGCCTGCGGCACGGTAGTGAATGCGACAGCCGGTTGGGCATCCATGGTTTCAAAACTGGCGGGTGTGACGCTGCCCATCGTCAGCCATCCGCTGCAAGCCTGCGTGACTGAGCCGCTCAAGCCATTTCTGGACAAAGTTATCGTTTCCGCCAGCCTGCACGTGTACGTGAACCAGACCGACAAAGGCGAGTTGGTGATCGGCGCGGAGATCGATCCCTATCAGTCCTACAGTCTCAAAGGCACGCTGCCCACGCTCGAGCAGATGGCATCCTACACGCTCGAACTGTTTCCGCAATTATCCGGATTGCGCGTTCTGAGGCAGTGGGCCGGCATCTGCGACATGACGCCTGACTATGCTCCGATCATCGGCGCCTCGCGCGAAGTAAAGAATTTCTTCGTGGATGTCGGCTGGGGGACGTACGGATTCAAAGCCGCGCCCATCGCGGCCAAGTGCCTGGCTGAGCTGATCGCAACCGGCCGGACGCCGAAGCTGATTGAAGCCTTCTCGGCAACGCGCTTTTATGGCGGGCAGCTGGTGGGCGAAAAGGCTGCGGCCGCGGTTTCATCCTAGGAGTTTTCCGAATGGCGAATGAGATCAAGTCATTGATCGCAGAAAAAGGGATCGAATATTTCTTTTGCTCATTTGTGGAAATGAGTGGAGCGCCTAAAGCCAAGCTCGTCCCCGCGACGAACTTCGATGAGATGGCGCGTGAAGGCGCCGGATTTGCCGGATTCGCAGCCGGCGACCTGGGCCAGGGGCCGCACGATCCGGACGTCATGAGCGTTCCCGATTTCAATTCGCTGATGGTGCTGCCGTGGCGTAAGAACGTGGCCTGGGTGCCGGGCAACCTCCACGTGAATGGCGCGCCGTGGCCCTATTGCCCGCGCACCATCCTCAGCCGGCAACTAGCGCGCGCGCGCAAGAAGGGCTACACATTGAACGTCGGCGTCGAGCCGGAATTCATGCTGCTCAAGAAGAATGCGCTCGACCAGTACGAGCCCTGGGATGCGCTCGATAACGCCGCCAAACCCTGCTACGATCTGCGCGCTCTCTACCGCAATCTCGATGTGATGACCACTCTCATCGGCTACATGCAGGAGCTCGGCTGGGGTCCTTACGCCAACGATCATGAAGATGCCAACTGCCAGTTCGAGATTAACTGGCACTATTCCGATGCGATGACCACTGCCGACCGCCACACTTTTTTCAAGTGGATGGTCCGCACGGTGGCTGAGCAGCACGGTTTGTGGGCGACGTTCATGCCGAAGCCATTCGCAAATCTCACCGGTAACGGCGCGCATTATCACATCAGCCTCGCCGACACGGCCGGAAAGAATCTGTTTCTGGATGAGAAAGACGCGCTCGGCCTTTCGAAGCTGGCTCGCTGGTTCATGGGAGGGCTGCTGCATCATGCGCGCGGCCTCGCGGCGGTCATCGCGCCGCTCGTGAACAGTTATAAACGCCTCATCCGCGGCGCTCCGCGGTCGGGCGCCACCTGGGCTCCGGTCTATGTTACTTACGGCGCCTCGAATCGCACGCAGATGATCCGCATTCCGGCCCCGGGCCGGCTCGAGAATCGCGTCGCCGATGGCGCGGCAAATCCATATCTCGCTTGCGCGGCCATGCTCGCGGCAGGCTTGGACGGCATCGAAAATAAAATGGACCCCGGACAGGTCAACGCCAGCAATCTTTATGAAGTGCCCGAAGAAGACCTGCGGCGGCGCAAAATCAAATTTCTCCCCACGACCCTTTCCGAAGCAGTGGATTGTTTCGAGCAGGACGAGGTGTTACAGGACGCTCTCGGAAAACCATACGCCGCTTACTATGCCGGTGTGAAGCGCGACGAATGGCGCGAGTTCCATCAGAGCGTCGGACAGTGGGAACGGGATCGATATCTCAAGACCTACTGACTTGCCGGTATTTCCGCGGAATCGCGGCGGAATACTGCTATCAATGGTTAGCAAACCGTATCAAAATTCACAATCCGCCGATATACTCGTACTTGAAAGGAGATTCGGGAATGCAAATAGTTTCTCGACGGTTGCTCATTGGAGCCGCTCTTTTCATGTCGATGTCTTTGGTCCTGCCGGCGCAGGATGGTCGATATGACGAAGGCGGGCGCTATGGCCGGAGCGGGCGATTCGGCAGGGGCGGACAGTACGGCGTCGCGCGCGGCCTTGTGGATCGCGTACAGCGTGACCTGAGGCGCGCCGAACGGTTCTCGCGGCCACGCGGCCGGGAACAGGAACGCTTCTATAACGCGACACGCCACTTGTCGGAGTTTGATCGGAATTTGAGCCGCAACAAATTCGACAAGGACAAACTGGATGAGGCGATCGACGACGTGAAAAATGTTGTCGAGCACAACTCGCTCTCGCCCAATGAGCGCGATGCCTTGTCGCGGGACTTGACGGATCTGCGTGATCTTCGCCGCGCGCGCGGTGCTTCGTATTAGCGGACGACCTTCAGGTACAGCGCCGCTGGGCCGCCGAATGGCGTCGTGAAGGTGCGGACGGCGCCGCCTTCCGCGGATTTCGCCGGGATTGTTTTGCCCGTCGTTATGTTGAACCACTCGGCGGAAAACGTTCCCGGCGCATCGGTCAGGTTGACCGTGAACTCACCTTTATCGTGCTGGAACACGAGATACTCCTTGCCGCGATTCGCGAGGCAGTAACTGGTGTTGGAGATTTCCTTCGAAGGAATCATCTCCGCGAGATTCATCTTCTCCGCGAACATCCGCGTCTGTCCCATGGCATCGCGCGCGGAATCCTGCCAGACGGGCGATGGCAGCAGTTCCTCCATAAACAGTACGTTCAGCCCGCGTGTGAAACTTTTCCAGACCCACACCGCATCCCCGCCCGTGTGCCCCCATAAATGATCTGTGTCGTTCACGATCACTTTGCCGGCGTCCGACGGCCAGGGATTCTCGACATAGCGCTCGTCGGGTCCGCCCGGGTTTGGCGAAATCCAGTCCGCGGGGCTGTTATAGAGCAGCGCATTTGCGCCGCCCCGATACTCAAACGTCATCCCCACCGGATGCTGTTTGGGTTTCGTCGCTTCGTACTGCTTCATGTAATGGATCACGTGGTATTGCCAGGGCGTCGAAGCCCCACTCGCCTCGTTGCAGACTTCGTAGAGCACGTTGTCCAGATCGCTTACCGTGTCCACCACTTTGCGCAGATACGCTTCCTGAAATTCGCGTACGCGCCTGCCTGCCGTTGAATTCTCGAGCATGTTAAACTCCACGCCCGATCCGTCGCCATTCGCGTCCCCGTCCACGTTGTTGATGTTGTTCGCGCTGTTGAAAGGATGGTAAGTCCAGGCGTCGGTGAATTGCAGCTCCCACCCCTCGAACAACATGATCGAAACGTAAATTCCACGGTCGCGGGCGGCGATGATGCGCTCACGCATGCGATTGAAATACGCCGGATCGAATTTGGCCAGGTCGAATTTCGGCTTGTCATCGCGGGCCGCGCCGGGGCCGGTACGCACCCAGGGATGCAGCTCGCAAAACTTGATCATGCCTTTGGGCTGTGCATCGGCCCACTTCGGCGCCTCCCAACGCCACAGACGGAAAAAATTATGGTGATGCGCGACCAGGAAATCCAGGTAACCGTTGTAATCAAACTTTGGCGGCGGATCGTCGCTGGTAGGAAAACGATGCCCGTTGTCCTGGAAGTTATGCCAGTTGTGCGACCCGGCGAGATAGATCGCCTTGCCTGAGCCGTCGGTGAAGTAACGGGGATTATTCTTCAATGGATGCAACGGTCCGGTGGCCGCGCCGTAAGCCGTCAAGCCCGCGGCCAGGATCACGATGAAACGTGTCATCTTTGCCCTCGAATTCATGCACCATACAGCATACAAAGCCGCACGGTGTGCTACACTCACGTTTTCCAACAATTAGTTGAATGGAGGCCTTCAGGGGTCTTAGGTGAAACTCGCCGGCGTAGATTACCTTATCCTCGCCATCTATTTCGCCTTTGTCCTCGGGATCGGCTGGCGTCTGCGCAAGTCCGTCGCCACCAGCCGCGACTTTCTCACCTCCGGCCGATCGGTTCCCGTCTGGATCACCAGCCTCGCATTTCTCGCCGCCAACCTCGGCGCCCAGGAAGTCATCGGCATGGCGGCGTCGGGCGCGAAATACGGCATCATGACCGCGCACTTTTACTGGATCGGCGCGGTGCCCGCGATGCTGTTCGTCGGCGTCTTCATGATGCCGTTCTATTACGGCAGCCGCGCGCGCTCGGTACCGGAATATCTGAAGCTCCGCTTTGATGAAAAAACGCGTGGCCTGAACGCCATCACTTTCGCCGTGATGACCGTGTTCTCCTCGGGCATCTCGATGTACGCGCTGGGCCTGCTGCTGCAGCTCGTGCTCGGCTGGAGCTTTACAGCGTCGGTGCTGCTTTCGGCCGCCATCGTGCTCATCTATACGCTGCTCGGCGGACTCACCAGCGCGATCTACAACGAGGTGCTGCAGTTCTTTCTGATCGTGCTCGGATTTGCGCCGCTCTCTATCCTGGCCGTGGCGAAAGCGGGCGGATGGTCGGGCATAGAGGCACGCCTGCCCGCCGTGATGACGCATAGCTGGAAGTACATGTCGACCGCCAGCCAGAACCCTATGGGTGTCGAACTGTTCGGTATGGTGGCCGGCCTGGGCTTCGTGCTCTCGTTCGGGTACTGGTGCACGGATTTTCTCGTGGTGCAGCGCGCCATGGCGGCGGATTCGATGTCGGCCGCGCGGCGCACTCCGCTCATCGCGGCCCTTCCCAAAATGATGATGCCGTTTATCGTGATCGTGCCGGGCATCGCCGCACTCGCGCTCTCTCACATGAGCGTGGGCTATGCACTGCCGCCCAAGGGCGACAGCTACGATTACGATCAGGCGCTCACCACGCTGATGGCGCAGTTTTATCCATCCGGGATGCTGGGCGTCGGGCTCACCGCGCTGATGGCGTCTTTCATGTCCGGCATGGCCGGGAACGTCACGGCGTTCAACACCGTGTGGACGTATGACATCTACCAGAGCTACCTCCGCAAGGGAGCGCCCGACGCGCATTACCTCATGGTGGGACGCATCACCACTATTGCGGGCACCGCTCTGTCTGTCATGACGGCGTATCTCGCGCAGCACTACAACAACATCATGGACCTGCTGCAACTGGTGTTCGGCTTCGTCAACGCGCCGTTGTTCGCGACTTTCCTTCTCGGCATGTTCTGGCGCAGGGCCACCGGTCATGGCGCGTTTACCGGGCTGCTTGCGGGAACCGGCTTTGCCGCCCTCACGCACGGCCTCACGATCGCCGAAAACAAAGGTGGCTGGATTACGCCGATGCACCAGTTTCCGTCCACCATGGCGCAGAACTTCTGGATCGCGATCTTCGCCTGGACGTCCTGCTTTTTGCTCACCATTCTGGTTAGCATGCTCACGAAGCCGCGCCCTGCCGAAGAACTTTCCGGACTTGTATACGGTCTCACCAAAATTCCGAAGGATACCGGGGTAAGCTGGTATCGCAGGCCGGCGCCGGTTGCCGTTTTCGTGATCGCGGTGCTTGTCTTTCTGAATATCTGGTTCCGTTAAGACCATGCTGGACCTCCGCACAACTACGGGCTGGTTTTTCGCGGTGCTCGGCATCATACTTCTCGGGTTGGGTGTGTTCTCGCCAGGTCTGCGTGCCTCGCTGACGGAGGCCAACGTCAACCTCTACTGCGGCGGCGTGATGCTCGCGTTCGGCGCGGTCATGCTGTGGCTGGCGCGCACGCACTGATGATTCTGGAATCTTTTCATCGCCGCTATGGAAACGAACGCGCGGTTCGCGTGTTCCGCGCGCCGGGCCGCGTCAACCTCATCGGAGAGCACACCGATTACAATCTCGGATTCGTCCTGCCCATTGCCCTCGATCTGGCTTGCTTCGTGGCATCGGCCGACTCCTCAGACGGCAGGCTGCGAATTTACTCGGAGGAAAAAAAACAGTCGCGTGAATGGCCCGCCGAAGAAGTCGCGCGCCTGAAACGTTCGGGGGACTGGAGCGATTACGTGGTCGGCGTCGCTCAAGAGCTGATTCGCGCCGGCTATAGACTCGAACCCAAATCGCTGCTCATCCGCAGCACGGTCCCGGAAGGTTCCGGGCTGAGCTCCTCGGCGTCTCTCGAAGTCTCTTCCGCGCTCGCGCTATTAACCGGCCGGCAGATCCCGCCGCTTGAACTCGCAAAGCTCTGCCAGCGCGCTGAAGTGGATTTCGTCGGCCTGCCGTGCGGCATCATGGACCAGTACGTTTCGATCTTCGCGCGCGAGCACGCCGCTCTGAAGATCGATTGCCGGAGCCTGGAAAATCAGACGGTCGAGCTTCCGGATGGCATCGAAATCATGGCCGTGAACTCGATGGTAAAGCACGCGCTGGGGCAATCGGCTTACAAAGAACGAACCGAGCAATGTGCGGAAGCGGTTGCTGCCATCCGCCGCCTCGATTCTAAGGTATCGAGCCTGCGCGACGTGACCGTTCCGCTGCTCGAAGCCGCTTCGGAGACCATGCCGAAGTTGATCGCGCGGCGTGCGCGCCACGTGGTCACCGAGAACGAGCGGGTTGGTCTTTTCGTCAACGCCTGCGCGCGCGCGGATCTGGACCGGATGGGCCAACTGCTTGTGGAATCACATCTTAGCCTGCAGCACGATTACGAAGTGAGCTGCCCGGAACTGGACTTTCTGGTGGACACGGCCGTGGGAATCGGAGGGGTGCTGGGCGCGCGCATGACCGGCGGAGGGTTCGGCGGCTGCACCGTAAACCTGTTGCGCGAGGGTACGGGCGAGCGGTTCGGGAACGCCATCGTGAGCGCCTACGAAGGCCGGTTTGGTGTTGTGCCGCAGGTATTTGAGTGCTATCCCTCACGCGGCGCCGGCGAAGAAAAGAATTTTGAGAGTATTCCCTCCAGCGCCGCACTACGGGGCTAAAGAATGCTCCTCCTGCAAGGCGCCGGGTACTCAAAGCGGCGTCCCGGTAGTTCTTTGGCACAGGCTGCCAGGAGCCGGCGGAAGAACGATCAGGTGTCATCGCTCGCGGCGCGCGAGGTTCACCTGCCACGTGTCCGCAGACTTAGGACGCCTGTGCCCCTTCCTTGCGCACTCTAGCTGGCGGCGGCGTCGGTCATCACGGAACTGATCTTCGAGAACACGGTGCTGATGCTGCCCGCGACGCTGGGCATCAGGGCGCCCGCTGCGACTGCCACAAAACCTGCCATCAGCGCGTATTCGATGAGGTCCTGGCCATTTACGTCCTGGTTTAGACGGGCGGCCTGGATCCTCAATGTCCAAATCATTTTATTAATGCGTGTCATAGGGCGGTGTTTCTCCTGCCTTCTACGTTAAAGAAACGCCAGACCTTATGAAATCGGGTGTAAGCCTCAGAAGGCTGGGAAATCCACCTTTGATATGCTGAAACTTCCCTTCATGGCTCAGATATTTCCCTTTCAGCCCTACCGCTACCACGACAATGCCGGACGCCTATCCGACCTCGTGACACAACCTTACGACAAGATCACGCCCGAGATGCGAAAGCGCTATCTGTCGCTTAGCCCCTATAACCTGGTACGGGTAATCCTCGGGGAGTCGCATCCGGGCGACAGCCAGTCGGACAACGTTTATACGCGGGCAGCAGGGCATCTGGGCGACTGGATTCGCAGCGGGGTGCTGGCGCGTGACCCCGAACCCTGCCTGTTTCTTTATAACCAGGATTTTTGCGTTCCGGACACCGGAGAGAGACTCTCGCGCCGGGGATTCATCGGGTTAGGCGCGGTGGAGGATTACTCGGCAGGGGTCGTCTACCGCCACGAACAGACGCTCTCAGGCCCCAAACAGGACCGCCTCGAGCTGCTGCGCCACACACGCGCCCATTTCGGCCAGCTCTTCATGCTGTACCCGGACCCAGCGGGCGAAGTGGAGCGGCTGCTCGAACCATCCGCGCAGGCTCAGCCGGATGCGGCCGCGGTAGATGAGTATGGCGCCGGGCACAAGCTCTGGAAAATCTCCGATCCCGCGCGCATAGCCGCCATCCGCGATCTCATGGCCGGCAAGAAACTGCTCATTGCCGACGGCCATCACCGGTACGAGACGGCGCTCGCCTTTCGCAACGAGAATCCGGGGCTGGCGGGGGCCTCACGGGTCATGATGACCTTCGTGAACATGCATTCGCCCGGCCTGAAAATCCTTGCCACGCACCGGCTGGTGAGTGGATTGGCGGATTTCGAGGCGGAAGCGTTCCTCGGGCGCGCGGCTGACGTTTTTGATGTCGAGGAGCTTGGTTCGCCCGACCAACTGAAACACGCCTGGGCCGCCGGCGGCGGCATCGGGGCGGCTATGGGCGCCCGGCTTTATCTGTTCCGTCCGCGCCAGCCAGTCGACAGGCTGGACGTCGGCATCCTGCACGAGATGCTGCTGCGGGAAGTACTTGGCATCAGCGATGAAGCCGTGCGGGCCGAGAAAAATCTACGCTATGTGCGGGGCCTGGACAAGGCGATCGAAGCCGCCCGGCAGGGCGACGCGCAAATCGCGTTTCTGTTGCGGCCGACTTCGATCGAAGACGTGGCGCGCGTGTCCTTTTCGGGCGGCGTCATGCCCCAGAAGTCCACCGATTTTTATCCCAAACTGCTTTCCGGTTTGACGATTTACAAGATTGACGGATGAGGGCTTATCTTCCCCAGCGGAGCGCTGCTCCGTAGCCGCCAAACCCCATTTGAGGCTCGATGCGCGGCACGAGCGCCGCTAATTTCGGATGCGGTCCGTTCTTCGGTTCGGTGCCCCAGCGGTTGTAAATGTGGCGGCCGATGAACCAACCCATTCCCGCGCCCGCCACGACGTCCGAGGCGAAATGCTTTCGGGCGGTGAACCGCGAAGCTCCCACCAGCGTCGCCAGTCCGTACGCCGCGATGGGTACGATCTTGATTTCCGAATATTCCGAAGCCACTATGGTGGCGAGCGACCACGACATGATTTCGTGCCCGGAAGGAAAGCTCGAACCACCGACGAAGAACCGTCCATGCCCATTGTTTTGATCCGGGCGCTCCCGCTGCGTAATGGCTTTGATCGCCGTCACCAATACCACCGCATTGGTGAGTGCTTCGGCGCCGAGGATGCCGGTCTCAAAGGCGCGGGGGTTGCCGGATACTTTTCCACCGAAGTAAAAGCCGCCCGCGATCCCATAGGTGAGAAGCGGTCCGCCGAGGTTGGAAAAATATCGGCCGAATCGCATTTGGTCTTGCGTGTTCGGTAACTGCACGGCAAGCCAGTGGTCGGCCGGAACCAGCGCGGCGGTCGAAGCCCCGATAATCAGCCACCATTTTGCGTCTGGGCGGCTGGTATGGAACGGGCTGGTCCAAATATCCTTCTGATCGGAAATCAGCCGCTGAATCAGCGTGCGCTCAATGGACAAGCGGTGAACCGCTACCTCGGGTTTCTCGGGTTCCGGCCGCGGTTTGGAATCCGGCTCTGCCGCCGCGGGTGTCCGCGGTGCCGGGTCGGCCGCTGGCGTCGGCTCCTGCGCCGACGCCGGAATAATGCAGGTCAGCGCCAGACTGATGACGAGCGCCGCCGCCGCTGGCCGTCGCGGGCCGTACAAATGTTTCCAGACGCCCATACAGAATTCTTAAGCTAGTTTGATTCCTAACACGGGAAAAGTGAACGAGCTAACGAGATGTTTCTCACGTTTCATATGGGAAACGTTCCCGGAATCACATTTCGGCCCATTCTTTTTCGATCACTTCCACACCGGATTCACGAATGCGCCATTGCCGGCCACGTCCCAAACCGCGATGCGGCTCCATTTCCAGCCTGGGGCATCCGCCCTCCATTGAAACGCTGAATCACCAAACGCCCGGGTTTTATCGAGCTGCATGATCTTACGCGAGGTTCGGGAACCGTCGCCCCAGACGATTTCCGCGAATAGGAGCGGGAAGGTCCAGACAACTCGCACCCGGGCCGAAATCGTATCGGTTTCATGTCTCGAGATTTCAACCTGGGGCAGCAGCACTTCTCCGGTCGTGATGAATCCATCGCCGCGCGCCAGCGCCTCGACCACTTCGCCATAGCGATCGAAATCCGGCAACCGCGGCAGCCGGACATAATTCACATTCATGTGCGCGTAAAGCTCGTGCGTGGAATCGAGCTGGAACACATCCACTTCGCCCGTCAGCTTTTTTCGGAGGCCCCAGTTGTTCATGTCGTCGACCAGCTTCAGGGCGCGCTCACCTAATCGGGGAGACGAAAGGTCCGACGGCATGGCTTTCCACCCGCCGCCGAGGTAGCGCGGATCGCGGAAGTGCTCGGTTTCGCGGATCTGGTCGGGAAAGCCGGTGGATCCCTTTGTGCGCGGGTGTGTCTGATACATGTACCCGCCTTCGCGCCGCACCATGTCAAGCAGTTCGCCGGCGTTGGCGACGCGATACACCGGTCCGTAGCGGGGATCATTCGTTAGGAACGCGGTACCAGCCGGCCGGTCCATGAACCAATACACGGGCTTCGGGAATGTCAGGGCCCAGTGACCGCCGAGATGGAAGTTCGCTTCTTCGGCAGGAATGAGCAGAAAGTCCGGATCGGATTGCGTGCGGCAGGCGCGGAAGTAGGCTTCGAGCTCCTTCAAGCGCAAACCGGTCACATCTCGCGGATGTCCGTCACCGTGAAAATCCATGATGACGGCCGCGTCGACGCCCATTGCCTTGAGTACCGGCTTGAACGGCGGCGTCCAATCGGAACCTTTTTCCATGGCCTGCACGGTGTCGGCGAAATGCCAGTGCGAGGCCGCGACTTTATAACCGTCGAGCGAAGTGAAGCGGTCGCTTCTGGTGTAACGCAGCACATCGGCGAGAGCGGCACGCGGCTCCGCGCCCGAGAGCAGGTAGAAGACGCCCATGCGCTGTTCGGTCGCCGGCGGGGCGTTCATCCACGGGTAGTAGGCGGTGTTGTCGTCCGGCAGTTGGCGGATGCCGATGGAGGCCGCGCCACGCCAGGCGCTGTGCCACAGATAGCCCATGTTGGTGGTGAGATCGCGCGCGAAGAAATATTGGTGTGGCGGCGGGAAGACGGCGACCGATCCGGCTGCGGTTCCGAGCGCGAGCGTCCGATACCGCGCTTTCACGGGCCCACGCTCCGGTCCGCTTGCCGGCTCGGTACGCAATTGGCCGGCAGTATCGTAATAAGCAATTTCGGTCCGCATATTCCCGCCGGCATCGCGATCGCCTTCCGCGGCGATGCGCAGACCGGCATCGTAGAAATACGCGACATCCGGCTCGTGAGTGGCCAGCACGGCCTCCTGCTTGATCAGCCTGCTGCCCGGATAAAACGTAAATACGAGCGTGCCGTCGAAGATGCCCATCTGCATGCTGCCGAAAATGACTTCGACGCGATCGCCGGTGGTTTGTGCGCGCGCATAACGGAGCGCGAAGTTGCCGGTGAACTGGCGTGTGCCTCGCGGATGGCTGGGCGGCAGATCGAAAAACTGATCCCAGCCGCCGCGCCGGATGCCGGTGGTCGCCCAGTAAAGCGGCCGCGCGCGTTCGAGAACCAGCCGGTTTACCAGACCCATCGAGGTGATGAGCGGGCGCGCGGGGTCAAGCGAAAACTCGGCTCGCCACGTACGCGTGGATTCGTCCGGCCATTCGACAGTCAACGTCCCCGCCGTTGACACAACCGAAACAGGACCGGGCCGGACGCCGGATAGATCAGCGGGCACCGTGGCCGCATAACAGATCATCGGCAGTGCCAAGACGGCCGCGCGCATGACGCAATTGTGCCACAGGCATTTCGGCCTCCGCCGCTTCCGTCCGCATAACACGCGGGCAAGAATTGGCTGGGCCACGTTACAATCGGGACGATGTCTTTAGTCGTAGTGGGTTCAGTCGCGTACGACGGCGTGGAAACGCCGCACGGCAAAGTGGAGCGCATGCTGGGCGGGGCCGCGACCTACATATCGCTCGCGGCGAGCTACTTCACACCGGTCCAACTCGTCGGCATTGTGGGGGACGATTTCGCCAAAGAAGATGTCGATCTGCTTCGGAGCCGTCGTATCGATCTGGAAGGACTGGAACGCGTTCCGGGTAAGACGTTTTACTGGGCAGGGGTCTATTCGGCCGACATGAATGACCGCACCACCCTGACCACGGACCTGAACGTCTTCGCCGATTTCAATCCCAAACTGCCGCCGTCCTATCGCGGGCAGCCTTATCTGCTGCTCGGAAATATCCAGCCCGCATTACAGCGCAGCGTGCGCGCGCAGATGAACGGCGTGCGTTTTGTGGGCGGCGACACAATGAATTTCTGGATCCACGACTTCCGCGACGAGCTGCTGGCCACCATCCGCGAATGGGATTTCCTTCTCATTAACGACAGTGAAGCGCGCATGCTTTCGGGCGAACATCATCTGCGCCGCGCCGCCGAAAAAATTGCGGCCATGGGTCCGCACACCCTGGTCATCAAGCGCGGCGAGTATGGCGCCATTCTGTTTCAAGGCGGCAGCCATTTCATGGTCCCCGGGTTTCTGCTGGAAGATGTGTTCGACCCAACCGGGGCGGGGGACTGCTTCGCGGGCGGCTTCATGGGATATCTGGCGGAGCGCGGTATCGATCCGCACCACGGCGAGATCGAACATAAGGAACTGCGCCGCGCGGTGATTTACGGCTCGGTCATGGGCAGCTTCTGCTGCGAAAAATTCGGTGTAGACCGCTTTCGCAATCTGACTCGCGCGGAAATTGATGGCCGCTATCGCGAATTCAAGACCCTCACCGATTTCTGAAAAAGCCGTTCGACTGCTCACGGTTGCGCTGGTTGCCGTGGCCGCGGCCGTGCTGAGCGCGTGCGCGGTGTGGCTAAGCTTCAGCCATGGTTGGACGCTCTATTACGGCGACGCCGAATCGCATTTGAACATTGCTCGCCGCATTATCGACTCGCGCACGCCCGGTTATGGCCAGATCGGCACAGCCTGGCTGCCGCTGCCGCATCTGTTATTGCTTCCATTTGTTGCGCGCGACGATCTGTGGCGAAGCGGCCTGGCGGGCGCGATTCCTTCGGCGGCGTGCTTTGTGCTCGCGGTGACGTTTGTGTTCGCGGCGGCGCGCCGGGTGTTCAAGAGCAGCGCCGCGGCTGCCACTGGGACGGCATTATTCGCCCTGAATCCCAATGTGCTTTATCTGCAGTCGACGCCCATGAACGAGCCGATTTTTTTCGCGGCCTTCGCTGCTCTGCTCTATTTCACGGTGCGTTTTCGCGGCACACAATCCCTCTGGTCCGTAGCGGGCGCGGGCGTCGCCGCCATTGCCGGATCGCTCACGCGGTATGAGGGCTGGTTTGTCATCCCGTTCACGGCGATTTATTTTTTAGTCGCGGCGCGGCGGAAGCGTATTCTCGCAGCCCTGGTATTCGGCGTCATCGCATCGCTCGGGCCGCTTGCCTGGCTCACTTACAACTGGTGGCTGTTCCGGGATCCGCTCGAATTCTATTGGGGCCCATATTCGGCGAAGGCGATTCAGGGATCGGCGCCGTACCCGGGTAACGGCGACTGGAAGACTGCGTTGATTTATTTCGGCTGGGCAGCACGCGCGTGCGCAGGTGCGCCGCTGTTCTTCGCCGGCGCCCTCGGTGTGCTGGCAGCGTTCTGGAAGCGGGCTTTCTGGCCCGTATCGCTACTGTTGCTTCCCGCCGTCTTCTACATTTGGAGCATTCACTCCTCCGGCAATCCCATCTTTCTGCCGAACCTGGAGCCACACAGCTATTACAACTCGCGATACGGCCTGGCGCTGCTTCCGTTGCTGGCGTTTTGCGCGGCTTCGATTGCGGCAGTGCCGGTCAAGCCGGTGTTGCGAATCGCTGTAAGCTTTATTCTCATCGCCATCGCCAGCGCGCCGTGGCTCATGGATCGCCGACCTGAAGCGTGGATCACCTGGAAAGAATCCGACACCAATTCTTCGGCACGCCGCCACTGGACGGCGGAGGCGGCTGAATTTTTCGAGCGATGGTGGCGTCCCGGGGCCGGCGTCTTCACCTCATTCGGGGACTACACCGGCGTCTATCGAAAAGCCGGCATCCCGCTGCGCGCCACGCTGACCGGCGACAACGGCTTGCCCTGGACGGCGGCGACCTTGCGGCCGGACCTGTTCCTGTGGGAACAATGGGCGATGGTTATGGGCGGCGATCCGGTGCAGACGGCCATCAACCGTTCCCGCCGGCGCGGTCCCAATTACGACCTCATGCGGCGCATCATTACCAAAGGAGCGCCCGTGATCGAAATTTATGAACGGCGTACCGCGCCGGCCACGCTGCCTCCCATAGTCGATGAAAATTCCCTACCTCAAAGCGCACGGCGCGAAGAATGATTTTCTCCTGACGCCGGCCGCGGAAGTGCCCGCCGGGGCGTCACCGGACGATCTCGCCCGCGCGATTTGCGATCGTCATACCGGAGTGGGCGCCGATGGCTGGCTGCATGTCGGGGCCGGCGGCACTGAAGCCGACTGCGAGATCCGGCTGTTCAACTCCGATGGCAGCGTCGCTGAAATCTCCGGGAACGGCACGCGCTGCGCGGCGGCCTTTCTGATCTACAGAGGATTCGACGGTCAGGATATTCGCATCAAGACCGGCGCCGGAATCAAACACCTGCGGTTGCTCGGCCGCGAAGGCCTGCACTTCACCTTCGAGATGAATATGGGGACCGCGGAGATCCGCAACGCGCATTTCTCGCTGCCGCTCGCGAACGGGGGACGCGATGTCACGCTCGTTTGGGTCGGTAATCCGCAATGCGCCGTACCTGTGGAAACTTTCGATTTCGATTGGCGCGACATGGGTGCTGAAATCGAATCGCATCCACAATTCCCGGACAGGACGAACGTGTCCTTTTTTCGCGTGATCGACGGCCATACCATCGAAGTCCGTTTTTATGAACGGGGTGCGGGGGAGACTTTGAGTTCCGGGACAGGTTCGACCGGAGCCGTGGCAGCCGCCATCAGCCGTGGCTTAATTAACGTTCCGGTTACAGTACGTACTCCGGCCGGACCGCTCGAACTACGGGGAAGTCCTGATTTATATCTGGTGGGACCGGCTGCGATCATAGCAGAAGGCGTATTTCATTGTGAGAAAATAGGCAGAAATGAACAGTTTACAAGTTGAAGCAACATCGACGGCCAGAGTGCTGGAGGAGAAGATTCGCACGCGCCGGGCGAGAGTTGGAATTATCGGTCTGGGGTACGTTGGGCTCCCGCTTGCGGTTGAATTTGCCAAAGCCGGTTTCGACGTGACGGGCATCGATCTGAGCGATGCCAAGACCGATCGCGTCAATGCCGGCGATTCTTACATCGGCGACATATCGAGCAGCCTGCTCGGTCCGCTGGTCAAATCGGGCAAACTCCGCGCGACGACGGATTTCTCGGTTGTCCGGGAGCTCGACACCGTCAACATTTGCGTACCGACACCGCTGCGAAAGACCAAAGACCCCGACATGAGCTATATCGTGTCGGCGTGCGGCGAAATCGCAAAACATTTTCATTCGGGAATGCTGGTTATTCTGGAGTCGACCACGTATCCGGGCACGACCGATGAAGTCGTGCTCCCCATGCTGGAACAGGGCGGGCTGAAAGTCGGGCAAGATTTCTTCCTGTGTTTTTCGCCGGAACGCGTGGACCCGGGCAACCCGAAATACAACACGTCTAACATTCCGAAAGTGGTGGGCGGCACGACCGCGGCATGTTCGGAGATGGGCCACGTGTTTTATTCGCAGGCGCTCCAGCAGGTAGTTGCGGTCAGCTCGACGCAGGTGGCCGAAATGGTCAAGCTGCTCGAGAATACGTTCCGCATGATCAACATCGGCTTGGCGAATGAGATCGCGCTGATGTGCGATCGCATGGGCATCAATGTTTGGGAGGTAATCGAAGCTGCCGCCACCAAGCCATTCGGCTTCATGCCGTTCTTTCCGGGCCCGGGCCTTGGCGGGCACTGCATCCCGATCGATCCTTTCTATCTTTCCTGGAAAACCAAGCAGGCGGGCTTCGAGGCGCGCTTCATTGAGCTGGCGGGATACATCAACGGGCAGATGCCACACTTCGTTGTCGACAAAGTTCAGAACGCGCTCAACGAACACGCCAAGCCCGTCAAGGGTTCGCACATCCATATCGTCGGCGTCGCCTATAAGAAGAATATCGACGACGTGCGCGAATCGCCGGCGGTGGACATCATGCTGCTGCTGAAGCGCCTTGGCGCCCGGATTACGTTTTCCGATCCCCACGTCGCATCCATGCAGCTCGAGGACAGCCGGCTGGCATCGGACGATATTTCGCAAGTGGCCGCCGCCGACTGCACGGTGATCATCACCGATCACTCGGCTTTCGACTATCCGCAGATCGCGAAACAGGCGCGGCTGATCGTCGACACGCGCAACGCGCTCAAGGGCATCAAGTCCGACAAAATTGTCCGGCTCTAAATCGGCGATTGTTTAAGCCAGCGCTCGAAAAACGCGCGCCAGGCCGGGTCGATTGCCGGGCCGTTGGGCTTGTGGCCGTCGCCGGTCGACACATATTGAATCCGATCGGGAATCCCGAGCAGCCGGTAAACCTCCTGTGCACGGTTCACGTAGCCCCAACTTTGGAGATCGTCCGAGTCGCCGCCGCGGTCTTCTGACTGGCTGCCGCCAATCAGCAAAAAAGCACGGGGAGCGGTGAGCGCCATCAATTCGTGATGATCGTGCTCGAATCCCGGCCGCGCGGGGTTGGGGTTCAGCAGGCTGAGTACGGTGTGCTCGGGAGTAGGGATATCCGGAAACGGGCGCGTCCAATCCATATACCACTTGTCGTACCAGTTGGTAGTGCCGTTGATCGCGATGTGCGGGTCAAGCGCGACCGTGGCTTTGAATTCCGGCGCGAATGCCGCTACGTAAACGGCGGCCTTGGCTCCCAGCGAAAAGCCGATGAAGCCGAGGCGGCGGGAATCGACCTCTTTGAGCGACCGCAAGTACTCGGCCTCGCGTCGCGCATCGTGAACCATCTTGCCCAGCCCCAGCCAATGGCCGAAACGTTCGTAGACTTTTTCCGCGGCCCCGCTCGCGTAGTTCGTGTCGTCACGGTAGTGCCGGATGAAGGACCAGCTCGTGAGCACGACATATCCGTTTTCGGCCAGCCATTTACCCCACCACTGCTCGGGCGCCTTGTAATCGGGCGACGAGGATGTCCAGCAGACTACGGCGGGAAAAGGGCCGCGGCCTTGATTTTTCGGAAGCAGGAGCAAATGGTGCTGGTAAAAATCCTTCTCCATCGGCAGGTCGATCTCGAGCCGCGTGTACTTGTCCAGTTCCTGCCGGTTGCGAATCACGGCCTTGCGGATGTCGCCGAACCAACGGCGGTCGCGCGCGGCCGGTTCGAGCTTGCCGAGGATCTGCGTCCAGAGGCGTAACAGGTCGGGACGTTTTTTCTTATACCAGTCGTCGGGGGAATGTAGGCCCTCGACCAGCGATGGGATGATCTCGTTTTCCGCCCCGGGTTCGGGAGCCGGGCTGCCCTTTTCAGTGACTTTGTGCTGGTTCAGACGGGTGGCTGGATCCTGGGCAAGTGCCGACAGGCAGCAGAAAGCCAGAAGCGTAATTAGAAGTTTTTCCATTGGGTTAGCTCGTTTGTACAACATTGAGAGCTACCACATTCAAGTCTGGTCCCGGTAACCAGGCAGCACACCAATTCGTATTCCCGTTCAAACCACCGCCCCCGCCGGCCGTCCGGTTAGCTGCGCGGCGACTGCTCCCACCGGAACCCTTAAGAGAACCGCTGCCGCCGCGCACGGCAGCAACACTTTCGGGCCCTGACATTCCTTGAGGGTCTCGGTGCATCGGCGTTTGATGGCGCGCCGATCGAGCGCAATGCGCAGTTTGCGTTACGGAGTGACCACTTTCGATTTCAGACCATCCTCAATGGCTCGATGATTCATTTCACGCGGCTGGCCGTGGCCGGTACGGACCCCCCAGCGATTCCATGATGTTTCGCGCGGAGGGATCGGCCGTTCTCGAAAGCGCCTCAGATTTTACAGCCGGAGACCGCGTGATTAATTTGAAATCGTTTTGGCGACAGTCTCACCATTTCTCTCGGCGGCGTCCAGCCCTCGGCGCTGGAATTCGCGAGCGCGTCATCGATCTCGGTTCCGTTCAGCGGCTCCATTGTTGCGGCAGAGAGCGGTTTCACGAGTAGCGATAAAGGGGAGGCGGGGCTTAACGGCCGTCGCTGAGGGACCGCTCTTTTTCCACACGCCACTTCATGCGTAATCCGCGCGGAATCGAGCCGCGGCGCGCCTCCCAGTACAGGATGCCCTGGCCGCGCTGCACTTCCCGAACCAGAATGTCCATTCTCGCGGTGCGCTGGCGGGTGAATGTCGGATCGAGACGCTTGGCTTGTTTGATCAGGCCCGCTGCCGGCCCGGCCTCTTCCATGGTCGCGGCGAGCGGTAGTTTGCGGTCGCCGATTTCGACTGAATCGAACTCCAGACCAACTTCGTAAATAGGGAAGGGCATAGTCTGCCTGTTGAGCCGAACCACGCGCCCCCGAACACCCGCTCCCTGCGGAACCAGCACCGCCTCGCCATCCTTGACTGGTCGTGCAAGGCTGGCTGCAATCGGATCGCCGATATTGGCGGTGGCCGGATCGAGGTTCGAATCGAGAGTGATCTCAATCAAAGCGCCGGCGGGCAGCACGTCTGCCGCGGGATCGGCGATACGATTTCGTGCAACGGACTCGCCGGATTCCGGAGAAGCCGCCTCACCCGCAAACTGGATCGTAGCTTCCGTGCGGTAGTGACGGCATGCGCTGAGTTCGATCCGGTTCATGGTCTCGACGCCATCCACGGCCACAATCGAGTGAGAGGCGGCGACGGGCATAAGGATTTCAGTCGCATCGATAACGGCTCGTGAATAAGACATGGCTGTGTTGGCTTCCGCCAGACCGAGCCGTTCGGGAATGTCGTAGGCCTCGACCTCGAGCCGGATCAGATCGAGCGTCTGATCGTCGATCCAAAATGCTCCCTGGAATCCCACCGTCGATTCGGCTGTGCCGGAGCGCAGGCGGTAACTGCTGTGCTCGGGAGCGACGTCGTAATCGTATTGATGCGCGATTCGTCCTGCACGTTCGTTCTTCGCGCGGTACGTGAAATGAGCCGAGGACGAACCGAAGACGTGTTTGGCCAGCAGCGCCAACTGGCCGGTGCTGATCGTTCCGCGCCCAACCAGTTCCGCGAGCGGCCGATTCTGAAACTGGCGCGCGCCGGGAGCAGCGTACAACTCCTGATTGCCCACTAACGCCACCTCAAAGCGGAGAGTGTCGATCTTTTCCCATGGCCGCTCCGCCGCCGACCTGACGAACCGCTCGACCGTTTGCTGGCAGACGTAGTTCGGAAGACGATCCAGTTCAACGTTCATTCGAGCGAGAAAACGCTTGATCAAATTATCGGGTTCCTGGAACGCGCGGGTAGTTCCGCACATGCAGATAGCCACCGCTGTCAGAGCAGCGACGCGAAACATGGGAAGTATTATAGACCCGGATCCGTTCCAAGCTAAAAAGAAATTTGGGCTATCAAGCACGCAAGAGTCATGCTCCGAAAGCCGCCCGCGGGTTGCTCCACATGAGTGCAGAGATCCACGCTGGATCGAGCTTCGGGAGAAAGTCGGTATAGATGTAGGTGTAACCACGGTAATCGCCGCCACCGGCCTCGCCGACGTGATACCAGCCGGAGTCCTGCGAAATCAGCGTTCGACCGAGCAGTTTCTTCGAAGCCATGAAGCGGACCGAGGCCAGGTGCCACTCGCTTGAGTCGGGACCGATGCCGTCGAATTCCACCCAGGCGCCGGCGCTCGCGATTTTCAGGTGAATCCCGTGATCCTTTTCGTTCTGTGCATGAACCCAGACAAACTTCGCCGGGCTCACATTCAAGGAGGTAATAATTTCAAGTTCCTCGATGGCGGCGGCGCCCTCCGTGGTGTGCGATGCGATCGTTAGTCCGGTCGCACGGGAAGTCAGCGCGGCTGCGCGGACCAGCTTCCGATCGATTTCATCGAGGGGCGCGCGATGGACTCCCGTCTTGATGAACCGCGGTTTCCAGGGCGCTCGGGCTTCGGCGATCCAGCGGCCGGCAAGCTGTTCCGCGGTCTCGGTTCGCGCGAAAGAAGGAACGAACTTGTGATCGGCGGCGCCGTACAACCCGGTATTGGTCCATATCTCGATTCCGACTGCATCCGAGAGCCGCTCGATCAGGCGCGGATCGCGCCCGATGTAGGCCGGCGTGCATTCGAGCAGGCGCCGGCAACCATGACTTTTGAGCTGCTCGAGTTTTGGTTTGGCGATTCGGAAAACTTCGTCCGCGTTGTAGCGGTCGGGACGAACCTGATCCGCACCGATGAAGTCCACAAGAACATGTTCATGGACCAGGATGCTGGGGTCAGCGGGCGGGGCCATGGCGACAGCCATGCCGGCGCAAAGAAAGTCCCGGCGATTCATCATTCTGTCGAGAGGCTGCATGTTCTCTTGTGACAAATCAGACATTATAGAAAACGCTGCGGAAAGTCCAGCCGTAAGCTCAAGAGGAGGGAACGTGGGTTATCGGTCTGCTGCACTCTCCGGTCTGGCGTTCGGCGCGCTCCTCGTCAACGCCGCCAGTAAGCCGGTTCTATGGAGCGATCCCGGTCCGGTCGAGCGGTTGGATCTCAGTTCCGGTCCGGGAGGCGACGCGCTGAGGCCGCAGCCGCCGTTTCGGTTTCTTCGTGAGATGGCAGGCGGCACGAATCGCAAACTCGAGGTGCGCGACGCACGTGGAATCGTTTGGCGCGTCAAGTTCGGTGCCGAGAATCGCTCCGACGCGTTCTCGTCGCGGGTAGCCTGGGCGTGTGGTTACTATGCCGACCCGATCCACATTGTTCCGGAAGGCCGGATCGAAGGCGTACACGGCCTCGGTCGCGCAAAGCGCTCCGTCAAGCAGGACGGCAGTTTCCGCCACGCGGTTATGGAAACGACCGAGCGCCGTTACCGCTACATGGCGCACCGAAGCTGGGCGTGGAACCAGAATCCGTTCGTCGGAACCCGCCAGCTCAACGGTCTGAAAATCGTCATGATGCTGGTG
>Ga0070696_100000684_pt1 | contig 21700 bp, 22 predicted proteins | sample KBSK1253metaG_FD_65474 | JGI IMG/M metagenome (GOLD analysis project Ga0070696, IMG submission 65474) | Corn, switchgrass and miscanthus rhizosphere microbial communities from Kellogg Biological Station, Michigan, USA - KBS K1-25-3 metaG | ecosystem: Host-associated > Plants > Roots >... | reverse complement strand
GTGCCGATGCGGCTGCCGATCAGCTTGCCGAAGATCACGAAGTACAGCGTCATGGTGATCGCCGGCGGGATCAGCGTCTGCGTCCAGATGCGCATGATGCGCACGATCTCGCGGCGCAGGATGGTGTTGAGGGCGACCAGGTTGGCGGCGGCGTTGCGGCTCATGCGGCCCGCTCCCGGCCCGGTTCATGCCGACCGTTCTCCACCAGCCGCACGAACAGCTCCTCCAGCCGGTTGGTCTTGTTGCGCATCGAGGTCACCGCGATGCCGTGCGCGGACAGGCTCGCGAACAGCGAATTGAGGTCGTGCGAGCGGGCCATCTCGGCCTCCAGCGTGTGTTCGTCGCGGCGGCGCAGGGTGACGTTGGGGATGCTCGGCAGGCCGGCCGGGATGGCGGCCACGTCGAGCACGAAGGTCTCCACGTCCAGCGTCGCCAGCAGACGCTTCATGCTGGTGTTTTCGACGATGCTGCCGTTGTCGATGATGGCGATGTTGCGGCACAACGACTCGGCCTCCTCCAGGTAGTGCGTGGTGAGTATCACCGTGGTGCCGGCCGCGTTGATGGCGCTGACGAATTGCCATATCGAGCGGCGGATCTCGATGTCGACGCCAGCGGTGGGTTCGTCGAGGATCAGCAGCCTGGGCTCGTTCATCATCGCGCGGGCGATCATCAGCCGCCGCTTCATGCCGCCGGACAGCGTGCGCGCCTGCATCTGCGCCTTGTCCCACAGGCGCAGCTCCTTCAGGTATTTCTCCGCGCGTTCGGCGGCGATCTTCCGCGGGATGCCGTAGAAACCCGCCTCATTGACGCAGATGTCGAACGGCTTCTCGAACTGGTTGAAGTTGATCTCCTGCGGCACCAGGCCGATCAGCCGCATTGCCTCGCTGCGCTGCCGGTTCACCGAGATGCCGAACACCCGCGCGTCGCCGGAAGTGGAGTTCACCAGCGAGGTGAGGATGCCGATCAGGGTGGACTTGCCGGCGCCGTTCGGACCGAGCAGGGCGAAGAAGTCGCCGGGCTGCACGGTGAGACTGATGCCCTTCAGCGCCTCCACGCCGTTGCCGTAGGTTTTGCGCAGGTTGTCGACGACGAGCGCCGGGGCCGTATCTTGGGACTGCGGGGACATGGGCTGCACCGAGGGGGTTAACCCTTATTATAGCGGGCTACTTCCCGTCGTCCGGTCTTGCCGGACGGCACGCACCGTTTCCGGAAACCCTCCATGGCCGACCACTTCCAGCTCCGCCTCGTCGACAGCCGCATGCTCGCGCCCACCGTGCGCCACCTGGTGTTCGAACGCGTCGACGGCCAGCCGCTGGCGCTCCAGCCCGGCCAGTTCCTGCAGGTGCACTTCCATTACGACGACGGCACGGCGACCAAGCGCAGCTACTCGGTGGCGACCGTGGGCGACGGCAGCTCGCCGGTGCAACGCATCGAGATCGCCGTGAGCTACGTCGAAGGAGGCGCCGCCACCAAACTGCTCGGCGAGCTGCCGGTCGGCGGCGTGATCGACGCCAGCGGCCCGTACGGCCGCTTCTGTTTGCAGGAAGCCGACCGCCACCCGCGCTACCTGCTGCTGGCCACCGGCACCGGCGTCACTCCCTACCGTGCGATGTTGCCGCAGATCGAGAAGCTGCTCGCGAAGGGCGATCGCGAAGTGGTGCTGCTGTACGGCGCCCGCAGCGAGGCCGAACTGCTCTACGGCGAGGAGTTCGAGGCGTTCGCGCAAGCCCACCCCGGCTTCACCTTCCATGGCTGCCTCAGCCGCGAGGCCCGCGCCGTGCCGCGCCCCGGCGACCGCAGCGGCCACGTGCAGCACGTGCTGGCCGAGCTCGGCCCGCATGCCGACCGCGACATCGCCTACCTGTGCGGCAACCCCAACATGGTCGACGCCGCCTTCACCGCGCTGAAGGAGTTCGGCTTGCCGGTGCCGCAGATCCGCCGCGAGAAGTACATCTCGTCGCGCTGATATCAAGGTGGCCGTTTTCACGCCGATATGACACCTGATTCGGCGCCACGCCATGAGGGCCAGCCAGGGCGGTTTGTTCCTGCGCGGGTCATCTCACGCACAGCTCACGGCAGGAAGGGTAAATCAGCGGGCTGGACAGATGGCTGCGGCGAAATCCGGTCCGGATGCACCGTTTAGTGTGATGCGCATCACGTTTTGCGCCATGGGCTGGTTCAAACCGGTAAAGCCCGGGCGGAGCGCGCCGAAAGCCACTTGAGGAACCCCGTAATGGCCGGGGCACCTGAAGAGGTGAATGGAATGGCAAACCCGTTCGGTATCTGGTTGGCAGGTTGCGCAATGGTCATGCTCGTCGGCATGTCGACCGCGAGGGCCGCGACCGGTCGTATCGTGTTTTCCGGCGCGGTGGTCGAGCCGACTTGCTCCGTGGCGGAGTTTGGATCCGTCATGCATGACGCCACCGGCGCGGCGGCGCAGCACCTGGTTTGCGGCCGCACGGCCACCGATGCCGGCCGCACCTACACCCGCGAAGTGATCGATCTGGCCACGGCCAATCGAAGCCACAACCGCCTGCTCGACTACTTCGCCAGTTACGCCCCGCGTACCGGCGCTGCCGCGGCAAAGGTTATCGTCCACACCTACGATTGAACCGGGCATCCGGAGGTGCCGTGCCTCACCCGCATCGGTGGCGGCCGGACGAGATTTGACGCCGCAGCGGAGCCTACTGGTACGAGAGCGTGAATGTCGCCGTGGCGCCAAGCAGGCCCGCACTCACCGCACCCCCGGTCTGGTAGTAGCGGGCAAAGTAGTTCACCGGAAGCGCGCCGTTCGGCGTGGCGCCGATCGTCTGGGGAACGCCGAATTGCACGGGCGTCACCCCTGACGAATCCAGCACTTGCACGCCGACGCCGCCGGCGCTGCCGCTGGATGGCGCGATGACCCCCGGCTTGCCGGCGACCGGCGTGGCCGTATCCAGGGTGACGCGCACGACCGCGCCGCTGGAGCAGGTCAGCCCGATCTGGAACGGCGTGGTGCCGGCGACCGAACCCACGCCGGTGAAGGCCTGGTTGGTGACCGTGGGCAGGGTCACGGTGACGTTGGTGGTGCTGACTTGGCAGGCGGGGGCGGTGAAGGTCAGTCGGTTGGCCAGGTTGATCACCGCGTCGATGATGTAATTGTTGTCCGTGCCCGCCTTGAAGCTGGCCAGCGATCCCTGCACCGAGCTGCCATCGGCGATGGGGCCGGTCTTCACCAGTTCGATCGTGACCGTGTCCTCCTCCTTCCAGCGTTTGTTCCCCAAGTCCAGGTAAGGGTACGCCTGGATGTAGTTGCCATTCTGCAGTACCCGGTATCCCACGCCGGGGGTGCCGGTGTCGAAGAGATTCGTGTTGGCTGGCAGGGTGGCCCCGGAGGGCTCTACCAGGCCCCAGCCACTGCCGTTGCCATTGCAACTGAAACGGACAAAACCGCTGATCCCGGTTGGTGCCGAGGTATAGAGCACGCTGCCCACGGGAGTGCTCGGATCGTTGACGATGGTCGTCGGCACGGATACCGAGTAGGAGCCGGTTGTGCTGGGCCAGTCGAAGCTGCAGCCGGCTGCATATGCCTGGACCGGAACCAGTCCCAGCAGCACTACCACCCACAGCCAGTTGGCGCGCATCATGTTCCACTCCCGGCGACTTGCGCCGTGTCGCGTGGCGGTTCGCAGACAACCTCGATCTGTTCGATCGTGCCGGCTGCGCGCTTCGTCTTGTCGTGCGCCTTCAGTTGGTAGGGCAGCGAGCACGTGCGGGTCACGTTCTGGCCCTGCCACTGCACGCTGAGGCGGCCGCTTGCCTGGGGCACGCGCGCCATGATGCGCCCAGCCTGGCCGACCACACCGACCGGCGTGCCCTGCTCGTCTTCCACTTCCGCGCCGAACGGCAGGGTCTTGCCGTCGGCCAGGTGGGCCTGGATCAGCACGAAGTGACCGCTCTCGCTCTTGAACTTCACCAGCACCACCGCGCCGGCGCGCGGCGCCACCTGGGCGCTGGTGCTGTCCAGTTGCACGTCCAGCGGCAGGCCGGTGGGGTCGAGGTCGATGGTATTGAGGACATAGGGGGTGACGTAGGGAATCAGCGCGTAGCCGTGGCGGTTCACCTGCACACCGACGGCGCTGCTGACGCGCGCGCCCGCGGCGCCGCGCGCCTCCACGATGGCTACGGTGTCGCCCAGCGGCTGGCCGAAAATGACGCCGCCCGGGTGCGCGACGATGCCGCCAGCCACGCGCAGCGACGCCTGCGAGTAGCCGCTGCCCGCGCCGAAACCGGCGTCGAGTTGCACGTGCGTGCCGTGGTAACCGGCGTTGACGCTGCCGGCGGTGCCCGTGGTGCCGGTACCGCCGTGAGTGGCGGTGGCACCGTAGGTGTAGCGGTTGTCGGCGCCGGCGGTGCCGTTCAGCGTCGCCTGCTCCTGCACGCTGCCGCCGCCGTCGCGGACCAGGCCGCCGGTGAGGATGGGCGCGTGCTGGTCGTTGCCCAGCGGGATCGTCACGGAAAGCATGAAGCGGTTGTCGCTGCGCCCGAACAGGTCGCGCTCGCGGCTGGCCGAGAGGTTGTAGGTCAGCTGCCGGAAGGAGTTGTTGTAGCCGACCTGGAACTGCGTGTCGGTGCCGCGGCGGTTCCAGTAGTCGCGCACCGAGCCGTTGACGTAGAGCGAGCCACCGCGTGCGCCCAGCTGCTGGCTGAGAGTGAGGCTGAAGTTGTTGCGCTGGCGGTCCACGCCGGTCGGCACCAGGTAGTCGCGGGGGTTGCCGCCGGACAGCGCGGCCTGTTGCACCGGCGTGAGCAGGCTGGAAAGTGGCACGCCGTCGAGGGTTGGCGGCAGGGCCGGACCCGCGGCGAACACGGGCAGGCCGCGGCGCGCATAGTCGCGGGCGCGCGCAGCGTCGCCCAGGGTGAGGAAGCCACTGGTGGAGTAGCGGTACGCGGCCACGGATAGCGAAGTGCCGGTCTGCACCAGGATCTTGCTGTAGCTCAGGCGCACGCTCTGGCCGGAGAAGGTATCCACGCCGGGGATGCGCGTGTGCGCGCCGGTGACATCCATGGCGAACGCGCCGTAGCGGGTGTTCAGCGCGCCGCCCAGCAGCAGAGCGCCATAACCCTGCGAACCGGTTGCGCCGGCGTAGCCGGTCAGGAGATTGTTGAAGCCGTGCTGCACGGTGGCCTGCAGCACGTCCGGGTGGTGCACGATCGACACGTCGCGCAATTGGCCGGCGGCCGCGCTGAAGCGGGTGACACCCGGGCGCAGCAGCTGCGGCACCGCGGCGTAGGGCACCGAGAAGGTGTGCACGCGGCCGTTGGCCTCGGTCACGCTCACCTCGAAATCGCCGCCGTAGCCGGTGGCGTACAGGTCGCTGATCGCGAATGGGCCGGGCGCCACCGTGGTCTGGTAGACCACCATGCCGTTCTGGCGCACCACCACCTTGGCGTTGCTCTCGGCGATGCCGCGCACCGTGGGCGCGTAGCCGCGCAGCGATTGCGGCAGCATGCGATCGTCGGTGGCCAACTGCACGCCGCGCAGGCCGATGCTGTCGAAGATCTCGCCGCCGGTCCAGGAGTCGCCCACGGTCAGCTGCGCCCGGAGCGACGGCAGGTCGCGCTGTGCGTAGGTGGCGATGCTTTGCCAGTGGCGGCTGGCGGGCATGCCGCCGGCGGCCGACTGCCAGGTCAGCGAGGAATCGTGACGCAGGTGCCAGCGACCCAGGTTCAGGCCGGCGTTCAGGCCGAGGTACGAGGAGGTCTGCGTCAGCCCCTGACCGCTGGTGCGGTAGCTGTTGAGGTTGTAGTTGAGCAGGCCGGCGGTGACGCCCGAGTCCCAGTACTTCGGATCGACGTAGCCGCGCGCCGCCAGCCCCAGGTACGCCTGCGGCACGCTGGTGTCCAGGCGCAGGTCGGACATCTGGAAGGTCATGCTGGCGCCGGGGATCACGGTCGCGACGTCGACGCAGGCGGTGCTGCTGGCCAGCGCGGCGCTGGTCGCGGGCGACAGGCTGGCGGGATGCAGGCCCAGCTTGCCGAGCAGCGCGGAGGTGACGCAGGGTGTGGCGCTGGCGTCGTTGGATGGCGCCGCGAAGCGCACGTCGCTGCGGCCGACGGGGCGGTCGTTGAGGTAGATGTCCACGCTGTACGTACCCGACGGCACGAAGTCGCCGCGCTCGAAGCGCGACAGGTCGGTGGTGTTCTGCCCCGCACCGGAAAGCATGCTGCGGTCGAAGCTGGCGTCGATCGCGCTGCCGGCGGCGGCGTCCGCGTTCGCGCCGGCGGTCGCCGCCGCGGCGTGGCAACTGCCCCCGCCGCACAACGCCAGGCCGATCAGCGTCGACAGCAACTGGCGGCGGGCCAGCGACCCGCGCGTGGCGGTTTGGCCGGCGCTGGCGCGCTGGAAATTCACGGCGTGACCGTGCCCTTGTACGAGGCGCCGGCGCCGAAATCGTTGATGACGGTGTAGTCGACTGCGCTGCCCGCGGCCGGCGCGCGGCGCAGGTCTTTCACGGGCAGGCGCAACGACGCCAGCGGCGCGACCATGCCGCTGTCGGTAGCGTAGGTGGCGTCGCCCACGCGCAGAGTCAGCTTGCTGATGGTGATGTAGTACGGCGTGGGGTTGCGGGCCACCAGTGCGTAACCGGTGCCGTCGGCGACCACGCTCCAGCCGAGTTGCTCGCCCGCGGTGAGCGGGTTGCCGGCCAGGTTGGCCGGGCGGAAAAACAGCTTCAGCCGCGAGCGCACGGCGAACTGCAGCGTGTTGCGTTCCTCGCCCGGCTTGGCCTCGGGCTTGGGCGGGATCTCCAGCACATTCAGCCAGAACAGCGACTCGCGGTCGCCCGGCAACGGCTGGCCGGTGTAGACGATGCGCAGGCTCTGGCCCTTGTCCGCGTTCATGCGTGCCAGCGGCGGTGTGATCAGGAACGGCACCTTGGCCGTGTCGGGGGTGGATGCGGGGTCGCCGTCGTCGATCCAGGCCTCGACCAGGGCAGGCTGACTGCCCTCGTTGCTCAGGCGCACGGTGACCTCGCCGCCTGCAGCCGGAAACACCACGCGGGTGCCGGCGACCACCACGCTGGCGTGGGCGGGGCCGACGCCGGCGAGGAGCGCCATCAGGGCTGCGCCGGCTGTGCAGAGCAAGCTTTTCATGGGGATGTTCTGCTCCGGGATCGGGCGCGGCGCAGGCGACAGCCGGCAAGCCGGCTGTCGCGCCGATGCCGCTTACAGGTAGGTCAGGGTGAAGCCGACGGACGAGCTGACCAGGCCCGCGGTAGTCGTGGTGGAGGTCGAGATGTACTGCGCCTTGAGCGAGGTGGAACCGGCACCGCTGCTCACGGCGATGGAGGGCGCGTTGGTCCCGGTGGAGGTGTTGATCACGTTGTTGCTGCTGTCCAGCAGCTGGATCTCCACGTTCGCGCCGCTGGCGGCGGTGTTCTTCAGGTCGCCGGTGAGGCCGTCGATGTTGGCGCCGTTGAATGCCATCTGCGCGCTCGTGGTGTTGTTGTCGCAGCCGCTCAGGGCAATGCTGAACGACGGCGTGGTGCCGGCCGTGTTGCCCACCGCAGCGCCGAAGGCGCCGGTCATCACGGTCGGCAGGACCACGGTGTTGCCGCCGTTGACGCTGATGACGCAGGTATCAGCCAGCACCTTGCCGGAGAAGGTGATGGTGCCGCTGTTGGCCGCCTGGGCGGTCGGGGCGAAGGCGGTGGCGGCCATGACGGCGACCAGCGCAGTGGAAAGCAGGGTCTTGTTCATTTCGCGGTTCCTTGGGATGGCAGGTTGGGAATGGTTTGCGTTGCTGGCAGGGATAGCAGTTGCCGGGATCAACAGGCGAAGGCGACGTGTATGCAGTTTCAGAAGTCCCCCCGGACGTGATGTCTGCCGCGGATTCTGGTGCGGCTGATCCAGCCATAAGCAATCCGCGTGCCAATATTTGCGTGTAAACGGTTACTCAAGACACTGGGCCGATTGCGGGAGGGCAGGATTTGAAGCAGGGCAAGGGATCCCACGTGCTTTGTCAGTCTTCCCTGACAAAATTCGGCACCTCAAACTGCGAACTATGTCACTTATTCAGTACGTCGTCATCATGTTTTTTTCACATTTCAGGGCCGTTTGCGGCGCTGATTCGGGCAGTTTGTCAAGCTCCCTTGACATGAGGCGGGAAGGTTTCCTATTCTGCGATTGTCAAGTTCGCTTGACATGCGGGATGGGGGCCGCCATGGGCGAGCAACTGTCGCGCGATGACCCGAACTGCCAGCAGAGGACATTGGCATGCCGCGTTTTACGGAAAGGCGTTACCAGAGCCGGGTGATCCTGGCGATGGCCTTGTATGTCGTCGTATTGCTGCTGGCATGGCCGCTGGTTCGCAGCACGGCCAGCCAGTCGCTCCGGGTCGTGCTGGCACTGCTGCCGACACTGCCGGTGCTGTACGTGATCTGGCAGATGGCGCGGCGGGTGTGGCAGGCCGACGAACTGGAGCAGCGCACGCACCTGGTCGCGCTGGGTGCGTCCACGGCCATCGTGGGCATGGCCAGCCTGGTCGGTGGTTTCCTGGCGGCGGCGCGGGTCGTGCAGCTGGATGGTTCGATCCTGATCTGGGTGTTTCCGGCCATGCTGATCAGCTACCACGCGGCGCGCCGGTGGGTGGCGCGCCATTACGGCAACGAGCCGGCTTGCGAGGGCGACGAAGCCGGCATCCCGTTGCGTTGGCGCGTGCTGAGCCTGGCCGTGTTGATCGCCCTGGTGGGGTGGTTCGCCCACCGCCACCACGATGCCTTCGATACCGGGGTGTTTGCGGGCGTGGCGGTGGCGGCGGCGCTGGTTGCGCTGGTGCGTGGCGTCATCCGCTGGCGGCGCAACACCCGCGCCGGCGGGCAGCCCCATGACGCCTGAGCCGTTTTTGATCGAACCTGCGAGGAACCGACATGCGTGCCGTCCATAAGCGCTACCTGCGCGAATTCATTCCGGCGATGCTGGCCTACGTGGCGCTGATACTGCTGTTCGGCACGTTGGGGCCGAAGACGGAAGGCATGGCGTGGCGGGTGCTGCTGGCGCTGTTGCCGCTGCTTCCGGTCGCACTGGTGATCCGCGCGATCGTGCGGGTGATCCGCGATCAGGACGAGCTGGAACGCCGGATCGACCTGGAGGCGATCGCGATCGCGGCGATGTCGACCGGGTTCGGCTACTTCAGCTTCGGTCTTCTGCTCAGTGCGGGCGTCGGCTGGGAAGTGGGCGCGGACGCGGTGGCGATCTGGGTCATGCCGTGCCTGTTCGCCAGTTTCGGCGTGGCCAAGCTGCGGGTCGCCAGACGCTACCGCAGTCATGCATAACCACGTGCGCGAACTGCGCGGCGAACAGAGCTGGTCGCAGGCCGATCTGGCCGAGCGGCTGGACGTGTCGCGGCAGACCGTCAACGCGATCGAGACCGGCAAGTACGACCCCAGCCTGCCGCTGGCGTTCAAGATCGCGAAACTGTTTGGCCGTCCGATCGAATCGATTTTCGACCCAGGGAGCAGCACGTGAGCATGAAACCCGGAGCACGCATGGGTGTGATGGCCGCCATCGCGGTGGCGATCTTCGCAGCCAGCCAGAGCGCCCGTCATCGCGGGCAGGAAAAGGAGCAGGTTTCCGCGGCAACCGCAACGGCGGCTGCGCCGACAGTTGCCGCGAAGGTGACGCCGGCCGCGCAGGCGACGTGGAAGCTCGGCGCCATCACCCTGACCGCGTGCGAACTGGCGCAGCCGAACAGCGGGCTGAGCACGGCGGCGTGGTGCGCCGAGTTCCCGGTGCCGGAAAACCGCGCCGATCCGCACAGCCGCACGATCAGGCTGAAACTGGCGGTGCTGCGCTCGCGTGCGCAGGTGGCGAGCCCCGACATGCTGGCCTTCCTCGCCGGTGGCCCTGGCCAAGCGGCGACCGACTCGGCGAGCCTGGTGGCGTCGGTGCTGAAGCCGCTGCTGGCGCATCGCCACGTGCTGCTGCTGGACCAGCGCGGCACCGGCGGTTCGAATGCGCTCGACTGCAAGGAGTCCGCCGAGACGGTCACGCCGACGGACGACGGCACGTTTGACGCCGGCAAGCTGCGTGCGGCGGCGGCCGCGTGCCTGAAGCGGCTGGCTGGTCGCGCCGACCCGCGCTACTACACCACCACCGTTGCGGCGCAGGACCTGGAGGACGTGCGCAAGGCGCTCGGCTCGCCGCAGTTCGACCTGGTCGGCGTGTCGTACGGCACGCGCATGGCGCAGCAGTACCTGATGCGCTTCCCGGATGCGGTGCGCAGCATGGTGCTGGACAGCGCAGTGCCGAATGCGCTGGCGCTGGGCGAGGATTTCGCGCGCAACCTGGACGACGCACTGAAGGCGCAGTTCGCCCGCTGCAACGCCGAGCCGGCCTGCAAGGCGAAATTCGGCGACCCGGACCAGACCCTGTACCAGCTGCGCGACGCGCTGCGCGCGAACCCGCACCAGGTCAGCTTCCGCGACCCGCAGAGCTACCAGACCGTGAAGCGGATGCTGGACGAAGACTCGTTGGCCAGCGTGGTGCGCATGTTCGCGTACACGCCGGCAACCGCTGCGCTGCTGCCGCTGTCGATCGACGCGGCCGCGCACGGTGACGTCGGCCCGTTGCTGGGCCAGGCCAAGCTGCTGTCCGGCGAACTGTCCGAGCTGATGGGCAGCGGCATGCAGTACTCGGTGATCTGCAGCGAGGACGCCGACCTGCTCACCGCGCGCCCGCAGGACGCGCAGACGATTCTCGGCACGCGCATGGTCGACGCGCTGAAGGCGGTCTGCTCGGTGTGGCCGAAAGGCGCGCGCCCGGCGGATTTCCACCAGCCGTTGCAGACCGCCAAGCCGGTGCTGCTGCTGGCCGGCCAGTACGATCCGGTGACCCCGCCGCGCTACGCCGAAGACGTGGCGAAAGGCTTGCCGAACGCGCGCGTGCTGGTGCTCAAGGGCCAGGCGCACAGCGTGATGGCGGCCGGCTGCGCGCCGCAGCTGATCCAGCACTTCGTCGAGAAGCTCGACCCGAAGACGCTGGACGCGAGCTGTCTGGACCGGCTGCAACCCACGCCGATCTTCATCGACTTCAACGGAGCCATGCCATGAGAAAACCGTACGTGACGGCAAACGCCGTGCTATGGGCTGCGGCCGTCGTCGCCGCCGCCGTGCTGGATGCGCCGCCTGTCATCGGCCAGATCCTGCTGCCGTGGCTGGCCGTGATTTCCGTGTTGACCACCGGGCCGAATGCCTGCTTCAAGCGGGGTGGGCGGTCGTGATTGAAGTCAGGGATTTGCACAAGGCGTTCGGCACGGTGAAGGCCGTCGACGGCGTCAGCTTCAGCGCCCGCGACGGCCAGATCACCGGCCTGCTCGGCCCCAACGGCGCCGGCAAGACCACCACGTTGCGCATGCTGTACACGCTGATGGCGCCGGACCGCGGCCAGGTGCTGGTGGATGGCATCGACGCGGCGGTCGACCCGCTCGGCGTACGTCGCCGGCTCGGCGTGCTGCCGGATGCGCGCGGCCTGTACAAGCGGCTCAGCGCGCGCGAGAACATCGACTACTTCGGCCGCCTGCACGGCCTGCCGGAGGAACTGCTGGCGAGCCGGCGCGAGGCGCTGGTCAAGGCGCTGGAGATGGACGACATCGCCGACCGGCGTACCGAGGGTTTTTCGCAGGGCCAGCGGGTGAAGACCGCGATCGCCCGCGCGCTGGTGCACGACCCGCGCAACGTGATCCTCGACGAGCCGACCAATGGCCTCGACGTGATGGCCACGCGCGCATTGCGCCAGTTCATGACGAGGCTGAAGGCAGAGGGCCGCTGCGTGCTGTTTTCCAGCCACATCATGCAGGAGGTCGCTGCGTTGTGCGACCGCATCGTGGTGATCGCGCACGGCCGCGTGGTGGCCGACGAATCGCCCGACGCGCTCAGGGCACAGACCGGCGAAAACAACCTGGAAGACGCCTTTGTGAAGATCATCGGCACCGACGAGGGACTGGCGGCATGACCACGACCCCACCGAAAACTCGACGCGGCGGCGCCTTCCTCAGTGTGTTCCTGAAGGAGGTGAAGGAGAACCTGCGTGACCGCCGCACCCTGCTGAGCGCGTTCCTCACCGGCCCGCTGCTGGGGCCGCTGCTGTTCGTGATGCTGATCAACCTCACCCTGAACCGCGAACTGGAAAAGGCCGAGAAGCCGCTGCCGGTGCCGGTGATCGGCGCCGAGTACGCGCCGAACCTGCTCGATGCCCTGAAGGCCGGCGGTGTGGTGCCGGGCGCGCCGGTGGCCGATCCTGCCCAGGCGGTGCGCAAGCAGGACGCCGACGTGGTGCTGCGCATCGCCTCCAATTACGGCAAGGCCTGGCGCCAGGGCGAGCCGGTGCAGGTGGAGCTGTTCTACGACTCCTCGCAACGCGATGCGAGCGGCTCGGTGGAACGGGTCAGCCAGCTGGTGGAAAGCTACGCGCACCAGCAGGGCGCGATGCGGCTGGTCGCGCGCGGCCTGTCGCCGGGCACGGCGTGGCCGTTGCAGGTAGCCAGGCGCGATCAGGCCACGCCGCAGTCGCGCGCGGTGCTGATGTTCGCGATGTTGCCGTACTTCTTCGTGATCACCATCTTCATGGGCGGCATGTACCTGGCGATCGACCTCACCGCCGGCGAGCGCGAACGGCAGTCGCTGGAGCCACTGTTCGCCAACCCGGTGGCGCGCTGGAAAATCCTGTGCGGCAAGCTGGCGGCGATCTGCGCGTTCTCCGTCGCCAGCCTGCTGATCACCTTGCTGGCGTTCGCCGTGGTGGGGCAGTTCATTCCCGCCGGGAAGATCGGCATGGAGCTCGACCTGGGCCTGCACTTCGCCACCTACGTGCTGTTGCTGCTGCTGCCGCTGGTGTTGCTGCTGGCCGCGCTGCAGTCGATGGTGGCGGCGTTCGCCAAGAGCTACCGCGAGGCGCAGACCTACATCTCGCTGCTGATGCTGGTGCCGCTGATCCCCAGCGCGGCGCTGTCGTTCATGCCGATCAAGGCGCAGGCATGGATGTACGCGGTGCCGCTGCTGGGCCAGAACCTCGGCATCATGCAGCTGCTGCGCGGCGACGGCGTCACCGGCGAGCAGCTCGGCCTGTGCCTGGCCGGCAGCCTGGCGGCCGCGCTGCTCGCGGTACTGGCGACGGTGCAGCTGTATCGCTCGGAGCGGCTGGCGATTTCCGCCTGAGTCACGTGGAACCGCATGGAGCCCGCTGGAGGGCGTTGGAACAACAGCATCGCCCGCCGGCGGACTCCCACACGAAGATCGGGTGTCAGCGTGGCGGCGCGGTCAGCTCGCGTGCGTTGAGGTAGCCGTCGCGGTTGCGGTCCAGCTTGTGGAACTGCAACCGCAGGTTGTCCTGGAAGCCGGCCAGCGTGACCGGCCGGCCGCGGCTGCCGGGCAGCTCATCGGTCTCGAGGATGCCGTCGCCGTTGCGGTCCATGGCCTGGAAGCCGCGGCTCATGTAGGCGAGGTACTCGGCTTCGCTGACCCGGCCATCGCCGTCGCTGTCGAACATCTGCAGGTACTGCGAGCGCGTTTCCTGCGCCAGCGCGGCCGATGCCGCCAGCAACAGCACCAGCGCGGCGACAAGCCGCACGTTCAGCGGCTGCTGCCGTGGATGCCGATGAACTGCAGGAACTCGGCGCGGGTGCGGGCGTCGTCGCGGAACGTGCCGAGCATCTGGCTGGTCACCATCGACACGCCGCGCTTGTGCACGCCGCGGGTGGTCATGCATTCGTGGCTGGCGTCGACCACGACCGCCACACCGGCCGGCTGCAGGGTTTCCTGGATGCACTGGGCGATCTGCGCGGTGAGCTTCTCCTGCACCTGGAAGCGGCGCGCGAAGCCTTCCACCACGCGGGCCAGCTTGCTGATGCCGACCACCCGGTTGGTCGGCAGGTAGCCGACGTGGGCGCGGCCGATGATCGGCGCCATGTGGTGCTCGCAGTGGCTCTCGAATTCGATGTCGCGCAGCACCACCATCTCGTCGTAGCCGTTCACCTCCTTGAAGGTGCGGCGCAGGTACTCGCCCGGGTCGGATGCGTAGCCGGAGAACCAGTCGCGGTACGCCTTCACCACCCGCTTGGGCGTGTCCAGCAGGCCTTCGCGCGAAGGATCCTCGCCGGCCCAGCGCAACAACGTGCGCACGGCATCCTCGGCCTGCTCGCGGGTCACGTCGTTCGGGTTGTGCTGCTCGCTCATGCGGGGATCTCGGGTGTGCGGATAGGGCAGTTTAACGTCGATGCCGGGCCCGCGCAGGCCCGGGTCGGACGGGGAGGTCATGTTTCCGTGTCGCCGCTGCCGTCGTCCAGTGCCGGCACGTTGCCCAGGAGCTGCTGGGTGACGTCGGCGGACAGGGTCTCCACGCCGCGCAGCTTGCGTTCGATCGCGCGGGTGCGCTGGCCGGCGCTGTCGATGCTGTTGCGCGCGGCGTCGAGCTGCTTGCGGGTCTTTTCCAGCACCACGCCGAACTTGCCGAACTCGTTCTTCACCGCGCCGAGCAGGGCCCACACCTCGCTGCTGCGCTTGGCGATCGCCAGCGTACGGAAGCCCATCTGCAGGCTGTTGAGCAGGGCGCTGAGCGTGGTGGGGCCGGCCACGGTGACGCGGTGCTCGCGCTGCAGCAGCTCGAACAATCCGGGGCGGCGGATTACTTCGGCGAACAGGCCTTCGGTGGGCAGGAACAGCACGGCGAAATCGGTGGTGTGCGGCAGTGCGATGTACTTGCCCTTGATCCGCTTGGCTTCCTCGCGCACGCGCATTTCCAGTGCGCGGCCGGCGATCGTGGCGGCCTCGATGTCGGCGTTCTCCTGCGCTTCGAGCAGGCGCTGATAGTCCTCCATCGGAAATTTCGCATCGATCGGCAGCAGGATGTGCTCGCCTTCGCCCTGGCCGGGCATGCGGATGGCGAACTCGACCCGTTCGCTGCTGCCGGGCACGGTGGCCACATTCGACTCGTACTGTTCGGCGGTGAGCATCTGTTCCAGCAACGAGCCCAGCTGCACTTCGCCGAGGATGCCGCGGGTCTTCACGTTGGTTAGCACGCGCTTCAGGTCGCCCACGCCGGTGGCCAGGCCCTGCATTTCGCCCAGCCCGCGTTGCACCGCTTCGAGCCGTTCGGAAACCAGCTTGAAAGACTCGCCCAGGCGGGTTTCGAGGGTGGCGTGCAGCTTCTCGTCGACGGTGGCGCGCATCTGTTCCAGCTTGACGGCGTTGTCCTGCTGGATCGCGCCGAGCTTGGCCTCCAGCGTGGCGCGCACCTCGCCCATGCGCTTCTCGTGCTCGGCGCCGAGCGCGGCTAGGCGTTGCTGCTGCTGCTCGCCGAAATGGTTGAGCGCGAGCGTGGCCTCCTCGCGGCTCTTGCGGGCGTCCTCGGTCAACCGCTGCGCCAGCGCCTGCAGGCCGGAGTCGGTACGCTCGGTGAGCAAGGCCAGGCGCTGGCCGAAACCGTCGATGCGCTCGGCCTGCTGCTGCGACATGCCGCTGAGCTGTTCGCCGAGGTGGCCGCGGAAGCGGTCGAAGCCCTGCTGCAGTTCCTCGCGGCCGGCGCGCTGTTCCTCGCGCAGGGTGCGTTCGACGCGGGCGCTGTCGTCCTTCAGTGCGTCCAGCTTCATGCCCAGGCCGGGGTCGCCGCGGCCGCGCAGCAGCGCCGCGAGTTGCAACAGCAGCACCAGCGCGGCGAGGATGACGAGGATGATCAGCAGGGCTTCGGTGAGCGGCATGGAACGTTTTCCCGGGTCGATGCATCCAGTGTACGTCCAGCCGTCTCATCGGCTGCGCCTATTTCACCTCACCGCTGTCCGGGCGGTGCATCATGGGCCGATCCGTCGGCCCGGGAGACAGACATGGAACACGTACACGATTACCTGATCATCGGTGGCGGCATGGCCGCCGATGCGGCCGCCAAGGCGATCCGCGAGGTCGACGCTGCGGCGAACGTCGGCATCGTCGGTGCCGAGGTGCAGCCGCCGTATCAGCGGCCGCCGCTGTCGAAGGCGCTGTGGAAGGGTGACAAGCCGGTGGCCGACATCGACCTGGCCACCGCGCAGTGCGGCGCGACGCTGCATGCGGGCCGGCGCATCGAGTCGCTCGACCGGGTGGCGCGCACCGCGCGCGACGGCCACGGCGACAGCTACCGCTACCGCCGCCTGCTGCTGGCCACCGGCGCCACGCCGCGGCAGCTGCCGTTCGAGGGCGGCGAGCGGATCATCCATTTCCGCACGCTGGACGATTACCAGGCCTTGCGGCGTTACGCCCAGCCCGGCGCCTTCATCGCGGTGATCGGCGGCGGCTTCATCGGCTGCGAGCTGGCGGCGTCGCTGTGCAGCCTCGGCTGCAAGGTGACCTTGCTGTTTCCCGGCGAGACGATCGGCGCGGGGCGCTACCCCGATGGCCTGGCGCACTACCTCGACGACTACTACCGCAGCCGCGGCGTGGACGTGCGCAGCGGCGTGCGCGTGCAGGGTAGCAACCCCACCGACGGCGGCGTGGAGCTGGTGCTGTCCGACGGCAGCCTGCTGCGCGTGGAAGCGGCGGTGGCCGGCCTGGGCGTGACGCCGAATACCGCGTTGGCCGAACAGGCCGGCCTCACCGTCGACGACGGCATCGTCGTCGACGCCCACCTGCGGAGCAGCGACGCGGACATCTGGGCCGCCGGCGACGTGGCCAACTTCTACAGTCCGGCACTGGGCCGACGCCTGCGGGTGGAGCACGAGGACGCGGCGGTCAGCATGGGCCGCCATGCCGGCCGCGCGATGGCCGGGATCGCGGGGGAATACACCGCGCAGCCGTTCTTCTATTCCGACCTGTTCGATCTCGGCTACGAAGCGGTCGGCCTGCTGGATACGCGACTGGACGTGGTCGAGGACTGGCGCGAGCCGAACCGCGAAGGCGTGGTGTATTACCTCGAAGCCGGCCGCGTGCGCGGCGTGCTGTTGTGGAACACGTGGGATCAGGTGGATGCCGCGCGCGAGCTGATCGCGCAGGCCGGGCCGTTCGACGCCGCCTCGCTGCGCGGGCGGCTGCCGCGTGGCGGCTGATCAGTCCACCCGGCAGAACACCGCCTTCAGATAGCGCCCTTCCGGCACGTCGGTGCGGAACGGGTGGTCGGCGCCGGCGCCGCGCACTTCCAGCACCTGGATCTCGCGGCCGGCGTTGAGCGCCACCCGGCGCAGCATCTCCAGGAACTCGTCTTCGCCGACCAGGCCGGTGCACGAGCAGGTCAGCAGCAGGCCGCCGGGCGGGATGATGTCCAGCGCCATGCGGTTCATCGCGAAGTACTTCTTCAGCGCGTCCAGCATCTTGCTGCGGTCGCGGGTGAGCTTGGCCGGGTCGAGCACCACCGCGTCGTAGCGTTCGCCGCGCGCCACCGCGGCGCGCACCCAGTCGAAGATGTCGGCCTGCTCGAACGTGACGGCCACGTTGTTGGCGGCGGCATTGGCACGGGCGACTTCGAGGATGCCCGCATCCAGATCCACGCCCACCGCCTCGCGCGCGCCGGCCGCCATCGCGTGCACGGCGAAGCCGCCGGCGTTGCAGCACAGGTCGAGCACGTGGCGGCCCTTCGCCAGTTCGGCGAAGCGCTTGCGGTTGTCGCGCTGGTCGGCGAAGAAGCCGGTCTTGTGGCCGGAGCCCGGCGCGGCGTGGAAGCGCAGGCCGTGCTCGTGCACCTCGAACGCCGCGGGCACGTCGGGGCTGCGGCAGTCGAACGATTCCTGCTTCTGCACGTGCGACTCGGCGAACCAGTACAGCTGTGCGCCGGGGAAGTGCGTCAGCAGGGCAGCGTGGATCACCTCACGGAAACGCCACATGCCGGCGGCGAAATATTCGATCACCAGAATGTCGGCGTAGCGGTCGACGATCAGGCCGGACAGGCCGTCGCCCTCGCTGTGCACCACGCGCCAGGCGTCGCTGACGGCATCGAGCTGCAGCCAGTCGCGACGCAATTGCACGGCGCGGGCGATCCGCGCGGCGATCCAGTCGGCGTCGATGCTGGCATCCGGATGCGTGTCGAGCAGGCGCAGCGCGATGCGCGCATGGCCGTTCCAGAACGCGCGGCCGACGAAACGGCCCTTGGCGTCGTGCACCTCGACCACGCTGCCCGGCGGCAACTTCGATTCCGGTTTATGGATCTGCGCCGACCACACCCACGGATGGCCGGGGCTGCGATCGGATTTCAGGCGGATGACGGGCAGCGTGGCGGAGGTATTCATCCGCGCATGATAGCCGCTGCTCGAGTTCCTCCCCTGCTTGCAGGGGAGGCTAGGAGGGGTTGCTCAAGCTGGCAGGGAAGATCAAGAGCACCCCACCCCGGCCCTCCCCTGCTTGCAGGGGAGGGAGCACAGCGTCAGCGCAGGCGCAGCACCAGCCAGGAGAGCAGCGCCAGCAGGTTGATTCCGAGGCGCGACACGGCCGGACCGGCGACCGCGAGCACGAAGCCCTGTGTGCCGAAATGCCAGTCGAGGCCCAGCCGCGGTGCCGCCTGCAGGGTGGCGAACACGTTGACGAACGCGCCGCAGTGCAGACCGTAGCTGAGGATCGGCAGCGCGATCAGCGGCAGCTGCAGCAACTGTGCCCAGCGCGACATGCGCACGCCGTGTTCGCTGCCGGCGACCAGCTGGATTCCGGCGGCCAGCACGAAGCCGTACAGTGCCAGGCCGAGCAGCGCGACCAGGCTGTCGTGTGCGCCGAACGGCAGCAATCGGCGCAGCATCGTCGCCACGCCGTAGAAGCCGCCGGCGATTTCGAGGACGCCGATCAGGCGAAAGAGAAGGTTGCGCACGCGTGGCCCCGTCCAAAAGACGCAAGCTTAGCCGAGCAGGGTCGGTGTGATTGGCGTGGGCGTCGCGATTTTCTGCAGATGGCGACGCGGCTCAGGCCATCAGCACGCCGCGCGCTTCCTCGACGATCGCATGCGGCACGAAGCGGGCGCTGTCCTGGGTGACCAGCGAGCTATCCTCGCGGATGCCGATGCCACAGGCGCGGTCGCCGACCACCCAGCTGCCGATCAGCGGGTAGTGGCCGTCGAAACCGGTCAGCGGGTGGCAGGCCTGGCGGATGCACGGGCCATCGCGGTACGGGCCGTCGGTGCGCAGCTCGCGGCCGTCGTCCAGGTGCATCGCGATGTTGGCGCCCTCGCGCGAGTGCAGCGGCTTGCGCACCCAGCCGCGCGGCAGCGCACCGCCGGCGTCGAACTCGGCCGGCAGCAGGTTCGGGTGGCCGCGATGAGCGTCCCACAGCAGCGGCAGGATGCCCTTGTTGCTCAGCAGCGCCTTCCACGGTGGCTCGATCAGCTGCAGGCCGGAGCGCGGCAAATGCTCGCCAAACGATTCGCGGAACATGTCCTCCAGCGGATACAGCTTGAACAGGCAGCCGATCACCTGGTCGTCGAGGTCGGTGAAGCGGCCGTCGGCGGAGATGCCGATGTCTTCGATCGCCAGCGCGCCGCAATCGATGCCCGCCTGCAGCGCGCAATCGCGCAGGTAGGCGACCGTACCCTGGTCCTCCACCGAGTCGCGCACCGCGGCGAAGTGGAACGGCCGCGCGATGCCGCGCGCGATCGTGCCGAACGCTTCCACCAGGGATTCGTAGATCGAGTTGAACTGGTCGCTGCCGGCCGGCAGCCGGCCACCCGCGAGCTGGTCTTCCAGCCATTGCCACTGGAAGAACGCGGCCTCGAACAGCGAGGTCGGGGTGTCGTAGTTCAATTCGTAGAGCTTGGCCGGGCCGGTGCCGTCGTAGGCGAAATCCATGCGGCCGTACAAATGCGGCTGGCGCTCGCGCCAGCTCTGCGCGATCCAGTCGCGGTACGGCTCCGGGATCGCCAGCTGCTGCATGTGCTGCTCGCTGCCGACGATGCGCTCGACCATGTCCAGCGCCATCGCGTGCAGTTCCTCGCTAGGCGCCTCGAGGTCGTGCTCGATCTCGCGCAAGGTGAACGCGTAGTACGCCGACTCGTCCCAGTACGGCGCGTCGTCGATGGTGTGGAAACCGAAGCCGCACGCGGCGGCCTTGGCGCGCCAGTCGGGGCGCTCGGCCGTGGCGACCCGGCGCATCAGCCGCCGATGCCGCGGCTGCCGCCGGAGGTGCCGAAGCCGGAACGGCTGACCGTGACCGCGCGGTTCGGCGTGGCGTTGACCGGCACCATCGCGGTGCCGGCGCCGCCGCGGTAGACGCCGCCGGCGCCAGGAGCCGGGCGCTGCCAGCCGCCGCGACTGTCGCGGAATGCCGGCGCACTGTTGAAGCCGTTCGCGGCCACGCCGTTGCGCGACATCATCTGCGACAGGAAGAAGCCGGTCATCAGCGGGCCGAAGAACGAATGGCCGGCGCCGTCATTGCGTTCGGCGCACTGCTCCTTGCCGTAGCTGGCTTCGCATGCCTCGCGGTTGGCGAAGCGCGGCGCAGTGGCCGCCGTGTCCTGCTGCGCCTTGGCGAATGCCTGCTGGCAGGTGCTGCTGTCGTTGGTCTGCGCCACGCAGGCTTCGACCGAGGTGTACAGGCCCTCGCGCGACGCGCTTTCGCTGCGGTCGCAGGCGGTCAGCAACAACGGGGCCGTGCTCATCAGCAGCAGGGCGGCGGTGCGGGATCGTTTCATGGGCACACTCGACAAGATATCCGGCCAAGCATGCCTGCTTGCGCGCGCGGAAGAAAGTTCTTGCGGTCGAATGCCGCAGCGATCCCTCATTCCAGTGCGTCGGCCAGTTCGTGCAGGTCGGCGATGTGCTGTTCCCACCAGCGCGATTCGGCGGCGAACGGAAAGGCGGCGGGGAACGCCGGGTCGTGCCAGCGTGCGGCGATCCAGCCGGCGTAGTGCAGCTGGCGCATCGCACGCAAGGCGGGAATCAGCGCCAGCTCGGCGTGGTCGAAATCGCGGAACTGCTGGTAGCCCTCGAGCACGGCCTCCATCGCGCGCGCGTCGTTCGCCAGCATCCACAGATCCTGCACCGCCGGGCCAGTGCGCGCGTCGTCGAAGTCGACGAAGTGCGGGCCGGCGTCGGTCCACAGCACGTTGCCCGGGTGGCAGTCGCCGTGCAGGCGCAGCTGGCGCACCGGGCCGATGGCCTCCAGGCGTGCGGCGATCGCCGCATCCAGCCGCGTCGCGGCGGCGCGGTAGTTCGTCTGCAGCGAGGCCGGCAGCAGCGACGAGCCGAGTACCGCCTGCATCGGCTGCAGCACCATCGTGTCGCGGTCGAGCTGGCCGCGATGGGCAAACGGCGCACGGGCACCGATCAGGTGCATGCGCGCGATCAGCCGGCCCAGCCACTGCAATTGATCGACCGCTTCCAGCTCCGGCGCGCGACCGCCGCGGCGCGGCGTCAGCGCGTAGCGGAAACCGGCGTGGTGCAGCAGGGTGCGGCCGCCAAAGACGAGCGGCGCCACCACCGGCAGTTCGGCATCGGCCAGCTCCTGCGCGAAAACGTGTTCCTCGATGATCGCCGCATCGCTCCAGCGGCCGGGCCGGTAGAACTTCGCGATCACCGGCGTAGCCGGCTCCAGTCCAACGCGTTCCAGCCCGATCTGCCACACCCGGTTCTCGTAGCTGTTCAGCGCCAGCAGCCGACCGTCCGGCCACAGGCCGCAGGCGCTCACCGCGCCCAGCACCAGGTCGGGGGTGAGGCTGGCGTACGGCGTGTCGGCTGTCATCAAGTGCCATGCCTTTTGCGTTGGCCTCCTCTCCCTTCGGGAGAGGATTG
>Ga0070696_100000683_pt1 | contig 21706 bp, 22 predicted proteins | sample KBSK1253metaG_FD_65474 | JGI IMG/M metagenome (GOLD analysis project Ga0070696, IMG submission 65474) | Corn, switchgrass and miscanthus rhizosphere microbial communities from Kellogg Biological Station, Michigan, USA - KBS K1-25-3 metaG | ecosystem: Host-associated > Plants > Roots >... | reverse complement strand
CCGAGGACATCGAGCTCCCGGCGAAGGGACAAACCGACGACTGTCTCGCGGCGCTCCGCTACTGGGCCCAGTCCCGGCCCGAGCCGCCGCGGCCGAAGGCGTCGGAGATTATGGCGGCCATGCTGGGCGACGTGTACGCGCGCGACCCGCGCACCGCGATCGCCGCGCAGCTGGACCGCGCGAAGCAAAAGCGGCTGCCGATGATGCAGGACATCCAAGTGCGGAAGCGTCGCGAACCCTGGGAGGTCGTATGATCGTGCTCGTGCTGCTCGTCGTGGCGACCGTCGCCAACACCGTGCTCTTGGCGCTGATCTTCCGCGAGGCCCGCCGCGGCCGTGACAAGCTGTCACCGCGATCGGCGGGACAACCTGTCGCCGGCTCCAGCAAGGGACAATCTGTCGCCGCGGCCGCGGGCTCGACGGCCATCGCGGCCGCGGATCTGCCGGCGCGGCCGCGCACCCGCGAAGAGCAGGCCGAGTACGACGCGATCGAGCTCAACCGGATCAAGGCGAAGCTCGCGAAGGATATGCCGAACCTGGGGACGACGAAGCGGGAGGCCGTCGCCCTCGAGATCCAGGCCAAGGCGCGCAACCTGCTGGCGCGCGCGCCCTAGCGCGCCCTATATTGTGGCGGCGACCCGAACCCTCCACCTGGCGGGGGACTCCTCTGGTCGCTCACATCGTCATCGCAGTCGTGGCCCTCGTCGTCGGCTTCCTTCTCGGCCGGCGCTGGTTTCCCCGTCGCGCCTGGCTCGCCGGCAGCTTCCTTCCGCGTTTCGTCGTGCGTTACGAACCGATCAACGCCGTGCTCTACGCCGGCGAAGATTCGGCCGCCGCCAAAGCCCGCTTTCACGAACCGATTCCGCAGGTCGCCGACGTCGTGCTCTTCTACGATGGCGGCAAGCTGCGCGGCTCGCGGACGCGGGTGCAAGCGCCGGCGACGCGCGCATGAACCTGCTCGCCGCGAAGCTGTACGATCCCACGACGGCGGTGAACAAGGTCACGACCGCCGCGCTCGCCATGACCGCCCTCGACACCACGAACCTGCGTCTCGCTGTCACCGTGCCCGCGCACGGCATGGTGCGCTTCCGGCTGTCGGCCGTCATCCACGGTGCGACGACGTTCCCGTCGATCCTGCTCGGCGTCATGGTGGGCGCGGTCGTGAAGGGCCGCGTCGCCCCGATGCAGGTGCTCGGCAACACCGCGGTCGCGACCGCGCTCCTCGCCGTCGTCGCCGACTTCACGGTCACGGGCTTGACGCCTGGCGCGACGAACTTCGACGCGGCCTACGGCGTCGAGACGCTCGTGGCGGCGACGGGGCTCAAGTACGGCGGGCCCGACAACGCCACGGCGAACGATGCGTTCGGCGCGTTCGTGTTCGAGGCGTGGGACCCGCAGCCGCAGACGGCGAACAGCACGCTCGCCGTCGACGCGAACGGCCGCGTCGACCTGTCGAAGGTGCTCGGCGCGGCGATCAACGCCCTCGTCGCGGGGCGCATGGATGCGAGCGTGGGTGCGATGGCGGCCGGGGTCATCACGGCCGCCGCGCACGCCGCCGGTGCGATCGACGCGAACGCGATCGCGACCGATGCGATCGGCTCGGCCGAGCTCGCCACCACGGCGGTCGATAAGATCGTCAACGCGGCGTGGGACGAACTGACGAGCGAGGGGCGCGTGGCCGGCAGCTACGGCCAGCTGCTGAAAGACGACTTGAACGCCACCGTGAGCTCGCGCGCCGTGCCCGGCTCGGCGATGGCGCTCGTCGTCGATGCGGTCGACTCGACGGCGCTCGCGACGGCCGCGGCGAACGAGATCGCCGACGCCCTGCTCGACCGCGCCGCGGCGATCGAGGGCTTCTCGCCGCGCGAGCTTGCGCGGCTTGTCGCGGCTGTGCTGCTCGGCAAGGCCGATGGCATGGGGACGGCGACGGGCCACTTCCGCGACATCGCCGACTCGAAGAACCGCGTCACCGTGACGCAAGACGTCGACGGCAATCGCACGGCGCTCGTGCGGGACGCCTCCTGATGTTCGGCAATCGCTACTTCGGCCCGCGCTACTTCCCCGATCGCTACTTCGGCGAAGGGGCGGCGGGCGCGGGGCCTGGCGGTGGGGCCGTGAACCCCGCGCTGACCGACGTGTCGCGCCTGCGCTGGATCCGCACGCAGTGAGCAACCTCTGGCTGCGCGCCGTGGCCGAGCCCGGCCCGAACACCCAGGCGAGCGAGATCTGGTACGCCTACAACGCCGGCCGGTGTCAGACGATCACCGTGACGTGGGTGTCAGCCACCGGCTTCCGCTACGCGGCCGTGTCCGAGTTCTCAGGCGTGCAGGTGGCCGCGGATCCGCTCGACAAGCTCGACAACGACCTGGACGCGGGGACCGCGCCGAACTCGATCACCACGCCCGACGTGACGCCGTCGACGGCGGGGCAGCTAATCTACATCGCCGGCCGGAACACGGGGCTCGGCCCGGGCACGCCGAACGCGCCGTTCGCGCAGCTGAACCAGTGCGGGCAGGCGGATGTCGACGGTTACGTCGTGCAGGGCGGCGCGGCGGCGATCCACGCCGACATCAACAACACGGGCGACACGCACTGGATCGCGCAGATCGCGACCTTCAAGGTGCTGACCGTCGCGGCGCTCGTCTCAGGGCAAAAGGCGGCTGCCGGCGCGACGCCGGGACTGCAGACGATCAGCGTGAGTTATCCGGCTCCGACGACGCCGGGCTCGCTCCTGATCTGTCACGCGGGGGCGGGCGTCGCGATCTTGAGCGTCACCGACGACCAGGTGGGCGGTTCCGATACGCGGCGGCGCTATGCCGCGGCGCGCTAGACTCTTCGACCAGGGGGATTGATGGACGCACTGTTCACGTTTACGAGTCCGACGCCCGACCCCGCGTCGACCGACGTGTTCCTGAACGTTGCGATCATGGCCCCCGATGGCCGGGGCCAGCTGACGGCGCTGACGCCGCCCACGTCGGGGCCGATCTCGGTCAACTGGAAGAACACCGGCGCGAACTCGATCGACACGCGGGTCTTGGGCACGAACGACAAGGACGCCGTCGACGCCGACTGCGAGATCGTCGTGGCCTCGGCCGCGATCGCGGCGGGCGCGATGCGTCACGCGCAGGTGAACCCGGCGTACTACGCGTACTATCGGTTCCAACAGAAGGCCACGGCGGGTGGCAGCCAGGGCGCGACGAAGCTCCGCGGTTGTCAGAAGCGGATCTAAATGGCTGACGACAAGCTCATCACCGCGATCCCCGGCTTCCACGAGCGGGAGGATCCCGAGAAGATCCTCTTGTGGGTCAAGGATCGCTGCTGGAAGGACTGGCACGACGCCTATCGCCCGTGGTGGCGGCAGGTCGAAGAGAACGTGCGGATGCTCTCGGGGCGGCACTGGGACGCCTACATCGAGTCGCTCGGCGATTTCGTCGACGTCTCGAAGTTCTTTGTCGTCGACGATCAGGCGTGGCGCGAGAACCCGGTCTTCAACTGGGTGGCGCACTACTACAAGCTGACGCTCTCCAAGCTCACCGAGAACCCGCCGGGCATCGGCTACCTGCCGGCGTCGCCCGACGAGATTGACGCGCGGCTCGCCCAGGTCATGGAGCCCGTCTTCAAGTCGTGCTGGCGGCGCATGGAGATGCCCGAGCAGATCTTCGACCTCTACGGCTGGGTGATCGCGAGCGCGCGCGGGATCGCGAAGCTCGTGTGGAACGCGGACCTCGGGCCGGCCGAAGACTATCACGGCCCCTCCGTCGTGAGCATCCTGACGGCCGACGGTCTCTTCCGCCGCGAGCTCTCCGACGCGCCCTACCTGCACCTGGGTGGCGGCGACATGATGCCGCACCTAACGAACGCGCTCGCCACGAACGACGCCGGCCAGCCGATCATCGACCCCGAGACGGGGTTGCCGGTCTTCCTGCCCGCGGACGACGGCGACGAGATGGGCCTCAAGTTTGGACCGCCCTCGCGCGACCGGGTGGGCGATCTCGAGACGGTCATCGTGCCGTCGGTGTCGGTCATCACGCCGCACGGCCCGTCGCCGTTCTACAAGAAGCCGTGGTACTGCCACGCGTACCCGATGCACGTCGACGAGATCAACGAGCGCTGGGGCGTCGACGTCCAGCCCGAGCAACTGACGTTCGACCAGGTGCTCGAGCTCAAGTTGCAGTTCGGCTCGAACTACGGGATGCCGGGCCGCGGCTCAGGGCCCTTGGGGATGTCGCAGCTGACCGAGGTCTCGCTCCGCGACATGGCGATGGTGTACGAGCTCTGGCACCGCGACCAGCCCGGGCACGAGATCCTGTCGCGCGGCCGGCTCGCGATCGTTGCGGGCGACGCCGTGTGCTACGACGACATCAACCCCTACTGGGTGGAAGAGCGGCACGAAGAGGTCGTCATGCCCTTCGAGGCGTTCGACCTGGTGAAGCTGCCGTTCCGCCAAGAGGGCTCGTCCGACCTCGAGATCTTGAACCCGATCAATCGCGCCATCAACCGCCGGCTCGGCGGGGCGATGGACGCCGTCGACTTCAACGAGCAGCCGCTCATCCTGAAGAAGCGCCAGGCCGGCATCGACGAAGACATCGACCTGAACAAGCCGGGCACCGAAGTCGAGTACACGGACACGAACGGCCGCGCGCCGATCGAGCGGCTCGCCGCGGGCGAGCTCCCGCGCGCGTCGACCGAGCTCGCCGACCTCTTGCAGAACTGGATGCAGATGCTCGCGAGCCAGCCGCTCGGGAGCGAGGGGTTGCCGGTCACGACCGATCCGTCGGGCGAACTGCAGCGCGAGGTGCGCTTCGACACCGACCGCGCCTGGGGCGGCACGCTCCGCAAGCACGGCTACGCCTGGGGTCGCTACTCGCTCAAGATGATTGGCATCATCGCGGCGTGCATGGACAACGCGCGCATCTTTTCCTTGTCGGGCGAAGACAACGGCTGGGACTTTATCGCCGTCGAGCCCGAGATCTTCCGCGGCACGGTGCACGCCTACCCGCAGCCCGAGTCGATGGTGCTCGAGACGCGGCAAGAGAAGCAGAACCGCCTGCTGGCGCTGCGCACCGCGTTCCCCGAATTGCCCCCCGAGATCTTCATCGAGCTCCTGGGGTACCCCGATCTCGCTCGGCTCACACGACCTGGCGGCCCCGCGTGGGCAATGGCCGAGCGCGAGAACCTCGAGATGCTGCTCGGCGGCTTCCCGCCCGTGTTACCCGAGCACGCGCACGAGGCGCACCTGCTCTGTCACAAGCGCAGGCAGCAGTCGATCGAGTATCGTAATGCGCCGCCCAACGTCCAGGCCGCGATGCGGGCCCACGTTCGGTTGCATGAGATGCTCTTGCAGCAAGAGCAGATCCGGCAGGTCGGCTTGCTGGCCCCCGTGGCCCAAGCGCAAGCGATCGTCGCCGGCAGTTCGGAGCAGCTGGCCGGAGGGGGTAAGGGTCCGAGCAACGGGAAGCCACCCGCCGAGAAGCTGAACGGCGGCGAGAAGAAGGCTCCCCGCGGCGCGGATCTCGAAGCTGGGCGCGCGTCGCCGGGTGAAGCGGACCCGCGCGCGAGCGCCGCCCTCCGTACCTAAACCGCGCAAACCGGGCCGACCGGCAGCGCAGGGAGTCTGACCAGTGGAACGCGCAAACAGGCAATTTCTCTTGAGCGGCGTCGACCGGGGTGTCGTCTTCGGTCTTGTCGTGCGGAAGCCGGCGTCGGGCCTCACGGCCACCTACGACGGCGGCGTCGTGCGCGTCGGGACGACGAACCTCCCGATGCCCGTGGCCGAGAAGATCGTCTCGGGCTCGACGATCGCGATCACGGCGTCGAAGGACGCCTATCTGTACGTCGACGCGAACGGCGTCTTGCAGAAGACGGAAGTCGCGAACGGGGCGACGAAGCCCACGATCGCCACGATCGGCGTGAACAGTGAGTTCATCGCCAAGCTCGTGACGAACGGCACCGATATCACGTCGGTGCAAGACCTGCGGCGCGATTCGCCGCATGGCGAGATTCGGACGATCACGACGGAAGGCTCGTTCGTGACGGCCGAGCAGTCGAACAACGAGCTCCTGATCCCGTTCAACGGGCGGCTGCTCGCGGTGCACGCGATCGTGACGTCGGTGCTCGGCGCGACGGATGCCGGCACGGTGACGCCGGCGATCGGCGAGAACGAAGTCTTCACGGGCGTCACGATGGACGTGGCGATCTCGTTCCCGCTTTCGAGCGCGAACGGCGTGAAGCGGCTGTCCTTCGCGACGGCGCTGAACGCCATCCGGGCCGGCAACTATCTGCGGCTCGCGACGGCGAAAACGACCACGGGCGGCCTGCTGCACTTGGCGGCCTACTTCGAGGTCGCGCGGTAACGGACGTTCTGACGCGGGCCGGCGCAGGCCTGGCCGGCCCCTCACACTGACGCGGGAGTTCGTGTATGGATGGCGAACAGGAAGCAGGACGCGAAGCCGAAGTCGTCGAAGCCCCGCCCTCTCCGCTTGCGGAGCGGCTTCGGGATTTCCGGGACGGCACGGCCGAGCAACCGGACGAAGACAAACCCACGTCGGGTGAGGAGGACGAGGCCGAGGGCCAGAACGCCGACGAGGGCGACGGCACCGACGCCGACGAGCAGCAAGACGGCGAGCAGGGCACCGAAGATCAGGACGGCGACGACGCCGCGGACGACGACGCGCAGGACGAGGACGAGGCCGGCGACGAGGGCGAGGGTGACAAGCCCGACCCCAAGGCGCAGGGCCGCACGTTCAGCGTCGAGATCCCCACGCTCAACGCCGACGGGTCGAAGGGCCCGCGCGGCTCGGGCGTGCTGCTCCTCGAGGGGCTGCCGCAGGAGTTCCGCGACACGATCGTGTCGCACGTCAAGCGGTCGCAGGCGCTGGAAGCAACCCAGCAACGACTGGCCGAGGCACGCGAGTTCGAGACCGACGCACGCTTTTTCCGCAACGATCCGCTGAACGCCATGCGGCTCGTCGCCGTCGAGAAGCCCGAGCTCGCGAGTAAGTTCGTCGAATCGTGGGTGCTGCAGAACCCGAAGGCCACCAAGGCCCTCGTTCGGGCGCTGAAGCTCGACGATACCGACGAAGAGAAGCTCGAGCTCCGGGGCAAGATCGCGGCCCAAGCGGAACGGGACGCGCTGGCCCAGGCCTACAATGCGCTCGATGCCGATGGAGTCCGACGCGACTTCATCGACCTGGCGCACAGCGTTGTCGACGAGATCACGGGCTCCCTCGCTCTCGACGGCGACGACAAGGCCGATTTCGAACAGCTCGCGGGTGCGCGCATCGTGGCCGAGCAGGAACGCCGTGTGCGGGCCCGGCAGTCGCCGTACCTGTCACAGACTGAGCTCATCGCTTGTATCCAGTCGATCGTCAAGAAGTTCACCGGGGCCCCGCCGGCGAAGGGCAAGGCCAAAGGCAAACCCAGCGCCGGTAAGGGAGGGCTCTCGCGCGAGCAGCAGGGCGAGCGCGCCAAGAAGGTCGAACGCTTCCAGCGGGTGCGGGGAGGCGGGTCCGGCACGGGCGTGCGTCCGTCAGGCACGAAGAAGAAGATGCCGCGCGACATGGGCGAACGGATCAAGATGCTGCGGGCTGGAAATCTCTAGCCGCGCCAGCGTCAAGGGAGCAGCGACAAGTGAAATTGCGCACTTTCCGGTGGTCGGCAGTTGCGGCGGTCTTGTTGATCGCCCTCTGGTCGATCGCCTTCGGGGACGCCGGCGGCGCTCATCAGATCGCGATGGGCAGCGTCCACATGGACCCGCGCTGGATCGCGATGTTTGCAATCGGCGCGACGTTCGACACCGCCGCGGCCGACGCCATGCTGAAGGTCGTCTCGGACGACGCCTTCTTCGATAGCGTCGTGACGCACAGTGACGTACTCGACATCTACGAACAGAACTCGAACGTGCGCGAAGGGCCGCACGGGCGATACGTCGAGCTCTCCAATATGTTCGGGTACAACGAGGCGGTCGGGGCCAGGCATGAGCGCGGCTTCCTGCCGATCCCCGGCAACCCGACGTTCGTGAACGGCCGCGTCAAGCTCAAGAAGACGCTCGCGGTCGCGCAGATGACCTACGACGTGATGAAGCAGGCGATGCGGTCGAAGGCCGCGTTCGCCGACTGGGCGGAAGCTGAGCTCACGAAGACCGAGAAGTCGCTCCGCGACGATCTCGATCGGCAGGCGATCGGCTACGGCTCGGGCATCCTGTGCCGGGTCGACGGCTCGGCGGCCGCGGGGCCGCCGGCGACGATCCCGATCGACGCCCCCTATGGGCTCGTGTCCGATACGAAAGGCTGGCTGCCCGGGATCCGGCGCGGCACGTCGCTCGTCTTCGGGCCGAACCCGGACGGCGCGAATCTCCGGAACAACGGCGAGTCGTGCACGGTGCTGTCGGTCAACAAGGCCGGCAACGCGGGTGGCGGCATCTTGACCGTCGATCACATCCCGGTCGGGGTGGTCGACAACGACTACGTCTTCAAGGGCGACGATCTCGGCTCGAACGCGCCGTTCCAGGGCGTCGAGGTCGAAATGATCGGCATTGAAGGCCAGGTCGACAACGGGGCGATTCTGCAGACGTTCCAGAACATCGACCGCGTGCAGTACCCCGAGTGGAACTCGCAATTCCTCGACGGGTCGCTGGCCCCCTATTCGGGGCTCGCGAAGGACACCGCGTTCATGCAGCTGAACGACGACATCGTCGAGCTCGGCGGCGGGGACGGCGCGACGCACGCGCTCGTCACGCGGGCGGTGTTCCGCAACATCTACGTCCAGATCCGCGGCTTCGCGGGTTTCGGTGCCCTTTTGTCGCCCGAGAACACCCGGGCGGGCGTGCGTGGCATCAAGATCTGGCTGGGCGACAAGCAGGTCGAGTTCCGCGCGTGCTCCAAGCTCTTCCCGGGGCGCGCGTTCATGCTCGATCGGACGCAGTTGCGTCGCTACCACTTGGAAGGCTACGAGTGGGACGACACGACGGGCGCGATCTGGCGTCAGATCGCCGTCGGCCAGGGCGTGAAGGACGAGTTCTTCGCCTACGGTCGCACGATCATGGAGCTCGGCAATCAGGATCCGCAGAAGCACGGCAAGATCGCCGGGCTCTCTGAGGCGCAGGCGTAGTGAGCGCAGCAGACATCCTGCTGCCGGCGATGCTCCGGGGGGCCAACCCCCCCGGAGTGTCGTTGCTCGAGGCGATCGAGCGGATCAACCCGCGGTTTCGGGTGAGCTACACACCGGCGATCGAGCGCGAGGGCCAGCTGGTGCGGCCGGCGCTGTGGTGGATTCACGAGCAGCGGGCGAACACGACCGAGGCCGATCGGTTGCGCCGCCAGGCGGGGCTCGCCCGGCTCAAGCGCTTGTGGACGCGGCCGCGCGTCGAGCTCGAGCGGCGGATCAGCAGTTGGTGGGAGTCCGAGTACATGGCGGCGGGGCTTTACTTCGTCGCGCACTTTGAAGTGTGGCAGTGGGGTGAAGAGGCGATGCTCGCGCAGCTGCGCCAGGGCGAGGCGATGTACGAGCTCGAAGTGAAGAAGGCGCGGCGGGCGGCGACGCAGGACGACCTCGCCCTCGCCGAGACGGAGCACGAGATGTACGACAACCCGGAGTTCGCGGGATTCGTCCGCGACGTGGCCGGCGAGTGGTATCGCAATGTCGCGGACAACGCACTGGTTCCGGTTTCGCGCACTTTGACCAAGGAGCACGGCGATGACGTCACCGACGGGGAACCGCTGGGTCGACCAGGACACGGGGAAGCTGGCGAACGAGGGGAACATCCAGACGGATCTGGCGGGCCACGGCCAGAAGGCGAAGTACGGGCCCCTGGTGACGGGCGAGGGGAACCCGCCGGCGAAGCCAGCGGAGTCGCCGACGACGGCGGGCCAGGCGGGCAGCCCGATCACGGCGACTGACGCTGGCACGGCGATCGAGGGCGCGGAGGGCGAAGTCGAAGTCCAGGAGGGCGAGCTCCCCGAGATCGAGCGGCCGGTGCTCGGCACGGGCGTCACCCAGCAAACGGCCGAGGCGACCGCGGCGATCGAGAAGGCGAAGCTCGAGATCCGCGAGCTCAACCGCCAGGCGACGAAGAGCGACCCGGCGACGAAGCGCGCCGCCACGGCGGCCCTGAAGCAGATCGCGAAGGACGAGTACGGCCGCAAAGACGGCGGGCGCGAACCGCTGAAGCGGATTCTCGCGCGCTACGGCTTCGCGAACCCCAACAAGTAGGGGGCCTCATGCACTGCGACAAAGACCCGTTGCACGAGCGGATCCGCGAGATGCGGGGCGACGGCAAGAAGAGCCATCGGAAGACGCGCACCGGCAAGGTGACCGGGATCCACGAGCACTACGACGACAAGTCGATCGCGCGCATCGACCTCGAAGAGCTCGGGCTTCGGGGCACGACGGCCGAGAACAAGGCGGCGACGGCGACGCTGCCGTCGAGCCGCTTCGACAAGCAGTTCACCGTCGAGGTGCCGAAGCACCATACGCACGGGATCAAGCTCGGCGACCGCGTGCGCGTGCACACGACGATCGAGAAGGCGTAACGTCTCAGGGGGTGCCATGCCGCTCAACAAGAAGGGCCGGAAGATCAAAGCCGCGATGGTCGACGAGTACGGCCAGAAGAAGGGCACGTCCGTCTTCTACGCCTCGATCAACAAGGGCAAGATCAAGGGCGTCGAGCACGGCGATAAGGCGTACAAGGCGCGCGTGCGCGCCAAGATCGGCCGCCGCTAGTGGCCCAGCACTACGTCTCGCCGACCGGCTCGGCCGCGAACGCGGGCACGATCGACTCGCCCTGGTCGCTCCTCTACGCGCTTGGCGGCGCGGGCGGTGCGATCCTGTCGGGCGACACCGTGTGGCTCCGCGGCGCGAAGCTCGGGGAGGATCCGCTCGTCACCGGCCGCTACATCCAGGGGCCGACGTTCATTCAGACGACGAGCGGGGTCCTCGGCGCGGGCTTCGATAGCCGGCCGGGCAAGATCCTCTGGCGGAACTACCCGGGCGAGCTCGTCTACGTCAACACGACCGACGCGGGGATCGAAGTCGTCCGCATCGACGGCGTGCACAACTGGTGGGTGGGGACCTTCGGCCGCGGCGAGGGGCTGCACGTCTTCCGGCCGGTGCTCACGCGCGACGACGTGCGCGGCACGAACATCTGGTTCGGCTTGACGCCGCAGACGGGAAACAAGCTGATCCGCGTCGTCACGCGCGACGGCTCGAACGGCGTCTTGAACGGCGGCTTCAATCCCGACTACGACTACGGCGACATCGAGCTCTACCACCTCATCGCCTACAACAATGGCGAGTCGTCAGCGGGCGGCACGCTGCAGACGCACGGGGCGTACTTCCGCCACCAGGGCGCGACGACGAAGGCGCGGGTGCGGAAGTCCATCCTCTTCAACCAAGTCGGCTACAACCTCCACCACTGGGCCGAGCGCGCCGACGGCCTGCGCAACATCGAGTCGACGGACAACATCACCTGGGGCGCGGGGATCCTGGGCGAGCTCACGGGCGACGTGGTCGCGAACATCCTCTTCGCCGGCGCGAACGGCATCGGGGCCCCCACGCGCGGCTGCGTGTGCAGCCGGAACGTCCTCTTGCAGCTGAAGCAGGATGCGCGCTCGTCGGCGCTCCTCATCATCGGCGGGCTCTCGGGCACGCTGAACGAGGGCATCGACGTCTTCGACAACTACGGCGTGGGCGGCGGCCGCGATACGACCTTCGCGATGGTGCGGATCTTCCAGTTCAACACCGCGGTATCGCCCAACCTCCGCTACAGCCGGAACGAGTGGATCCCGCTGCACGACGGGAACATTCTCGAGAACACGCAGGCCGGCTCGCTCGCCGCGTACACCGAATGGCTCGGCAACCAGTGGCACACGGCCGCGGCCGGCGCGCACTGGCGGCAGGTGGCGGCGAACAAGACGTTCGCGACCTGGAAGACCGACACGGGGCTCGGCACGACCGACGTCGCGGACCTCGGGCGACCGACCCTGAACCGGGTGTTCGTCATCCCCGCCAAGGAGTACAACGCCGCCGTGCTCGGGACCGAGGGCGGCGCGCTCGACGGCGAGTACGGCAACGTGTGCTTCTTCAACTGGCAGGAGACCGCGACGGTCACGGTCGACCTGTCGACGATCCTCACGCCCGGCGACTTCTACGAGATCTACAACGTCCAAGACATCACGGGCGAGCCGGTGCTCGAGGGCCAGTACTTCGGCGCGAACCTCGCGTTCCCGACGACGGGCAAGCCCGCGCCGCAGCCGATCGGCCTGACGCCGCGGCCGCCGATCTCGACCGCGCCCTTCTTCGACGCGTTCGTCGTCAAGAAGGTCGTGGCGCTCGCCCCCTCGCCGACGCCACCCGCGCCGGCCGTCTCGACGAACCTGACGGTGCGCGGCATCATCGAAGACGCGCGCGACGAGCATCATGGCTTCACGCAGGAGCGGCACTCAAACCGCGCCCTGGTGCGCTACCTGTCCGAGCGCCACCGCGTCTACTACAAGCAGCTGGCCGACGACCTGAAAGACCGCCTGTCGGTCGAAGTGACTTTGAGCCCCGACGTGAACGGCGACTACGCGCTACCGCCCGATTCGCTGCAGATCGTGGCCGTGTGGGCGACGCTCACCACGCAGCAGCAGCGGATCCCCGTCACCTGGGTCCCGATCGCGAACCGGGCGATGCTGCCCACGGGCGCGGGCCCGCTCGCGACCGTCAGCGGCTTCACGCTGCGGCCGCTCATCAACCCGTCGGACATGGCGTCGCTGTGGGACTCGATTGCCTCGATCTCGGTGGTCTACATCCCCGAGCCGCCCGAGTTCGACGTGACGGACGTCGAGACGCTCGACGCGCAGATCTTGATCCCGACGATCTACGGGCACGCGCTCAAGTGGGAGCTCGCGGCCTTCATGGCGCGGCGCGAGCGGGCGAAGAACGCCGACTTCCCCGATAGCCTGTTGCAGTTCTTCCTGGGCGAAGCGAAGCGGGCCGCTGAATCCGGGGCCGCGAGCGCGCCGAGCGATCATCGCTTCATCAAGTCCCACCGGACGCGGAGGAACCGTTGACCATCGCCCTCGTCCCCGGACAAAAGGCGGCGATCGGGGCCGCTCCCGCGCTCACGACGATCGTTGCCATCTACCCGGCGAACACGACGCCGGGCAGCCTGCTCGTCGTGCACTGCGGCGGCGGCGTGCCGGTCACCAGCGTGACGGACGACGGGGGGAATGTCTGGCTCAAGGCCGTGGCCGAGCCGGGGCCGTTCACGCAAGGCTCGGAGATCTGGTACAGCTTCAACGCCGAGACCTGCCGGAACGTCACCGTGCACTGGGGCTCGGCGACGGGCTTCCGCTACGCCACCGTCTCCGAGTATTCGGGTGTGCGCACCTCGCCCGACCCGCTCGACAAGTCCGACTCGGATCTCGATGCGGGCTCGGCCGCCGTGTCGGTCACGACCCCCGACGTGACGCCCTCGGCCGCGGGGGCGCTCGTCTACATCGCCGGCCGCAACACGGGCGCGGGGCTCGGCACGATCGGCGCGCCGTTCACCCAGCTGAGCCAGGCGGGGCAGGCCGACGTCGATGGCTACCAGATCCAGGGCGTCTTGGCCGCGGCCGTGCACGCCATCGTCAACAACACGGGCGACACGCACTGGGTCGCGCAGCTGGCGGCGTTCCTGCCCGCCGGCAAGCTGACGACGGCGCAGCAGATCATCGACGCCGCGATCGCGAGCTCGCTCGCGAACGATGGCGGCCGCTCGGAGCTCTCGAACAACCTGGTCGAGCTCCTGAACGTCTTGAACCGGCGGATTCAGTCGTTCTACGTCCTGGCCGGCACGCCGAGCGAGCAGGGCGGCGCGGGCCGCGGCGATTACTTCGCGACCGAGGCGAATGTCATTTTGCGCACCGGCTTTGTGGCGCTGCCGGCGGCCGCGTTCCGGCACAGCTTCGTGCGCGCGACCGATGGCGTGGCGGTCGCCGTCGTGCCGCAGATCGACCTGGACATCGGCCGGGCCGAGATGCCGCCCGCCGTGGTGTACCAGCGCGACAAGGTGAAGAGCGCCGGCCGCGCGGGCGATCCGGCGGTGGGCGAGTCGCTGACGGTGCGCTACACGCCGCTCCCGGCGCTCCTGACGGACGGCGCGCACTTCATCGGGGCGACGACGGCCACCGATGCGACGACGTCGGCGTGGCCCGAAGCCGTCGGCAACCCCTACCTCGTGGCCTGGCTGTGCCGCTACCTGGCCCTGAAGGCCGGCGACCGGGACCCGGCCGAACTGCAGGCCATCAACGACGACCTGCAAGAGGCCGCGCAGCAGCTGGCCGTCGTCGTCGGCATCGAAGCGACGACGCTCATCGAAGATCACGGCGGCGGCAGCTAGTGCCACGCCAGTGGATCACCACGCCGCTGCCCGTGCAAGGGTCGGCCGGCGAAGAACGCGACGCCGCGCCGGGCCTGATCGAACCGGGCGGCGCGAAACTCTTGCGGAACGCCCTCATCATCGGCCCCGGCGGCGTGGCGCAGTCACCGGACTGGATCAAGGGCGACACCTGTAAGAACCTCGCCGGCTCGCCCGTCGAGGGCCACGCCGTGTGCGGGATCTTCCCGTTCGCGCAGAAGGGCGGCGCGAGCGCCGACTCGGCCGGCGTGGCCTTCAGCTTCAACGCGACCGACGACAAGATCTACCTGCACCAGGTGGGCGAGCTCGTCACGATCCTGCGGACGCTGACGGCGTACTCGAGCTACACCGAGACGCTGCCCCCGGAGATGACGGGCTTCGAGATGTTCGGGAAGTTCTACGTCGTGCCCTACGCGCGCGAGGCGGCGGCGTCGCGCAAGGGCATGGGCGTCTTCGACCCCGCGGGCGGCGGCACGTTCACGATCCCCACGTTCTCGCTCGCGGGTGGTGGGGCCGCGGCGCTCCGGTTTCGCGGCATCTCGCTCCACCGCGGCGGCACGATTCTCGGCTGGGGCTATCGCTCGGAGTCCGACGTCGACCAGCCCGGCGTCTTGCGGTACTGCAAGTACGGCGCGCCCGATACGTGGATCCCCGACACGACCGACACGACGGCCGGCGAGATCAACGTGGGGACGCTGAAGGTCCCGATCGTCGCGTGCGGCATGAGCGGGCAGTATTCGATCCTCGGCAAAGAGAGCGAGATCTTCGCCCTGGACGGTGACTTCAGTTCGCAGTTCTACTACCGCCAGATCGGCAAGGCCCACGGGCCCGTGTCGACCGTCAGTCTCGTCGAGATCGGCGACGCCGCGGTGTGGATGTCGCTCAAGGGGCCGGCGATCTCGGCGAATGGCCAGCCGGTCGAGCTCCTCGCGACCGACCGCGTCGTGCGGCGCTTCCTGTCGTACATGGACTTGACGACGTCGTGGGGCACGCACGACCCCGAGAACCAGCGCGTGGTGTGGGGCTTGCGCCGGAAAGAAGACGACGACGGCGCGCTCGTCAGCGAGTCCTACCTGGGCGAGCTCCTCTGGTGGGATTACGTGCGGAACGCGTTCGGCGTGCAGAGCCCGCCCGGACAGATCTTCTCGCTCGGCCTGATCCGCGGGCCGGGCACGACGATCCCGGGTCCCGTGGGCGTCGTCTCGGCGATCGCGGCGAGCGGGGTCGGCAAGACGATCGCCACGGTGACCTGGACGCCAGGCGATAGCGCGCCCGACGTCACCTTCGAAGTGCAGTACAAGGTCAACGGCACGTCGACCTGGCTGAATGGCGGGACGACGCCGCCGGCGACGGCGTCGTTGACGCTGTCCGGCCTCGACGGTTCGACGAGCCACGACGTGCGCGTGCGCCAGGTGCGGAACGGCCAGGTCTCGGCCTACGTCCAGTCGCTGGCGCTCTTCACGACGGCCGCCGTCAACCTGACGCCGGATCCCGCGGGGCGCGACCTCGAGGAGTTCGGCTTCTTCGACATCGGGCCGAAGCACTACGCGTTCGTGCGCGCGAACTGGACGCCGTTCGTGGGTGACGGCACGGTGGTCGCCTTCTACCGTGGCATCTCGAGCACCTTCCCGGGCGGTACGCCCTACGCGACGGCGGACCCCTTGACGGGGCAGGTCGACGGGCCGGTGCCCGAGCTCTTCGGCACCGTGCTCTATTTCTGGCTGCGCACGGAGCTCGCCGATCAGTCGGTGCTGGGTGCGGCGAAGCAGTGCGTGCCGTTTCCCATCACGATCACGAACGCATGAGCCAGTTCCTCGTGTTGGGGCAGATCGGCGACCCGACGGCGGGCTTGCCCGGCGGGGCGGGGGCCGAGCTCTGGTACCTGAACCCCTCGAGCTACGGCCAGCAGGTCACGTCGATCGGGCTCGTCGATTCGCTTGCGCGCTACGACTCGGACGACTACCCGATCTTGTCGCCGGCCGGCCGCACGATCTTGCGCCGCCTCTTCGTGACGATCGCGTACAAGGGGGCGGGCGGGCTCACCGTGACGCCGCGGATCGACTTCAACACCTTCCTCGCGCCGCAGGCCTTCCCGCTGCCGGCGGCGACGGCGCGACGCACGCTCGTCTTGGACGTCGTGCTCGCGCGGGTGTGCAGCTACGCCGGCGTGCGGATCGACGTCACGAGCCGCAGTGACCGGATCGAGCTCTTGGGGCTTGCGGCGACGCACAAGCCGCTCGCCCAGGCGGCCGACCTGGTCGCGGGGTCTGAATGACCGCGCCCTTCGGACAGGCCCGGCCGCGGAAGCTCGAAGACTTTTGGAACTATCTCGAGCGGCTGCAGAACGGGATCCTGCCGTTCCGCAAGGTGGTGATCGCGGGCCCGCTCGCGACGGCCGTCGTGGCGGTGGCCGCGGCCTACACGGTGCTTGTGACCGACTCGACGGTGCTCGCCGATGCGGGCGGGGCTGCGTTCAACGTGACGTTGCCGACGGCGATCGGCATCAAGGGCCGCGAGTACCTGGTGAAGCGCATGAACGCTGGCGGGAACAACGTGACGATCGCGTGCACGGGCGGCCAGACGATCGACGGAGCGGCGACGGTCGTGCTGGGCGCGCAGTACGATCGCGCGCGCGTGCAGTCGGACGGGGCCAATTGGGTGCGGGTCGACTGATGATGGTCGAGCTCGGGGCGTGGAAGACGCCGCTGGCGATCGCGACGATCAGCGGGAGTGTGTTCGCGGGACTCGTGCAGGCGATCGAGCCGCATCTGTCGGCGACGTCGATCCTCACGGGCGTCTTGACGGGCGTCTCCGTCCTGCTCTTCGGGATGTTCATCCGGCAGGGCAACAAGCTGGCGGCGCTCGAGGCGTACTCGAAGCGGAACAAGGACGACATCGACCGGATCGACGGCGAGGTGCGCACGGTCGATAAGCGGGACTCGGACAGCCGGCACCTCGTGAAGAACGAGATCGCGCCGGTGATTGCGGAGGTCGAGCTCCGCTGCGGGCAGCGGATCGACGAGGCGCGGCTCTTGGCGGCCGCCGTGGAAGCGCGCATGGGGATGCGGTTCGACGAGATGCGGGAGCGACTGGCGCTGGCAGAAGAGCGGCTGCAACGCCATGTTGAAACTCAGGCCGCCAGAGGGTGAGCGCATGACGCTGAGCTCGAAGCAGAAGAAGCTGCTCCACACGATCGCCGTCGCGTTCGCCACCGGCGCGCTGACGGCGCTGCAGATCGGGCTGACGACGGGGCTCACCGAGGGGAAAGCGCTCGTCGCCCTGCTCATCGGGGCCGCGGTGGCGGGCCTGTCGCGGGTGGCCGGGGCCCTCTTGTCGGAGATCCAAACGACCGAGCAGCGGGCCGACCCACAGCACGGAGCCGACACATGACCATGCCCTTCCGCTGGAATCCGAGGCTCGCGGCGCAGCCGGCGCGCGCGCGGCCGGCCGCGGCTCCGAAGACGGCCGGCTACCGGAACCCCTACACGGGACTCGGCAACCGCGCGAAGCAGCAGTTCACGAAGCAGCAGTACACGGACATCGGTCAGCGTGCCGATCGCTCGGCGGGCCTCTACGATCTGTACGGCTCGGCGCTCGCCGATCCGGTCGCGCAAGGCAGGAAGTTCCAGGGCTTCTTCGACGAGGCGGCGCACGGCATCGCCGCGCCGGCGATGCGTGACTTCGACCAGTCGCTCGCGACGGTGAGCGCGAACACGGCCGCGCGCTTCGGCGGGAACGCTTCGAGCGAAGAGCAACGCAACGTCTACAACACGAGCGATCTCTTCTCGCGTAATCTGTCGGAGGCCTTGGCGCGGCTCGCGCCGCAGGCGGCGCAGATGGGGCAGAACTACACGGGCGAGCTCGGCACGGCCGCGCGCGGGGCGACGTCCGAGCTCGATCAGCTGCTCATGGGCTTCGACCCGACGAAGCTCAAGAAAAGCAACGGGCTGGCGAAGCTCGGAGGCACCGCGCTCGGCATCGGGGCGAACCTGCTCCTACCAGGCTCGGGCGCGCTCGTGGCTCCGATCACGGGGGGGCGCTAAGATGCCCACGCCGACGTATCTGCGGCCGCGGCCGCGCGTCCTCGATCCGGGGTTCTTGCACGAGGCCGGTCCCGGTCCCGACCGGGGCTTCTCGGGGCCGCCCTTCTTCAAGGGCGGGGGCGACGTGGCTCCCGACCCTGGTTTCTCGGTCGACGAGTTCGCCGCCGTCGACGGTCCCGCCGGTGGGGCGTCGGCACAGAACCCCGTCGTGCCAATCGAACTCTTCACGAAGCCGCAGAAGGCTTCGCGGCCCGCGCAGCCATCGCTCTTGAGCCGATTGAGTACGGCGCTCGAGGGCGCGCGCGGGACGCTCGACCCGAACGCGGAGAGTGGTGTCGAGTCGTTCTTCGGCTCGGCGGTCAACGCGTTCGCCGGCGGCCGCCAGATGTCGCGGCAACAGGAGGCGCAGGCCGAGCGGATTCAGTCGCAGAAGCTCGTCGACGAAGAGCGGCGCGCGCGCACCCGCTACTACGACGCGCAGGCCCAGCGCCAGCCGACGGGCATGACGCAGCAAGACCGGCTCGACATCGAGGATCGCAAGCACGCGCACCTGCTCGAGCGGCTCCGCACGGCGGCGGATCTGCGTCGCCGGCAGGTGGCGACGACGAACACCGGCAAGGTGAGCCAAGCCGACCGCATCGTGCTTGGCCGCACCGAGCGCGCCGACCAGGCGGCGAACCGCGGTGTCGAGTCGCACCGCGGCGCGGTCGAACGTGGCTACGCCGACGCGCTGACGCCGGCGGGCGAAGACTCGCTGCGCGCGCGCCTGCGCCGCGGCTCGGATCCGAACTACGTTGCCGACTCGACGGCCGTCGCCGATCGCATCAATCCGCAGCTGGGTGTGCCACGGCCTGCGACCCCTGCTGCGGCACCAGCGCCTGGCGGTCTGAACCTGCCGGGCGGCGTGCGCTCGCTCCTCGAGAACTATCTGAAGACCCACGGCGCGCCGCGCGGGGCCGTGGGAGCGGGCGGACAATCTGTCCCCGCCTCGAGGCCCGGACAATCTGTTCCGGCGGCCGCGGCCGTCGACACGGGCGGCGTCGACGAAGAGGGCGCACCGGCGGACACGTTCGACGCGAACTCGGTTGACGAAGGGATGGACGAAGGCGACGACGCCGTGACGGGCGAGGAGATCACGGCCGCGCTCGAGATGGTCGCTGACCTGGACGAGGACGATGCGCGCGCCGAGCTCACCGCGGCCGGCTACTCGGACGCGCAGATCGACAAGATCTTGAAGGCGCGTCCGACGCCGTGAGCGCGCCGGTCAGGCCCGACACTCCCGCCGCCCAGCGGCTGCGCCGGCTCGACGACGCCCGGGCGCTGCGGCTGATGCGCCGCGCTGGCGTGGCCCCGTCGGCCGAGCTCGACATCCCCCCGCCGCCGGTCGAGATCACGCCGCGCCAGCCGGCCGACGTGAGCGCCACGCCCTATGCCGGGCCGCCGCGCAGCGCCCAGCCGCAGCCCGTGCTCTCGCGCGTCGCAGATCCCGGCTCGCTCGAGGCGCGTCTCGGCGCAGTCGTGGACCGGGAACGGATCAAGTCGCGGCACCGCGGGGTGGTAGGTTTCCTGCCTGGCGCACGGGTGGCGGTCGAGGCCGAGAAGATCCTTGGCGCGAACCTGCCCGGTGGGGCCGGCGAGTACATGGCGAACCTGGCCGCGTCGGACGAAGCCGACGCCGCCGAAGCGCGCAAGGCGCACCCCGTACTCGCAGCTGCGGCCGATGTGGGGCAGACGGTGGCCGAGATCGAGTTGCTCGGTCGCGTTCCGGGGCCTGTCGGCCGGTTCTTCCGCACCGAAGGGTTGAGTGGCGCACCGGCGACGCGCGGGATCTTTGACGCGAGTGGCCGCATCGCCGCGACGGCCGAGCGCGAAGGCGTGGGTACGGTCACGAGCCGGCTCGCGCGCGCCACCCGCGTCGAGGGGGCGAAGTTCGGGGCGCTCGAGGCGGGGAGATCAATCGCCGAACGTCGGCCGCCCGAAGAGACGGTCGCGCGGGGGCTCGCCGGGGCCGCGAGCGGGGCGGTGTTTGGTGCTGGGTTGCAGGCCTCGAGCGAGCTCCTGTCGCTCGGGCTTCGCACGGCGCTGCGCCGGGCAGCGCGCCTCAACATGGAGCCCGCGGCTGCGCCCTTCCGCGAGACGCGGCTCTCGCCGCCTGAGCCGCAAGCGCTGCTCGCCCCGCCAGCCGAAGGGGCTGCGCCGGCGGGGATGCCCGAGCACGTCGCGAACGTCGGCGCAGCGCAGCGCCTGGCGCTCGACCTGGTGGGCCAGACGCCGGCCCCGCCACCTGGTGCGGGACAATCTGTCGCACCGATCGGTGACGCCCTGACGGCCGCGGGCAACGAGCTCGCCCAGCTGTCCTTGAAACCCGACAAGAGCGACGCCGATCTCGCGCGCCTGATCGAACTGCAGCACCAGGTGCGCCAGGCCGAGCCGCCACCGGCCGAGCCGCACGCCGCTGCGCCCGCGACCGCCGCGCCCGCGCGCGAGATCCCCGAGCAGGTGCACACGTTCTTCCCCGAACGGCGGGGCGACGTGCGGCCGCCGCGCCGCGAGATCCGGCTCCCCGAAGGAGCGCCCGAAGTGCTCGGCGGCGATCAGGCCGAGATCGGCCGCCACGCGGCGAAGGCCGGCGAGGAAGGGACGCTGCCGCAGCCGCGGAACAAGAAGTTCGCCAAGCACGACGACCTGGCGCTCGAGGCGCGGTGGATTCAGATCAACGACCGGATCGAGGCGATGGCGCACGACGCCGGCGAGGGCCTCAACGTGTGGGCGCGCACGCTGCCCGATCGCGGGACGATCACGGGTACGACGGTGACTGGCAAGGCCGGCCGCGCGCTCGGGCGGATCAAAGACGACAAGCGGATCTTGGGCGAGCTCGAGCGGGAGTTCCATGCCCGTGGCATCAACCCACGCGACGTCATGGACCGCTACATCGACCGCGCCGAGCAGCTGCAGCAGTCGGCCGAGCAGACGGCCGAGCGGCGGGCGATGGAGACAGAGGGCGAAGGCGGCGACACGAGCTTCAACGTGTCCGAGAAGGGCAAGCCGTATAACGAGGCCGCGCTGCAGGACGACCTGTTCGGGAAGCCCAAGCTCATCGGCAGCGAACAGACCGAGCTCCTGGGCAAGGACGCCGGCAAGCACACGCTGAAGATCAAGGGTACGAAGATCGGGGCCGACGAAGTCGCGCGCGTCAAGCGGGAAGGCGAAGAGCCTGAAGGCGAGCGGCCGGGTGAGCTCCCCGGCCTCGTACGCGAGGTGCAGCACTTCTACTCGCGGGTGCG
>Ga0070696_100000682_pt1 | contig 21789 bp, 16 predicted proteins | sample KBSK1253metaG_FD_65474 | JGI IMG/M metagenome (GOLD analysis project Ga0070696, IMG submission 65474) | Corn, switchgrass and miscanthus rhizosphere microbial communities from Kellogg Biological Station, Michigan, USA - KBS K1-25-3 metaG | ecosystem: Host-associated > Plants > Roots >... | reverse complement strand
GACGGTGCTAGGATCTCCCGCGTCCGCTCAAGGGTTTGCCTTGTCAAAATTGCACCATCGCTCCGAGCTACGCATCGCGGTAATTGCCGCGATCGCGTTGATGATTGCCCAAGTCGGGGCAATGGCGCATGCCTACACGCATGTTCCGGGCATGCGGTCCCCAACGGCGCTTCAATCGAGCCCGGGCAGCCACGATTATTGCAGCGACTGCCTGGCGTACGCGCCCCTGCTGTTGGTGGCCGGAACGCCCACGCCGGCGCCCTTCGTCGCGCCGCAGGGCTGCAGCCTGGTGCTGCATGTGGCTTGCAGCTCACTGGTCGATCACCACCCTCACCTCGCCTTTCGTTCTCGCGCCCCTCCCGTCACGCACTAGCTTTCCGGTGGTTTTGGGCCGCGGTACGCCGCGGTGCGTGCATGCTTGACGAGGAGAAGGTGATTTCATGTGGGTATCCAGACCGATTGCAGCGCCGTTGACGCTTGCGATAACCGTATTCTTTGCACCGCTGCGCGCGGCGTTTGCAGGCTCCCTGCCGCTCTCGGGCGCCGAGTCGCTCACGGGTGTCGAGTCGCTCGATGCCATCGTCGTGATCGCGGAGCGCCTGAACGCCGCCCGCAACGGCATTCAGACGCGAACCGGCGCATCGACCTATTTGATCGATGCGGCGGCCATCGCGGCCGCTCCCGGCGGCGACAACAGCCTGCTGAATAAAGTGGTCATGCAGGCGCCCGATGTCGCCCAAGACTCGTTCGGCCAATACCACGTACGAGGCGAGCACAACGGTCTGCAATATCGGTTGAACGGAATCATTCTCCCGGAAGGCATCAGCGTATTCGGCCAGTCGCTGGATCCGCGGCTCATTTCGTCCCTCACATTGATCACCGGCGCCCTGCCCGCCGAGTACGGCCTTCGTACTGCCGGCATCATCGACTTGAAGACCAAGAGCGGCGTGATCGATTCGGGCGGCTCGATTTCCTTGTACGGCGGCAGCCACGGCACGGTCCAACCGAGTGTCAATTACGGCGGCTCCTCCGGGAATCTCAACTACTTCGTTTCCGGCGACTTCCTGCGCAGCGGCCTGGGCATCGAATCCCCGGACGGCAGCTCCCAACCGCTGCACGATCACACGACCCAGTACCATGGCTTCGCGTATCTGGAGGACATCCTCGATGAGGAGAACCGCATCAGCGCCGTGCTCAGCACGTCCACCGGAAAATTTCAAATTCCCAACCGGCCGGGTTTGCAGCCGGGCATTTTGAATGCCGATGGCACGCCGCTCACGGTGAGCGGACGGAACACCTATCCGAGCGACGCCCTCGACGAGAATCAACGGGAGCTCAATCATTTCGCCATCGTGAGCTGGCAGCACTCGCAGGGCGCATTGGACGTTCAGACCTCCGTCACCGCGCGCTATTCGAGCCTTGCCTTCACGCCCGACCCGTTGGGCGATGTGCTCTTCAACGGCATTGCGCAGGATGCGTACAAGCAGAATGTGGCCTACGCCCTGCAATCCGATGGAGCCTACAAGCTCAACGGCACCCACACGCTTCGCGCCGGCGTCTTCGCACAGACCGACCATTCGAAGAGTCTCACGAACTCAGCCGTCATCGCGTTGGATCCCGGCGGCAATCAAAGCAGCGATATCCCGCTGTCGATCATCGACAATGGCGCGAAAACCGAATGGATCGAAAGCGCTTACCTGCAGGATGAGTGGAAAATCGTCCCGGCCGTTACGCTCAACTACGGCTTGCGATTCGACACGTTCACCGCGTTCACCGCCGCCCATCAGCTGAGCCCTCGTGTCAACGTGGTCTGGCAGGCGCTGCCCGGCACCGTGGTGCATGCCGGCTATTCGCGCTATTTGTCCCCCCCGCCCTTCGAGCTGGTCGGCGACGTCACGGTGAATAAATTCACGGGCACCACCGCCGGCGCTGCGGTCACCCGGGCCGACACGCCGCAGGCCGAGCAGGCGAATTACTACGACATCGGCTTGCAGCAGAAGCTGTCGCGCCGCTTTACCGTGGGGGTCGATACCTATTACAAGCAATCGCATAATTTGATCGACGAGGGACAATTCGGCGCCCCGATCATTCTCACGCCCTTCAACTACGCGCATGGCAAGCAATACGGCGCCGAGCTCACCGGCAATTTTACCGGCGAGGCGCTCTCCGCCTATCTGAATCTCGCCTACCAAAGCGCGCGGGGCAAGGACATCGATTCCGCGCAGTTCAATTTCCCGCAAGACGACTTGAACTACATCGCCGCCCACTACATACATCTCGATCACGAGCAGCAAATCACCGCATCGGGCGGCGTTTCATACCTCCGGTCGGGAACCCGCTACAGCGCCAATTTTCTCCTGGGCTCCGGACTGCGCGCCACCGAAGCGCTGCCCGACGGCAGCTTCATTCCGAACGGCGCGCACCTGCCCTACTACACGCAGATCAATCTCGGGGTGAGCCACGAGTTTCATTTGGGCGACGCCGGCACGTTGACGGCAAGGCTCGACGTCATCAACGCGCTGGACAAGATCTACGAAATTCGCAACGGCACCGGAGTCGGCGTGGGCGCGCCGCAGTTCGGCCCGCGGCGAGGAATCTTCGTGGGTGTTTCGAAGTCCCTGTAGGCCGGCGCTGCCGCGGGGCTGTTGCGTTGCGCAAGGCCCCGCGGCGCCGCGATGCTACGGCTGCGCGAATTGATCGGACTGATACACCACGTGGCCTCCCACCACCGTCTGCAAGACTTTGATGTCCGCGATCTGCTCCGCCGGAATGTCGAAGAAGTTGCGGTCGAGCACGATGAGATCCGCGAGCTTGCCCACCTCGAGCGAACCCGTCTCCCGGTCCTGATGCAGCTCATACGATGAATTCAAGGTGATCGCCCGCAGCACCTCCTGGCGCGTGAGGCCCTTGTCCTCGCTCAAGCGGCCGGCGTACTTGTGATCGGGCTGGGGCGCGTTGGTGCGCGTGACCCCCACTTTGAGCGCAAACCATTCGTTGAGCGGATCCACCGGCCAATCGCTGCCGTAGGCGATACGCGCGCCCGCCGCGGCGAGAAAGCCGGCCGGCTCCATGTATTTGAAGCGCGCCGGCCCGAGGTATTCGCGGGCGCCCTCCATCGTGTCCGGCGCCTGCTTCTCCCACTGAAACGACAGCACCGGAATGACATTCAGCGCCTTGAACCGAGAGAAGTCCGCCGGATCGACGATCTCATCGTGGGCGATGGCGGCACGGATGTCACGGTCGGGAAACCGCTGCCGCAGCGCGCCGATGCCATCCAAACCCTCGCGTACCGCGCGATCGCCGTCCGCATGCATGTGCGGCTCGAACCCCGCGCCCGCCACCTCGATCAGCAGCGCGCGGAGGATCGGCGCCGGGAAATACACTTCCGGCCCGCGGCTCTCGGAGGGCGCCCAATGCGGCTTGGCGGGGGCGCCTTGCATGCTCAAATACGGCGTCAACAGGGCGCCCGTGCACGCCGGCGCGGTGATCACGCCGTCGAGAAACAATTTCACGTTGCGGACCGTGATCGTGGGCGCAGGCCCGATCGCACCCTGATCGTGGCGTCGCGCCATCGATTCGGCCATCGCCACCGCCTGTTTCGGATCGCGGCCCTGCGGCGGCGTGATCAAGACGGCGAAGTGCGCGCGTGCCGACAGCAAACCATCGCGCTGCACCTGGGAAAATGCGTCGAGCGATGCAGGCACAGCGGCCGCATCCAGGAAGGTCGTCACGCCCTGTTTGCGAAACGCGTCCAGGGCGGCCGTCGCCGACTTGATGTTGTCGGCGGGGCTCGGCGCAGGGATGAGTTTCGTGACCATCTCTTGCGCGGCGTCCTCCAGTATTCCCGTGGGATCGCCCGAAGCGTCGCGCCCCAGTTTCCCGCCGAGCGGGTCCGATGTGCGCGCCGTGACGCCCGCGAGCCGCATGGCCCGCGAATTGGCGAGACCCGTATGTCCGAAGGACGACATGACGAATATGGGCCGCGCCGTCTTCAATGCATCCAGCGTTGCCCGATTGGTGACCGTGCCCGCAGGCAGCATGCCCTCTTGAAACCAATTCACCACCTCGAGCCAGGCATCCGGTTCGCGCGCGCGCGTTTGATCGAGACAGGTCTGGATCTTGGCCTGCATCTGCGCGATGTTCAGCTGCTCGTAATGCAAATTGCACTTGAGCAGCGTCGCGCCGCCTTCCAGCGGATGAGAGTGGCCGTCGACGAGTCCGGGCATCAGCATCCGCCCGTGCAAATCGATGATTTTGGTCTTCGGCCCCACGTAAGCAGCGAGTCCGGCGTTGCCGCCGACATAGACGATACGGCCGTCGCGGATCGCCAGCGCCTGCTGCACGCTGTCGTGCGCATCGACCGTGTACACAAGTCCGTTTCGGTACACCGAATCCGCCGCGGCCTGCGTTGCGGCGGACACGGGGCTGCCCAGGGCAGCGGCGCACACCACGGCCGTCAGCGCCCGGGCCGCCGCGAGTCCGTGCAGGCGCCGCGCGAGCGGCCGTAGGCCGCCGACCGGCATCAATGGATCAAACAGCATCGAGGGCGGCTCCCAAATCGGCGATCAGATCGCCGGCATCTTCGATGCCCACGGAAATTCTGATCAACGCATCGGTGATGCCGAGCCGGTCGCGGGTTTGCTTGGACACGCCGGAATGCGTGGTGCTCGCCGGGTGCGACATCAGGGTTTCGGTCCCGCCCAGACTCACCGCGAGCTTGATGACCTGCAGGGCATCGAGCAATCGAAACGCCTCCGCTTCTCCGCCCTTGACTTTGAAGCCGAAAGTTGAGCCCGCGCCCTGGCACTGCCGCTGAAATACCGCGAACTGCGGGTCATCGGCTGCGAGGAACCCCAGATAATTGACGGCTGCGATCTTTTGGTGGCTGCGCAGAAAACCCGCCACCAATGCGGCATTTTCCGCCGCCTTGTGCATGCGCAGCGACAGCGTTTCCATCGAACGCATGATCATCCATGCGGTATTCGGATCCAACTGAGTGCCGAGCGCGCCGCGCAATTTCTTGACGGGACCCACCGCCTCGCGCGACCCGATGACTCCCCCCGCGACCAAATCGGAGTGCCCGCCGACGTACTTGGTCAGCGAATACAGCACGAGATCAGCTCCAAGCGTCAATGGCCGTTGGAACACCGGACCGAGAAAGGTGTTGTCGACCGCCACCGGCGGGCGCACGCCGTTCTGCCGCGCTCCTATCTGCACCGAGATATCGCGCATCAACGCAAGATCGACCAGGCTGTTGGTGGGATTCGCGGGCGTCTCGATCATTATCAAACAAACCCGGCCGCCGCTCCCGGCCGCCTGGCTGGATGCGCGCGCGGCCGCCTCGGTGACCGCGCTCCGATCATGGCCCAGATTGAAACCCACCGTGCTCACGCCGAAGGCAGGCAGGGTTTTCTCGATGAGGGTCTCCGTGCCGCCGTACAGGGGCTGGCTCATCAGAATGACGTCGCCCGGCCGCACATGGGTCCAAAGCACCGTGGAAATCGCCGCCATGCCGCTGGAGAACACCGCCGCAGCCTCGCCCTCTTCCCACAGTGCCAGGCGGTCTTCGAGCACTTCGAGGTTGGGGTTGTTGAAACGCGAGTAGACGAGACCTGAGGATTGCCCCGCGCCGAGCTCACGCCTGCCCGCGGTGAAGTCGAAAAAATCCTTGCCCTCCTGCGCCGTCTTGAAGGCGAATGTCGAGGTCAGGAATACCGGCGGCTTCAGCGAGCCTTCCGACAAGCTCGGATCGTACCCATAGCCCATCATCTGAGTTTCCGGCTTGAGCACGTGTTTGCCGATTTTGCGTTTATGATACGTATCGTAACTCACGTTGTCCCCCACAAGTCGATATCGTGACCCACAATATAACCTGTCGGCCTCGAGGCGTGGAATGATTAAGCTGTGTTGCTCGTAGTAATCGCCGGTGCGGCGCTCATCAGCACCTTTCTCGGCGGATTGCTGGCACTGAAGCTTCGTGACCGATTGCATCTGATTTTGGGATTCAGCGCCGGCGCGGTCATCGGCGTCGCGTTTTTCGATTTGCTGCCCGAAGCGATCAATTTCGGCCAGAAATTCCACAGCCCGTCGATCATTCTGTCCTGGACCGCGCTCGGCTTCCTGACGTACCTGGTACTCGATCGAATTCTGCTGTTTCACGGCGATTCCGTGCCGCGCGGCCGCTTCGCCGCCGGCGTGCTGTGCGCCCATAGCCTGCTGGACGGCATCGCCATCGGGCTCGCTTTCCAGGCATCGCGCGAAGTGGGAATCGTGGTGGCCATTGCCGTGCTGACCCACGATTTCTCCGACGGCATCAATACGATGAACATCGTGCTCAAGAATCACGGCGATCGGCGCCAAGCGTTTCGCTGGCTTCTGGCGGATGCACTGGCGCCCGTGCTCGGCATCACGTCGACGTATTTCTTCACGCTCCCCGGCGAGCGTTTTGGCACCGCGCTCGCGCTATTCGCCGGATTCTTTCTGTACATCGGCGCCAGCGATCTGATCCCGGAGAGCTACCACGCGCACCCGAAGTTCCTCACGACCGCCATGACCCTGGGCGGAGCTGCCGTGCTGTATCTGGCCATCAGGCTGATAGGATAGCCGTCCCGCTAATCGGGCAGCGACTGTTGGATCGCAGGCGTGCCCGTCGCGGCGCTGCCGGCGGACGCCGCCATGATGCTGGCAATGGCCGCCCACTGAACCCAGGTCAATCGCTCGCCGAGGAAGCACAGCCCCGAGAGCGCGCCCAGCGCCGGATCCAGGCTCATGAGCACACCGAAGGTTCGCGTCGGTATTCGCGTCATCGCGTACATCTCGAGGGAGTAGGGAAGCGCGCTCGACAACAGCGCCACGGCGCATCCCAACGGCAAGATCGCCGGTGAGAACAAGTGAAATCCCGCATGCGCGATGCCGATGGGCACGATGGTGATGGCGCCCACCAGCGTACCCAAGGCGGCGGTCTGGCCGCCGTGCACGACTCCGGCTTTCTGTCCGAACAGAATGTAAAGCGCCCAACATACGCCGGCAGCCAGGGCGCAGCCCACGCCGAGCAGGGCCAGCGGCTGCGCATGCCCCCCCAGCGGCAACAGCGCCAGCAAGCCGGCTCCCGCCAGCACGATCCACGCGTGATCGATTGCGCGGCGCGATGCCATCATCGCCACCGCCAGCGGACCGGTAAATTCCAAGGCCACTGCAATGCCGAGCGGTATCGACCGCAGCGACAAATAGAAAAAGAAGTTCATCCAGCCCATCGCCAGGCCGTAAATCAGGATGGAGCGCGCCTCGCGCGGACTGGGGCGCATGCGCCACGGGCGCCAGACGGCCAGCAGCATGAGCGTCGCCAAAGCCAGCCGCAGCGCGGTCGCTCCCGAGGCGCCCACCAGCGGAAACAGTCCCTTGGCGAGTACCGCTCCGGTTTGGAAGCAGATCATGGCCGCCAGCAGGACACCGATGGGTGCAGCCAGGGGAAAGGCATTCAACCTCGAGCGCAAGAGTGATCCCGATTCCGAACTCAAGTGTCGGGAGCGTCGTCCTGTGCCTTGTGCAGGAGACGCAAATGCTTCATCACGCGATTGAGATTTCTGCGGATTTCGTTCAAATGCCCGATGCTGACCACGGTCTTCATCGCCTCTTTCAACGGCTGCAGCGGATACCCCCCATAGGCTCCCGCGTCGGGCACATCGCAGGTAACCGAGGATCTGCCGGCGAGCACCACATTGTCCCCAAGCGTGATGTGCGCGGTGACCACGGTATTGCCTCCGGTCACGAATTGCCGGCCGATCTTCGTCGAGCCGCCCATCATGAAGCCGGCCGTGAAGAACCCGTTCTCGCCCAGATCACAGTTGTGTGCAATATGACAAATATTGTCCAGCTTGGTCCCCGATCGAATGTAGGTGGACGTGAGCGTGGCGCGGTCGATTGCGCAGTTGCTGCCGATTTCGACCCCGTCGCCGATTTTCACATTGCCGAGGTGCGCGATTTTTCTCGGTCGGCCGTCAGGATCGACGGCGTAGCCGAAGCCGTCGCTGCCCACGCTGGTGTGCGGATGTATTTCGCAGTCGCTGCCGATCTGGCAGGCGGCGCCGATGAAAACATGCGGGTGCAGCACGGTTCGTGCGCCGATCAGGGCATCGTTCTCGATGACCGTGTGGGCACCGATCATGCAGTCGTCGCCGATGCTCGCACGCGCCCCAATCACGCAATAAGGGCCTAGGTGCACGCGTGCGCCGATACAGGCATCCGAGTGCACCACCGCCGTCGGGTGGCGCTCGCCCCATTGCTTGAATCGATGGCATTTCCCGTCGAAATACTTGAGCAGCACGGCCATGCCCATCGAAATGCTTTGCACCGAGAAGCAGCAACTGTCGGCATCCATCAGGGCGCTGACGCAGCCGATCATCTTGGCGGGAACGATGAGTATTGCCGGTTTGTGAAGGCGTGCTTCCGCGAGTTGCGCCGCGTCGCTCACGTAGACCAAGCTATGCAGCAGCGCCTCTTCCGGGACGTGGCAGTGGTCTGCCCCGATTTCCAGGTTGCCGTGCAGAAATGTGAAAATATCCGAATGTTGATTCTTGATGGTCTGTGCGCTGAGCATAGTGCTGTCCCTGGAGAATCTATTGACCGGCTTTTGGAGATTACCATCGTAGCCCGCGCCCGGCGTGAACTTGGGAGCGCGATCGGCCCGCGCGCGATACGCAGGCTGCGGCGCAGCGCCGTGCCCCAGGACACGGTTGCGCTGGCCCGCTACCTGCTCGGCAAGGTCCTGGTGCGCCAATTCGATAATGGCCCTGCGATCGGGCGGATCGTGGAGACCGAAGCCTATTTGCAGCATGACCCCGCCTGCCACGGCTTCCGCGGCATCACGCCGCGCAACCGCTCTCTTTTCCTCGACTTTGGCCACGCCTACGTCTATATCTGTTACGGCGTGTCCTACCTGCTCAACGTGTCGAGCGAGACCGCCGGCATCGGCACCGGGGTCCTGCTGCGGGCGCTCGAACCGCTGCACGGCATAGAGCACATGCGGCGCGCGCGCAGGCAAGTCCCATTGCGCGATCTGGCACGCGGACCCGGCCGCTTGACCATGGCGCTGCACGTGGATCGCCGGCACGACGGTCTCGACTTATTTACCGCAAAACCATTGTGGATAGGCAGCGACGGTCATGATGCGGGCTCCATCGGCCAAAGCGTGCGCATCGGGCTTACCAAGGCCGCCGAGGCGCGTTTACGCTACTTCATCATCGGCAACCGCTATGTCAGCGGTCCGCGCCGGCTCAACGTGTAATGGACAACCCCATAGAATACTTTCTCGCCCGGCAGCCGTTGATCGTCCTGGACGGGGCATTGGCCACTGAACTCGAGCGCCGCGGCGCGGACCTCAACGATCCGCTGTGGTCGGCAAAGTATCTGATCGAGCAGCCTGACATGATCCGCGCGGTGCATTTCGATTACTTCGAGGCCGGCGCTGACGTTGCCACCACGGCGACTTATCAAGCGACGTTCGAGGGATTCGCCCGGCGTGGGATCGGGCGGGAAGCCGCGGCGCAGCTGATGCGCGACGCCGTGGCCCTCGCAGTCGCGGCGCGCGACGAATTTTGGGCGGCCGCGTCCAACCGCATCGGCCGCCTGCGGCCCGTGATTGCGGCTTCCGTCGGGCCGTACGGCGCGATGCTGGCGGACGGGTCGGAGTATCGGGGCCGCTACACGGCGGACGATCGGGCGCTCGCGGATTTTCATCGGCCCCGGCTCGAGGTTCTGGCGGCCTCGGGCGCGGATCTCCTGGCCTGCGAAACCATTCCCTGCTTGCGCGAAGCGAAGATCTTGGCGCGTCTGCTGGGCGAATTTCCCGCGCGGTGCGCGTGGATCAGCTTTTCCTGCAAGGACGGCGAGCACAACTGCGAGGGCGAAGACCTAGGAGACTGCGTTGCGCAACTGCAGGACTATCCGCAGATTGCCGCCGTCGGCGTGAACTGCACCCGCCCGGAGTTCATCGCGCCGCTGTTGCGCCGGATGCGCGGCCGGACGGACAAGCCGCTCATGATCTATCCCAATTCCGGCGAGTGCTACGATGCCTCGTCCAAGCGGTGGAGCGGCAGCCCGGGCGCCTTGCAATTCGGCGAACAAGCGCGCATTTGGTACGAAGAGGGAGCCCGCCTGATCGGCGGCTGCTGCCGCACCACCCCCAGGGACATCCGCGGAGTAAAACGCTGCGTACAGCCCCGGGGTGTGCCCGCGTCGCGCGAGCACTAATGCTCGGAAAAGTGCGGCTCGCGCTTCTCGAAAAAGGCGCGCACGCCCTCCACGCAATCGTGGTTCTCCAACGTCATCTCCTGGGCGCTGCGCTCGGCCCGCAATTGTTCCTGCAGCGAGTTGTCGAACGCCGAGGCGTGCAAGGCACGAATTTGGCCGAGAACCGCGCACGGCCCGGTTGCAAGCCGGTGCGCCACGGTTTGCGCGCGCGCCACGACCTCGGCGGCCGGTACCACGGCATAGGCAAGCCCCCAGTCGAACGCGGTCTTGGCATCGATTTTTTCGGCAAGCATCAACGACGCCAACGAGCGCCCGCCGCCGATGCGCCGCGCCAGGTGAAACGTGATTCCCGCATCCGGCACCAGGCCCAGACGCGCAAACGACGGCAGGAAATACGCATTGTCGCCGGCAATGATGATGTCGCTGGCCAGCGCGAGGCTCATGCCCGCACCGACCGCCGCGCCATTGACCGCCGCCACGATGGGAAACCGGAATCCGCTCAAGCGAAGTATCAAAGGATCCATGAAGCGGCGCATTTCGAAATGCGCCCGCTGCCGCGCCTCCAGCGTCTTGAGGTCGACCGAATGCAGATCCAAGCCGCTGCAAAAGACGCCCTTGCTGCCGGTGAGAACGACGGCTCGGGCGCCGCTCTCGCCCTTTTGTATTTGATCGAGTGCCAGGTGCAGCGCGCGAATGATCGTGATGTCGATCGCGTTGCTGACCTCGGAACGTTGTATGACGAGGGTCGCAACTCCGTCGGAAACCGTGAACGCTAGCGTATTCATGGGCGTCCCCTCCTCGCGTAATCGCCCGCATGGACCATTGACTTATTGCGGTGAGCCGCCTTCTAATCCCGTACGTACGCGATCATGCATCCTGCGAACCTCGTCCGCAAGGAGCCGGTATCGCTTGAATTTCGAGGCGCGTGAGCGCCCCTCTGCGCCCTCTACCGGAGTTCGGCGATGTCCATGATTAGCGGGCGCAGAAGCGCTGGTTTGGTGCTGGGAACCGCGGGCTTTGTGATGCTGGCCGCCGCCGCGCCGCCCGCGGGGGACGCGTTTCCGAGCGAGATTCCGGCGACCTTCGTGCCGCGCACGGACGGCTTCGATTACACCGAACGCGATGTGATGATCCCGATGCGCGACGGCGTGAAGCTGAAAACCGTCATCCTGGTTCCGCGCGGCGCACACCGCGCACCGATCTTGCTGTCGCGCACTCCCTATGGCGCATCGGAGCGCAATGCGCAGAGCGCGCACCTGTCGGCCGTGCTCGACGGCACCGATGTCGCGGACGATGCGGTGGTGAACGGCGGCTACATTCGCGTGCTGCAGGATGTGCGCGGAAAGCACGGCTCGGAAGGCGACTACGTCATGAACCGGCCATTGCAAGGCCCGTTGAACCCGACGCAAGTCGATCACTCGACCGACGCCTACGACACCATCGATTGGCTGGTGAAGCACATCCCTGAATCCAACGGCAAAGTGGGCATTCTGGGCATCTCATACGACGGATTCACGTCGCTCATGGCGCTGGTCCACCCGCACCCGGCGTTGCGCGCCGCAGTCCCCATCAACGCGATGGTCGACGGCTGGAGGGGCGATGATTGGTTCCACAACGGCGCGTTTCGACTGGACAGCCTGACCTACTTTCACGATCAGGAGGCCACTCGCGGCAGCGATCTTCCGTGGTGGTCGGATCACTACGACGACTACGACACCTGGATGGCTGCGGGCTCTGCGGCCGACATGGCCAAACGGCATGGTCTGGAACAATTGGGATTCGATGCCAAGGTCATGAGCCACCCGGCCTACGACTCCTTCTGGCAGAACCAGGCGCTGGATACAATCCTCGCCAAGCAGGGCATCACGGTGCCCACCATGTTGGTGCACAGCCTGTGGGACCAAGAGGATATCTACGGCAATATCGCGGTCTACAAAGCACTCGAGGCGCAGCGGCCCGAGACGCCCAATCTATTCCTGGTCATCGGCCCCTGGTATCACCACCAGGAGCGGCTCGACGGCAGCGCGATCGGGCAGATTCAATTCGGCAGCGACACGGCGCGGTATTTTCGGCTGCATATATTGCGGCCGTTTCTGGACCATTTTCTCGAAGACGACGCACCGCCGTTGCGGTTGGCTCCGGTCACGGCATTTGAGACGGGGACGAATCGCTGGCTGTCGCTCGCCACCTGGCCGAGCGGCTGTGCGAGCGGCTGCGGCATAGACCATCAAAAGCTTTACTTGCAACCAGGCGGCAATTTGCGCCTGAGTCCCGCCACCGATCCGGGCACCGCTGCACGCCGAGACGCCGCACGGCCGGGCGGCACGCATCTCGGCGCTGCGCACCCCGGCGCTGCGCGCCCCGGCGCCGCATCCGATTTCGAGTCCTACGTATCCGATCCGGCGAAACCGGTCCCCTATCTGCCGCGCCCCATCCACATCGGTGGCGAAGCCGGCGAGACGGCCTGGCAGACCTGGCTGGTGAGTGATCAGCGCGACGCTGCGGCGCGTCAGGATGTCCTGAGCTTCGCCACGCCGGTCCTCGAGGAACCCGTCAAAATCAGCGGCGAACCGATCGCCAATCTCATTGCCTCGACCACCGGCTCCGACGGCGATTTCGTGGTGAAATTGATCGACGTGTATCCGGACGAGGTCGGACGCCAACCCCGCATGGGCGGTTATCAACTGATGATTTCCGCCGACATACTGCGGGGGCGCTACCGGGATTCGTTCAGCGACCCCAAGCCCATACCGCCGAATCGCAAACAGACTTATCGCTTTGCGCTGCCTACGGCCAACCATGTGTTCTTGCCCGGGCACCGCATCATGGTTCAAGTGCAATCGAGCTGGTTCCCGGTGTACGACAGGAACCCGCAGAGCTACGTCGAGAATATCTTTTTTGCCAAACCCGGCGACTACGAGAAAGCTACGATAAAGGTATTCGACGGCGGGCCGAACACGAGCTTCGTCGATTTGCCCGTGGTGCATGGCGCGCCAACCCTCAGCGCTGGGGCGGCGCAGCGGTGATGAGGGTCCGCAGTTCCTTCAGCTTTGCTTTGATCGCCGTTGCATTGTCAGGGCCCATCCGGATCAGCAGCTTCTGTCCTGCGGGAAGTTTTTCCAACGCCGGGTCCGCAAAGGTATACATGACGTTGGGCCGGATCAGCGCCGGTGCCGCGGGTTGCGGCGCCGCCAACAGCACGTCGATCACCTGAACCAGACGATCGTTGAAATAACCGTTCGGATATCCCAGATCCTGGTAGGTGCGCTGAAACAACGGATAGAAATGGATGTACACCGCGGCCAGCTTCCGCATGTCGATGCTTTGAATCACCGCGACCAACGGTTGATATCGCTGGAAGTTTCGCTGATCGAGGGTGGCGTGCAACTCGTCGCCCGCCGCGATGAAGGATCCGGCAAGCGAACGGGTCGGCCGCTTGTCCACCGCCACCTTCTGGCGCGGTAAATTGTCGATCGTCACGACCATGCGCCGGATCATGTTTTCCGGCATCAGGTAATCCTTTAGCGCGGCGGCGCCGGCGACTTCGGCAAGCGCGCCGCCCAAGGCGGCATCGCTGTCTTCGAGGGCAGGCAATGGCGCCTGCGATGCGGAGTCACCTTGGGCTGCAGGCAGGGGATGCGCGATGGCCGGTTCCCCGACCGGCGCGGGCGCGGGCGCCGGCTGCGCCGCTGACGGCACCCGCGGCAACGAGCTGTTGCGGCTATGCAGGTAGTACCAGCCACCCCCGGCGACAACGACGACGAGAGCCGCGACGCCAACCATCGGCTTATTGATCATCATTTCTCCTATCGATCACCGACGCCGCCGCAAGGCGGGCACGCGCAAGGCGCGCGCCTCGTCCGTAGCGTCATCGCACATTTTACATGCGCACCTGAAGTTCGTGCCGTCGATAGTCGATGACCAAGGTATCGAGCACGCCGAGCGCGTCCATGCCGATCAAGATCGCGGGTACGTTCGTGAGCTTCCATTGCTTGAATATATACATGTCGGCGAAGGTCACTCCCGAATCCGTGATCCGTATGCTGCCGAGTTCTATGGCGGGCGTCGCAATGATTTCTCCGTTCTGCACGTCCTTGGTCGCTCCCACGATCTGATCGGGTTGGCCGCGTGACTGCGCGCGGCGGGCGGCCAGAGCGCTCTTCAACGCGAGGTTTGCAATGGTGGTCTGACCGCCCGTGTCGATGATGGCCTTGGTGCGCACGTCGCCGACTATCGCTTCCACGACGACCAGCGTGCCCTGCAGCGCGTGGAACGGCACATCCACGAAACCGTGGCCGGATCGCTCGCCGCGCGAATAGGTAATGGAGATTCGATCATGGTGAAAGTCGATGAAGATGCGCTTGTCCGCCAAGCCCTCGGCCCCGAGTATTCCCTGGGCGCCTCCCAGCGCGTCGGGCACGATGGGCAGCGTCGTGGAATCCACCGCAAGATCGCCGACCGTGAGGGTATCGACATGAATCGTGGGCACGGTGGCGAAGCCCGTAACGCCGTGCAGCAGCACCGGCGGGGACTGGTCGGTCGGAATACCGAGCGCCAGCGCGACCAATGCCGTCACCGCGCTATGGCTCGCACCCGTGTCGAGCACCAGCCGGAATGGTCCGTGACCGTTGATCATGACCGGCGCCCAGATGCGGCCAATTTGATCGTGCCGGGTGGGTGAGACATAGCGCGGCTCGGGAGCCTCAACCATGATATCCGCGAGCTGATCGATGGCGGCTGCGGCAGCCGGCGTCTCGGAGGGCAAAACCTCTGGCGTGGTGCCGCTTGCCCAGCGCGGCCACAGCACCAGCGTGCAAATCAGCGCCACCCAAAGGCTGCCGCACCGTAGCCGGTGGTTCAACGAGCCAAGCAATCCGCCTGCCAACGTATCCAATTTCGCTGTCCTTGCCGGCAACCGGGCCCGGCATGGCCGGCCGCAAGTGCCGGTTCCTGGAATTGTGCGCGCATGGATGATTCGCGGCAATTGATCCAGGCGCAACGGCTCATCGCAGCTGGCTGTCCTTGCTGCCGCGGCGGTTGTAGCCGGCGAACTTAGCGGCGTCTCGATCGTGCTCGTTCTGACAAGACAGGCATAGGCGGACGCCCTGAATGGCGTTTCTGCGCGCCTCCGGAATTTCCGCCTCGCATTCCGCGCAGTGAGTCAAAGACGGCCCTCGAGGCAACCGGCTTTGGACGCGGCTGATGGCGTCCTTCACAGTCGCGTCGATCTGATCCTGCACCGCACCGTCACCCGCCCAACCGGTCGCCATGTTTCCCTCCTACCCGGGGCCCGGGGCCCGGGGCCTGCCCCTCAAGGTTCGCCCGCCAACCTTGGCTTTATGAGTCCCCAGAGCGATATTTTCAAGCACCCAATCGAGGATTGCCGGCTTGCGCCGAAGTCACCGCCGGGCAATTTCATCCATGACCCACACCAGGGCAGAACGAATGCCCGGTTCGGTCGCCGAGTGGCCCGCGTCATCGACCATGATGAGCCGCGACCCCGGCCAGGCGCCATGCAGCTGGAGGGCTGTAATCGGCGGGCACAGCAGATCGTAACGGCCTTGCACTATGGTAGCCGGAAGATGGCTGATTCGCTCCATGCGCCGGAGCAATTGATCATCGGGCTGGTAGCGATTGTTCCGGAAATAGTGAACTTCGATGCGCGCCATGGCATATGCGACCCGCTCTGCGTTCGCCTCTGCAATCCGTGTTGCGTCCGGCACCAAATTCGCCAAAGTTGCCTCGAAGATGCTCCAGCGGCGGGCGGCCGCCAGCCTCACGGCATGATCCGGATGCTCCAGCAGCGTCGCATATCCTTGCAACGGATCACCCTCTCGCAGCGCCGGCGAGAGCCCCGCACGCAGCCCTTCCCAAGCCTCCGGCCGGAATAATCGCCCCGCCTCGAAAAGCCAGCGGATTTCCCATTCCCGCATCAGGAAAATTCCACGCAGCGTGAGACTCAGACACGCCCCGGCAAATTCCTGCGCGTAGGCCACCGCCAGCGTCGATCCCCAGGAGCCGCCGAAAACATGCCATGCGTCGATTCCGCGAAGCTTGCGCAGGACTTCCAAGTCGGCGATCAGGTGCGCCGTCGTGTTGTTGCGCAGCTCACCGTTGGGAGTCGACCGGCCCGCACCTCGCTGATCGAAAAGAATCACTCGATAGCGCGCCGGATCGAAAAAGCGCCGGCTCGACGCGGAACAGCCGCCGCCCGGTCCGCCGTGCAGAAAAACCACGGGGATTCCATCGGGGTTGCCGCATTCCTCCCAATACAACGAGTGGATCTCATCCACCTGCAGGTGACCCGACTCATAGGGTTCGATGGCGGGATATAAATCGCGCAGTGTGCTCATGGCTGGTCGGCGCCACCCTTGAAGTCGGCCAAGCTGACCTGTGGAAAGTATGGCCCCTCCGGCCGACGCACCCACCACTGGCCCCACCGCTGCCGCCACTGCCGATCCGCGAAGCGATAGTCGTAAAGCTGCGCCCGCACGAATCGGGGAGGACGATCGGCAAAGGGGTTGGAATCGAACAGCCCGAGCACGGAGGGACTTGCTTCGAGCAGGCGCCGCATCAGGCTCACGAACCAGAGATTGTCAGGTGCGCTGCCGAGTGCCGCGAACCACATTTGCCAATCCAGCCGTGGTTGGTGCGGAATGTTCCACCGTGCAGGCCGGGATAGTGGTCCCGGTTTGTAGCGGAAAACATATTCGCGCCAGACCTGGCCGTCCTCCGAACCCTCGATCACGATTTCAGGCCGGGTGGTCGTCATCACGGCAAACAGGCCATAGGAGTTGACGATGAACAACGGCGAAACAGCCCGCGTAAGCGCACCAAGCACAGGCAGGTCAGTCCGCATGAACGTCTGCCAGATCCGGTTCAGTCCTACCGGGACCACGATGAGTGCGAGCGCCGCCGCGATCAGAGTGGCCCGGTGTCCCGGCAGCGGCACGCGGCTTTCCGCCCATGAGCTCAAGCTGCGCGGCACCACCCGGCGCAGCGCCGCATCATCGAACAGAAATACGCACAACAGCATGGTGAGCAGGTTGAAGAAATTGTAGTTGCCGGTCAGCACGACCATGGATTGCAGCAGCAGCACGCAGCAGGCGGCACCGGCCCGCAGGCGGCGCGGCAGGAAAATCAGGAACACGCTGCCGAGCTCGATCATCAGCGTGGCGGCCGTTCCCGCGGCGAGGGCCCAGGACGGCAGTTGCGCGGCGTACCACGCCAGCGGGGTCGGCAGCGGTTGCGTCCAGAAGTGATATTCGAGAGCGGTCAAACCATGCCACGTGGGGTCGCCGGACAGCAGTTTCACGATGCCCGCCAGGAACAGGTAGCGAAACACCAGCCAGCGGAACAGCCAGACGGCGATCCTCGAGCCTCCCGTAAGAAATATGGCCAGAAATCCTGTTTCGAGCAGCAGAGCATCCCACTGGAAACTCATGAAGTCCTGGCCGGCATGAACATAGGAGAGATAGAGCGCGAACAGGGCGACGAGCGCAGGTAGCGTCCACCTGTCCACGACGACGAGCAATCCCAGAAGCACGCCGACCACCGTGCCCGCGACCAACGCGGTGTCGCTGGAGTTCACCCAGAACAGCGTGGGGAGCAGCCGATACGCCGAGCCGCCGAGAACCTGGCGCGCCGCGCCAAGGTAGCCGCTCAGCGGCAGAATTCCGGCGCGGCCGATCAGTCCCAAGATCTGCACGGCGAGCGATGCGAACGCGGCAACATAGATTGCGCCGAACAGCCGCAGGAAAACCCAGCTCACCAGCGTGTAGCGCTCCGCCTCGAGCACCGGTCCCCATAGGAATTTCGTCAGTGCATTCAGCAGGCCGCGGCGCCCCGCGAGGAATGCGTACACCCATTCGCTGATCGGGGCGAAGCCGGGCAGCCGCGAATGGCACCACCACCAAATTGCCCGCCCCGGCGCATGACGCAGCACGCGAAATGCTGCCGCCGCGCCCGAATACACCCGCCCATCGGACTCAATCAATTGAATGGCGCGTTGAAACGCCTCACGAGGGATGGTTGCAAATTCCGCCGCGGCTTCTTGGTACGGACGGTAAATGACCCGCTCTCGAGTAAGCCCCCGCCAATAAGTTACCCAGTAGCGGCAGATGGCGCAGTCGCCGTCGTAGACCAGCGTGTCAGGCCGCTGTGACATTCATTGCCTCGTGCAATCCCGGCGTTGCGTCAGCGAATCCGTCGCGACACTCGTTTGACGATGGACGCTGATTGCCGTTATCGTACCAAGTGCCACTACTCATATATCAGTATTTTATCAGTGAGTTAGGAATTTACTCTCGTGCTATTTGTTGCTAATTGGGTAAAACCCGCCAATTGGGTGAAAAACCTGCAGGCGATTGGACCTCATGTGAGACGCGCAGCATACTGGCAGACCCTTGCAGCGGAGTGCATAAGTTGAATAAGCAGGTCACCCCTATCGCCCCCGCGGGCGCCACCAAACAGCGTAAACGCCAAGCGCCCAAGGGCCGCACCGTCAACCCCCAAGCCCTCGCGGAGGTCGAGGCCCTGATCGGGCCGCCACGGCGCAAAGATCTGCTCATCGAATATCTGCACCGAATCAACGATCGCTACCGCCAGCTGGGCGCGCCTCACTTGGCGGCCCTCGCACAGCTTCTCGGACTGGCGCAGACCGAGGTTTACGAGGTGGCCACTTTCTACCACCACTTCGACGTGATCAAGGAAAACCCCGATGGCAGCCTGGCCGCGCCGGCCGCCTTGACGGTGCGCGTCTGCGACGGCTTGAGCTGCGAGATGGCGGGCGCCAAACAGTTGCTGCAACGCCTGCCGGCGCTGTTGGGGCGCGACGTGCGCGTCATCCCGGCGCCCTGTGTCGGGCGCTGTGAACAGGCGCCGGTAGCCGTGGTGCACCAGAACCCGGTGCCGCGCGCGACCGCCGAGTCGGTGCAGGCTGAAGTTCGGGCGGGGCATACCCGGCACCACCCCGAGCCCTACGTGGACTTCGACGCCTACGTGGCGCAAGGCGGCTACGCGCTGCTCCGCGACTGCATGGAACACCGGCGCGATCTCGAAAGCGTCTTGAAGACCATGGAGGATTCCGGATTGCGCGGCCTCGGCGGCGCGGGCTTTCCCGCGGGGCGCAAGTGGCGCATCGTGCGCGGCGAAAAGGCGCCGCGGATAATGGCCGTCAACATCGACGAAGGCGAGCCCGGCACCTTCAAGGACCGCTGGTACCTCGAGCGCGATCCGCATCGTTTCATCGAAGGCATGCTGATCGCGGCCTGGGCGGTCGATGTTGCCGCCATCTACATCTACCTGCGTGACGAGTACCACGGATGCCGTGCACTGCTCGAAGCCGAGCTCGCCAAGCTGCAGGCAAACCCGCCCGTATCGGTGCTGCCCAAGATCGAGCTGCGCCGCGGCGCCGGCGCCTACATCTGCGGCGAAGAGTCGGCGATGATCGAATCCATCGAAGGCAAGCGCGGCATGCCGCGCCTGCGCCCGCCGTATGTCGCGCAGGTCGGCCTGTTCGGGCGCCCGACGCTGGAGCACAACTTCGAGACCCTGTACTGGGTGCGCGAGCTGCTCGAAAAAGGCGGCGCCTGGTTTGCATCGCAGGGCCGCAACGGCCGCAAGGGATTGCGCAGCTTTTCGGTGTCGGGGCGCGTCAGGAATCCCGGCGTGAAACTGGCGCCGGCCGGCCTCACCATACGCGAGCTGATCGATGAGTACTGCGGCGGCATGCAGGACGGCCACACCTTCTACGCTTACCTGCCGGGCGGTGCATCGGGTGGAATTCTCCCGGCGTCGATGGGCGACCTGCCGCTGGACTTCGACACCCTGCAGCCCTATGGCTGTTTCATCGGCTCGGCCGCGGTGATCGTGCTCTCCAACCAGGACACGGCCAAGAACGCGGCGCGCAACATGATGCGCTTCTTCGAACATGAGTCCTGCGGCCAATGCACGCCCTGCCGCGTCGGCACCGCCAAGGCCAGTACGCTGATCGCGCAGGACAAGTGGGATCAGCCGCTGCTCGCCGAGCTCTCGCAGGTCATGCGCGACGCCTCGATCTGCGGCCTCGGCCAGGCGGCCCCGAACCCGGTGGATTGCGTGGTGAAGTACTTTCCGAACGAAATTGCCTGAGGATAGACGATGAATGCCATCACTCGCGCCGAGCGCGCGCAATTCGAAGCACCGGCGGTCGCCTTCATGCTCAACGGCCGCGAGGTCACCGGGCGGAGCACCGACACCCTCATCGAAATCGCGGATCGTGAAGGCATCGAGATTCCGCGCCTGTGCTACAAGGACGGGCTCGATGCGGTCGGCAATTGCCGCGCCTGCATGGTCGAGATCAAGGGCGAGCGCGTCCTCGCCGCCTCGTGCTGCCGCTCACCCCAGGCCGGCATGCAGGTCACGACCGACAGCGAACGCGCGCGCAAGGCGCAGCAGATGGTGCTCGAACTGCTGCAGTCGGACATGCCGGAGAAAGAGTTCACGCTCCACAACGAGGTCGATGAATGGGCGGCAAAGCTCAAAGTCGGCAAGCCGCGCTTCGCGCCGCGGCCCCGCGTCGCACCCGATCTGACTCACGCCGGCATCGCCGTCAACTTGGACGCCTGCATCCAATGCACGCGCTGCGTGCGCGCCTGCCGCGACGAGCAGGTCAACGACGTCATCGGCTATGCCTCCCGCGGCCAGCAGGCGAAAATCGTGTTCGACATGGACGACCCCATGGGCGCCTCCACCTGCGTGGGCTGCGGCGAATGCGTGCAGGCCTGCCCCACGGGCGCTCTGATGCCGGCGCGCGAAGTGGGCTTGGTCGTCCCCGACAAATCCGTCAAGTCGCTCTGCCCGTACTGCGGTGTGGGCTGCCAATTGACCTTTCACATCAAGGACGACCGCATTCTCTACGTGGAGGGCCGCGACGGTCCGTCGAATCACGGCCGTCTGTGCGTCAAGGGCCGCTACGGATTCGATTACACGCGCCACCCCCAACGCCTCACCGTGCCGCTGATTCGCCGCGCGGACGCGCCCAAGAAGCGCGGCGACTTCGTCATGGATCCGAACAACGTCATGCAGATCTTTCGCGAAGCGACCTGGGACGAGGCGCTGGCGCTCGGCGGCGGGACGCTGCGCAAGCTGCGCGACACTCATGGCCCCAAGTCGCTGGCCGGTTTCGGCTCGGCCAAGGGCAGCAACGAGGAAGCCTATCTGTTCCAGAAGCTGGTGCGGCTCGGTTTCGGCAGCAACAACGTCGATCACTGCACGCGCCTGTGCCACGCCTCGAGCGTGGCGGCATTGCTCGAGGGCATAGGCTCCGGCGCGGTCAGCAATCCCGTGATGGACGTGACCAAGGCCGAAGTGGTGCTGCTGATCGGCGCGAACCCGACCGTGAATCACCCGGTGGCCGCGAGCTGGCTCAAGAACGCCATGCGCAGCGGCACCAAGCTGATATTGATGGACCCGCGGCGCAGCGAGTTGGCGCGCACCGCATATCGCGTACTGCAATTCACGCCCGACACCGACGTGGCGCTGCTCAACGCGATGATGCAC
>Ga0070696_100000678_pt1 | contig 21810 bp, 21 predicted proteins | sample KBSK1253metaG_FD_65474 | JGI IMG/M metagenome (GOLD analysis project Ga0070696, IMG submission 65474) | Corn, switchgrass and miscanthus rhizosphere microbial communities from Kellogg Biological Station, Michigan, USA - KBS K1-25-3 metaG | ecosystem: Host-associated > Plants > Roots >... | reverse complement strand
GCACTGGCCATCCCATCAGCCATTAGCCATCAGCCATTCGGCATGGCTATAATCGCCACTCGTGACTGCCGACCGTCGCCCCGCCTATAAGCGCGTCCTCCTCAAGCTCTCCGGCGAAGCCCTGATGGGCGAACAGACCTACGGCATCGACCCGGCCGTGGCGACGCAGATTGCGCTCGACGTCGCCGAGATCCAGAGCATGGGGGTCGAGACCGCGATCGTCATCGGCGGCGGCAACATCTTCCGCGGCGTCGCCGCCAGCGCCCGCGGCATGGACCGCGCCACCGCCGACTACATGGGCATGCTGGCGACGGTGATCAACGCGCTGGCGCTGCAGGACGCGCTCGAGCAGCAGAACGTCCTCACCCGCGTCGTCACCGCGATCGAGATGCGCGCCGTCGCCGAGCCGTTCATCCGGCGGCGCGCGATCCGCCACCTCGAAAAGGGGCGCGTGGTCGTGTTCGGCGCCGGCACCGGCAACCCATATTTCAGCACCGACACCGCCGCCGCGCTGCGGGCGATGGAGATCAAGGCCGACGTCATCCTCAAGGGGACCAAGGTCGACGGCATCTACGACGCCGACCCGATGGTGAAGGCCGATGCCGTCCGGTTCGATCGCATCTCCTACCTGCAGGTGCTCGAGCAGGGCCTCAAGGTGATGGACGCGACGGCGATCTCGCTGTGCATGGACAACCGCCTGCCGATCGTCGTCTTCAACCTCAAGACACCGGGCAACATCAAGCGCGCGATCGCCGGCGAGCCGATCGGATCGCTGGTGACCGCATAAGCAATCCTCTCAAGTCTCGAAGGGGCGCTGCACACATGGATGTCAATGACCTGAAGGGCTTGTTCACGGAAATCAACAAACGGATGAAGGCGACGCTCGACCACCTCCAGCACGAGTTCGGCGGCGTGCGGACCGGCCGCGCCTCGGTGACCATCCTCGACGGCGTCCACGTCGAGGCCTACGGATCGAAGATGCCGCTCAACCAGATTGCCGGCCTCTCGATCCCCGAGCCGACGATGATCCTGGCGCAGCCGTTCGATCCGTCGCAGCTCGGCGCGATCGAGAAGGCGATCCGCGCCGCCGGCCTCGGCCTCAACCCGGCCAACGACGGCAAGGTGGTGCGCATTCCGCTGCCGTCGCTCACCGAGGAGCGGCGCAAGGAACTCTCGCGCCACGTGCACAAGTTGAGCGAGGAAGCGCGCAACAGCGTCCGTCAGGTCCGCCGCGACGCCAACGAGCGGCTGAAGAAGCTGTTGAAGGACCACCAGATCTCAGAGGACGACGAGAAGAAGGGACTCGACGAGGTCCAGAAGATCACCGACCAGCACATCAAGCACATCGACGACCTTCAGAAGAAGAAGGATTCGGAACTGCTCGGCAAGTAGTCGCGACCGGGGCAGGGATTGGGGAGTAGGGATTAGGGACTCGTCAGCACGCTGACCGCGTCCATCCACCAGCCAGCGCTGTTCACTGGCCACTACTCCCGAAGACGGAACTAATCCCCAATCCCTAAGCCCTACGCCCTGCGCCTTACGCCCTTGACGATGACGTACTTCACGCATCTGGAATGTTCGGTGCCGTGCGGGTTGCCGCCGCGGGATCCGCGCACGCGCCAGCATCTCTGCGAGTGCGGCGCACCGCTGCTGGCCCGCTACGACCTGGACGCCGCCAGAGCCTGGAGCCGCGAGTCGCTGCGCGGCCGCGAGCCGAACATGTGGCGCTATCGCGAGCTGATGCCGCTGTTCGACGGCGAATCGCCGGTGACGCTCGGCGAAGGCTTCACGCCGCTCTTTCACGCCCGCGCGCTCGGCGCGACGCTTGGCCTCGAGCGCCTCTACATCAAGGACGAATCGCTCAACCCGACCAACTCGTTCAAGGCGCGCGGGCAGTCGGCGGCGATCACCCGCGCGCGGTATCTCGGCGCGACGACGATCGCGCTGCCGACCGCCGGCAACGCCGGCAACGCAGCGGCCGCCTACGCGGCAGCGGCAGGCCTCGCCTGCCAGGTCTTCATCCCGCGCGATGCCAAGCAGCCGTTCGTCGACGAGTGCCGCCTGTACGGCGCCACCGTGACGCTGGTCGACGGCCTGATCACCGATGCCGGCAGGATGGCCGCCGAGAAAGGTGGCCCGCTCGGGTGGTACGACGTCTCGACGCTCAAGGAGCCGTACCGCATCGAGGGCAAGAAGACGATGGCCTACGAGCTGGCCGAGCAGATGGACTGGCAGTGGCCCGACTGGATCGTCTATCCGACCGGCGGCGGCACCGGCATGGTCGGCATGTGGAAGGCGTTCGAGGAGATCGAGCGCCTCGGCTGGGTCAGGCCGGGGCGGCGGCCGCGGATGGTCTCGGTACAGGCGCAGAACTGTGCGCCCATCGTCCGCGCGTTCGAGAACGGCGAGGAAAAGGCGCAGCCGTGGGAGGGCGCGTCGACGCTGGCCGACGGCCTGCGCGTGCCGCGTGCGATTGGCGACTTCCTGATCCTGCGCGCGATCCGCGAGAGCGGCGGCACTGCCCTCGCCGTGCCCGACCATGCGATGGTGGAAGGGATGCTCGCGATCGGCAAACACGCCGGCGTCAGCGCGGCGCCCGAAGGCGGCGCGGCGTGGGTGGCGATCCAGCGCCTGGTCGCCAACGGCTCGATCAAGCCTCGCGAGTCGGTCGTGCTCTTCAATACCGGCGGCGCGCTCAAATACCTCGACGTGCTGCGCGACTAGCGCAGCCGCAACGCTCGACCATAGGTCGGCCTGTCCCGGGCCCTCAACTTGCAACCAGTCGTCGTGGAGGTGAGCGGTATGTTCGGAGTGCTCGGCTGGATTCTCTTCGGCTTGATTGTCGGCGCCCTCGCAAAGCTGGTCATGCCCGGCCGCGATCCCGGCGGGATCATCGTCACCATGCTGATCGGCATTGCCGGCGCGCTGATCGGCGGCTTCATCGGGCGGACGCTCGGCTGGTACGGCCCGAATGATGGCGCCGGGTTCTTCATGTCGTTCCTCGGCGCGATCCTGCTGCTGTGGATTTACCGGATGGTGGCAGTACGCCGCACGGTGTGAGTATGTAGTGTCCGGCTTCCGCCTTCGGGTAACTGAAGCCGGACACTACAGCGCTCTCAGTCGCCGAAGGTAACGCCGAGCGCCCTCGCCGTCATCAGCAGATCGGAATCCATCGGCACGGTCTTCGTCTTGCCGACGACGTCCTCGAGCCGCAGGGCGATAATGTCGGGCGGATTGGAGGCCACCATCACCCCGAACTCGCGCTGCTTCACCAGTTCGACGGCCTTGCCGCCGAAGCGCGTGGCCAGCGTCCGGTCGAACGCGGTCGGCGCTCCACCGCGCTGGAGGTGGCCCAGCACGACGTGGCGCGTCTCCTTGCCGGTTTCCACGCGCAGCGCCTCGCACATCTGGGCGCCGATCCCGCCCAGCCGTTCCGCCGCGAGGCCGTGCGCCGCTTCAATCAGCGACAGCGATCCACCTTTCGGGTAAGCCCCTTCCGCGACGACGACGATGCTGAACTTGGCGCCCCACTGGTCGCGCTCGCGCAAACGCCGCGCGACCTGGCTGATATCGAAGGGAATTTCCGGGATCAGGATCGCGTCGGCGCCGCCGGCGACGCCGGCGTGGAGCGCGATCCACCCCGCGTAGCGCCCCATCACTTCGACGACGAGGATTCGCTTGTGCGCTTCCGCCGTCGTGTGCAGTCGATCGATCGCGTCGGTCGCAAAGGCGACCGCCGTGTCGAAGCCGAAGCAGTTGGTCGTGCCGACGATGTCGTTGTCGATGGTCTTGGGCACGCCGACAATCGGCATCCCGAGGAGGTAGAACTCGTGCGCGATCGCCAGCGTGCCGTCGCCGCCAATCGCGATCAGCGCCTCGAGGCCGAGGCGCTTGAAGATGTCCATCACCCGGTCGGCGTACTGGTGCGCGCCTTCGCTGGTGTTGACGTGCGAGGTCAGCGGGTTGCCGGTGTTGAGCGTGCCGAGGATGGTGCCGCCGAGGCGAAGAATGCCGGTGACGTCGCGCGGCGTGAGCACGTGGGTGCGCTCGGCCTCGAGCAGACCGTCGAAGCTGTCTTCGATGCCGAGGGTGGCGATGCCGCTGTTCCAGGCGCTCTTGACGACGGCACGGATGACGGCGTTCAGGCCGGGGGCGTCGCCTCCGCCAGTGAGGACGCCGATGCGTGTAATCGCGGACATAGAGGTGAAAGTCTAGCAGGAAGCCTCGTTCGCAGCCGTTGCGGCAGGCGAAAGCTGCATGGTACAATCGGGCTTCACTTTGTGGGCGACTAGCTCAGTTGGGAGAGCGCCGCGTTCGCAACGCGGAGGTCACGAGTTCGAGCCTCGTGTCGTCCATTTGAACCATCACGGGAGGCAGCATCTGCTGCCTCTTTTCGCGTACCCGTAACAACAGGTTGACGGCGACGCCGGACGACACGGAACGCGAACGCGTCGGTCTGTGCGCCTCGTGTCAGCACGCCGAGGTGATCCGCTCGTCCAAGGGTTCCACCTTCTATTTGTGCAGGCTGTCGGCAACCGATCCACGGTTCCCGCGCTACCCGGCGCTTCCCGTTGTATCCTGCAGCGGCTATCAGCCATGTCCGTAGCCGCCCATCTCGGCATCGACCTCACCGACTACGACGCCCGCATCCGCACGTTCATCCCCGGCTACGAAGAGATGCTCGACGTTGCCGCCGCGGCGCTGCCGAAGGCCACCCGCACCATCGTCGACCTCGGCGTCGGTACCGGCGCGCTGGCGGCGCGCTGCCTCGAGGCGGTGCCCAAGGCGCGCGTCTTCGGCATCGACGTCGATCCCGAGATCCTCGCGATGGCGTCGCGCCGGCTCGGACGCCGCGCCACGTTCGCGGCTGGCTCGTTCCTCCGCACCGATCTGCCGCGCTGCGACGCCGCCGTGTCGTCGTTCGCGCTGCATCACGTCCGGACCCGCGCCGCGAAAGCGGCGCTCTACGATCGCGTCCACGCGGCGCTGCGGCCGGGCGGGCTCCTGCTCAGCGTCGACTGCCAGCCGGCGGCCGATCCCGGCGTCCGTCGCACGCAGATGGACGACTGGGTCGCTCACCTGCGGCTCGCCTACTCCCCGACGCGCGCGGCGCGCCTGCTCGACGCGTGGGCGGGAGAAGACGTCTACGTGCCGCTCGACGCCGAACTGCACCTGCTGCGCCGCAGCGGCTTCCGCGTCGAGGTGCTGTGGCGCCGCGGCGCGTTTGCCGTGCTCCGCGCGGCGCGCTGATCGCGAGGTCCTGAGATGGCTGCGCTGGCGCACGCATTCGCACCCGAGCCCGAAGATGACGGGTCGCCGTCGCGGCTGCCGCTGCTCGCGCACCTGGAGGAGCTGCGCGCGCGGCTGGTGCGATCGTGCATCGCGATTGCCGCCGGCACCATCGTCGCCTTCTTTTTCATCGATCGCCTTGTCGCCTTCGTCTTCGCGCCGATGCGGGCGGCGCTGGCGCGCGGCGGGCACGGCACGACGCTGATCTACACCACACCGGGCGAGGCCTTCGGCCTCTACGTCAACATCGCGCTGATCGCGGGGGCGGCGATCGCCTCGCCGTACGTGCTGTTCCAGGTGTGGCGCTTCATCGCGCCGGCGCTCTACGCCAACGAAAAACGCTTCGCGATCCCGTTCGTGCTGATGTCGTCAGCCGGCGTGGCGGCCGGCTGGCTGTTCAGCCACTACATCGTCTTTCCGTACATGATCGCGTTCTTCGACACGTTCAGCAGCCCCGAGCTCGAGTTCCGGCCGCGCGTCGCCGACGCGTTCGACTTGTACGTGAAGATGCTGGCGGGGATGGTCGTCGTGTTTCAGATGCCGACGGTGGTCTTCTTCCTGGCGAAGATGCGGCTGGTGACGGCGCGTTTCCTCGCGAGGAACATCAAGTACGCCGTGCTCATCATCTTCATCGCCGCGGCCGTGCTGACGCCGTCGAGCGATCCGTGGAACCAGACCGTCTTCGCCGCGCCGATGGTCGCCCTCTATATCCTCAGCATCGGCATCGCGTGGCTGGCCGCGCCGCGGCGAACGGTCGAGCCCGCGCGCCGTTCTTAATGTTGACCGTTGAGGAAACGCCTGAGCTCTCGCTCCGCCGCGTCATCAGCGGCCGCGCGCGTGTCGGCCGTGGCTTCGACCCCAATCGCTTCCTGGCCACCGCCGCGCTTCATCTCCAGAACCGTCGCCTTCCAGACAGGCCCACCGCCGCCCGGCTCGGACAGGATTACGAACTGGCGCCCCTTGACTTCGATCTGCCTGGACATGCGCTCCTTGCCTGCACACTCTTACAAAACCGTTTTTCGCGCCGCGGTGAGTGTGCCACGGTTGAACAACCTGCGCGCCGGCGACAACGCAGCCGTTAGAACTCTTTTCGGTTGAATCACAGAGCGTCCACGCGGCTTTCGTATCATTTTGCACACAGTCCGCGTGCGCGGCATTGCCCTTGCCTTCGGGTAACTACCCGAAGGAACTGCTCACATGAGGGCTGCTATGTGGAACCTGTTCAACTGCTATATCTCCGGGCGCCACGATTACGGGATGTGGTGCGAACCGGGCGCGATCTTCCTGCGCTGCGTGCACTGCGGGAAGCGCTCGTCAGGCTGGGAAGTCTCGGCGAAGGCGGCGCTGGCGCTGCCGCGGCCTGCGCTGACGGTGGCGGTGGCGAAACCGGCGCCGGTTGCCGCGCCGGCACCACGCAAAACGCGCGTGATTCCGTTCGGTCGCGCCGCGGCCCGCTAAGTTGACACTGCGCGGGACGCGCGATCACAATACGTGAACCGTGCCCGTTCCGCGCATCAGTAAAGAAGATCTCAAGCAGCGTCTGGACAGCGGCACGCCGCCGGTCGTCGTCGACGCGCGCCTCAAGTACCCCTACGAACACAGCACCGTCAAGCTGCCCGGCGCGATTCGCGTCGCCGGCGGCGCGGCCACGCCTGCGCTTCCTCGCGATCGCGAGATCGTGGTCTACGATTCGGACCCGAACGAGCTCGCCAGCACGGACGTCGCCGCCGACTTGATCCGTCAGGGCTATCGTGCCGTGGCGCTGCAGGGTGGGATTGCCGACTGGATTGCCGCCAACCTGCCGACGGAAACCAAGGAAGCGCCCAGGCAAGCGCCGCCTGAACCTGGCGCATTGAAAGGCTAGCCCCGAGATTCCTGGCGACTCCCGCGCCACTGCCGCTACCCCGCTGCCGGTGACGCTCGGCCAGCTGGCGTCGCTGGCGATGATTCGCGGCGACCTGGCCGAAGAGGCGATCTTTCAGCGGGCGGCGGCATTGGTGCGCGCGCGGCAGATCGAATCGGACGCCGAAGCCGGCCCGCTTCTCGCCAATCCACCCGCCGACGCCGACCCCGAGGTCATGAAGCGGCTGCGCCAGATGTACGAGGCCGGCGGCTGGGTGCTGGTCGAGTCGGCGCTCGCGGATCTGCCGAGCGACCTGCGGTGGCTCTTCGAGTCGGGCGCCGTGACGATCGAGCAGCTCGACGCGATTCACCGCGCGCTCGGGTCGACGTCCGCCGCCGACCTGGCGCTGGCGCTTCGCGAGCAGAAGATTCGCGCCCTCCCCGGGCTGAGCGCCGAGGTCGAGGACGCGATCGCGGCGGCGCTGCCGACGCTGCGCCAGACCGTTCCCAGGGTGCCGCTGGGGCGCGCGGTCACCACTGCCGAACCGGTGCTCGAGCGGCTGCGTGCGATGCCGGGCATGGTGTGGGCGGAACCGGTCGGCTCGCTGCGGCGCGGCCAGGATACGGTCGGCGACATCGAGATCGTGGCCGCGACCTCGCAGCCGGCCGAGGCCATCGCCGAACTGCTGCGCGATCCTGAATTCTCCCGCGTGCTGCACCGCACAGACTGCCGGCTGTACGTGCTGACCGATCGCGTGCAGATTGGCGTCCGGCTGCCGAAGCCCGAGAATGCCGGCGCGTCGCTGCTGTATCTGACCGGGCCGCCGGCGCACTTCGAGGCGCTGCAGGCGCACGCCTCCGCTCGCGGGTTCCGGCTGACGGCGGATGGTCTCCAGGGGTCCGACGGCGCCCTCCATCCAGCGGCCGACGAACAGGCGATCTACGACGCGCTCGGCCTGCCCTTCGTCCCGCCCGAAATCCGCGACGGCGCCGAAGAAATCATCCTCGCCGGCCGCGGCGAGCTGCCGCAGCTGGTGTCGCGCGCCGACATCCGCGGCGACCTGCACATGCACTCGCTCTGGAGCGACGGCCGCGACTCGATCGAGGCGATGGTGCAGGGGTGCATCGCCCAGGGCTACGAGTACATGGCGATCACCGACCATTCGCAGAGCTCGGCGGCGATCCGCAATCTCACCGTCGATGGCGTCAAGAAGCAGGCCGACGAGATCGCCGGCCTGCGCGAGCGCTTCCCCGAGATCGCGATCCTGCACGGCTGCGAAGTGGACATCCTGGCGGACGGCCGCCTCGACTTCCCGGATCGGGTGCTCGAGCGCTTCGACATCGTGCTCGCGTCGCTGCACGAGGCGGCGGCGCAGCCGCCGGAACAGCTGCTGAAACGCTACATCGCGGCGATGCAGCACCCGCTGGTCTCGGTGCTCACGCATCCGACCAACCGCCTCGTGCCGCACCGCCGCGGCTACGATCTCGACTACGACCGGCTGTTCGCGCTGGCCGCGGAGCACCGGACGGCGCTCGAGATCGACGGCGCGCCGTCGCATCTCGACCTCGATGGCGCGCTGGCGCGGCGGGCGATCGCGGCCGGCGCAACAGTCGTCATCGACAGCGACGGTCACCGCGCCGAAACGCTGGCGCTGCAGATGCAGCTGGGGGTCACCACCGCTCGCCGCGGCTGGGTCGAGCCTCGCCACGTGCTCAATACTCGCCCGATCGGCGACGTCCGCGCCTTCGTCGCCGCCAAGCGCGGCGCGCGCTGACGCGGGAGCGCCGCGTGCGGCCGCGTTCGCTCCCCGTCCAGTTGCCGGCTGTCCTCGTCGCGCTCGCCGCCTTCGCGCTCTATCGAGCGACGATGCTGCCGGGGTTCGATTTCGGCGATACCGGATCGTTCCAGACCATCCTCGGGTCGGCGGTGATCACGCCGCGAAACGGCTATCCCCTCTATTTCGCCCTCGGCCATCTCGCGCTGTGGATCACGGGCGCCGAGCCGGCGCATGCCGCGAATCTGATGTCGGCCGCAACGGCCGCGGTCGCGTGCGGCGTGATCGTGCCGGTCGCCGCGAGGCTGTCGGGGTCGATCGTCGCCGGCGTCGCGGCGGCGCTTCTCTTCGCCGTGTCGTACACGTTCTGGAGCCAGGCCGTGATTGCCGAGGTCTATGCGCTCCACATCGCGCTCGTCGCGCTGACGCTGCTGTTGATCCTGCGGTGGGCCGAGCAGCCGACGCTCGCGCGGCTGACGCTGTTCTTCGCCGCCTACGCGATCGCCTTCGGCAATCACCTCTCGATGATCCTGTTGGCGCCGGCGTTCACGCTGTTCCTGATGGTCGAGTCGCCCGGGGGATGGCGCGCAATCGTCGCGCCGCGGGTCGTGGCCATCGCGCTGCTGTGCGCGGTGGCGGGCGCGTCGCAGTACTGGTGGAACCTGCGGTCGCTGTGGCTGCTGCCGGGCGTCGATCCGCCGGACGGCGCGCTCGACGCGCTGCGGCAGTTCTGGTTCGACGTCACCAAGTCGGACTGGCGCGACACCATGGTGATGAACGTGCCGCAGTCGATGGTGCGCGACCATGCGGCGATGTACTGGTTCGATCTGAAGCAGCAATTCGGCGTTGCCGGCCCCCTCCTTGCGGCTGCGGGACTGGTCGAAGTCGCGCGGACGAACACGCGCCGCGCGCTGCTGGTGTCTCTCCTCTGGGCAGTGAACGCCGGGTTCGCCTTCAGCTACAACGTCGGCGACGCGCATGTCTTCTACCTGCCGTCGCATCTCGTCATCGCGCTGCTGGCGGCGCCGGCGGCCGTGTTGGCTGGCCGAATCGTGGAAGCGGCTGCGTCGCCGCTCTGGCGCCGCGGCGCGGATCGAGCGGCGCCGGCCGCGCTGCGCAATTGGGGTGCCGCGGTGCTCGCGCTCTACGCGGGCTTCCGAGGGTATCGGGATTTCCCCGCGCTCGATCGCAGCGGCGACGACCGGCCATCTGCGCTCATCGGCGCGCTGACGGCGGGCCTCGATGACCGGCAGGCCGTGCTGGTGACGGACCTCAATTGGCAGGTGCAGAACGGGCTGTCGTATGTCACGCGCGCAACCCACCCCGAGATTGCCGTGGCGCGGATGCCGGATCTGGCGCTCTACGCGCCGGCGTTCGTGGCCGACAACCGCGCGATCGGCCGCCGGGTGATGCTCACTGAGCGGGCGCGCGCGACTGCCGCCGCCGCATTCGGTCCGCTTCTCCCGATCACGCCGGATCCGCGCGTCGTCGTTCTGCGGCTGGCCGACGCGGTCCGGGAGGTGGTGGCCGGCACGCGGTATGTGGTGTGTGTCCTCCGGCCGTCGCGTGATCTCCGACTCGACGCCGCTGATCTTGCCGGCGCGCTGCAATCGCTGGCTGGCGGCCGGCCCGTGCAGCTGCCCGGCAGCGATTACGTCGCGGTCGCGGGCATCGCGGGCGAACCGCCGGTCCTGATCGAGGCGTCCGACCGCCCGTTCTCGCGCCGTCTGGTGCTTCGCGATGTGCCGGTCGAGATCCGGATGGAGTCGTGGCTCGCGTCGGACACGATCCGCCGGATGGGCTTCGGCCACGTTATCGCCGCACGGCGGCACACCATGATTGTCGAGCGCGGCGTCAGCCTGGTGGCCTTCGCCGAGAGTGGCGACCCGTTGCGCACCGCCTACGCGGCCAATATCTTCACCGCCCAACCCCGCTACCTCATCGATTACGCCGGCCCGCCTCGCTGAGCGCTGCGAGGCAGGGTCGCAGACCGTCTCCGAGCCGGGGTCGCAGACCGTCTGCGAGACGGGGTCGGAGACGGTCTGCGAGATGGGGTCAGAGACGGTCTGCGAGACGGGGTCGGAGACGGTCTGCGAGATGGGGTCGGAGACGGTCTGCGACACCGAAGTCTCCGAAGTCTCGCGCGACTGCCTCAACAGCGTGCTAAGGTTGATTCCATGCTTAGGGCGCCACGTGCCTTGGCGGCCTTCCTGGTCGCTGCGGCCGCGACCGGTCACCTCCCCGTCGCCCTCGCCGCGGACCAGACCGCCGCCGAGCTCGCTGCCGCGCTGCAGCGCAAGTACGACGCGGTCAAGGACTTCTCAACCGACTTCACGCATGCCTACCAGGGCGGCGTGTTGCGCAAGAAGATCACCGAGCGCGGCCATCTGGTCGTGAAGAAACCGGGAAAAATGCGGTGGGAGTACTCCGCGCCGGAGCCCAAGCAGTTCGTGTCCGACGGGATGAAGATGTACTCCTACATCCCCCAGGACAAGCAGGTCATCGTCGCCAGCGTGCCGCCTGAAAACGAGGCAACGACGCCGGCGCTCTTCCTCGCCGGAAAAGGCAGCCTGACCCGCGACTTCACCGCCTCGCTCGACGAAATTCCCGCCGGGATGCCTGCCGGCAGCCGCGCGCTGAAACTCGTGCCGAAGGCGCGCCAGCCGGAGTACGATTCGCTCGTGTTGGTGGTCGACCCGGCGACGCTGGTGCTTCGCGGCCTCGTCACCGTCGACACGCAGGGCGGAACGTCGAGCTTCACCTTCACCAACCTGCAGGAGAACACCGGTGTGGCCGATAAGGCCTTCGCGTTCAAGATTCCGCGAGGAGTCGATGTCATCACGGCCCCGGCCCGCTCCTGACCGCAGGCGCCGCCGCATGGCGGCGCTGGTCGCGGTCGCCCTGTTCGCCGGCGGTTGCGCCGCATCGAGCGCGCTGCGCCGCGGCCACGACGCCGAAATCCGCCAGGAATACGACATCGCCGTCGCGGAGTACACCCAGGTCCTGCGCCTCAAGCCAGACGATGCCAACGCGCGGCTCGCGCTCGATCGCGCCAAGCTGCGCGCCTCGCAGGACCACTTCAACCGTGGCCGCCGCCTCGCCGCCGCCGGCAAGCTCGATCAGGCCCTGGTCGAGTTCGAGGCCGCCGCGGAGCTCAACCCGACCAACGCGGACCTCGACCAGGAGCTCAGGACGACGCGGAACAAGCTGCGCGCGAAGATCGCCGTCGCCCGCGAGGACAAGACCGAGCTGCAGACGCTGATCGAGCGCGCGCGCGACCTGCCGCCGCCCGGTCTCGACCTGCCGCAGGGCGTCAAGATGCCGGCGTCGCTGACGTTCCGCGACGCCAGCAGCCGCGACGTCTTCACCACGATTGCGCGGTTCGCGAACATCAGCCTGATCTTCGATCCGGTGTTTCGCGACGCGCCGGTGACCGTCGATCTTCGCAACGCCACGCTCGAAGACGCGCTGGGCACCATCGCCGGCGCGACGCGGACGTTCTTCCGCGTTTCGGCGCCGAAAACGATCCTCGTCATCCCCGATACGCCGGCCAAGCGGCGCGAGTACGAGGAAGAGGTCGTCCGCACCTTCTATCTGAGCAACGCCGATCTGAAGGAAACGATGGATCTGCTGCGCATGGTGCTGGACGCGCGGCGGATCTCGCCGACCACCGCCACCAACGCGCTGACCATCAAGGACACGCCGGAGCGGATCGCGGCCGCGGCGCGCGTCCTCGCCGCCATCGACAAGGCGCGGCCGGAAGTGATCATCGACGTCGAGCTGCTCGAGGTCAACCGCACGAAACTGACCGAGTACGGGCTGCAGCTCGCTTCACCATCGCCGACCGGGCCAACCGGCCTGAACGGCAGCATCTCGATTGCAAACGACGCGAGCGGCACGGTCTCCCTGCAGACGCTGCGCAACCTGACGCAATCCGACATCCTCTTCGCCGGGCTGCCATCGCTCTACTACCGCCTGCTCAAGAACGACACCAATACCCGGACCCTCGCCAACCCGCAGCTGCGAACCACCGACGGCACGCCGGCGCAGGCGCGGTTCGGCGATCAGGTGCCCGTGCCGGTCACCACCTTCGCGCCGATTGCGACCGGCGGCACGGCGCAGCAGCCGATCACCTCGTTCAACTATCAGAACATCGGCGTCAACATCGACATCACGCCGCGCACGCACCACGACGACGACGTCTCGCTGAACCTGAAGATCGCGGTCACCAACATCTCGGGCACCGGCTTCGGCGGGCTGCCGACCTTCGGCAACCGCGAGATCAACACGATCATCCGGCTGCGCGACGGTGAGACGAACATGCTGGCGGGGCTGATTCGGGACAGCGAACGTCAGGCGCTCGCCGGCATCCCGGGGCTGAGCGACATCCCGCTCATCGGGCGGATGTTCGCGCACACCGAGAAGTCGAGCGAGCAGACCGACATCATCCTGACGCTGACGCCGCACATCATCCGCATCCTCGACCTGACCGAGGCCGATCTGCGGCCGTTCCGGGTCGGCCGCGATTCGCTCGGGCCGATCGCCGAGCTGCCGGTGCCGCTCGAGCCGCCGCGTCCGCCAGAACCGCCGAAGCAGGAAGAACCGCCGGCCAATCCGCTGCTGCCGAAAAAACCTGGCGGCCCTCGCTAGCAGCCGGCGCTGAAGCGGCGCCTACGACATCTTCGCCACCTTCGCACCCAATCCCTGCAGCCGTTCGACCAGCCGGCCGTATCCGCGCTCGACGGTCTCGAGCGGCGCGAGCCGGCTCTGGCCGTCGGCCGCGAGACCGGCGGCGATCAGCGCCATCCCGGATCGCAGATCGCGGCTGTCGAGCGGCCTGCCGCGCAGCCGCCGCGGGCCGGTGACGATGATGCGGTGCGGATCACAGAGAAACAGATCGGCGCTCATGCCGCTCAACTGTTCGAGCGCGAAGAGCCGCAACTCGTACAGCCAGTCGTGGACCAGCGTCTGCCCTTCGGCCTGCGTCGCCAGCACCGTCACCAGGCTGACCAGGTCGCTGGGGAACCCGGGCCACAAGCTGGTCGTGATGCGCCCCGCCGCCTTCGGGTGCGACTGCTCGACGCGAAACGTCTCGCCGCTCGACGCGCAGGCGATGTTCATCCGTGAGAGCACGGCGGCGACCACTTCCATGTCCTCCGCCCGCGCGCCCCTGATCTCGATCTCGCCGCCGGTCACCGCGGCGACCACCGCCCAGCTCCCCGCCTCGATGTAATCGCCCCACAGCCGATGCTCGGCGCCGCCGAGCTTCGAGCCGCCCTCGATCCGGATCGTCGGCGTGCCGGCGCCGGTGATCGGTGCGCCGAGCTGCTCGAGAAACCGGCACAACTCGACCACGTGCGGCTCGCAGGCGGCGTGGCGGATCTCGGTGATGCCGGGCGCCGCGGCGGCGGCAAGCAGCGCCGTCTCGGTGCCGGTCACCGACGCCTCGTACAGATAGATCGAGGTCGGCTTCAGTCCGCCTGGCGCTTCGAGCACGTGGCCGACGCCGGCGGCCTGGCGGACGCCCATCGCTTCGAGCGCCTCGAGGTGCGTCGCGATCGTCCGCCGCGCCGGGAAGTCGCCGCCCGGCGGCGCCAGGTGCGCGCGTCCGCGCCGCGCCAGCAGCGGGCCGAGGAGGAGGACCGAGCCGCGCAGCCGGCCGACCAGCGCGCCGTCGGGCTCGTCCTTGAGGATCTCGGGACAGCGCACGCGCAAGGTCGTGCTGCCGATGCCCTCGACCTGGCCGCCGAGGTCGAGGATCAGCCGCGCCATGACCTCGACATCGCTGATCCGCGGGACATTGGTCAGCACGCATTCTTCGGAGGTCAGGAGGCACGCGGCGAGCAGCGGCAGCGCCGAGTTCTTGTTGCCTTCGACATCGACCGCGCCGGACAGGCGCTGGCCGCCTTCAATGAGTAGCGTAGACATGAGACGGTTCGGGGTTCATGGTTCGGGGTTCGGGGTTCTGGTTCCAGGTTCCAGGTTCTGGGTTCTGGGTTCTGGGTTCTAGGTTCCGGGTTCGGGTGTCAGGTCAAATCGAACTCCCCGAGATACACAATCTCTTCCCGCAGCTCGACTCCAAATCGGCTGCGGACTTCCTGCCGGCAGCGATCGATCAGGCGGCGGATGTCGGCGGCGGTGGCGCTGCCTTCGTTGACGATGAAGTTGCCGTGCGTCGGCGAGACGCGCGCGCCGCCGGCGGCGGCGCCCTTGAGACCGGCGCGATCGACCAGCGCGCCGGCCGACCACGGGATGCCCTCGGGCACCTGATCGCGCCCCGGCTCGGGGTTCTGAAAAACGCAGCCGGCGCTCGGCGTGTCGAGCGGCTGGGTGCGCTTGCGGAATGCCAGCGACGCGCGCGCCTGCGCGCGCAGCGCCGCGGGATCCCCCGCCGACACGACGAACACCGCCGACAACAGAATCTCGCCGCTCTCCTGCAAGCGGCTGCGATCGTAGCCGAAGGCCATCGCTGTGCGATCGACATCGGCCACCGCGCCCTCGCGCGTGGCCAGCCGGACGCTCGAGACGAGGTCGCCGATCAGCCGCCCGCCGAAATGCGCGTTGCCGAAAATCGCGCCGCCGACCGTGCCTGGCGTGCCCGCCCAGGCTTCCAGCCCGGCGCGGCCGTGGTTGATCGTCCACCGCACCAGGCCGTTGATGGTCACGGCCGCGTCGGCGCGGACCCGGCCATTGTCTTCCGCGCGCACCTCGCCGCCGCGCGGACGGATGACGAGCCCGCGCACGCCGCTGTCCGACACCAGCACGTTCGACCCGCCGCCGAGGAGCGTGACCGGCAGGCGCGCGTCCCTGGCGAGGTGCAGCGCCCGCACGATCTCGTCGCTCGATCGCGTTTCGATCAGCCACTCGGCCGGCCCGCCGACGCGGAACGTGGTGAGCGGCGCCAGCGGCACGTTCGCCTGCAGACGGTCGGGCCCGAACGCCGCCTGCGCGGCCGATGCCAGGGCGCTCACGCGTGACGCGCCTCGACCGCCATCAGCGTGCGCTCCTGCGCGATCAACGCCGCCATCGCTTCCGCCGGCGTGCAGACGGCGAACGTGATCGTGTCGGACGGTCCGAGCTGTCCGGCGACGGCGATGTCGGCCGAGATCACCGTCGCGATCTTGGGATAGCCGCCGGTCGTCTGCCGATCGGCCATCAGCAGAATCGGCTGTCCCGAGGCCGGCACCTGCAGGACGCCGAGCGGCGTCGCGTCTGAAATGATGTCGGCGCCGCGCGTGTGCGTCAGGCGCGGCCCCTCGAGCCGGTAGCCCATGCGATCGGAATTGTGGCCGATCGTATACGGCGCCGACTGCAGCACTTCGAGCGCATCGTCGCTGAAGGAGTCTCGCTGCGGCCCCGGCAGCACACGCAGGCGCGCGTGACGATCGGGCAGCGTCACCGCAGCGCTCTGCGGCGCGAGCACGGCGCCCTCGGCGCGTCGGGGATCGCCGAGCGGCAGGCGGTCGCCGGCGGCCAGCGCGCGCCCTGCGGCGCCGCCCATCGCGCTGACCAGGTGCGTCGAGCGGCTGCCGAGCATCGGCGGCACGGCGATCCCGCTCGAGACCGCGAGATAGGCCCGAGCCCCACGCCGCCGCTCGCCGAACCGAAGATGCGAGCCGGCAGCGGCCACGAACGGCGCGTTGCTGCGGACGGCTTTGCCGTCGAGCGTCATGTCGAACTCCGCACCGGTCACCGCGACCAGCCGCTCGTCCTCGAACTCGAGCTCGGGGCCGAGCAGCGTGATCTCGAGCGCCGCGGCGTCGGGGAAATTGCCGACCAGCGCATTGGCGAGACGGTGCGAGACCGGATCCATCGGGCCGGCCACCGGAACGCCGCGCGCCTGATATCCCCAGCGCCCGGCGTCCTGGATCGTCGTCAGCATGCCCGGCTTGATCACGCGCAGCGTCCCTACTGCCACGAGTCGTACTCGCCGCGATCGATCGGGTAGAACTGCACGGCATCGCCCGCCTTCATCAGGAACGGATCGGGGCGCGACGGGTCGAACGGCTTCAGCGGCGTTCGACCGATCAGCTGCCAGCCGCCGGGTGTCTCGGCAGGATAGATGCCGGTCTGCACGCCGGCGATGCCGACCGACCCCTGCGGCACGCGCACACGCGGCGTCGATCGGCGCGCCATCGCAATCCGCTGGTCGACGAGGCCGAGATATGCGAAGCCGGGAACGAAGCCGAGCATGAACACACGGTAGGTCGCGGACGTGTGCAGCCGCACCACCTCGTCCTCGCCGACATGCGCGAACGCGGCGACCGCCTCGAGGTCCGGCCCGAGCTCGCCCCCATAGCACACCGGGATCCGCACCGCCGCGGTGGCCGTCGCCTGCGCCGGCGGCGGCTTCACCGCCTCGCGCTCGATGCACGCCATCAGCGCGACGCTGTCGGTGCGGAGCGGATCGAAATAGATCGCCGTCGATCGATAGGTCGGCACGACATCGCGGACGCCGGGCAGGTTCGCGCCCTGCACCGCCTCGGCAAACGCGATCGTGCGCGCGTTCACGGCCGGGTCGATTCGCTCCTCGAACTCGACGACGACCGCCGAATCGCCGGCGGCGACGAGGCGGTAGCTCACGCGAGCGCCCGGAGGATCTTCTGGTGGATGCCGCCGAACCCGCCGTTGGACATCAGCACGACGAGGTCCCCGGGACGATGCTCCCGAGCGATGCCCGCGACGATGTCGTCGATCGATTCGGCTTCCCGGGCATGCAGGCCGCGGCCGTTGAGATCCCGCACCAGCTGGCCGACCGACAGCCGCTCGGCCTCCGGCAGCTTCGAGCGGAAGATCGGCGCAATCAGCACCTCGTTCGCGCCTTCGAACGCGCGGGCGAAGTCGTCCTGGAAGACGCGGCGGCACGACGAGGCGGAGCGCGGCTCGAACACCGCCCAGATGCGCGCCTGCGGATTCGAGGCGCGCAGGCCGGCGAGCGTTTCGGCCACCGCCGTCGGATGATGGGCGAAGTCGTCGTAGACGGTCACGCCGCCGGCCACGCCGACCACTTCGAGCCGGCGCTTGACGCCGGCGAACGCGCGCAGCCCGTCCTCGATGCGCTCGGGACGAATCCCCACCTCGGTGGCGACGGCAATCGCCGCCAGGGCGTTGCGGACGTTGTGCGCGCCGAGCAGCGGCAGCTCGAAGCTGCCGAACGGCGTGCCGTCTCGCCGCACCTTGAAACGCGTCGACGTGCCGGCCGACTGCAGATCGTGCGCCTGCCAGTCGGCGTCGCCGGTGCCGAAGGTCTGAACACGCGAGCTGGCGAGCGGCACCAGCGATTTGGCGCCGGGGCTGTCGGCGCCGATGAGCAGCAGGCCGCGGCGCGGCACGAGGCTGACCAGCCGGCGGAACGCCAGCATCACCGCGTCGAAGTCGGCGTAGATGTCGGCGTGATCGAACTCGACGTTGTTGATCACGGCGATGTCGGGCAGATATTTCAGGAACTTCGCCGTCTTGTCGAAGAACGCGCTGTCGTACTCGTCGCCCTCGATCACGAAGTCGCGGCCGCGACCGATGCGATAGCTCGATCCGCCGTCGCCGAAGTTGCGGGCAATGCCGCCGACCAGCACGCTCGGGTCGACGCCGCCGTGGGTCAGCACCCAGCCGGTGAGCGAGGTGGTCGTGGTCTTTCCGTGCGTGCCGGCGATCACGATCGAGCGCGCGCCCCAGAGGAAGTGCTCGCGAATCGCCTCGGGCAGCGAGCAGTAGCGGATCTTGCGATCCAGCACCTCCTCGAGCTCGGGGTTGCCGCGCGAGATGGCGTTGCCCACCACGACCAGCTCGAGATCGCCGGTGATGTGCGACGCCTCGTAGCCGACCAGCGTCCGGATCCCCTCGGACGCGAGGAAGTCGCTCATCGGCGGATAGACGTCCTGATCCGAGCCCTGAACGTCGAAACCCTTGCGCTTCAGCAACGCCGCCAGCGTCGCCATCGCCGTGCCGCAGATGCCGATCAGATGAATCTTCAACGTGCTTCGCCTCGTGGTTCGACGTGCTTACGTGATGTTGCTACTCAACCGCGGCCTCCTCGATCACCAGCCGCGGCCGGCCGTCGGCGACGACGCGCGCCTTGACGCCGAATGGCAGCGTCATCGCCGGCGTCACCGTGTGTCCCGATGGAAAGCCAATCAGGACCGGGCCGCGAAAATCAGCGAACAGCTCCGCCATCACCGCGCGCGCCGTCGGATCGCCGGTCGGCTCGTCGCACCGCGGCAGCTCGCCGATGACGACGGCTGTCGCCCGATCGAGCAGGCCGGTCTGTCGAAGCTGCAGGACCATGCGATCGAGCCGGTACGGCCGCTCGCCCACTTCGTCGAGGAACAACACATAGCCGTCAGGCGGGGCAAACGCGTAGCCGGTGCCGATCGACGCGAGCAACTGTGTCAGGGTCCCGCCGAGCAGCACGCCGCCGGCCTCGCCCGCCCGAACCGTCTCGAGGCCCGGCGGCGCCAGCTCTCCCATCGGCTCGCGGCGGCAGAGCGCGCTCACGAACGACCGCTCATCGTAGCCTTCGGCGCCGCGACCGAGACGGCCGGCGAGCATCGGACCATGAAATGCGACCAGCTGGCAGCCGAGCGTGAGGAAGGTGAGCATCGCGGTCAGGTCGCTGTATCCGACAAACGGCTTGCAGGCCCGAACCGCCTCGGCGGGATCGAGCAGCGGCAGCACCTGCGCGCTGCCGTAGCCGCCACGCACGCCGATCAAGCCGGCGATCGACGGATCGCGCCATGCGGCCTGGATCGCGGCGGCGCGCAGCGCCGGCGACCCGGCGACGTAGCGCTGACGCGCGAAGACGGTGTCGTCGTAGACCGGCTCGAACCCGAGCCGGCGGATTTCCTCGACGCCGCGATCGAACTCGTCGCGGGTAAACGGGCTGGCGGGCGCGACCACGGCGATCCGGTCGCCTGGCGCGAGCGCCCGGGGCTTGCGCATCACAGGAAGCGAGCCATCTCCTCGGCGACGGCGCGGTGCTCGTCGCGCCCGAGCGCCTCGCGCAGCGCGCGGCCGCCGGCCGGGCGCGCGGCCACCGGCGCGGCGAGAAACCGCTCCTTCGCGCGCCGCTGCCGCTTCAGCGCGTCTTCGACGCGGGTCAGCGGCAGGCGCTGCGCCTCGACCGCGTGCACCAGCGCTTCGAGCGCCGCCGCCTGCGTATCGTGATCGCCGCTGCAGATCAGCACGCCGTCGCACCCGGCTTGAATCGCCATCACCGCCGAGTCGGGCACGGCATGCGCGGCGGCGACCGCCTTCATCTCCAGATCGTCGCTGAGGATCACTCCCTCGAACTTCAACTCCTCGCGCAGCAGGTCGTGGACGACGTGCCGCGACAGCGTCGCCGGACGCTTGTCATCGAGCGAGGGGACGAGGACGTGCGCGGTCATGATCGTCGCCACACCGGCATCGATCGCCGCCTTGAACGGCAGGAACTCCACCGCGCGCAGCCGGTCCGGCGGATGCTCGACCAGCGGCAGCTCGACGTGCGAATCAGTGCTGGTGTCGCCGTGGCCGGGAAAGTGCTTGCCGCACGCGGCAATCCCCTCGCCTTGAAGCGCCCTCACCACGGCCGCGCCGAGCCGCGCGACATCCTCCGCTTTCTCCGCGAGCGCGCGGTCGCCAATCACCGGGTTCTTCGGGTTGGTGTGGATATCGAGCACCGGCGCGTAGTCGAGCGTGATGCCGACGCTCTTCAACTCGGCCGCCAGCGCGCGAGCGAAACGCTCGGCGAGCTTGACGTCACCGCTGCGGCCAAGCGTCGCCATCGGCGGCCATTCGGTGAAGGGCGCCTTCAGCCGGGCAACGCGTCCGCCCTCCTGATCGACCGACACCCAGGCCGGCAAGTCGGGCACCAGGCGCGCGGCGTCGAAGGCCACCTCCGCCACCTGCTCGGGCTCGGCGACGTTGCGCGCGAACAGGATGACGCCGCCCAGCCCGAACGACTTCGCCAGTGACCGAAGCTCAGGCGGAACCTGATGCCCGTTGAACCCGGCAATCAGCAGCTGACCGATCTGATGGCGTAATGCGCTCGGCATCGTCTTTCGATTCTATCGCGCAGATGCGGGCGGGCAAACGCAAAGGCCCACCGGTCCGTCTAATCGCCGTGCTGCCTCAACTCCGCATCATCCTTCGCGGCTTCCGGCGCCGCTCCGCCACGGCGGCGGCAGTCGTGGCGACGCTCGCCGTGTGCATCGGCGCCAACTCCACCATCTTCGCCATCGTCGATGCGCTGCTGCTCAGGCCGCTCCCCTATCCGAATCCCGATCGGCTGGTGGGCGTCTACGAAACCAACCCGCGGCGCGGCTTGACCGAAGGGCCGATGGCGCCGGTGCGGTTGATCGAATGGGCAGAAGGGGCGCAGTCGTTCACCGCGATCGCAGGCTGCTACTTCGAGAATTTCACCGACACCAGCGGACCGCTGCCCGAGCGCGTCGAGGCGATGCGGGTGTCGGCCGGATTTGTCCAGCTGTTCGCGACCCCTCCGGCGGCGGGCCGCGTGTTCACCGCCGATGAGGAACGGCAGGTCGCGCCGGTGGCCGTGATCAGCGACGCGTTCTGGACCCGGCGCTTCGGCCGCGATCCGCGCGCGGTCGGCGGCCGGCTCGATCTCGGCGGACGCGGCTTCACGATTGTCGGCATCATGCCCGCATCGTTCCAGGCGCCGGACGCGACCACCGAGCTGTGGGCGCCGATGCCGCCGCTGACGCAGTGGCGCGAAGCGCGCATCCTCACCACATTCGGGCGGCTGCGGCCGGGCGTGTCGCCGCACGCCGCCGAAGCAGACTTGACGCGCGTGCAGGCGAACCTGGCTGCGAAGTATCCCCGGACCGATGCCGGCTGGGGCGCGCAGGTGCTGCCGCTGAAGGAACGACAGGTGGGCGGCGTCAGGCGAACGATCTGGCTGCTGTTC
>Ga0070696_100000677_pt1 | contig 21813 bp, 19 predicted proteins | sample KBSK1253metaG_FD_65474 | JGI IMG/M metagenome (GOLD analysis project Ga0070696, IMG submission 65474) | Corn, switchgrass and miscanthus rhizosphere microbial communities from Kellogg Biological Station, Michigan, USA - KBS K1-25-3 metaG | ecosystem: Host-associated > Plants > Roots >... | reverse complement strand
CGGAGAGGATGGATAAGACGCAGAGGACGGATTTTGCACCTCCCCGAAGGCTATGAATAAGCCTGGGTTACGGCCCTCTCCCTCCTCTCCGTCCTCTCCGCCCTCTCCGTCTTCTGCTGGCACACAGCCTGCTCTCCCTCGGGTATCCTTCTTCGGAGAAGAGCCATGCGCTCGTCCTGGATTCCAGCCTTGCTCCTGGCCTTGGCGGCGTGCTCCAACGACGGCAGCTCGGGACCAGGTACCCCCCCAGATACTCCGAGCAGCCTCTCCAGCACCAGCCTGGACGGCGCCATCGCGCTGACCTGGGACGACAACCCCTATCGCTCGGACCCGGCCAACTTCCAGAACTATCGGATCTTCAGCACGAGCTACAGTCTCGACCAGCCAGTCGGCTGCGGTTCCTCTTGGCGCCTGGAGGGGACGACCGTGGCGCCGGAATTCGTGGTGGGAGCCCTGACCAACGGCGTCCCGCTGTGCTTTGCGGTCACGGCGGTGAGCGTCGACGGCTTCGAGAGCGACCGCTCGCCGTTCCAGAACGACACTCCCCGTCCGGACAGCCGCAACGTTGTGCTCTTCGCGATCCAGACACAGAACAGCGGCAGCGGCTTCCGCTTCTTTGACGATCTCAATCACGATGGCCATGTGGACGACAACGAGCTTGGACTGGTACGCTCAGGCACGGCGAACGACATCGACTTCTTTGTCGATCGGGATGGGTCGGGGGACCTCTTCATCACCCCGGTGCGGTCGGGGACCGGAGTTGAATACTACAATGACAGCGCCCCGGTCGAAGATCTGACCAGCATCGACTTCGCCGAGGATCGCACCTATCGCACTTCCGGCATTTTGGCCATCCCCGGATATGGCTACGTGTTCGAGATGGATGGCGGCGACGGCTTCAAGCGATACGGCGCCGTGCGGGTTACCCACGTAGGACAGACCTTCCTCATCCTCGACTGGGCCTTTCAGCCTGATCCGGGAGATCCCGAGCTTGTGGTGGTGCGACGGAAGTAGGACGCAGACGACGCTTCTGCGTCCTCTGCGTCTCTACGTCCTCTGCGTCTCTACGTCCTCTGCGTCTATCTTTGTGCCATGCCTTCCCCAACCTGCGTTCTCGATGGCCGATCGCTCACGATCGAAGAAGTCGTGCGAGTGGCTCGAGACGCCAGCGTCCCTGTCACCGCCGATCCCGCTGCCCGCCACAGGTTGCTGCAGAGCCGCCGGCTGGTCGAGGCGGCGATTGCCTCCGGGCAAACGATCTACGGGATCAACACCGGGTTTGGAAAGCTCGCCAACGTTCGGATCGCGGCGAACGCTCTGGATCAGCTCCAGGCCAATCTGATTCGCAGTCACGCGGCTGGTGTGGGAACACCGCTCCCGGCGGAAGTGGTGCGTGCCGTGATGTTGCTGCGCGCCAACGTACTCCTCCGGCCCACCAGTGGAGTGCGACCGGAACTGGTGGAGGCCCTCCTGGCACTGGTCAACGCCGGACTCGTGCCCCTCGTTCCGGAGCAAGGAAGCGTCGGGGCCAGCGGGGATCTGGCGCCTCTCAGTCACATCGGGCTCACCCTGATGGGCGAAGGGGAGGTGCTCACCCCCGCCGGAAGGGCCCCAGCCGGCTCGGCGCTGGCCGCGGCGGGAGTCGTGCCCTATCGCTTTGCCCCGAAAGAGGGGATTGCCTTCATCAATGGCACGCAGGCGCAGACGGCGCTACTCGCGATCCTAGTGCACGACGCCCGAGTGCTTTGGCGCACCGCCGTCGCCGCGGCGGCGATGAGTCTGGAAGCTCTTCGAGGAACACCCGCACCGCTCGATGCCCGGATTCATCAGGCGCGTCCCCATCGGGGTCAACTGCAGGCCGCCGAGCTCATGCGCGGGCTGCTGCAGGAGAGTGAGATCCGAGAGTCGCACCGGGAGGGCGACCCGCGGGTGCAGGATGCCTACAGTCTGCGATGCGCCCCCCAGGTGCTCGGTGCGGTGGCCGACGCCATCCGCTTCGCGGAGGAGACCGTCGGGGTCGAGCTCAACGCCTCGACCGACAATCCGCTGGTCTTTGAGGACGGCGAGGTCATCTCAGGTGGCAACTTTCATGGTCAGCCGGTCGCGCAGGCGCTCGACGTCCTCGCGATGACCCTGACCACGCTCCAGGCCATTTCCGAGCGCCGAGTGGAGCGACTGGTCAATCCAGACCTCTCTCAGGGGCTGCCTGCCTTTCTTACTGGGGACCCGGGGCTCTCCTCGGGGTTCATGATGGTCCAGATCACCGCGGCGTCGCTGGTGGCGGAATCTCGTGCCCTCGCGATGCCGGCCAGCATAGGGTCGATTCCCACCGATGCCAACCAGGAGGACTTCGTCCCCATGGGTATGGCCGCCGCGTTCAAAGCACAGCGCATCCTGGGGAATGCCCAAAAGGTGGTGGCGGCGGAGCTGCTCTGTGCGGCTCAGGGCCTGGAGTTCCTGAAGCCCCTGGCACCGGGGCAGGGGGTCGGGCGACTTTATCGCAGGCTTCGAGCGCTGACGCCGCAGATCGCGGCGTTGGAGCAGGACCGTCCCCCTGCTGCTGATCTGGAGCATCTCGCGCAGGCCGTGGCCCAGGGAAAGCTGGATCCGGATCAGCCGTGACGCCGCTCCTCCGGTGTGCTTGCCCGGGTCTTGACCGCCCGGTATCTTTCGGTCGCTTCTCGCGTTAACCCCCGTTTTCCTCTTCTCCCCCGAGCCGCATGAACCTGGAAAAGCTGAAGGATACGGCGCGGAAGTTCGAGCAGAAGGAAGACTGGCGAAAAGCCATCGAAGTCTATCTGAGAGCCATTGAGCAGATCGAGTCCGGTGCCGAAACCGCTCCCGATCTCTCGCTCTACAACCGGATCGGCGATCTTCACCTCAAGGTCAATGACACCGCTGCGGCCGTGCGCTCCTATGAGCGCGCGGTCGATCTGTATGCGGACCAGGGGTTCTTCAACAACGCCATCGCGCTGTGCGGCAAGATCCTACGGGTCAACCCCGGGCGAACCCAGACCTATCTCAAGCTGGCCCAGCTGCATGCCCGGAAGAATGTGGTCATCGAGGCGAAGCGGAACCTGATCGAGTTTCTGGAGCGGATGAACGCGCTGGGTCAGCTCGATCAAGCGTTCCAGTCGGTCAAGGAGTTTGCCGATCAATTCTCCGGTAGTCAGGAAATCCGGCTGATGTTGATCGAGCTGCTCCGGGCGGCATCTCGGGAGGAAGAAGCCCGCGAGCAGCTGGACAAATTGGCCGGCGAGCTGGAGTCGCATGGTGAGACGGGGGATCTGCCCCGCGCTCGCGAAAAGGTGGACACCCCTGAGGTCCGAGAGCGGCGACGGGAGCTGCCCGCTGCCTTGAGCGGTGGCGGGCTGGTGTTTCTCGATACCGGCATGGATCTCCCAACGTCGCCACCGGCCCGCGTGGCCGATGAGCCCCCTGCCCCGGAGCTATCGCAGGCGGCGCCACCGGATGGTTTGATGGTGACCGAGCCGATGTTTGGCAGCACCGCACCCGAGGCGCAGGCCGAGGTCCCGGGGTTGGAGCACACCGCCGAGCTCGACTTGGATGCCTCCGCTGTGGATCAGTCTAGCCCGCCCTTGGATTTGGACCGGGTAGACCCAGCCGATCTCGAGCTGGAGGAGACCACGCTCGAAGGAATCGACGAGGAGCTCGAGGTGCTTGAGCCCCCGCTCACTTCGTTGGACGATGAGCTGAGCGAGGCGTTGGCCGAACCCGAGTTCAGCGACGTTCCCGTCCAGGACAGCATCGATCTGGAAATGGGAGAACCGGTCGACCTGCCTCTTATTCCTGTGGAAGGCCCCAGCGCTCCAAGCATTACCGAGCTCGAGAGCCGGGTGCTGGACGATCCCGACAACCCGGAGTTGCATGGGGAACTGGCGGACCGCCTGTTGCTCTCGGGTGAGCGGAGCCGCGGATTGGACGAGCTGGAGCTGGCTCTTGAGGGCTTCGAGCGCGCCGAGGATTGGCGCCAGGCCGCGATCATGGCGGATCGCCTGGTCGCCTTGTCCTCGGACAGCATCCGGCATCACCAGAAACGAGTGGAGCTGGCTTACCGTACCGGAGACCGAGCTCATCTGCTCGAGGCCTATCTCTCCCTCGCGGACCTGCTGGTGCGCATCGGGGCGATCGACAAGGCGATCGCGGTCTACGGGAGGGTCCAGGAGCACGATCCGGACAACGCCCGAGCCGCGGCCGCCCTGGCGGAGATTCAGCTGCAGTCCGAGATCGAGGCCGAGGCCGCGGAGCAGGAGCCCCCTCCGGCCCGGCCTTCGGTCACCCCGCCCGCCGTTCAACCTGCTGCTCGAAACGCTCCGCCACCTGCTCCTCCGCCACCCTTGGTCGGAGCCCCTGCCGGGCGCGATGCGAGCTTCGTAGACCTGAGCTCGATGATCTTCGAGGAGACCACGCCCCGCGACACCCGGATGCGGATCGACCGGCGTGAACCTGAGGACCAGGACGAGCAGCGCGAGTTCAAGGAGATCTTGGAACAGTTCAAGCGGGGCATCGAGCAAAACCTCGACACCGAGGATTATCAGGCGCACTACGATCTGGGGGTCGCGTTCAAGGAGATGGGCCTGCTGGATGAGGCCATCTCGGAATTCCAAAAGGCTCTCCGTGCACCTGAGGGGAGATTGCGTACCTCGGAAGCACTGGGGATCTGCTTTTTCCAGAAGGGGCAGCCGCCTATCGCGGAAGCGGTGCTGCGGCGGGCGGTCGACGGCCTGGGGGGTGGGGACGATGCCAAGATCGGCCTGCTCTACTGGCTGGGGCGAGCGCTCGAGGCTCAGGGGAAGGAGACCGATGCGCTGGCCAGCTATGAGCGCGCCCTGGCTGTGGACATCGGCTTCCTCGACCTGAGCGACCGGATCCACCGGCTCGCGGCCGGTCGACGGCAATGAGCCCCCAGACAGCCCCGGTCTCCCTCGCCGATCTTCAGCGGCCCCTGCGATCCCGGCTGGAGCGGGTCCAGCAGGAGCTTCGCCGCATCGTCCAGGCGGACTTCGGCCTGATCACCCAGGTCAATACCCACCTGTTTCAGATGCAGGGCAAGCTGTTTCGCCCCACTCTGCTGCTGCTGGCCGAGGAGGCGACGGGGGCTCCCAACGAGCGATCGATCACGCTCGCCGCCGTGGTGGAGCTCGTCCATTTGGCCACGTTGGTACACGATGACTCGGTGGACCATTCTGTCCTGCGGCGCGGCATGCCCACCATCAACGCGCTGTTCAGCCACCAGGTATCGGTCATCATGGGCGATTACCTCTACTCTCGCGCCGTGACCGAGTTGGTGCACCTGAACGATCTCGAGCCGCTCCGGGTGTTGAGCCGGGTCACCAACGAGATGACAATCGGGGAAATGCGCCAGCTTCTGGCCCACGATCCCCTGCAGTTCTCCGAGGAGGAGTACGATCTGCTGATCCAGTCGAAAACGGCGTCCCTGGTCTCCGGCGCGTGCGAGGTGGGCGCCTTGCAGGCCCGGCCGGCCGACCGGCTGGCACTTCGGCGTTTTGGCGAGGCGCTCGGCATGGCGTTTCAGATTGTGGATGACTTGCTCGACTACGTGGGAGACAGCAGCGTGACGGGGAAGCCCTCGGGGTCGGACCTGCGGGAACACAAGGTCACTCTGCCGTTGATCGCGGCGCTCTCCCGGATGGGACCGCAGGAACGCCGAATGGTGGCGGAGCTGCTGACCACGCCGGAGCCTAGCGACGCGCAGATTGTGGAGGTGATCGCGACCGTTGGTGAGGCCGGGGGCTTCGATTACGCTCGGCAGCGGGCCCTCAATCTGGCGGAGCGGGCCGACCGTGAGCTCGACCGACTGCCATCCTCTCCCGCCCGAGAGGCCCTCCGAGCGAGCATCGTATACGTCGTGGACCGCAGACGCTGATGGCAAGCGGTCCGCATCGCCCAGGCTTCTATGTCGGCGTGCTGGTCGCCGGCTTTATCGTCGGCGGGGCACTCACCGCCCTCCTGCGCCAGGCGCTGCCCGATAGCGCGGCCCGGACCTTCTTCACCAGCACCTGGACGGCCAACTTCGGCCCTGTCTCCATGGACTTGCTGGTGATAAACTTCACTCTGGGTCCCATCGGGCTTCACGTCTCGCTACTCAGCCTGATCGGGGTCCTATTGGCGTACTTGATCGCGCGATCGCTCTTCTAGGGGGGCCTGTGGGCAACCTCGGTTTTACCGAAATCATGCTCATCCTGGTGGTGGTGCTGTTGCTGTTCGGGGCCAAGCGGTTACCGGAGGTGGGGGCATCCATCGGAAAAGGCATCCGGGAGTTCAAGCGCAGCCTCACCGATACCCAGGATGCAATCATGGGCTCGGACGAGCAGACTCGGAACATCCCGCCTCATCCGACGGATGCGGCCCCGCCGCCTACCCAGTCGTCGGGTGAACCCAAGCGGCTTTCGCAATAGCAACAGCACAAGGGGGCATGATCGACATCATGCCCCCTCGGTTTGAGTCTGAATGAGTTCGCTTCAGCTTGGCTGACCCGCCGGCAGAGTCCGCAGGACCTTCTTCCGATTGTCTACCACCTTGGCCGCGTCCCGCAGTGATGCGAGGTAGCTCCGCACCCGATCCTGGCGCGCGGTCTGAATCATCTGGCTGCGGTACTTGTCGATCTCCTTTACAAAGGCGGCGGAATCGGGCCGGGTATGCTCCAGGACCTGGAGGACATACATCCCCTGCTTGGTGTCCAGCAGGCCGCTCCGCTTTCCGGAATCGAGGCCGAAGGCCGTCCCGACGACGATGGGATCGGTAAGCGGCGGGTTGACCCGCGGGAACGGACCAAACTCCTTGTTGGGGAGCTTCATCGCCTCAGCTGCCTGGGCCAGGGTGCTACCCGATTCCAACCGCTTGAGGTATTCCTCCGCGACCTTCTTGGCCTGCGCCTGCTTCTTGTCGGCACGGGCAGTCTGCTCCACGGCCGGACGAATCTCTTTCAGCGGTGGCACGCCTTCTGGCCGGAGGCTGTCCAGCCGGAAGACATAGAAGGCGATCGTGCCCTCGATGACTGGGCTGGTGGCGCCTCGCTTGGCTTGAAAGGCCCATACCGCGGCATCGGGTACTACCAACTGCCCCAGCTGCACCTTAGTGCCCTCCTGCACCGGCCCGGACTTGCCGATAGGCAGCTTGAGCACCCGCGCGACAGTATCGAGCGACGCCGGATCCGCTCGATCGGCCGCGAGCCGCTCCAGGCTGTCGGCTTCAGCATCGAGCTTATCACGGTGAGCTCCAGCCAGCTCGATGGGAATGAGGATATGACGGCCCTTGGCCTTGTCCCCCTTGCGGCTGGTGATCTCGATCAGATGGAAGCCGAACTGGGAGAGCACCGGCTGCGACACCGTCTTGAGCGGCAGGGCAAAAGCGGCCGAATCGAACGCGGGGTCCATCGCGCCCCGCTTCCATTCCTCGAGATCGCCGCCATGAGTCGCGCTGGCGCTGTCGGAAGATTCCCGGCGCGCCACGTCGGCGAAGGGAGTGCCGCCGAGAATCTCCTGGCGGGCCGAATCGGCTCGCGCCCGAGCGGCAGCAGTATCGGCAGCGTTGGTGAGCCTCGGCAAAGCCACGAAGCTCAGGAACGCGGTGGGCGGCCGCTTGAAGTCGTCGAGGTGCGCCTTGTAATAGGCTGCCACCTCGGCATCGCTGAGCTTGACGGCGGAATCGGGTACCACATTGCGGGGCACGATCGCGGTGAGTGAGATCTTTACCTGCTCGTGCTCGTCGCGGTACTGCTCCCACAGCGCGGGGTCCGACAGGTAGACGTCGGCGGTGACCACCCTGAGCAGCTTGGCGCGCTGCAACTGATCGCGGTACTGCGCCTCCAGCGAGGGGAGGTACTGTTGCGCGACGCTGGATGTGAGCCAATGCTGATATTTGCCGAGGTCAAACTGGCTGTCGGTCTGGAATTCGGGGATCTTCTGGAACTCGGGGGGAGGAGAGTTCCGCATCGCCTGAATGATCTCGTCCTCTGATACCGTGATGCCCCGGCGACGGTACTCATCTTCCAATACGGTGTTCTGAACGAATTGCTCCCAGACCTCATCCCGGATCTGGGCATAATCCTCCAGTCCGAGCTGGCCGGGCGCCTGCCGCTGCCGCTGATCGATGGACTGTTGGACGACTGTCTGGAAGGTCCGTGCGTCGATGCTGCGACCGTTGACCTTGCCCACGGAAGTCCGCGTGAGCAGCCCGGTTCCGCCTGTGATCCCGCTCAAATCCAGAACTAGCCAGGCAAAGAAGGTTATGGCGACCACGACCATGAGGGGCTTGGCCGCGTTTCGAAAGGCTTGCATCATACGCTACAGTGGCTCCGGCGCGAAAGAAAAGAGCCTGAATTGTAAGGCTATGGGCACAGAACCTCAAGGCACGGCACTGCTTAGGAGTTGACAGGTCGCTGGTGGCACGCTACTGTCACGTGACTCCCCACAAGCCCTTAGACCGCTGCCCACCACGGCCAGAGCGCCTTCGATAAATCGGGAACCGGATGGCAATTAGCGAGATCGAGAAGCTCGAGCGTCGGTACGCCGAGAACCCGCAGGGTCTCACCTTCGCGCCGCTTGCGGAAGTGCATCGAAAGAATGGCGACGTAGGGCGTGCCCTCGACCTCCTACGACCCGGGCTCGAACTCCACCCTGACTACATCCCAGCCAGCATCGTTCTCGGTCGCTGTCACTTCGATTTAGGTGACCTGCCGGCCGCGGAAGCCGCCTTCAACCACGTGCTCGCCCTCGACGGAGAGAACGTGATCGCCCTCAAGGCACTGGCTGATATCAGTGAGCGACTCTCCCGGTTCGATGACGCGGAGCGGTGGCTGAACACGCTACTCGCGGTCGATCGCAGCAACGATGAGGCCCGGAGTCAACTCGAACGGATCGAGACCTCCCGACGCCAGGCAGAGCTGGGCTCTTCCGTCAATCCGGAAGCTGCCCGCAGTGTGGAGCTCATCGGCGAAGACCGGGAGCAGCCGACTTCTGCGCCCACTGAGGGGGAGCGCCTGCCGGAAGTAGAGACCTCGGAGCCGATGATCGCGTGGGTCTCGGACGCGGGCGCGAAGGACACTGCCGACGCTACGCCACTGCGATTGGAGGAGCTGACCCACGAATCGATCTCCTCGACCCTGGAACCGATGCCGGGGACGGAAGAGCTGGATCCCCATCATCCATTCCTCGATCCGGTAGAGCCGTTGGCTGGTCTGGTCGGACGAGATCAGGAGGACCTGGGGATCGGCGAGGAGTTCAAGGTCGAGACCAGCGAAGACATCATCCTGCAAAGCTCGGGTGGGGGCGAGTTCCAGGTGCCCGACGCGGCGGAGGAGCTCATCGCCGGCCGGCCGGCCCGGTCGGCGCCTTTCGAGGAAGATGCCCCCCTCTCCAGTCCGGGATATGAGCCGCCGTCCCCGTTTGGTGTGGAGAGGCCGGAGACGACGGCGAGCGCGGAGCGGACGGAAAGGTCCGAAGCGGGGGCGGGGGAGAAAGCGGCCGATGTAAGCGCGGCGGACAAAGGGGCGGACGAAAAGGAGGCGGGCGAGAAGGAGGCGGGCGAGAAAGAGGCGGAAAGGGCGGACCAGAGACGGGCCGAAGAGGCCGCCGAGCCACCGATCATTGAGGCCGCGGCGCCCGAGCCCGAGCCGATGGCGCAGATGGATCAGCCGGCGCCCGAGCCGGAGTGGCAGTCTGCCCACGCGACTGTCACGCTTCCGGAGCTTGCCACATCCGAGTTTGCTCCTCCGCCTGCCGAGGGCACCCCGCTGGAAGCTGCCCTGTCGGAGGCAACCACCCCCGAGGCGGCGGAAGATTCGGCGCGGTGGCAGTTCTCGACCTCCTCGCCGACGCCGATCCCCGCCGAGGAGCCACCGCCGGCGCCTCCGGCGGCGTACCCGTCGGAGCCGCTAACGGTGCCAGAACCCGAGCTGGTCGTCACCGAGACGATGGCGGAGGTTCTACGCGACCAAGGTCATTCGGCCGACGCACTCAAGGTCTACCGAGAGCTCGAGACCCGGAGTGCTGGGAATCCGCGCTTGCGCGAGAAGATCGCTGAGTTGGAGGAAGCGGCCCGGGCCCTGATATCGGCGCCCCGGCATACCTACGTGGCTCACGAAACTCAGGGACAGTCGGTGGCGGAGTTCTTCGGGGCGCTCCTCGCCGCGAGGCCGCCGGCAGTTGCCTCGGCCCCGGTGGCCCCGAGCCCCACGCCGGCGGAACCCACGCCGCAGGCTACCGGAGCCCCGACCCGGCCAGCCACCGAAACGCTGTCGCTGAGCGCGGTCTTCGGCGAGGAGGGCACGCCTACGCCGCCTGCCGTTCCGTCCCCCGGGGCACCACCGGGAAGCGGCGTGTCTTACGACGAATTTTTCGGCGGCCAGTCCGGCCCCGGCTCGCAACGCGGCGGCAGAACCTCTGAAACCAAGAGCGACGATCTCGACCAGTTTCACACCTGGTTGCAGAACCTCAAGCGCTGAATGCGGATCGCGGTCCTCAACGGCCCCAACCTGAACCTGCTGGGGCAGCGGGAACCCGAGCTCTACGGCCGCACGACTCTCCCCGAAATCGAGACCATGGTGCGGGAAGCCGCGCAGCGTCTAGGCGCAGAAATCGATTGGTTCCAGACCAATCACGAGGGCGCCTTGATCGACGCGGTGCAGGGACTCCGCGGCCGGGTTGACGGTGCTCTCATCAACGCTGCCGCGCTGACCCACTCGAGCCTCGGATTGCGCGACGCGCTGCTGGCAGTTCAGGTGCCCTTCGTCGAGCTTCACCTCTCCAACATCTTTGCCCGTGAGCCGGAGCGGCGACATTCGGTAATCGCGGACCTGGCGGTGGGTATGGTCACCGGTTTCGGACCCCAGAGTTATCTCCTGGCCCTGCAGGCGTTGGTGGGCCGACTCCGTGCCGCCTGATCGTCGCCTCGAGCGCCAGGAGGCTCTGCGGGCTGCGCTGGTTCAGGAAGGGATCGACGGGCTGCTGGTCACTCATCTGCCCAACATCCGCTACCTGACGGGCTTCACCGGATCGGCGGCGTTGCTCCTGCTCCGCCCCGATGCCACGATTCTGATCACCGATTTCCGCTATGCGGTGCAGGCACCGGCGGAAGCTGGGCTTGCGGCCGTTGTGGAGATCGACCAGAAGAGCGTCTGGGAGCGCCTGGGCCGAATCCTGGGCAGCCACCCGATTTCCACCCTCGGCATCGAAGCGCATGCCCTGACCGTGCGCGATGCGGAGCGGGTGTCGGGCCTCAGCCGGAACCGGGTGGTGCCCACATCCGCCGAGCTGGTCGAACAGCTCCGGACGGTGAAGTCCCCGGAGGAGGTGGCTGCGATTCGAGACGCCGCCTCGCTGGCGCAGGGCGCGCTGGCGGAAGTGCTCCCCCGGGTGCGCGTCGGGCAGAGCGAGCGGGAGATTGGCGCGATGCTGGAAGAGGCGCTCCGGCGGCACGGCAGCGAATGGCATCCGTTTCCGACCATCGTCGCCTCCGGCCCCCGGTCGGCGCTGCCTCACGCGCGAACCAGCCCGCGGACCGTCGGCCTGGGAGAGTGGTTGCTGCTTGACTTCGGCGCGCAGGTGGACGGATACTGCGCCGACCTCACCCGGACCGTGGTGGTCGGGCGAGCGGACGAGCGCCAGCGGACTATTCACGATCTGGTGCGGACCGCCCAGAGCCGCGCGCTCGAACACCTCCGCGCCGGCATGACCGGCCGGGAGGGCGACGCCCTGGCGCGAGATGTCATCGCCGCCCGCGGGTTTGGGGAGGCATTTGGTCACTCCCTCGGGCACGGGCTCGGCCTGGAGGTCCATGAGGCACCTCGGGTCGCGCCGACCATGGTGACCCCGCTCCCGGCACACGCCGTGGTCACGGTCGAGCCGGGGATCTATCTTCCGGGTTGGGGGGGAGTCCGACTGGAAGACGACCTCTACCTGGGACCCGACGGGCCGGAACGACTTTCTGACGGGAAGACGGAGTTGCTGGAGCTGGTTTAGGAGTCGTGGGTCTTGGGTCCTGAGTCGTTGGTCCTGAGAGCCGAGCCTCCGATTGCACGGACCAAAGACCCACGACCAAAGACTCTCGACGTACAACGGAGTTCCATGGCTACCACCGCGGACTTCAAGAACGGCCTCGTCCTGGAGATGGACGGGCAGCTCTATCAGGTGAGCTATTTCCAGCACGTGAAGCCGGGGAAGGGCGGAGCGTTCGTGCGGACCAAGCTCAAGAACATCCGGACCGGGGCCGTGCTGGAACGGACGTTCAACGCCGGTGAGCGGGTGACCGACGTGCGGCTGCAGCGGCGGGCGATGCAGTTTTCCTACGGCGACGGGCACTTCTATCACTTCATGGATCAGCAAACCTTCGATGACATCATGCTGACCGATGAGGTCATCGGGGGCGAGCAGCTCAAGTACTTGAAGGAAGGCATGGAGTGCGAGGGCCTGGTGCACGACGACCAAGTGATCCTGGTGGAACTGCCGTATTTTGTCGAGCTCACGGTCACCCGGACCGATCCCGGAATCCGGGGCGACACAGCGGGCGGCGCCACCAAGCCGGCGACGCTGGAGACCGGCGCCACCGTGCAGGTTCCGCTCTTCATAGAGGAGGGCCAGGTGATTCGGGTCGACCGCCGCGAAGACAAGTACCTGACTCGCGTATGACGCCCCAGGAGATGAAGCAGCTCGCCGAGCTGCTCCAAAACGTTCCGGGCATCAAGGCTATCGAGTTGGAGGACGTGCAGGGGCTCGCGCAGTTGTTGCGGGAGTCACCCGAGATCGGCTCGATCGAGATCAAGGGCTGGTTCGGCACCGGGGTGGTCATCACCCGTACCTCGGCGGCGCCAACCTTCACACCTGCGCCCATCTTTGCCCATGGGGTCTCCCCGGCATCGAGTTCGGCACCGGAAGTGGAACACAGGGAGGTCCCCCGGGCGGCACCGATCTCCGCGCTCAAGGAGATCAAGTCCCCCATGGTGGGGACGTTCTACAAGGCGCCCGAGCCGGGGGCCGATCCCTACGTGAAGGTCGGCGGGCGGATCACCCCGGGCCAGACGGTCTGTATCATCGAAGCCATGAAAATCATGAACGAGATCGAGGCCGAAGTCTCTGGGGTCGTGCGGGAAATCTGCGTAGAAGACGCGCAACCAGTCGAGTACGGCCAGGTCCTCTTCCGAGTCGATCCCCATGGGTGAGTCCACCGGCGCCGGCGCCGCTTCTCCGGCTTTCAATTTCAAGCATACCATCCGGCAGATGGTGCAGCGAAACGCCTCCGATCTCCTCCTCAAGGTGGGACGCCCTCCAACCGTGCGCCTCAACGGCGAGCTGGAGGGTCTGGAGTCACCGCCACTCAAACCAGAGGACCTCAAACTACTGGCCGAGCAGGTGATGACCCCGCGCCAGGTGAAGGAGTTCGCGGAGAAGAAAGAAGCGGACTTTGCGATCGGGGTTCCCGGAGTGGGCCGGTTCCGCACCAACGTCTACCAGCAGCGCGGAACCCTGGCCTTCGCCTTCCGAGCCATCCCCTACGAGGTCAAGACTATTCGGGAGCTTCACCTGCCGGAGGTGCTGGAGGAGATCTCGCTGAAGGCGCGGGGACTGATCCTGGTGACTGGGATCACCGGCTCGGGCAAGTCCACGGCACTCGCGGCGATGATCAACCACGTGAATCAGAATCGCCGGGTGAACATTATCACCATCGAAGATCCGATCGAGTTTCTCCATCGCGACGTGATGTCGAACATCTCCCAGCGCGAGGTGGGCAGCGACACCCTCTCCTTCGGCTCGGCGCTGCGACACGTGCTCCGGCAGGATCCCGACGTAATCCTGCTGGGGGAGATCCGCGACGCGGAGACGCTCGACACCGCGCTCAAGGCCGCCGACACCGGTCACCTGGTCTTTTCCACCCTGCACACCACCGACACCACCCAGACGCTCAATCGGATCATCTCTTTCTATCCACCGTACCAACACCAGGAGATCCGGATGCTGCTCGCGACGGCGCTGTCGGCCGTGGTGTCGCTCCGCCTGGTGCCTCGGGCAGACGGCCGGGGTCGGGTGCCCGCGGCGGAGGTGCTGATCAACACCGCGGCTGTGGCCGACAACATCCGGGACGTCGAGAAGGCCCTCAACATCCCCGATCTGATCGCCGAGGGGACGGTGTCCTACGGTATGCAGTCGTTCGATCAATCGCTCATGAAGTGGTATAAGGATGAGCTGATCTCCTACGAAAGCGCCCTGTTTTATTCATCGAACCCGAGCGAGTTCGCGCTGCGGGTGTCGGGCGTGGATTCGGCCTCGGACCGCAAGTTCACCGAGATCACCGGTGATGCGGTGCCCTCCCGCTCGCTGGATCTGACGCCCTGATGTTCAAGAAGGTGCTGATCGCCAACCGCGGGGAGATCGCCTTGCGGGTGATTCGCGCGTGCCGCGAACTCGGGATCGCCACGGTGGCGGTCTACAGTGAGGCCGATCGCGAGTCGCTGCACGTCCGCTTCGCGGACGACGATGTCTGCATCGGACCGCCCCCCAGCCGCAGCTCCTATCTCAAGATCCCCAACATCATCGCCGCCGCCGAGATCACCGGGGCGGATGCCATCCACCCCGGCTACGGATTCCTGGCCGAGAACGCCGAGTTTGCCGACACCTGCCGGGCATCGAATATCACCTTCATCGGACCAACCGGCGACCAGATTCGAATGATGGGTGACAAGGCCAGTGCCCGCCGCCTGGCCCAGGAGGCCGGTGTCCCGACGATTCCGGGTTCGCCCGACACCATCGACGATCCCGACGCGGCGCTCGCCTTTGCCACCGACATGGGGTTTCCCGTCATCATCAAGGCGACGGCCGGCGGGGGCGGGAAGGGGATGCGGATTGTTCAGGATCCGGAGCAATTTCCCCAGCTCTTCGGGCTGGCGCAGAACGAGGCACTGGCGGCGTTCGGAAACGGCGCGGTCTACGTCGAGAAATACCTGGACCGCCCACGGCATGTCGAGATCCAGGTAGTCGGTGATTGCTTCGGCAAGGTGGCGCACTTCGGGGAGCGGGACTGCTCGGTGCAGCGCCGGCACCAGAAGCTGATCGAGGAGAGCCCCAGCCCCGCCCTCGACCCGGCGCTGCGCGACCGGATGGGCCGGGCCGCCGTGGCGCTCGCGAGCAACATCGGCTACATCGGCGCCGGTACGCTCGAGTTCCTTCTGGATACCGAGGGTTGCTTCTACTTCATGGAGATGAACACCCGCATCCAGGTGGAGCATCCGGTTACCGAGATGGTCACCAGCTTCGACCTGGTGAAAGAGCAGATCCGGGTGGCCGCCGGCGAGCCGCTGGGCTTTCAGGGTGACGGGCGGCGGCTCCGGGGACACGCGATCGAGTGCCGCATCAATGCCGAGGATCCCTATCGCGGATTTCAGCCGTGTCCCGGACTGATCACTGCGTACCATCCGCCCGGAGGCCCCGGCGTGCGGGTGGATACTCACGTGTACGCCGGGTACACCGTTCCGCCGTACTATGACTCGTTGCTGGCGAAAGTGATCGTCCGGGGGAACGACCGGGCCGAAGCGTTGAGCCGGATGGGCCAGGCCCTGGACAGCTTCATCCTCGAAGGCGTGACCACCACCATCCCCTTCCTCGCGCGGGTGATTCGCCATCCCGATTTCGTGGCCGGCGAGATCGACACCAAGTTTCTCGAACGGGAGTCGCAACTGCTCCGTCCGGAAGCATGAGGCTCGATGTCGTTTTCACTCCCTCGGGAATCACTCCGAGTGAGGTGCAGGGCCGGACGGTGTTCGTGATCGACATTCTCCGAGCCACCACCGCCATGTGTGCCGCTTTGTATCACGGCGCCAAGGCGATGATTCCTGTCGCGAACACCGAGGAGGCCCTGCGCCTGGCCCAGACGATCGGGAGCGACGACGTGCTCCTCGCTGGGGAAAAGAACTGTGTTCGCATCCCCGGATTCCAGCTGGGCAACAGCCCGCTGGAAATGACCGAGTCGGTAGTGCGGAACAAGACCATCATTGTCACCACGACGAACGGCACCAAGGCCCTGCTGGCCTGTCAGGGCGCCGGGGGAGTGTATCCGGCCTGCGCGGCCAACCTCACGTTGGCCGGAGAAAAGGCACGCGAGGCACTGGAGCGCGATCGCTACATTGTTCTCGTCTGCGCCGGTCGGGACGGATCGTTCTCCCTGGACGACGCCTACTGTGCCGGCCGTCTGGCGGTCGCCGCGCTGGGTGGGCGCAAGCCTCGGCGAGGTCTCAATGACGCGGCTCTGGCCAGCCTCGATCTGGTGCGGCGCTATGGCGATCGCTGGGAGCGGCCGCTCAGTTACAGTCGGGCCGGCAGAGAGCTCATCAAGCTGGGCTTCCGTGAGGACCTCCTCGATGCGAGCCGTCTCGATGCCTATCCGGTCCTGCCGCATTTTCATGAGCGACGCGTGACGCTCGCCCCGGTGCCGGTATGACTGCTTCCAAGAGATCGGTCGAACCTTCCGCGAATTCCGTCGTGATTGACACCAGAGGGCGTCGGCTCGGCGCGGTCACCGCTTTGGTGGCCGGCCTCTTCGTCGGCCTCACGCTGCTCCCTTTCCCGATTACCGGCCCCATCGGCCGCGCGCTGGGCCAGATGCTCTGGCACCTGCTCGGCGCCGGCGCGCTGGGAATCCCATTGCTGGGACTCGGTCTGGCGCTGGCGGGATTCGACCGCCTCGGCGCGCTTGATATGAAGCGCTCGGCCGTGCTCATCGTCGGGCTGAGCGTGCTGCTGCCTTATCTCGCCGGCGTCCTGGCGCACGTCACGGTTCGGGATCTGGACGACCAGGCCGTCCTGGGGCGGTTGGTTGGCGTGGTGCCGGGTTTCTTCGCGGTGGAGATCCCCCGCGGCATCGGCCCCGCGGGCGCCGTGCTGGTCGGCTTTCTCGCGCTCTCTGCCCTGACACTGGGGACCTTCGCGTGGCATCCGCTCCAGAGGTTGGAGAAAGGCGGGAAGGAGGGTAGGACGGTAGGGCGGTATGGCGGTAAGGCGGTAGGAGACAGCGAGGAGGGTACCACGGTCGGCGTGGACGAGGTCGTCGTACCTGCCTTTCCGCCCTACCGCCCTACCGCCCTACCGCCCGAGGAACCCGCCAAGGCGCGCAAAGAGAAAGAAAAGAAAGCCAAGAAGCCAGCCCCTTCCGCCATCGCTGTCGCGGACGAGGAGTCCGAGCTCCCGGATATCGACCTGCTCACTCTGGCCGCGGAAACCTCGGACCGGAACGCCGGACAGGCGGAGCTCGATCGACTGGGTCAGTCGCTGATCGAGACCCTACGGACCTTCAAGGTGGATGCAAGGAACAGTGGGCGGACCACGGGGCCGGTGGTCACCCAGTTCGAGGTTGTGCCCGCACCCGGTGTCAAGGCGGGCCGGATCGTCGCGCTGGCAGACGACCTGGCGATTGCGATGCGGGTCCCGTCGGTGCGAGTGGCGCCGATTCCGGGCAAGGGCGCCGTGGGCGTGGAAATCCCCAACCCGGTTGCGCGGATCGTGAACCTGAGGGAACTGATCGAGCCGGTCGATTGGCGTCACCTCCGTGTAGGGCTTCCCATTGCCCTGGGGCACGACCTGGAGGGAAAGCCGGTGGTGGCCGACCTGGCGAAGATGCCTCACCTGTTGATCGCTGGCGCTACCGGAACCGGCAAGTCGGTAACCATCAACACCATCATCACCAGCCTGATCTATCGCTACACGCCCAAGGAGCTCCGGCTCCTCCTGATCGACCCGAAGATGGTGGAGCTTTCCATGTACAACACGCTCCCCCACCTCCGGCACAAAGTGGTGACCAATAATCACGACGCGGCGACGGCGCTCAAGTGGGCTGAGTTCGAGATGCAGCGGCGATACGAGTTGCTGCAGGCAAACGGCGCCCGCAATGTGGCCGACTTCAATCGGAAGGTCGAGGAAGGGAAGCCGTTGCGGCATCCGCCCCGTCCCAAGCCCACGCTCGTCACCATCAGCGCCGAGCCTGCCGATACCCCGCCGGAGCCGCCGGCCGAAGAGACCTACTCCGAGGGAGTGCTCCCCTTCATCGTGATCATCATCGACGAGCTGGCAGATCTCATGATGACGGTGCAGGGTGAAGTCGAGACGCCCCTCGCTCGGCTGGCGCAGAAGGCACGCGCCATCGGCATCCACCTCATACTCGCGACCCAGCGGCCGTCGGTAAACGTCATCACCGGTCTCATCAAGGCGAACTTCCCCAGCCGGATCGCGTTTCGGGTCGCGTCCAAGGTTGACAGCCGCACCATCCTGGATCAGAACGGTGCCGAGGCTTTGCTGGGAAACGGCGACATGCTCTTCCTGCCTCCGGGCAAGAGCGAGCCAATGCGGCTCCAGGGTGCTTACATCTCCACTGACGAGTCCGAGAGGGTGATGGGTTGGTATGCCAGTCGGCGAGAGGCCCGGCGCGCAGCCCTCGCCGCAGAGGCACTGGAGCCGGACATCCTGGAGATCGTGCGCTCCCAGGAGGCGGAAGGCGAAGGCGGTGCCGCCGACGAGCATGAGGGCGAGCGGGATACCCTCTTTCGCGAGGCTGCCGAGGCCTGCATTCAGAATCAGGGCGGATCTACCTCACTGCTGCAGCGTCGGTTGCGAATCGGCTATGGACGGGCAGCACGGATCATCGATCAGCTGCACTATGCGGGCATTCTCGGACCACCGGATGGCAGCAAGCCTCGCGAGGTGCTGGTGGGGTTCGATCAGCTGGACGAGTACTGCAAGTAACTGCCGATGGCCCGCCGTCGAGTGCAATCACAAATCCTCATTCACTTCTTCGATGGCGAATCCGGGCAGCGGCTGAGCTAAGACTTCACCCCCTTCCCCACGATTTCGTCCTGTGTCGCACGGCTGGGATACCGCTGAAGCGCTGTGCCGAGCGTATCCTCACCACCGTGGCAAGCATCCGGCGATTTACCCCGATCTCCGAGTGGGAAAACCCTCGTCAGCTCCGCGGGATCTGGGGGGAACGGGTCGCCATGGCTTACCTCACAGCATGCGGCTGGGACATCGAGGCGCATCGCTTCCGTTTGGGACATCACGATATCGACCTGGTCGCTCGGCGGGGCGATCTGGTGGCTTTTGTCGAGGTCAAGACCCGGCACTCGGGAGTGTGCGGAGTGGCGTTGGAGTCGGTCAGTGGTCTCAAGCAGCGCCTCATCTCCCGCGTCGCGTTGCTCTGGCGCCTACGCCACGGCCGCCCGAGCGATGAGTACCGGTTCGACGTCGTGGCGGTGCGCGATCTGGGTTCGGGTCGTTGCGAGGTGGAGCATGTGGCCGATGCGTGGAGGATGGAGTGGAGTGCGTGTTGAAGAAGGTCTTTGGTCTTTGGTCGGTGGTCCTTGGTCTGCGCAGATCGGCTATCGGAGTGGTTGATAGGCACACCCAAGGTTGAAACGAGAGACCAAGGGCCAAAGACCAAGGACTTTTGAATTGTGGCCGAAAATCAGTCACTCCAACCTATTGCTTCGGCAGATATTCGGTGTTAGCTTGGTCTCTGTGTTCAGGTGTAGCAAAATCAGTCACTTTAATATCGAGGCAACCATGGCCGCAGAACAGACCCGGCTCGACGCCGACCGCCGGAAGGCCCTCGGGCTCGCCATCTCCCAGATCGAGAAGCAGCTCGGAAAGGGCTCCATCATGCGAATGGGCAGCGAGTCGGCTCGGGTGAAGGTCGCCGCCATTCCCACCGGCGCCATCAACCTCGATGCTGCCACCGGCATCGGTGGCGTCCCCCGCGGCCGCATCACCGAGATCTACGGCCCGGAGTCCTCAGGCAAGACCACTCTCACCCTGCATCTCGCGGCCAACGTCCAGAAGACCGGTGGAGTCGCCGCCTACGTCGACGCCGAGCACGCCCTGGATATCGAGTACGCCAAGAAGTTGGGCGTCAACATCGAAGACCTGCTGGTTTCCCAGCCCGATACCGGGGAGCAGGCGCTCGAGATCGTGGAGATCCTGGTGCGTTCCGGCGCCGTGGATCTGGTGGTCATCGACTCGGTGGCCGCGCTGGTGCCCAAGGCCGAAATCGAGGGCGAGATGGGCGACAGCCACGTCGGGCTGCAGGCGCGACTCATGAGCCAGGCGTTGCGCAAGCTGGCCGGCGCCATCAATCGGTCCAACTGCGCGGTGGTGTTCATCAATCAGCTGCGGGAAAAAATTGGGGTCATGTTCGGCAATCCGGAGACCACCACCGGAGGCAAGGCGCTCAAGTTCTACGCCTCGCTGCGGCTCGACATCCGCCGGATCGGCCCGGTCAAGGAGCGGGAGGTGGTCATTGGCAATCACGTGCGGGTCAAGGTGGTCAAGAACAAGGTGGCGCCCCCGTTCCGTCAGGCGGAGTTCGACGTGATGTTCGACGAAGGTATCAGTCACACGTCGCTCTTGGTCGATCTCGCGGCTGAAGCCAACATCATCCAGAAGTCGGGCGCCTGGTATTCCTACGGCGACCAGCGCATCGGCCAGGGGCGAGAGAACGCCAAGCTCTTTCTCCGCGATAACCCGCCGCTTCTGGCCGAAGTGGAGAGCAAGGTCAAGGAGCTCCTTGGTGTGCGACCGGTGGCGAGCCTATCCGCCGACGAGGGAGTCGAATGACCGGTGCGGCCGGCGCCAGCGTTCGCCTTCCGCTCATCTCCGCCCTGGCTCCCGATCCGAGACGGCCGAGCTCGGTGCGGGTGGAGATCGATGGGGTCCGCTTCGGGTCGGTGCCTCGAGACATCGTCGCGAGCGAGGGGCTCCAGCTTGGGCAGCCGGTCGATGCCGACTTGCGGCAACGGCTGATTGCCGCGGGCGACATCGAGGCGGCGCTGCGAACCTTGCTTCGAGCCCTGGAGCGGCGCTCCTACGCCCGTGCCGACCTGGGGCGGCGCCTGTTGCGCAAGGGACACCCCCGCGCGGCAGTGGAATCGGCTCTGGAGAACGCGGCTGGTCTCGGCCTCCTGAATGACCCGGTCTTCGCTCGCGACTACGTGCAGAGCCGCGCCGCTCGAGGTCGAGGGCCCTCCCGATTGACCCGAGATCTCCTGGCCATGGGAGTCGATCGCGCTCATATCGAGCAGGCCCTCGCCGCCGAGTGGCCTGAAGGGAACGATCAGGGCGATGTCCCCCTCGCGCTTGCCACCAAGCGGGCGGAGCAGCTTGGCCGTCTCCCTCGTCAGGTCAAGAGGCGGCGAGTGCTGGCATATCTCGCACGGCGCGGGTTCACCGGACGGGAGGTGACGGAGATGGTGGGGAGGGTGGTGGGGTAGTATTTTCCTCGCATGAAGTCGTCTCAAATCCGCCGTCTCTTCCTGGATTTCTTCGTGGCTAAGGGGCACCGAGAGGTGCCTTCTTCGTCGTTGGTGCCGGCCGACGATCCCACGCTGCTCTTCACCAACGCAGGCATGGTGCAATTCAAGCGGGTCTTTCTGGGGCAGGAGCGGCGGGAGTATAACCGGGCCACCACCTGTCAGAAGGTCGTCCGCGCGGGAGGTAAGCACAACGACCTGGAACAGGTCGGACACACCAAGCGGCACCACACCTTCTTCGAGATGCTGGGGAATTTCTCCTTCGGCGACTACTTCAAGCGCGAGGCAATCGCGTACGCCTGGGAGTTCGTCACCAGCCCTTCCTATCTCGGCATCCCGGCCGATCGCATCCGGGTGACTGTACACCACACCGATGCCGAGGCTCGGGCGTATTGGCGGGAAATCTCGGGTCTGCCGGATCACCGGATCTACGGTCTGGGCGACAAGGACAACTTCTGGCAAATGGGCGATACCGGCCCGTGTGGGCCGTCTAC